>Ga0302325_10032880_pt1 | contig 10639 bp, 5 predicted proteins | sample Palsa_T0_2_FD_201948 | JGI IMG/M metagenome (GOLD analysis project Ga0302325, IMG submission 201948) | Peat permafrost microbial communities from Stordalen Mire near Abisko, Sweden - Palsa_T0_2 | ecosystem: Environmental > Terrestrial > Soil > Palsa > Peat permafrost | place: Sweden: Abisko...
CACGCGCGGCTGGGAGCGCCCCGAGGGCGAAAGGCGGAGCAAACTCTCGCGAAAATCGCGGAAGAAAGACGCCAGCCGGCAAACCTGGGACTCGCGAAAGAGGTCGGGGAACGTCTCCGCCATCACGATGCGGTTTTCCAGGGCATAGCCGGCCCCTGAGGGAGCCTGGGTGCGGTCAGAGATGACCCACCACTGCCCATCGGGCGAGCGCGCGAGGTCGACGGCGAGCAGGTGAAGATAGGTGGACCCAGGAACTGCGACGCCATGGCAGGCGCGCCAAAAGGCCGGGTTGCCGAACACTAATGCGCTGGGAAGGTCGCCGTTGAGCAGCAGCTTCTGCGGACCATAAAGGTCGGCGAGAATGGTGTTGAGCAAGCGGGCGCGCTGGATGAGGCCGGCTTCCAGATAGCTCCATTCCGCAGGCGGGATAAGCAACGGAATCGCATCCAGACTCCACGGGCGGTCGGTACCCAGCGGATCGCCGTAGACGTTGTAAGTGACGCCGTTTTCGCGGATACGCTGCCGTGCGATCTGCCAGCGATGGGCCAGCTCCTTGCCTCCGAGCGAAGACAACGAGGCGATATACCGGTCCCAGTGGGGACGAAGAACGCCGGGCTCCGCGCACATCTCGTCATACACGCCAGGGGCCTGGCGATAGTCGGCGGTCAGTAGCGGGTCGTCCAGTATCTCGGCCATTTCCCTCTGCGTCTGCAACAGGATCGGGGCCCTAGCAGCCTGCTAGGGTTTCCGGCGTAGATCCAGTGTCAACGGAAACTCCACATTGCGCTCTTCCTTCGGAACTGAGATGGGCCCGGGTGTGTGACCAAGCGTGCTGAATCTAGCCAGGCGACGGCTCTCGGCTTCGTAGGCATTCACCGGGAACTGCTCGTTGGCTCGTCCACCGGGATGCACTACGTGATACGTGCAACCCCCGATGGCGTGACCTGACCACGTATCTACGATGTCAAATACAAGCGGGCTATGAACCGGAATGTCGGGATGGAGGCAGGAAGGCGGCTGCCAGGCCCGGTAGCGAACACCCGCTACCGACTCACCTTCTTTCCCGGTGGGCTGCAGCGGCACCGGCCGTCCGTTGCACAGCACGGCGTAGCGGGGAAGGATCATTCCGGACACCTTGATCTGCAAGCGTTCCACAGAGGAATCCACGCTGCGAGCGGTGCCACCGCTGGAGGCCTCTTCACCCAGAACATTCCAGGGCTCGAGCGCATGCCGCAGTTCGAGATGGATACCGCGGATAGCGACCGAGCCTATGAGAGGAAAGCGAAACTCGAAGTGAGGCGCAAACCATTCGCTCTGAAAAGCGTAGCCCGCCCGGGCGAGGTCACTCACGACGTCTTCCCAATCGAGCTGTACAAAGTAAGGCAGCATGAAGCGGTCGTGCAGGCTGGTTCCCCAGGCGACCAATTTCTGCCGGTAAGGTTTGCGCCAGAAGTGCGCGATCAATGCCCGCACCAGCAGTTGTTGGGTGAGGCTCATGCGGGCGTGCGGCGGCATTTCAAACGCGCGCAACTCCAGCAGGCCGAGACGCGATCCGGCCCCCTCGGGCGGATCAAGTTTGTCGATGCAGAACTCCGCGCGATGCGTGCTCCCAGTGACATCAGTAAGGAGGTGGCGGAAGAGCCGATCCGCCATCCGCGACGCCACCGGCGCTCCACCCCGGTCAGGAATCTGGTCGAAGGCAATTTCCAGCTCATAGAGAGAATCGACACGCCCTTCATCGACCCTGGGATGCTGGCTGGTGGGACCGATGAACAAACCGGAAAGCAGATAGGAAAGCGCAGGATGGTTGTTCCAGTAATTGACCATGCTGCGCAACAGGTCTGGCCGCCGCAAAAAGGGGCTGTCATCCGCAGTGGGGGCGCCGATGACCAGGTGATTCCCCCCGCCGGTGCCGGTCGTCTGTCCGTCGATCAGGAACTTCTCGGTTCCCAGGCGGCTCTGCCGCGCCAACTCGTAGACCGCCGTAATGTTTTCGACCATTTCGTCCCAGCTGGCGGCCGGTTGAATATTCACCTCGATCACACCCGGATCGGGAGTGACCTTGAAGACCGAGATGCGGCTGTCGTCAGGCGGCGTGTAGCCCTCGAACACGACGGGCATAGAGAGGTGTGCGGCCGTGTCTTCAATGGCGGCTACGAGATCAACGTAATCCGCGAGGTAATCGACCGGAGGCATAAAGACAAAGAGCTTACCCCCGCGCGCCTGGACACAGAGGGCCGGCCGGGTCAAAGTTACAGGTTTCTTATCATCTGGTTTCGGTTTCGCCCTGTCGGCGGCGGGCTGAGGCTCGTCGGCGGCAGGAGCGCTCGCGAACAAGGCGATGTGCCGCTCCGGCCGTGGCGGCAGCTTATCCCGGCGGCGGAACGGGTCAGTGTCGAAAGAGTAAGTGACATCTTCCGGAGTGGTCCAGGGAAGCGACTCGAGCGGCAGACGATACCCCATGGGCGAGTCGCCGGGCGTAAGAAACATGCGTTTCGCCAGCGGAAACCAGGGTTGGCTCGTCCATCGCGGAATACCGGACCGGGTCGGGATGCGGCGCAAGGGAAGAACGAAGCCGACAGGATTCTCCGCGCCCTGCTCGAATATATGGGCCAGGCGGGCTCGCTCGGACGAATCGCCCAGCTTGGGGTCGAGCGGATCGATGATCTCAGGTAGCCGGCGTTCCTTCCACAGTTGAAAGAAGATGTCCTCGTAGGCCGTGATGGTGAACGAAAAACTTACCTGCAGACGGCGGGTGAGAGCTTCAAGAAATTTCCGCGCTTCAGGCGCGCCGTAACCGTAGTCCTTGCCGTCTTCAGCGAAGAGGCTTTGGTTCTCCCAGATCGGTACCCCATCCTTGCGCCAGTAACAGCCCAGAGCCCAACGAGGGAGCTCTTCGCCGGGGTACCACTTGCCCTGTCCGATATGCAAGAGGGCGCCGATGGAGAAGCGGTCGCGCATTCTACCCAGCAGTTCCACCGCGAGCCTGCGCTTGGCCGGGCTCATGGCGGTGGTAGACCACTCGCTGCCGTTGCGGTCATCGAGGGAAATAAAGGTAGGCTCGCCGCCCATCGTGAGGCGTACGTCCCCTGTCTTCAAATCCACATCGACCTGGTGGCCCAGGGCGTCAATCGCCGCCCATTGCTCTTCGGAGTAGGGTTTCGTGACGCGAGGGGACTCGTAGATCCGCTGCACGGTCATGGAGTAGCTGAAATCCGTCTTGCAAAATTCCAGCGGACCGGAGATGGGAGCGGCACTGCCAACATCGGGAGTGCAGGCCAGAGGAATATGGCCCTCGCCGGCCAGCAACCCCGAGGTGGGATCGAAGCCGACCCAGCCGGCGCCAGGGAGATAGACCTCCGTCCAGGCATGCAGGTCGGTGAAATCCATCGAAGCGCCGGCCGGCCCTTCGAGCGGCTTCACGTCGGCGGTGAGTTGGATCAGGTAGCCGGAGACGAAACGGGCCGCGAGTCCAAGGTTGCGCAGGATCTGTACCAGCAGCCACGCGGAGTCCCGGCAGGAACCGGTGCCCAGGGTCAGCGTGTCCTGGCAGCTCTGCACTCCCTGCTCCAGGCGGATGACGTAGCCGATTTCGCGTTGAACCCGCTGATTGAGGCTGACCAGAAAATCCAGCGATCGCGTGCTGACCCGAGGCACTTGCGCCAGGAAAGCGGTCAGTTTGGGTCCGGGCACTTCGGCTTCGAGATAGGGCCGCAGTTCCCGCGCGAGGGCGCTCTCATAGGTGAATGGGATTTGCTCCGCGTACGGTTCAAGGAAAAAATCGAAGGGGTTGAAGATTGCCATTTCGGCAACCAGATCGACTTCAACTGAAAACTCCGTCGTTCTCTCCGGGAACACCAGCCGGGCGAGGTAGTTGGCCTGCGGATCCTGTTGCCAGTTGATGAAGTGCTTCGCTGGGAGCACTTTCAGGGAGTAGGAAAGGATCGGAGTGCGGCAATGGGGAGCTGGGCGCAGCCGTATCGTTTGCGGCCCGAGCATTACAGGTCGGTCGTAGCGATACTGGGTCTTATGATTCAGCGCAATGTGAATTGCCATAGGGCGGAGTCCCTATAGATTACATGCCGCGTTCGTGCGGCCTTCGTGTTTCCGGACCGACGCGGATAGCGGTTGAGAGATAGATGGGCCTCTGCGCTCGCTTTGGTCCTAACGACACAGCGTCAGGGAAGCATCCGTAGCCCCGGAGCCCTCGTTGCCGGTGCAGGGGCGGAGTACGAATGGAAGCCACCGCCTACATGCCGCCGGTATGATGATTTGCATGTCACCGACTGCAGACGTTGCACCCGAAATTCTCGACCGCGCCAGGAAGATCAAACTGTTTCTCATGGACGTCGACGGGACAATTACCAACGGCACCGTTAACCTCATCTCCCTGGCGGATGGCGGCGGCGTGGCGGAAATGAAAGCCTTTAACTCGCAGGACGGCATGGGTTTGAAACTGGCGCATACGATGGGCATTCGCACCGGCTTCATTACCGGAAGAAAGTCTCCCGCTGTTTCCCAGCGCGCCCATGAGCTGAGCGTGGAATTCGTCTACCTGGGACAGGCAACCAAGACAGCCGCCTTTAACGAGTGCCTGCAGAAGGCCGGCTTGCAAGAGGACGAGGTGGCATACATGGGCGACGACCTGCCCGATATGCCTGTCGCCATACGCGCCGGCCTGGCAGTCGCCGTTGCGGACGCTGCGCCGGAGCTAAAGGCGATCGCCCACTATGTAACTAATCGCCGGGGAGGAGAGGGTACCGCGCGTGAAGTTGTGGAACTCATCCTGAAAGCCCAGGGACGCTGGGAGGAGGCAATCCCCAGAGCGCTGGCTTAACTACTAAACGAGAAACAAATCGTCTAAGTGCCAAAGCATGCCAGAAAGAGTTCTTTTTGACCGCATACGCGGGACGCGGAGCGTTCTGGAAGCGGGGTTACGTTATAGTTATAGAGATGCACGATAAGCGAGCGAAAGATCACCTGCGGGATCCGTGGCGGCAAGACCGCCGGCATCCGTGGAGGCTCGCGCTTGCTCTTTGTTGTGCACTGCTGCTGATTTTTGGCGCTACCGTACAGGTCGCGCACGTACATTCGGCTGCGGACCTCTCTCACTCAGGCTGTGCTCTTTGCGCAGCCGCGCATGTAGTCGTTTCGCCGACGGCGCCGGTAGCGGCGCCTTTCGCTGCCAGACAGGCGGCGACGCTAGTCGTCGACCTGAACCCTTCGTTCGCGCGACGCTTCCTTGATTTCTCCCTCCGTACCCGACCCCCGCCCGCTGCAATTGCTTTCGCCTAAAGCAATTCCAACAGCCAAATCATAGAAATGCCCGGGGGGTTCGTGTATGCATTCGTTTCGCAGACGATTCATCGTCCTTTTCTTCCCAATTCTCCTGCTATCGACAGAGCCTGGTCTTCGCGCCCAGTCTGCTGCCGGCACTATCACAGGAACGGTCACAGATTCTTCGGGCGCCGTGATACCCGACGCAACAGTCACCATCGAAAACCCGGTCAGTGGGCTCAAACGGAGCGTCAAGACCGACTCCGCGGGCCAATATAGATTCACCAATCTACCGTTCAACCCCTATCATCTGGTCGCACGCGCGACTGGCTTTTCACCGTTCAGCGCAGATGTACAAGTGCGATCCTCCGTCGCGGTTACACCAGCGATCAAATTGGATGTGGGAGGGGCCTCCACCACGGTTACGGTCACCTCAGACGATCTGCTGGAGAATGACACCTCACTCCACACCGACATTGACCGCGGTCTCATCGAGAAGCTGCCGCTCGAAAGCTCGTCCTCCTCGGTAAGCTCGCTGGTGACGCTCTCCACTCCCGGAGTGGCCGCCGACTCGAACGGACTCTTCCATGGACTTGGCGATCATGCGTCCAATTCGTTCTCCGTGGACGGCCAGCCGATCACCGATCAGCAAAGCAAGGTTTTCTCCAACCAGATTCCTTCCAATTCGATTCAGTCGATTCAGGTCATTGCCGGTGCGCCCCCCGCCGAGTACGGGGACAAGACCAGCCTGGTGATTGAGGTAACGACGCGATCCGGCCAGGGCCTTACCAAGCCCACCGGTAGTATTACCTCCTCCTACGGGGCATTCGGCTCAGCAACAGGTGGCATTGATATTGGCTATGGTTCGCAAAAGTGGGGCAACTTCTTTGAGCTCGACGGATTGAATACCGGTCGCTTCCTGGATACCCCGGAGTTTGTGGCCTTCCACGACAAGGGGAACGAACAGAATGTCTTTGATCGCGTGGATTATCTGTTCACTCCGGTCGACGCGATTCACATGAACCTGAACTATAGCCGCTCCTGGTTTCAAACCCCCAACAGCTACGACAACCTGAATGTGCTCGATCAGTTCGGCAACAACGTGGGCGATACCGATCAGAAATCCAAGATCCAGACGTTTGACATTGCGCCTACCTACACCCGGATCATCGGAAAGAGCTCGGTATTCAACCTCAGTCCTTATATACGGAAAGATAGCTATCAGTACTTTCCCAGCGAGAACCCGCTGGCGGATCTTGGCCCACCCAATCTGCAGAACCAAACCATCGCTCAGTACCGAACGCTCACCAATGCCGGGGTCCACTCCGATCTCACCTATACCAAGGGGAACCAGAGCATCAAGGGCGGAGTGATTTACTCCCAGACCTTTCTCCGGGAGCGTGACAGCCTTGCCGTCGTGAATCCGACCTTCAATGCACCCTGTGTGACTGCCGCAGGAAATCCGGTGAAGGGATTCACCAGTTCCGCTCAGTGCGCCGGGGCGGGGTACCAGCCCAATCCCTTATTCAACCCGGTCCTATTGCCTTATGACCTCACCCGGGCAGGCAGCGATTACAACTACTTTGGCCATGCGGATGTTAAGGAACTGGCTCTCTATATCGAAGATTCGATCAAGGCCGGCAACTGGCTATTGAATATCGGCATACGCGGAGACCTGTACAACGGCCTGGCCAGCGCCTCACAGGCAGAGCCTCGGGTGGGTACTTCTTACAGCATCAAGCGTACCAACACAGTGCTCCGCCTTTCCTATGCCCGTACGCTGGAGACGCCGTTCAACGAAAATCTCGTGCTTTCCAGCCAGGGTTGCGCGAACGACGTGCTGTCTCCCCTCCTTCTTTGCTCGTCCGGGGTGCAGGGCACGCTTCAGCCGGGATTTCGCAACGAATTCCATGCCGGCCTGCAACAGGCTTTCGGAAAAAATATCGTCTTCAGCGGCGAATACATCTGGAAGTACACGCATAACGCATTCGACTTTAGCGTTCTGGGGAATACTCCCATTACCTTTCCCATTGACTGGCACAATTCGAAGGTTCCGGGCTTCGCGCTCCGCGCCGATGTGCCCAATTTTCATCACATCACGGCGTTTGTCGTGGCGTCCTCAGTTGCTGCTCGCTTCTTTCCGCCGCAGGTTGCTGGAGCAGGGGCCACGGTCGGGCAGCCCGGATTGCCCTTCCGCATCGATCATGATGAAAGGTTCAACCAGACAACCCACGTGCAATACCAACTGCCCATCCAATGGAGTCCCTGGATTGGCTTCAACTGGCGCTTCGATAGCGGCCTGGTGGCGGGATCGACGCCCTGTTACAACCCGCTCTCGAACGATCCCAACAGTGCGTGCGCCAGTACATCGACGACGCTCAATGGAGAGCCTGCGGTTGATCTTAGCGGCTTGACCGCCGACGAGCAGTTTGAGGCCGGTCTCACGTGCGACGGAGTCAAGGCGACTCCGACTACCCCGTTGCCGTCGCCCTGCCCGGCGTCTGAATATGGCTCGACGCTACTCAGGGTTCCGGCCCCGGGCACAGGCAATAACGACAGCAATCCTTCCCGCATTCGGCAGCGGAATCTCTTCGACGTCTCTCTGGGAGAGGACAACCTCTTCCGAGGGGATCGATACAAGTGGAGTCTGCAGGTGACAGGCGTGAATTTGGCGAACAAGACAGCGCTCTACAACTTCCTGTCAACCTTCAGCGGCACGCACTACGTTACGCCGCGGTCGCTGACGGCGGAACTCGGCTTCCACTTCTAGGAGGAGTCATGCGAAATGACTTGTCATCAAGTCAAGGATGGAATCACTCTGCACCGGCAACTGGGGCCTTGGGTGGCCCATTCAAGCCGTTTTTTGGCTTGAGTGGGCTACAGACGCTTCCCGCACGCTTTGTCATCCCGACCGGAGCGTAGCGTAGTGGAGGGATCTGCGGTTCTCTCGCCCCCTCGTTAGATGTTGCTCCAGCGATTTTCGACAGCGAAGCGTAGTGGAGCCTGCTTTGGCTTTTCTTCGCTTCTCGCGCATCCTCTTAGCCCGACGTATTCTTATTTACGGCCCGACTAAAGTCGTGCCCTAATACGAAACAGGGCTTTCTGCAGCTTGTAATGTCGTACCCTTCCTTCAAGGCCTTTTCTGATGGGCAGTATCGGCTGCTGAGCCGCCCGCAGGCAAATTCACCCTACCCCCGGGCCGAGCGACGTCGCTCATCGAACAACTCACGTGCTCAACCGAGAAAATCGACTCTGAGGAATGCCCAAATGCCTTTGAAAACCGAAGATGTTTCCCTGGACGCGGTGGCGGTCAGCCATCCTCTTGATCCGCTAACCGCCGCCGAGATCACAGAAGCCACGCGCATCCTCCAGAACCACTTCCAGTGGGGTCCTGATTTCCGGGTTGAGACCGTTGATGTTGAGGAACCCACCAAGGAAGTTGTGCGCCACTACACTCCTGAAACTGCGCCCGCCCGGCTGGCACGCTTTCATGTCTATCGGCGCGGAGTGATGGGTGTGTGGGAGGGGGTCGTGGATCTGACAAGCGCCAGCGTGGTCTCAACGGCTTTCAGAGAGAATGCGCGACCGATGCTTGCAGTGCAGGAAATTCTATTAATCGAAGAGACAGTCAAGGCCGACGCTCGCTTTCAGGAAGCGCTGCGCCGCCGCGGCCTGCTCGCGGAACTCGAACATGTCTGCGTCGATCCCTGGACCGTCGGTGATTTCAACATTCCGATCGAGCAAGGGCGCCGGATTCTCAACTGCTTTGTCTGGATGAGGATGTTCCCTCTCGACAACTACTATGCGCACCCGGTCGAAGGACTGCACGCGCTCATTGATGTAAGCACGCTGGAAGTGCTGGAAGTGCTGGATCATTTCGAAGCCGGCGGCGATTACATTCCGGTTCCGCGGACGCCGTTGAATTATGACGCGGAGCTTTTGCATGCATTCCGCAAGCCCTCCTCCCGCCTCGACGTAGTGCAGCCCGATGGCGCCGGATTTGTTGTGCAGGGCAACAAGGTGCGCTGGGAGAACTGGGATTTTCGCGTAGGCTTCAACGGCCGCGAGGGCCTGGTGCTCTACACGATTGGCTATACGCAAGACCACAAGCGGCGGCCAATCGTTTATCGTGCATCGATTGCCGAAATGGTGGTTCCTTACGGCACGCCGGAGCGCAGCCATTATCGCAAGAACGTTTTTGACAGCGGCGAACTCGGCTTCGGCCGCATGGCGAACTCCTTGACCCTGGGTTGCGATTGCCTGGGCGTCATCCATTATTTCGATGCCGTAGTCGCGGATGTTTTCGGCAACCCACGCACCATCGAGAGGTGCATCTGCCTGCACGAGGAAGATGCCGGCATGTCATGGAAGCATTTCGATCTGCGCACGGACCGCACCGAAGTGCGCCGCGCGCGTCGGCTGGTTATCTCCTCCATCTCGACCATCGGCAATTATGAATACGCATCCTACTGGTATCTCCATCAGGATGGGCGCGTCGAGTATGAAATGAAGGCGACTGGGATCATCAATACCGCAGCGTGCCATCCGGGTGAGCCCGGAAAGTTCGGCACTGAAGTGGCGCCTGGGATTGTGGGCCACATTCACCAGCATATCTTTTCTGCGCGGCTGGATATGGAAGTAGACGGACCGAATAACACAGTCACGGAGTGCGATACGATTGCGCTGCCCATGGGCCCGGAGAACCCTTACGGCAACGCCTACTATGTGCAGGAGACAGCACTCAGGACGGAAGCGCAAGCGCAACGCGACTTCGACTTTTCGAAAATGCGGTACTGGAGGATCACGAACCCCAACACCACCAACTGGGTGGGCACGCCGACCGCGTACAGGCTCGAAGCGCGATCCGCGGTGCAGCCGTTTACTCATCCGGACAGCCCCTCCGGAAAGCGGGGACGGTTCCTGCAACATCAGCTTTGGGTCACACCCTTTGCTGCGGATGAGCGCTACCCTGCCGGCGAGTTCGTGAACCAATCAACCGGGGATGACGGCCTGCCGGCATGGACAGCGAAGGACAGGCCGATTGAGAACACGGACGTAGTCGTGTGGCATAGCTTTGGTGTGCACCATTTGCCGCGTCCCGAAGATCATCCGGTGCAGTCGTGTGTCGTCTGCGGCTTTACGCTCGCGCCGTCTGGCTTCTTTGACCAGAATCCAGTCATCGATCTGCCGCCGATGAAAAACACTGCCAGCTGTTGCCACGCCGCGGATTGAAGACTGAAAGCCATTGCTAGCGGGAGTCGGCCAAAACCTCTTCTGCGCGCATCGCCAGACCACGAGCGACGGAAATAAATTCGTCGCCAGTCCGAATGCGGTCCTCTCCAAACCCCTCCTTGAAGATGCG
>Ga0302325_10032881_pt1 | contig 10639 bp, 4 predicted proteins | sample Palsa_T0_2_FD_201948 | JGI IMG/M metagenome (GOLD analysis project Ga0302325, IMG submission 201948) | Peat permafrost microbial communities from Stordalen Mire near Abisko, Sweden - Palsa_T0_2 | ecosystem: Environmental > Terrestrial > Soil > Palsa > Peat permafrost | place: Sweden: Abisko...
ACTCAGCTTCGTCGGTAAGTCGGTTGGCTCGACACTCACGACGAATGTCACTAACACCGGCAACTTATCGCTGACCATAACAAAGATGGCTTTCACCAGCGGAGCCAGCTTCTCGGAAACCGACAACTGCACCGGCGTCGCAATCGCGGCGGGCGGTAGTTGCACCATCACCGTCACCTACACGAATGCAACCGGGGACAACAGCGACACGCTCACGCTTACCAGCAACGCATTCTCCGCGGGTGGGGTGACGATCCAACTCAGCCACTAGAGTATTTCAACGTGGTGTGCCGCCAGCGCGCCACTCAACCGCTAGCGCCGAACAAACGAGCCGTGCTCCACATGAGCACGGCTCGTAGCTTGTGGTAAGAACGTTTGCTTTCTCCGGGTCGCGTATCCCACCCTTGAACCAAAGCGCTGCGTCAAGGTAGGTAAAATTTATTCGCAACCATGCCCATTACATTGGTTTCCAGGGCGAAAAGGCACCCTCCAAATCGCTCCCAGCGCCCGCGATCCGGCGACGCCGAGGTGACATAGAGAACATTGCCGTGTTGCCCGCCGAAGGTACAGTTTGTTGGGTTGCTGACCGGCAACTCAATTACGCGATCGACTTTCCCATCGGGAGCAACCCGTACGATACAGCTTCCTCCGTAGCGGCAGTTCCAAAGATAGCCTTCTGTGTCCATCGCTGAACCGTCGGGCTGTCCGCGCTCGAAATCCTGGAAAAACGGCTGCTCCGCGCGAATGGATCGGCCGGCCAAGTCATATTCATAAGACCAGATGCAATTCTGCAAGGTATCGCCAAAATAGAACCTGGAGCTATCCGGGCTCCAAAGGAATGTATTCGAAATGCCCAGCTCGCGTCGCCATTCCGAGGCCGCACCCGTTCCATCGATGCGGTAGAGCACGCCGTCCGAGCCGCCGGCCTCAGTGCGCTCGCCATTCTCGCCCACGTTATTTCGCATTGAGCCTACCCAAATCGCGCCGCCTGGATCCACGCCCGCATCATTGCAGCGAACAAATGGCCAGCCGGGAAGAGCGAACAGGAGTGATTGCCGCTCATCGGTGCCGGGTTTCCAGAGTGCGATTCCGGAACCGAGAGACACGGCCAGGGTATCTTTGCGGCTGGTTTCCATGACGCAAGTTACTGGTTCGGAAAAGAACCAGGTCTTTAGGGCGCCGGACTGCAATGAATAACGATGGATAAGAAACCGATTGATGTCAGTCCAATAAATGCATTGGGTATCCGGCTCCCACAGCACCCCTTCGCCACACGCATCTCCGGTGGCTGCGATACATACAGGCTCTTCGATTCTAAGTTGTTCGTGCAGGGACATCCATTCCTCCGCGTATGTGATCTCTGATCGCACCACCCTATATTTGCACAATACGCAGCCGGAGATCCGCGCCCTCAAACAACCTGCAAAATCGCCGCGCTGGCCGGGGGCATGTGGATGCTGAGCTGTCCATTGCGCACGGGTAGAGTCTCTGACGTCGCTTGTTTCCAGGTGCCTGTCGGTGTAACCTCTGCTCCGCCCAACGAAATCCCTGCCTTCGCATCGAGAGCTGGGCCGGTCAGGCGGATGACCGAAGCCTGTCGAGCTTGGCCATGACTACCCACATTTACGTCCAGGACCGATGCCCCAGTGCCTTTATTGATCACGGTGAGCACAAGGGTCCCTTCCTTGGGCCGCGTGGCATAGGCTTTGATCTCAGCTGAGTTAGCATCGGCCTCAGCCGTCAGCAATTCGCCGCGGCCAGCGAGTGAGAAGGCGAGCAGTCCATAGTACTCTGGCTTGGCTGAGTAATGGCCCTGTTCATCGTCACCGATGGGCGAGTAGGAGCTGATAAAACCGCGATGATTCATACCCGTTTCCATATTCACGCCGGAGCAGCCGTTGGAGGCGAGCGTGAACATATAATCCAGCGCCCACAGCGCGCCTGCCATGGTATCGCTCACCCCTGGCCGGCCGCCGCCGGAGAAGGAGTTCACTTCGCAGATACGATACGGAAGCCCGCAGCTCTGTGAGGCAGCTCGCAACTGATCGAGTTCCGGCTGCAGTTTGGGATCGACACCCAGGAGCTTCTCGATCGTGCTGCCGGGGTTTTGCCCCTCCCGGTAGTAATGATGGGTGAGAAGAACGGCGTCTTTGCCCTCATCGCTGGCAAATCGGGTTACCCAATCTGTCTTTCCCGCGACATCAGGCCCGGCGAAGGGGATACCTGGAAACTCTGCACGAAGCGCCTTCTTGTAGCGGCGGTAGTCCGCAAGCCAATCCTCGTAGTTGTATTCCGGCTTCCTATGTTTTTCGTGGGAAAACAGGTCCGGCTCATTGCCGATCTCGAAGGCAAGCAATCTGTCGCCGGCGATGGCCAGCACCGCTCTCGCCTCCGCGATCGCGTCCGTCTCTGATCCTCTGCCCAGATCGAGGGCCCAAATCAATTTCCATCCGGTCGCCTCGAGAAAGCCACCGAGCTCTTTCAGTACGGCATCGTTCACCACCGTCCCGTAAGGACTGGACACTGCGGGAGCGGCCGGAGCATAGCTCGCGTAATCTGCAGTATTTCCACCGACTCGTACGACTCCATGCACGCCCAGTGTGCGCACCAGCTGTACATAGACGCTGTTCGAACCACTCATCAAGCCTGGCCTGGCGACGGAAGCGATCTCATAACCGAGGCCCATGAAATCAGGTGAGATTGTATGCAGCGGACGGTCTCCGCGTACAACCACACCAACCCCCTGCTGGTCATTGGTAACGGGAGTAGCGAAAGCCGAGCGCGAAGCCAGTGCACTGGCAGCGAAAACGCTTCCTGCCAGGAAGTCACGACGATTCATCTCATCTCCAATCGCCTCTAATCTTAGGCTCCCCACGTGATTCGAGGATAAAGAACGGTACTAGAACACGCGTGACTACAACTACCGAGGTCTACCCTGCAACCTGGGTAACCTGCCAGAATTGGCCATGGCAACCAACCTATCTGCGGGTCAAACAGCAGAGCTCACACCGCGCCAACCCATGCTGGGCCGGGCTAGAGTTCTGTCTCTTCTCGTCCTGCTGGGATTGCTGACTGTGTGCCTCGCAATCTCGTGGAGCACGCGGGACGCGATGGCGCATCTTCCTTTTCTCAAAGGGCAAAAGACGCAGCCTGATCTGGCATCCTCCAGCCAGACGACCATTGTCGACCTGCACCCCTGGCAAATTGCCCAGGCGCTGGCACCCCTTGCCGTTAGCAGCGAGGAGGTGGAGTACGCGCACGAGGCGGAACGCCTGGCCGATCACGAGGTGAACCAGGCTTTTGCCGCGGCCTTGCGTCAGGCCGGCGCACAGCGCGTTGAGCCCACCGGTGAAGCGCTCGAGCTTTCTCAAAAGGTGGCGCAACTGCAGCAGATGGCGAAAGAAGATCAGGCCCGGGTGCGCAGCTTAACGCCCGCGGCCCCTGCCGCAGGGCAGGGTGCCGGAGACGATCTGAAAATTGCCCAGGCCCAGCTGGACCTTGATCTGGATGAGTTGAATGATGCGCAGCACGATCTGGCACGAGCAACTGGTGACGTGCGCACCAGGATTCAGCAGGAGCTGAGTGCGCACCAGTCGGCCATGAGCAAAATGAATGCTCAGTCTGGCGGCGACAGCCAAATCGCTGTTCTCTCCACCAAGCAATATGGCACGCTTGCCGGCCGTCTGGAGGCATGGAGCAGCCAGCGCAGTCGTTATCAATTGATTCAGCAGGCCATACAACAGGCGAAAGCGGACGCAACCAGTGTGACCATGCAGCACAATGCTCTCGAGGCGCTGGCCAACGAGAGCTCGGCTGCCGCTGCCACCAGTTCATCGCAACCGGAGGCAAAGGGTGTGCCGGCGAATGCAGCCAGGCTCGCCAGCCTGGAACAGAGAAGGGAACAGCGCCAGCTTCTCAGCATTTACGACGACCGGATCCAGACGCAGCAGCAGCTCGCAGGAGTTTATGGCAAGTGGGCCAACCAGGTGCTCCGGCAGCATCGAACCGTGATGCACCTGACTCTACGGTCGCTGGCGACGATTGCCTTCATTTTAATTTGCGTCATCCTCAGTGAAGCGATAGGAGTTCAACTCCTGGAGCGTCATGCGCTTGACCGGAGGCGGATGCAAACGTTGCGCACCATCCTGCGGCTCGGGGTGCAGTTGGTGGGCGTCGTGGGGGTCTTGCTGGTCACTCTCGGGGTACCTCGTCAGATCTCGACCATCCTGGGCCTCGCGACCGCTGGACTTACGGTGGCTCTGCAAAGTTTCATCCTCGCTTTTTTTGGCTGGTTCATTTTGATGGGCAAGAACGGCATGCGTGTTGGCGATTGGGTCCAGATCGATGGTGTGGCAGGCGAGGTAATTGAGATCAACCTGTTTCGTACGACGATCCGCGAAACCAGTAATTGGGCTGATAAGGGGCATCCGACCGGACGCCGCGCAACCTTCATCAACAACTTCGCCGTCACCGGCAAATTTTTCAATTTCTCCACGGTTGGACAATGGATGTGGGATGAGATCTCGGTAAGCATTCCTTCCTCAGCAGAAACGTATGAGAAGGTGGCGCTGATCCACAAAGCAGTATTGGAAGAGACGGAACAGGATGCGCAGCTCGCCGAGCAGGAATGGACCCGTGTCCCGCGGCAGAATGGATTGGGCCAGGTCAGCGCAAGCCCGTCGGTGAACATGCGTCCTGCGGCAGCCGGATTCGACGTACTGGTACGCTACGTCACCCGTGCATCGGACCGCCTCGAGGTGCGCAACCGTTTGTACCAACGAGTGATCGATGTGCTCCACAAGCCACAGATAACAATCTCTTCGTCACAGCCGTCGGCGCTAACGGCTGCCGTGCTGGCCGCGAAGGATTCGACAGAATATGTGAACGATCCAAAACAGCGGCGCACAAACATCTATAGCTGATACAGTTATCGCTGCGAAGGTGTGGGAAACATGAGTGCCCCACACCCCCGGCTTTCCTGTCGAGCCCGGTGGGCCTCACGAGCTTCATGCAGCTTTCCCTAATGAAAGCCGGACACCTGGTCACGGATAGAACCGCGCACAGGAAATCGGGTATCTCGCACGTTTTTTGTTCGAGATGTGGGATACCACTGCGCTCGACTTCTCACTTTTCGACATCGTTGAAAACCCCAAGTTCGATTCCCCCTTCGACGGCGAAAGTTCATAGGCCCACATTCAACACAAAGACGGGCGAGAGTTGGCTCGTTGACGGGCGGTAACCGAGCCTCGGCTTCGAAATGCAGTCCCGCAGGGACGGCGCGAAAGTAGCCCAGGACGGCAGTCCTGGGTACGCTAGCGCGCAATCGGAGAAGTCCCGAAGGGACGGCTGAGCGCACCAGATCCGCAGTCTTCGCTGCCCACAGGACGCGATTTGGCGTTTCCAAAGTGCAAAACCCCCCTCGCTCGCGTGCGCATCCAAGGTCTAAGATCGTTGAGCATCTGAAATGGAGAGAACAGCAATGGCGAGTAATCGCGGCGTAATATTTGAAGGTCCAGGCAAAGTAGAAGTACACAACATCGACTACCCCACCTTTAAGGATCCGCAGGGCAAATCCATAGAGCACGGCGTCATCTTGAAGGTAGTCGCCACAAATATCTGCGGATCGGACCAACACATGGTCCGTGGCCGCACCACCGCCCCGAAAGGACTGGTTCTCGGCCACGAGATTCTGGGTGAAATCATTGAGAAGGGCAAGGATGTTCTCTTCCTCAACATTGGCGACCTGGTATCCGTGCCATTCAACGTAGCCTGCGGACGCTGCCGCGCTTGCCGCGAGCGCAACACGGGCGTTTGCCTGACCGTGAATAAGGCACAGCCCGGGGGCGCATACGGTTACGTCGACATGGGAGGCTGGGTGGGCGGACAAGCCGACTACGTGTTGGTGCCGTTTGCCGACTTCAATCTGCTCAAGTTCCCGGACAAAGACCAGGCCATGGACAAGATTCGGGATCTCACCATGCTCTCAGACATCCTGCCCACGGGATTCCATGGCGCGAAGACAGCTGGCGTCGGGGTTGGCTCGACAGTGTATGTGGCCGGCGCGGGCCCGGTGGGTATGGCGGCCGCGGCCTCCGCGTATATCCTTGGCGCGGCCGTGGTCATCGTCGGCGACAACAATAAGGAGCGCCTGAAGCACGCGAAAAAGATGGGTTATGAGACCATCGATATCTCGCAGAGCGAAAGCCTGGCCGATCAAATCGCAGCCATTGTCGGTGAGCCGATGGTGGACGCGGGCATTGACGCCGTCGGCTTCGAGGCCAGCGGACACGGCACGGCAAACGAACCTGCCCCGGCGAGTGTCTTGAACTCGCTCATGGAGGTAGTTTTCGTTGGCGGTGGTCTGGGCATCCCCGGCCTGTATGTGGTGAAAGATCCGGGCGCACCGAATGAAGAGTCCAAGAACGGCATCCTGAAGGTTAGGTTTGGTAAAGGCTGGTCGAAGTCGCTGCACTTCCATACCGGGCAAGCGCCGGTGTTGCAATACAACCGGCAGCTGATGCAGGCAATTCTTCACGATCGGCTGCCCATTGCAAAGATCGTCAACGCGACGGTCATCTCGCTCGAGGATGCGCCGAAAGGCTATGCCGACTTCGACAAAGGTGCGGCGAAGAAATTCGTCATTGATCCCCACGGTACGATTGCAAAGAAAGCCGCCTGAAACTCAGCCTCGTAGCAGAACAGGGAGCGCGATTGCGCTCCCTGTTCTCTTTACGGAACAATGATCAATTTTGATCTACTTTTGAGTCGCTTCCCCACTCTGTTTGACTAATCCCCTATACAGCCAGGCCTCGATCGTGCAGGTAACCGTTTTGTGCCAACTTTGCATCTTAGTTCGGTGACGGAGTTATCACCGTTGATAAACTCGCCTACCTTCATCGGTTTCTCCATCCGATGGAGTGTCCGCAGAGGGAGCTAGCTATATCCCTGTGTCCCGATATACGCGTAGTCCGAGCTATCGTCAGAAAAAATAGGAGCAATGCGACTTTGTCCGATTCGCAATCGGACCCGGCCGCGAGACGGTGAACGTTCCAACCGGCGACGGCACGAAGCAAGTCAACCATTTTGAGGAGAGGTCAGCATGTACCAGCGTTTGTTTCAAAACAGTAGAAGTTCGCGGAAATTAGCCACACAAGCGACCATGAATATCGCGCGCAGCATCTTCCTGCTGGCGGTTGCCACTTGCCCGTTCCTTCCGGCCGCGCAGGCACAGTTTCGCGCGTCCATTCAGGGAACGGTAACGGACGCGACCGGCGCGGTCGTTCCCGGAGCCACCCTCACATTAACCGACCTTGGCACCGCTAAAGCGTTTGTCACTAAAAGTGATGGCAATGGCCTTTACAACTTCAACGCTCTGCCACCCGATCAATTTTCGCTGGTCGTCGATATGAGCGGCTTCAAGAAAAAAATTCTCGATCATCTGCAACTAATCCCGGAGCAGGCGAATGCGGTTAATGTGCAACTGGAGCTTGGAGACGCAACAACAACCGTGACCGTCTCTGGTGATCAAGTAGCCGCGCTCGATACCGAGACTGCGTCGATCAATGGCGTGATAGGCAGCAATGAGATACAGCACCTGCCTTCGTTTGGACGCGATGTGTTCCAGCTCAGCCAGCTTGCCCCGGGGTCCTTTGGGGATGGCGCACAGGCCGGCGGTGGCGGAACCAACAACCTGCCGGGCTCGCAGATCGGCGGCGGCGGCCCTACGGACGGGATCTTCAAGACCGAAAATGGCCCGCAGATTGTCGCCAATGGCGGCCAGAACAACGCCAATGGAATCTCCATCGACGGTATCAGCACCGCCAGCGCAGTGTGGGGGGGCACGACCGTGATCACGCCGTCGGAAGATTCTGTCGGGGATGTCAAGATCGTTTCCAACAGTTACGACGCGGAGACTGGCCGTTTTAGTGGAGCGCAAATCCAGGTGACCTCGAAGGCAGGAACCAATGATTTTCATGGGAGCGCATTCATCAAAGGCGACCGCCCCGGCCTGAACGCGTATCAGCGTTACAACGGCCCAAATTCAGCTGAACCCGGCACAGTCGGACAACGCGGCCTGCTCAGGGATGAGGGACGGTTTAACCAAATCGGCGGCAGTCTCGGTGGCCCCATCTGGAAGAACAAGATTTTTGCCTTCTTCAATTACGAGACACTGCGTAACAACACCTCCAACACAGCAGTCGGTTGGTACGATACCTCGGCATTCGACAAGCAGGCGCCGAGCGGCAGCATTGCGTCCACGTTCCTGACCTTTCCCGGTGCCGGTGTGAGCTCGCAAGGACAGATCAATGCGACCTGCGCCAACATCGGCCTCATAGAAGGCACCAATTGCGCCACCATCGCAGGCCAGGGCCTCGACATCGGTTCACCGCTTAAGACGGGCCTGCACACGCAGGATCTGACTTACCAGAGCAGCGGGAATCCGGGTGTTGGTGGCGGCCTCGACGGAGTCGCGGATATTGGCGAATACACCACCCTGAACCCAAGCGAGGTCACGGAGCAGCAGTACAACGGACGGCTGGACGCGGATGTAACCACGAACGACCGCGTTACCTTCACCATTTATTGGGTGCCCGTCTCCACCTCGAGCTACAACGGTCCTGTGCGTGCCTACAACCTTTATCATCACACCGCGATCAATGATGCCTTCGCCGGCATATGGAACCATACCTTCTCGCCTAGCTTGCTGAACGAAGCGCGCGTGAATGCCGCGGGATGGCGTTGGAACGAGATCAACAGCAATCCGCAGGAGCCGTTCGGCTTGCCCCAGGCGAACATCACGACCATTGGGACGCTAAATGCGTCCTCCCCGGCTTCGACCTTCTACTATTTTGGTGCACCCGGACCAAGCGTCTTCAACCAATGGACCTATAGCTACCAGGATGTGGCCACAAAGGTATCTGGCCGCCATACGGTGAAGTTTGGTGGCGGCGTGACCAGGCTCTACTACTTGAACGAAGCGCCGTATGCAGCCCGGCCGCAGTTCTACTTTTACAACGTGTGGGACTTCCTCAACGACGCGCCTGAGGAGGAGACGGGAACGTTCAACCCTTTGACCGGCACTCCTACGGCCAACAGGCAGGATGATCGCACCGACCTTTACGGCTTCTTTGTGCAGGACGACTTCAAGATCCGGCCGAATCTTACCTTCAACCTGGGCATGCGCTACTCATACTTTGGACCGCTTTCTTCCAAGGAGAACAACCTGAACGTGGTACAACTCGGCAGCGGCGCCGATACATTCACTAACTTGGCGCTTCGCAGGGGCGGCAATCTGTATCAGGCGCAGAAGTACAATTTCGGCCCGCAGGTCGGTTTTGCCTGGAGCCCGATGCGCGATCAGGGAAAACTTGTCCTCCGCGGCGGCTTCGGCCTGAACTACAACCAGGAAGAAATTGCCATTGCTGCCAACGGTGGAAACAACCCGCCATCCGTTTCCAACCCTAACTTTACCAGCGTCTCACCGACACAAATCAACCCCTCCATCATGTACGCCATCCCCAGCAGCGTGCATTCTCTCTTCGGTTATCCTCCCAACCCGAACACGATCGTGAGCTTCAACGCCAATAACCTGCCGACTACCGGCTCAACCAGCGTTACGGGTTACCCCTCCGCTGTTCCCACGGCCTACACATACCACTACTCGTTAGACACGCAGTACGATCTCGGCCAACAGTGGGTGGCGACCCTTGGTTACCAGGGAAGCATGGGGCGTCACATCCTCCACCAGTACAACGCCAATGTGCTCGGCGCGGTGTATGGACAGCCGCTGAATCCGAGCGTCAATAGCGTGGACTTCTACAACAATGAGGGCATCTCGAATTACGGCGCTTTGCTGGCAGGCCTGAAGCACCAGTTCTCACGCTCGTTCCTTTTGGATACGCAATACACGTGGTCGAAGAGTATGGATGATGGCTCGCAGCCTTACTACGAAGATCCATACCCATACAATCCGCATCTTGCCTATGGACGGTCCGACTACAACGTGGGCCAGGCCTTCAAGATCTACGGCATGTGGCAACCTGTCCTCTTCCATGGCAACAGCTTGCTGGAGAAGGTTGTTGGTGGCTGGTCCATTAGCGGCATTTTCAACCTGCACAGTGGCTTTCCCTGGACGCCGACCTATTCCGACATTCCGAATGGCAACCTCTATTACCAGGGTAGCGGTTATGGCACCCTGCGCCCGGCCGCTTATAAAGGGGGTGCGAGCCAAAGCCAAAGCAACGGTGCCTTCAAAACGGGTGCTGGTGTAGGAGGGGCCTACAACACGAACTTCCCTCTGGGTGCGCTCCAGTACTTCACCATTCCTACGTACACGCCGGTCACGGCATCGCTTCCGCAAGCCTTTGGTCCTCCGCAGAATCCAGGTGTGGCGCGCAACTTCCTGACCGGGCCGAACTACAAGGATTTGGACGGGACCCTCAGCAAGGCATTCGGTATTCCGAAGCTTCCGGTACTGGGCGAGAATGCCAAGTTCGAGATACGCGTGGATGCCTTCAACCTCCTTAACAATCTGAACTTCAGCGCTGGCAGCATCAACACCAGCATCAGCAACGATGGCCTCACCAGCAATCCAGGCTTTGGTCAGGCCACCAGTGCACTCGGCTCGCGAACCCTCGAT
>Ga0302325_10032882_pt1 | contig 10639 bp, 10 predicted proteins | sample Palsa_T0_2_FD_201948 | JGI IMG/M metagenome (GOLD analysis project Ga0302325, IMG submission 201948) | Peat permafrost microbial communities from Stordalen Mire near Abisko, Sweden - Palsa_T0_2 | ecosystem: Environmental > Terrestrial > Soil > Palsa > Peat permafrost | place: Sweden: Abisko...
GCTCGCGGTGCTCGACCCGAGTACGCGCCCGAACGGGCGGCTCGAGCTTGAGGACGTGCACGCCATGATCGCCGAACGGCTGCCGTTGCTGCCGCCGTTTCGCTGGCGGTTGAAGCAGGTCCCGTTCGGCCTCGACTACCCGTACTGGATCGACGACCCCGACTTCGATCTCGAGTACCACGTGCGCGAGCTGGCGATCCCACCGCCGCCGACTGACGAGAAGATCGGCGAGCAGGTCGCGCGGATCTTCTCGCGGCCGCTGGACCGCGCGCGCCCGCTGTGGGAGGTGTACGTGATCCAAGGTCTCGATGATGGGAACGTCGGTCTGCTGACGAAGATCCACCACGCCGCGGTCGACGGCATGTCAGGCGCCGAGATCCTGAGCGTGCTGCTCGATCTCACGCCGGAGGGACGGGAGCCTCCACCGCCGTCGGCCAACGGTAGCGGCGACGCCGAGCCCGGGACGCTCGAGATGCTTGCTCGCAGTCTGATCGGCGCGCCGCGGTACGTCGAGCGCGTAGTCCGCGCGACCCCGTCGACGCTGCCGAACCTCGAGGACACGCCGATCCTCGGTGACATCCCGGGCGCGAAGACGCTCGGGCGGCTCAGCGCCCGGTTCGCGCGGACGGTGCGTGGACGGCCCTCCCGGGTGCTTGAGCGGACGAATCTGGTGCCGCCGCGAACGTCGTTCAACGGGCGTGTGTCCGCGCACCGCCGGTTCGCTTTCGGGCGCCTGCCGCTGGACGAAGTCAAGGCGGTCAAGAACGCGCACGGCTGCACCGTCAACGATGTCATCGTGTCGATCTCCGCGGGCGCCGTCAGACGCTGGCTGATCGAGCACGACGAGCTGCCGGACTCGCCGCTCGTAGCGCAGATCCCGGTCTCGGTCCGGACCGAGGAGCAGTTCGGGACCTACGGCAACAAGATCGGGATGCTGGCGGCGCCGATCTTCACCAACGAGCCCGATCCCGTGCAGCGGCTGCGGCTGACCCACGAAGCGTTGCGCACGGCGAAGGAGCGCCATAAGGCGCTTCCCGCCCAGCTGCTCCAGGATGCGACCCAGTTCATCCCGCCGGCGGTGTTCGCGCGTGCCGCGCGAGTTTCATTCTCGCTCGCTGCGACCCGCACGCCGGTCTGGAACCTGGTGATCTCGAACGTTCCGGGGCCTCAGTTCCCGCTGTACTGCGTCGGCGCGCGGATGGTGGCCCACTATCCGGTGTCGGTGATCACCGATGGACTAGGCCTCAACATCACGGTGATGAGTTACTGCGGCAGCCTTGACTTCGGGATCGTGGCGGATCGCGAGCAGATGCGAGACGTGTGGCAGCTGATCCCGTGGCTGCGCGAGTCGCTCGACGAGCTCGCGCCGGCGACCGTCAGCTGACCGGTTTCGGCTACCAGACCTGGCCGTAGCCGCAGTGCGGGCAGTCGACCGAGGTCAGGACCGGAGCCTCGAACACGAAGCCGCAATGGCAGTTGTAGAGCGCGGTGTCCTGCGACGGGCTTGCGTCGACGAGCTCACGAACCGTTCCGCGCGAGGCGGACCCGTGCGAGTTGGTGCGCCGCGGGCGCCCGTGGCGCCGGCGCCGGATTTCGCTTCTGCCAAGGAGAGGTTGCATGGTCATAGTCAAGAACGTTTGTTGCGGTGATTGGTTTCGCGGTCGACGACTGAATCCCTGGCATCTAACGTGACGCTAATCGGCACGGGGCGGTGCTGGCCTTGAACGCACCCGGTCGGAGGTGCCTGCATGTCCAGGCGCCTTCTTCTGCGAGAATGCGTCGCCGCATGGACCCGAGCCGCAAGCGCGCCATCCGCCTGACGGTCGCTCTCACTGCCGCGCTGCTGCTGGCGACGGCGCTCGTCTACGTCAGCTTCAACGCCGGCCGGCAGGAGCTGACGGCGTCGCAGCTGTTGACACGCGCCAGGCAGGGCCAGTCCTACATCCTCGCGGGCACCGTGCTCCCCGGGTTCCAGCGGAGCGGCGCGTCGCTCGTGTTCCGCGTGCGCGATCCGAAGCTTCACGTCGCCGCTGAGGTGCACTACACGGGGATCGTGCCCGATCCGTTCGCGGCCGGCCGCGGCGTCCTCGTGACGGTGCAGAAGCAGGGGTCCGAGTTCATCGGCCAACAGAACTCGCTGACGACCAAGTGTCCGTCCAAGTACGAAGCCGCCGCGGGCTCGAGCTACTGATCGCATGGCGATAGTCGGCCGCACGCTGCTGATCCTCGCCCTCCTGGTCGCGATCTACGGCCTAGGCGCGTCGCTATGGGGTGCCCGTCACGGACGCGAATGGGTCGACTCCTCGCGCCGCGCGATGTACACGCTGTTCGGCCTGGCGCTGTTCGCGTTCGTGATCCTCGACGTCGCTTTCATCAGCTCGAACTTCTCGTACAACATCGTCGCGAGCTCGTCGAGCACGACCACGCCGACGTTCTACCGGGCCGCCGCGATCTGGGCGACACAGCAGGGCTCGCTGCTGCTGTGGGTGCTGCTGCTGTCGATGTGGTCGAGCCTGGCGCTGTTCCTGACGCGCAGGCGCGTGCGCGAAATCGTGCCCTATGCGCAGGCGGTGATGTTTGGGTTCTGCGTCTTCTTCGTCGGCTTGAACACGATCTTCGCGAACCCGTTCGCGACCTCATCGAACCCGCCGTCGGAGGGCGCCGGTCTCGACCCGCTGCTGCGTCACACGACGATGATGATCCATCCCCCGATGCTGTACTCGGGGTACACGCTGCTGACGATCCCGTTCGCGTTCGCGATCGGGGCGCTGATCGCCCGCCGCTTGGGAGCCGAGTGGATCCAGGTCACGCGCCGGTTCGCGCTCGCGGCCTGGCTGTGTCTTGGGGTTGGGATCGTGCTCGGCGCACGCTGGTCTTACACCGAGCTCGGCTGGGGCGGCTACTGGGCCTGGGATCCGGTCGAGAACGCGGCGCTGATGCCGTGGTTGTGCGTGACCGCGTACATCCACTCGATCATGATCCAGGAGAAGCGCGGGATGCTGAAGGTCTGGAACGCGTCGCTGATCCTGATGACCGGCACGCTGTCGATCGTCGGCACGTTCCTGGTCCGCTCGGGGATTCTCTCCTCGATCCACGCGTTCGTCTCGGACCCGACACTGAACGTGTCGTTCGTGGTCCTGATCGCGACCATGGTCGCGGGTTCGATCTACCTTGTCGTCACGCGGCGCGACGGGCTCCGATCCGAGGCGCGGCTCGACTCGCTCGTGTCCCGCGAGGCCGTGTTCCTGTTCCAGAACCTGCTGCTCGTGGCGCTGACCGCGGTGATCTTCTGGGTCACGTTCTTCCCGTTGATCTCCGAGGCGATCACCGGCACTCAGGTGTCCGTCGGTCCGCCGGCATTCCGCCCGTTCGTGGTCCCGCTGGCGCTGGTAATCGTGGCGCTGTCCGGGGTCGGCCCGATCATCGCCTGGCGCCGGGTGACGATCTCGAAGCTGCGACGCGGGTTCGCCTTCCCGGTCGCGTTCGCGCTCGCGATCATGGTCGGGCTGCTGGCGCTGTCCGACGCCGACCGGCACGTGTTCGCATTTCTGATGTTCGTGTTCGGCTCGTTCGTCGTCGCGGCCGTGGTGCAGGAGTTCTTCCGCGGCGTACGCGCGCGGCGCGCGATGACCGGCGAGCCGCCGCCGGTGGCGCTGGTCGCGCTCGTGCGCCGCAACCGCCGGCGCTACGGCGGATACATCGTGCACGCGGGGATCGCGGTCGCGCTGATCGGGGTCGCCGCCTCGACCTCGTTCCAGCACTCGCGCTATGCCACGCTCGCTCCGGGGCAGAGCGCCCGGATCGACGGCTACACGATCCGCTACGTGCGCCCGACGGCGGGCGCTTCGGCGCAGAAGATCTCGTTCGGCGCCGTGCTCGCGGTGTTCAAGGGCGGCCACCACGTGACGACCGTGCAGACGACGTACGGCCTGTACCCGTCCTCGGACCCGACGCTCGGGCCGATCGGGCGCTTCTTCAACGGCTCGGATGAAAGCCGGATCGGGCTCGACTCGGGCTTCACGCACGACATCTGGACCGTGATCGACCCGAGCCTGCAGCCACTCCAGGGGCTGATCAACCAGGGCGATGCGAAGCTCACCGCGGCGCTCAACGCGGTCGCGAAGCAGCCCCCCGCGACCCAGCCACAGGCGCTCAACGTGCTCTACACGCTGCGCGACCAGGCCGTCGCCGCGCTCACACGACGGTTCGTGACCCACCCGTGGCCCGCCACCTTCCTGCTGATCGTCTCTCCGCTGGTGACCTGGCTTTGGCTCGGGGCGATCATCTGCGTGATCGGCGGTCTGATCGCCCTGCTGACCGCGCCCGTCGCCCGCGCGCGCCGCCGCGCGCGCGTGCGGGCGCTGGAGACGCCGGGCCCTGCAACCGCGCCCGCGCCCCCGGTGCGCGAGCTCGTCTGAGCGCCGGGAGCCGGAATGCCGTACGTGATCGTGATCGTCGTGCTCGCGGTCGTGATCTTCGTGATCTCCGGCCCGCTGCGTGCCGCCTACCGGCCCGCTGAGCCGGCCGGAGGATCGACGTTCGCCGAGCTCGATGCCGCCCGCGAGGCCAAGTATGCCGAGATCCGCGAGGCCGAGCTCGACCACCGCACGGGCAAGCTGTCCGACGAGGACTACGAGGACGTCGACCGGGGTCTGCGAGCCGAGGCGATTGAGATCCTGCGGTCGCTGGACGAGACCGGAACAGCTACCATCGCGGACGAATGACCACGATTCTCGAGATCCTGCAGGTGTTCTTCTGCGGCATGTTGATCTTCCTGATCCTGATGCACTCGGGCAAGGACGCGGGGCTGTCGGGCGCGTTCGGTGTCGGGACCGGTAGCGGCCCGTTTGGGTCGGGCGGTTCGCTGGTCGAGCGCAACCTGAATCGGTGGACCGTCGTGTTCGCTCTCGCTTTTGTGATCAACACGATTGTCCTGATTAAAGTCTCGTAGGGGGGCGGCGTGAACCCGGCCGCGCATGCCGGGCGCGGCCCTGATGGGGTGCTGTTGGCTGGTGGGAACGTCCGGGTGTGCGGAATGCGATGGCAGGTTCCGCGAGGCATGCGCGGCCGGTGTTCACGCCGCCCTGCCACGGCCTTGGCTCCGTTGGCCGAGCACACCGGCTCCCCCGCCGCGTGGCCACAGCCTTCTTGTGCGCGGTTGCGTTCAGGCGGCCGCTTGTTCGCTGCGCCTTGTGGCCCGCGCGGTCAAACCTGGGGGGAGCTTGCCTCCGGTTGAGAGGTAGGAGCCGGCGAGGATTAGGAGGAGGCCGGCTATGGCGCCGGCTCCTGGGCGTTCGTTTAGGAGGGTTACGCCGAGGGCGACGGCGATGATGGGGTTGATGTACGTGATCACCATCGCGCGGCTGGTGCCGGCTTCGCGGACGAGGATGGCGAGGATCACGAGGCCCGCTGCGGTGCAGACGAGCCCGAGGACTACGACGGACGCCAGGGCGCCGGCCGTGGGTGTGTGTTTTGGCGCGTCGAGGATCGCGTCCGGGGTGAGGATCACGGCGGAGATGGCGAGCGAGGCGCCCATCATCGCGCGGACGTCGATGCCCTCGAGGCGGTGCTTGATCAGCATCGGGCCGATCGCGTACCCGAGTGCGCCAAGCAGGACCGCGCCGGTCCCGAGCAGCGCGCTCGCGCTGCTGGCGACGTCGACGCCGACGAGCACGATCACGCCGCCGAAGCCGATCAGCAGCCCGAGAAAGCGAAGTCGGGTGGGGCGCTCTGAGTGATCGAAGCGCAGCGCCAGCAGCGCCCCGATCAGCGGCACCGAGGCGACGATGATAGCCGCCAAGGAGGAGGCGATCCGGGTCTCGCCGAACGCAATCGCGGGGAACGGGATCGTGACTTCGGCGATCCCGTACGCCAGCAGCCACCGCCAGCGGCCCTTGAGCGTCGGGAGTGTGCCGGACCGCCAGGCGAGCGCAAGCAGCACGACCGCACCGAGAGCGATTCGGCCCCAGGCGAGCGACAGCGGAGTGACGCCGTGGCGGACAGCGATCCGGATGAACAGGTACGGGACGCCCCAGATCACCGAGGCCGCCGCGAACGCCAGCCAGCCCTTGCGGGTCATGCGTGCTGTGGCGCGATGGTCATGGCTTGCGGCGCGCACCTCACCAGGCTGAGCGGTACAGGTCGAGCAGCTCGTCGCGATCCGCGGCGGGTGCGGTGAGGTGGAGCTCGGGGCGCCCGGCCGCCTCCTTGGCGCACAGCTCGAGCGTGCCGTCCGACTCCGACACGCCGACATCGCGCAGGCGCGTCGCTCCGGTCAGGGCGCAAAGGCGGGTCGCGAGCGCGATCGGGTCGCCGTCCGCAGCCGCGCCGAGCCGCGCGATCTCGTCCGGGAAGCGCACGATCAGCGCGGCGAGCGAGTACGGGAGCATGATCGCGTTCGCCGGCCCGTGGCCGACGCCGCCGAAGCGTGCGAGCGTCTGCGAGAGCACATGATGCAGGCCATAGCCGGTCGAGCCGATCACGTAGCCCGCGAGCAGCGCGCCGAGCGCCAGGGCGTCGCGGTCCGGCTCTCCTGCGCCGGCCGGAAGGCCGACGTCGACCAGCTCGATCGCCTTGAGCGCGGCGGCCTCGGCGACCGGGTTACGAAGCGGCGTCACAGGGCCGTCGAACGCGTGCCCGAGCGCGTTGCAGGCGCTCGAGGCGAGCTCGGGCACCGGCTGGGAGGCGCACAGCTCGGGGTCGTTGATCACGATCGCCGGCCGGACGCGCGGCGTGTCCATCGGCAGCCCTGCCACGTGCCGGTGCACGGATGTCATTTCGGCCCCGGACAAGGTCGTCGGGATCGCGGCGACGCGGCGGGGCGGGTCGGCCGCCGCGAGCGCTTTGGCGGTGTCGATCACGCGCCCGCCGCCGAGCGCGACGAGCAGCTCAGCGGCGACCTCCGGCCGCAGCTCGGCGGCGATCTCGTCGACGCGGCCGGCGCGCACGATGTGCGCCGTGGCCGCGCCCTCGACGATCCCGGGCGCGGCCGCCGCGGCCCGCTTCGTCGTCAGCAGCGCGTAGCCGTCGCTTCCGAGTAGCGCGGGTGCCTCGGAGATCGAGCCGGGGCCGAACACGATCACCCGCTCCCCGTCGTGCCAGCGGAAGCCGTCCATCACCGCACGGTGGTCCTCAGCTCGCCCAGCCCCTCGGCCCACAGCGCGACCGTGTCGCCCGGCTCGATCCAGTGCCCGTCGATCGGGCCGAGCTCGAGCAGGCAGCCGCCGGTCAGCGTGCCGGAGCCGAGGATGTCGCCCGGACGCAGGCGCGTCCCGGCGGCCGCGTGGGCGACGAGCTCGGGCCACGAGTACTGCATCGGCTCTGACTCGGCACGGCTCACCGGCCGGTCGTTGACGGTCACCGTCGCGGGCAGGTCGAGCCACTCGCCGTCGTACGGGAGCTCGTCCGGGGTCACGAGCCACGGTCCGATGCTGGTCGCGAAGTCTTTGCCCTTCGCCGGCCCGAGGCCGACCGCCATCTCGCGCCGCTGGATGTCACGCGCGCTCCAGTCGTTCATCAGCGTGAACCCGGCGATCCGTTCCCCGGCTCCGACCACGGCCGCGATCTCGAGCTCGAAGTCGAGCCGCTCGCAGCCGTCCGGGCGGGTGATCGGCTCGCCCGGGCCGTAGATCGCGGCCGGGTTCGAGAAGTAGAACACCGGCAGCTCGTACCACGCCTCGGGGATCTTCGAGCCGCGCGCGCGGAAGCCCGCTGCGACGTGGCCTTCGTAGGTGTAGAAGTCGCGGACCGCGGGTGGCTCGGGGACCGGCGCCAGCAGGCGGACGTCGTCGAGCGCGTAGGTGGGTCCGACCGGCTCGTGCCCGGAGCCGGCGAGCCACTCGATCATGCTCGACGCGGCCAGCTCGACGACGGTGTGGTCCGGGCGCAACTCTCCAACTCGAGCGCCGCCGGAGGCGGGCATGAAGGTCACGAGCCGCATCCGCTCAGCTCTCGCCTCCCAACTGATCGACCAGCCGGAGCAGGTCCAGCGGGCTGAACGGCTTTGTCAGGAACAGGTCGGCGCCCGCCTCCTCGGCGCTTCGCTCGACGCTGTCGCCGTGGGCCGCGGTCAGCATCACGATCGTCGCGTCCTTCGTCTGCTCCAGCGAGCGCAACTCCCGGCATGCGGCGATGCCGTCGAGCACCGGCATATCGACGTCGAGGAACACCAGCGACGGCCGCTCGCGCTCGGCGATCTCGAGCGCCTCGGCGCCGTCGGCGGCCTCGTGCAGCTCGAACTCGGCCACGTCCTCGAGCGTCGTCGCGATCAGCTTGCGGATAAACGGGTCATCGTCGACAACGAGCACGCCACGGCTCATCCGATCTCGGCCCTGATCAGTTCGAAGGTCTCGTCGGGGATCGTGTTGAAGGCTCCGGCTACACGTGGATCGAAGTGGCTGCCCGACTCCGCATTGATCATCTCGCGCGCCTCGGCCAGCGACGAGGCCGGCCGGTACGGTCGCTTGGTGGTGAGCGCGTCGAGCACGTCGGCGACCGCGAACACGCGCGCCGCCAGCGGAATCTGCTCGCCCTGCAGGCCATCGGGGTAACCCTCGCCGTCCCAGCGTTCGTGGTGGGAGCGGACGACATCGGCGGCGTCGCCGAGGAAGCCGATCCCCCGGATGATCTCCGAGCCGATCACCGGATGCCTGGCCATCAGCCGGCGTTCGTCCTCGCTGAGCGAGTCGGGCTTCCACAGGATCCGGTCCGAGATCGCGACCTTGCCGATGTCGTGGAGCAGAAAGCCGAACTCGATCTCGGGCAGCTCGCCCAGCGACAGCCCGAGCGCGCGAGCGATCTCCATCCCGTATGCGGCCACCCGTTCGGCGTGCTTGCCGGTATAGGCGTCGCGTGCCTCGACGGCGTTCGAGAGCGCGCGCACGGTCGCAACGTACGACGCGCGTAGCTCCTGGGATCGCGCCCGTTCCTGCTTGAAGGTCTCGCGCAGATCGGCCGCATAGCGTTCGAGCTGGCGCTCCTTGTCGGCCGACTCCTGCTCGCGACGCGCAAGCTCAGCGCGCAGGCGCTCGATCTCCTGGATCAGATCGTTCTCGCTGCGGACAGCCACGCCGTCAGCCTATCCCTCTCGCTCGCCGCGCAGAGCTGCGAGCAGTGCGGATGCGGCCTCGTCGACCGGCACGACTTCCATCCCCAGGCGCTCGATCCCGGGCGATACGGGTGCTGTGCCGTCCGAGAACATGATCACCGCCCGCCTCAGGCGCCGGCCGCGCAGGTCCAGCGCCTGGAGTACGGCCTGCGGGCTGCGGATGCCGACATCGACAAGTGCGACCTCGTAGCGTCGCTCGCCGCAGACGCGCGCGGCCGCGGCGCCGGTAGTAACCCAGTCATGCTCGATCCCGTAGTCGTCGAGCGCCGGCTCGAGCACCGGCTGGATCTCCTCACGGCCAACGACCAGCACCCGCGAGCGTCCCGCGCTGACGGCCGCCCCGAGCACATCGCGGAGCTCGTCGGCGTCGATCGGCTTTGACACCACCCACTCGCCTGCGAGCTCCTGGCGGCCCGAGAACACGGACACGAACAAGATCGGAATCCGGCTCAGCTCGGGGTCGCTGCGGATCGTGCGCAGCACCTCGAAGCCGTCCATGCCCGGCATCAGGATGTCGAGCGTGACGGCGTCGAAGTGAGTCGAGCGGAGCAGCCCGAGCGCCTGCTCGCCGCTGGTTGCGATCGTCGTCACAACGCTCAATGGCGCCAGCTGTCCCGCGATCAGCTCGGCGATCTCGCGCTCGTCGTCGATCACCAGCACATGACGGCCGCGGATCGCCTCGAGCGAACGGCTCGACTCCGGACCGGGCACCGCGGCCGGGATCAGGACCCGGAAGGCGGTTCCGCGTCCTGGCTCCGAGTCGACCTCGATCATGCCCTGGTGGAGGTCGACCAGCGACTTGACGATCGACAGCCCAAGTCCGGTGCCCGGGCTCGACTGGGCGCCGGTGCGACCGTCGTGCCCTGGGGCGCGCCCGCGGAAGAAGCGCTCGAACACGCGCGAGGCATCGTCGTCGCTCATCCCGACGCCCGAGTCCTCGACAACGATCTGAACCCACGCACGGTCCGGCTCGACGCCGATGTGGATGCGGCCCCCCTCGGGCGTATACAGGTGGGCGTTCGTGAGCAGGTTCGCGATGATCTGGCGAATCCGCCCCGAGTCCGCGAGTGCGAGTGGCAACGCGGGTGCGATGTAGATCCCGAGCTGCTGGCCCTTCTCCTCGATCCGCGGTCCCATCAGCTCGGCGACCTCGCGCACGGCCTCGCCCACGTCGATCGGCCGGCGGCTGATCTCGACGTGGTCCGCCTCGATCCGCGCGACGTCGAGCAGGTCGTTGACGAGGTCGACGAGCCGGTCGGTGGAGCGGAGGATGATGTCCACGAACTCGCGCTGGCGCGGGGACATGTTCTCCGGAGAGCGATCGAGCAGTTCGACGAAGCCCTTGATCGAGGTCAGCGGACTGCGGAGCTCGTGCGAGGCCGTCGCGACGAAATCGCTCTTGGCCCGTTCGAGCCGCGCGCGCTCGCTCATGTCGCGGATCGTCCACACGGTTCCGTCAGCCTCGGACCCGAGTGCCGCGGCGGTAACCGAGAGCGTCCGGCCGGCGTGCTCGACGATCGTCTCCGAGGCGAG
>Ga0302325_10032883_pt1 | contig 10639 bp, 7 predicted proteins | sample Palsa_T0_2_FD_201948 | JGI IMG/M metagenome (GOLD analysis project Ga0302325, IMG submission 201948) | Peat permafrost microbial communities from Stordalen Mire near Abisko, Sweden - Palsa_T0_2 | ecosystem: Environmental > Terrestrial > Soil > Palsa > Peat permafrost | place: Sweden: Abisko...
CCGTCCGATCCGGTACTGATTACACTCGAGCGACCCCGCAGGAGCGGGCGAAGCTCGGAAGCGTGATCCGCAAGGTGCGGTCATAATCTTGCGTTAGCGCGCATATTAGCGCTGCGGGGCGTAGGCGTCGCATCGTCGCCGTTTGACACGCCGCCGGATTTCGGCGACAGTCGAAGCTTGGGAACCCGCCACCTTCGTTCGCTCTTTCTGATCGGGCTGTTGTCCGCCCTACCGTTGTTTTCGCAATCCGTGCACCCGCTCACGGGCCGCCCGATTGCGCCGACGATGAGCGCGGACGGAGCGGCCTGGCTGGAGCGCCCCGAGCGCGAGTCGGAAGAGGCGCCCGAGAAAGCGCTGGATGCCCTCGGCCTGCGGAAGGGCATGGTGGTTGCCGACGTGGGCGCGGGCACCGGCTACTTTTCCCTCCGTTTGGCGCGGCGGGTGGGGGCCAGCGGCAAGGTGTATGCGAACGACTTGCAGCCGGAAATGCTGACCCTGTTGCGGGCCAACGCTGCCAAAGCCGGAGTCTCCAACATCGAGCCGGTGCTCGGAGGCCAGGCCGATCCGAAGCTGCCCACCAATGCGCTCGACCTGGTGCTGCTGGTGGACGTATACCACGAGTTTTCGCAGCCGCAGGAAATGCTGCGGCATATACGCGCCTCGTTGAAGGCCGATGGCCGCCTGGTGCTGCTGGAATACCGCAAAGAGGACCCCAGCATTCCCATCCGTCCGGAGCACAAAATGACGGTGAAGGACGTGCGGACTGAGGTCGAGGCCGAAGGCTACAAGCTCGACCAGGTTATCGAGACCTTGCCTCGCCAGCACATCATCATCTTCAAGAAAGGCGCGATGTAGCGCGGTTGTTGCGCAGGGCTACGGCCAATGTGCTTGGGTTGGCGGAAACGCCGAGACGAATCTCGGCGCGGCAGGCATGACTGCCCGCGCCACAACCCGGGCACAAGTGCCTGCACCACGTCCGACATATTTGTTGCCGATGGCCGGGGTCCGCCATGGTCTTGGCACGGAAGCAGCCCCAAGCTTACGCATGGGGCTGGGCGAATCCAGGGCATTGTCGAAAACCCAGCCTGGGCACGTGCGGGCGAACGCAAAGGCCCAGTTTTTGGTAGCCTGGAAGTGTGCCTGGTTTAGCGTCCATCGAGGCCTGGACTCAGCACTAAGACGAGCAAGTGAATCGCGATAACAAATCACGCGCGTTTGCCATGCGGAGAACCCTGTCTCTCCTGTTGGCGCTGGCGTGTTTGACGACACCGGAGCTGGCGCGGCAGCTCGCCAGCGGGCGAGGGGTCTGGGCGGCCGGCGAAGGCAGGGCGCTGACGCGGGCCGGGCAAGCGCAGGCGGGCAAAGTCCTGGGCGTGTTTCGCGCCCCGGCGGGTTGCCTGAAGTTCGCGCGAAACTCGTCGCTGCGCGCGCTCTACCAATGGGCGCTGGCGGAAGCGGAAGCGGGTGCCTGGGCGCCGGTGCTCGAGCGGATTTCGACCGTTCGCGTGGATCGTCCGCTATCGGCCGCCGGGCCGCCGCCATTTGCCCTGTTTGAACGTCCTCCTCCTGTAACCATTCCCGTCGCGGCATAGCGCGCACAAGTCCCGTTCAGGGGCGAAGCGCGCGGGTTTCCGGACGACCAATACGCGCTGACCCGCGCAAGCGGCTTCCTCGAGTCAAGTCAACGCGTGTTCTTAGAAAACCGGAAGTCTGTTTGGGAATGGATCGGGCGAGCTAAGACGAGCTCAGGAGAATTCAAATCATGTTGGACGCAGTTCTAGCCAAGGTATTCGGCACCAAGCACGAGCGCGAGATCAAGAAAATGCGCCCGATGATCGCCGCCATAGGCGATCTCGAGCCGGCGATGCAAAAGCTTTCCGACGCCGAACTGGCGCAGAAAACCATCGAGTTCAAGCAGCGGGTAGCGAATGGGGAGTCGCTCGACGACATTCTGATTGAAGCCTTCGCGGTGTGCCGCGAGGGGGGCCGGCGGGTGCTGAACATGCGGCACTTTGACGTGCAGTTGATCGGCGGCATCGTGCTGCACCGCGGCAAGATCTCGGAAATGAAAACGGGCGAAGGCAAGACGCTGGTGGCGACGCTGCCCTGCTATCTGAACGGGATCGGCGGGCAGGGCGTACACGTGGTGACGGTGAACGATTACCTGGCGCGGCGCGACAGCGAATGGATGGGCCGGCTGCATAGGTTTCTGGGCCTGACAGTGGGGGTGATCGTGCACGATCTAGACGATCGGCAGCGGCGGGACAGCTATCACTCCGACATCACCTACGGGACGAACAACGAATTCGGCTTCGACTACCTGCGCGACAACATGAAGTTCCGTCTCTCGGACTGTGTGCAGCGCGAGCACCATTTCGCCATTGTGGACGAGGTGGATTCGATTCTGATTGACGAAGCGCGCACGCCGCTGATTATCTCCGGGCCGAGCGAGGAATCGACGGACAAGTACTACCGGGTGAACAAGATTATCCCTTCGCTCGAGCGCGGCGAGGTGATTGACGGCAAGGAGCCGGGCCAGAAATACACCACCGGCGACTTCACCGTGGACGAGAAGCATCGTTCGGCGGCGCTGACCGAGCAGGGTGTGCTGAAGGTGGAGAAGCTGCTGGGCAGCGGCAACCTGTACGACGCGTCGAACATCGAGTTGAACCATCACGTACAGCAGGCGCTGCGCGCGCACATACTGTATTTGCCTGACCGCGATTACGTGGTGCAGGAAGGGCAAGTGGTGATTGTCGACGAATTCACCGGCCGCCTGATGCCTGGGCGGCGTTGGAGCGACGGGCTGCACCAGGCGATTGAGGCCAAAGAAGGGGTGAAGATCGAGAGGGAAAGCCAGACGCTTGCCACCATCACGTTCCAGAACTATTTCCGCATGTACAAGAAGCTGGCGGGCATGACCGGCACGGCGGACACCGAAGCGGCGGAGTTCGGCAAGATCTACAACCTGGATGTGACCATCATTCCCACCAACAGGCCGCTGATCCGGCGAGAGAATCCGGACGTTGTGTACCGGACGGAAGTGGAGAAGTTCCGGAACGCGGCGAAGGAAATCAAGGCGCTGAACGAGAAGGGGCAGCCGGTGCTGGTGGGCACGATTTCGGTGGAGAAATCGGAGAGGCTGTCGGGGATTTTGAAGAAAATGGGCGTGAAGCATGAGGTGCTGAACGCGAAGAACCACGAACGCGAAGCGGCGATTGTGGCGCAAGCCGGACGCAAGGGCGCGGTAACGGTTTCCACCAACATGGCCGGACGCGGGACCGACATTTTGCTGGGCGGGAATCCGGAGTTCCTGCTGAAGGAGCGGCTGACGAAAGCGGGCAAATCGCCGGAGCTGCTGGCGAAGCTGGATCTCGAGGCCGAGTTCGAAGTGATCCGGCAGCAAGTGGAAGCCGAGCGAGCCGAGGTGGTGGCGGCCGGCGGATTGCACATTTTGGGCACGGAGCGGCACGAATCGAGGCGCATCGATAACCAGCTGCGCGGGCGCGCGGGCCGGCAGGGCGATCCAGGCAGCTCGCGGTTCTACCTGTCGCTGCAAGACGACCTGCTGCGCATTTTCGGGGGCGAGCGGATGCAGGGCCTGATGCTGCGGCTGGGCATGGAAGAGGATATGCCGATCGAATCGGGCTTGATCACCAAGCGGATCGCGGCCGCGCAAAAGGCGGTGGAAGCGCAGAATTTCGCATCGCGCAAACACGTGCTCGAGTACGACGATGTGATGAACAAGCAGCGGCAAGCCGTTTATAGCATGCGGCGCCAGTTGATCGAAGGACAGAGCCAGAAAGAGAAAATTCTCGAGATCGTCACCGGCATCGTGGCGCAATTCATTGACGCGTGCGCGCCGGAGGGGGCCAAGTCGTACAACTATGACCTGCCGGAGCTGCAGAATTCGGTGTTGAACCAGTTCGGCCTAAGGCTGGATACGGACCAGCTCGGGAACAAGACCCGGCAAGAGCTGGAAAGCTATCTGAACGACCTGCTGGCACGTCGTTATGAAGAGAAGGAGCAGGTGGTTGGCGCGGAGAACATGCGCGAGGCCGAGCGGATCATCATGTTGAACGTGATCGACAACCAGTGGAAAGACCACCTGCTGTCGATGGATCACTTGAAGGAAGGGATTGGACTGCGGAGCTACGGGCAGAAGGATCCGCTGATCGAATACAAGAAAGAATCGTTCAAGATGTTCCAGGACATGATGGATCGGATTGAAGATGAGACGATCCGTTTCCTGTACTTTCTGAGAATCGAAATGGGCAACGTTCCGCTGCCGTATCCGGAACCGGAAGAGGAAGAAGAGGAGAACCCGCTTGCGCTGCCGGAGCCGGAGCCTGAGATGGCCGGCGTTTCCGTGGCGCAGCGCCAAGCGGCGCAGAACACGGTGCTCGACATCACGCGGAATATACAGAGGAAGAAGGAGCGCGAGATGAGCGCGCTGCAGTTTGCCGGAGGCGAGGCGGCGTCGAGGCCGCAGACGGTGACGAATGGGGTGAAAGTGGGACGCAACGACCCGTGCCCTTGCGGGAGCGGTAAGAAGTACAAGAAGTGTCACGGAGCCTGATGAGATTCGGAAGCTTACAGCGAGGCATAGCCGCCATAGCCAAAATCGGATGGCTGGCGGAGCGCCGCGACGAGTCTCGGCGCGGCAGGCACGAGTGCCCGCGCCACAAGCTTACCGATGGTGCGGCTTGTCCCAGCCTGGCGCTGGCGCTTGCGCTGGCATTTGCCCGGCTGGCAGCGGCGAGCGCGCCGGCGACAGCGATCCTGCCGGTGCAATGGGGGCATACTGCGCGCACAGCGTTCGAAACCGTGAAGCCACCCAACGCGGCGCTGTGGTCGGAATTCGGACTTGAGACGGCGGCAACGGCGCAGTATGGCAGGACGACGATAACGGCGTACCGGATGAAGGACACCACCGGGGCGTTGGCGGCGTGGGAATCGTTGCGGCCCGGCGATGCGCGGAATTGCCAATTGGCGCCTTTCTGCTCCCAGACGGCAGAGCGGGCAATCACCTTCGATTTGAACTACGTTGTGGAGTTCGCCGGACGCCTGCCGGACAAAGCCGGTGTGGCGGCATTGTTTGCGGCGCTGCCCGAGCAGCATGAGAGCTCGCTGCCGGCGCTGCTGACGTTTGTGCCGCGGAGGAACCTGATCCCCAATTCCGCGCGATACATTCTTGGTCCGGTGTCGCTTAAGACGTTTCTGCCCGAGTTAGGAGGCGTGGACGCCGGATTTGCGGATGGTGTGGAAGGGCACTTGACCGCGCACCAAATGGATGGCGCGGCAGTGAGGCTGGCGCTGTTTTACTATCCGACGCCGGAGCAAGCGCGGCTTCACGCGATCCAGTTCAAGCTGGTTCCGAATACCACGGTGAAGCGATCCGGCGTGCTGGTGGCGGTGGCGGCCGGGTCGCCGAGCGAGAAGGTTGCCGAACAGTTATTGAGCTGGGTAGAGTATGAGGCGCGGATCACCTGGAACGACGCGCCAGAGGCGAATCCCGCTAAACGGGTTTTCAGTTTCCTGGTCAGCCTGTTGTTGCTGCTGCTGCTTCTTGTCGGGGTCTGCACGGCGGGTGGGCTTTTCTACGCCGCCATGCGGCTGTACCGCCGCCACTACGGAACATTGGAAGACGATGAGAGCATGGTGACGCTGCATTTGAGATAGGGGCGCGTTAAAGAAATACTGTCCCACCGCTCCCTTGCGCTTCGCGAATTCTGGTCGCGGCTCCGAAACGCGGAACTGAGTCGTGACCGAAGCGAGTGGTCCGCGCAAGTGGAGTGGAGATTTCTTGACAAGCTATCAGCGTCGCGCCTCGAAGAGTCCGGTGGCGGCGTTCTTTTCCACCTGTTGCGCCGGGAAGCAGCGGCCGTTCATCGCCACATACACGCCGGCGGGAAGAGTCTGGGCGAAGGCAAGCGCGCTTCCTAGATTGAACATTCCATCCGAGCTTCCGAACTTGTAAGGGACCATCGCGCCGGTGAGAACAATCGTCTTGCCGGGCACTTTGGCATCGAGTTGGCGGGCGGTCTCGGCCATGGTGTCGGTGCCATGGGTGATGACGATGCGGGTTTCCTCAACCTCACGGCATTGGCTCACGATATGCCCGCGCTGGGCGCCGGTCATCTCGAGACTGTCAATCATGAAAAGCGTCGTCACCACCAGGCCGACGGTCGAGCGGCCCAGAGTGAGCATCTCCGGCAGATGCGATTCACGGAAGTAGAGGCGGCCGGTTAGCTCGTCATATTCTTTGTCGAATGTTCCACCCGTGACGAAGACGCGGATGCGCGGTTCGGGTTGTGAGAAAGAATGTTCGCTACTGTGCGCCATGCCTTCTCATTGTGGGGCATAGCATATCCGTCATAGCCGGGCGTGCTCGCCCAGTTGCGCCCGAGTTAACTTCAAAGGGCAGTTACTCGTGGGAATGCGGATCAGTTTCCGGGATGGTATTCCCGCTCGATGTGCCCCTTGAGTTGCGAGGGGTAGAAGTAGACATCCCGCAAATCGCCCGTACTGTAACGTTTCGCCTCATCGTTAAAGTGAGGAGACGACGGATGGCCGCTCTCTCCGCCGGCCGTGATAGCCTTGGCGCGCACGCGCTCGCCGAACTCCACAACCGCGACGAAGCTATTCCCGCTGGTGCCATACCACTTCCTGGTCCCCGGATAAGCGCGCGCTCCGAATGAGGCGAGCGACCCCCAACGCGAGGAAGTGAAGTCGACGGGAATACTGGGCGCCGCGTCGCTGAACGTCTGAACGATATCGCCGGTATTGCGTTGGAATCGATTGATGTCGCCCCAGGGTGTTTTCCAACTCCCAAAGTCGGCGGTGAGTTTGTCGGATGCCGCCGCAAGCCACTCGAGGAGCTGCTCCGCCGGCACATTGCTGCCGATCTCTCCTACCGCAATGCCCGGCGCGCGAACTCCCCAGTGCCTCCAGACTTCGTCTCCCCAGAACACCGCGAGGGACGTCGGGACAGACGCGACGCCCCAACGTAGATCCCATTTGCGAAGGACTGCGATCTGTTCGGCCAGTTTCGCTTTCAAAGGATTGGCGTCGGGAGCCTTGTCCCAGGCCTGGATCAGAGCCGGGATTGGCTTCTCAAACCACGGGAGGTAATTGTCATAGGCCGCGGCGATGAGGGAATCGAGAGTGAAATCCTTCTTGTTCTCGAGTACCTTGATGGCGTGCAGTCCGCGCGCGGATTCAGAGCCCTTCTCGACGTAAGGCGGAAAGTCTTCTTTCCTGGGACTGCTTGGCCCAGCCGCCGACCACGGCCAGTTATTCGAGTTGTAGAGCCAGCCGCTTTTGGGGTCCAGCAAATGCGGCGTTTCGTCGACGGAAAGGAGGCCATGCCACTCTGTCGCCGGGTTGCTGCCATCCACTGGCTTCGTCCAATCGAAGGAGGGATCGCGTTTGGGAATGAAGTTTGCGTGGAAGTAGGCAATGTCACCATCGGCATCGGCGAAGATCGTGTTATTCGAGGAGTTGGTGTGGAGTTCCATGGTCTGGCGGAACGTCTTGTAGTCTTTCGCCTTGGTGCGCGTGTAGGATTGCTCCAGCGCCTTGAGGGGTTCCTGCATCAAACGGATGCTCACCCACTTGCCGTCCGCCTCACGGACGATGGGGCCGTGATGCGTGCGGTAGACCGTAAATTTCTTTTCAGCCATGCCGTTGCCGGCCCGGTACGGCACGGTGATCTGGGTCGTCGTGAGCGGGCGCTGCTCGTTGCCGTACTTATAGTAGAAGCGATCGCCCTTCTTATCCACGGTTTCGAGATACTCGTCAACCGCGTCCACGTTGCTGGAGGTGTGCATCCAGCCGGCACGGTCGTTGAACCCCTGATACACGAAGAACTGACCCCACGTGACGGCGCCATAGGCATTCAATCCTTCGTCGCTCGCCATTTGCAGCTCGCTCCGGAAGAAGAAGGATGTGTGGGGATTGATCAGCAGCAGGGCATGATGCGCAACGGTGTTCGAAGGCGCGATGGCGATGCCGTTTGAACCGCTGGGCTCATTTGGCTCCGGACTTTGGACAGCATTCGCCTGCTGGCAGCGAACCCCACAGGCTTCAGAGGTTGCTGAAAAAGGCTGCGAAATCGGCAGAACGCAGGCGAAACCGCCTGCGCCACCACTATGAATCGATGGCTTGCGAAGTGTGGTGGGGCAGGGGTTCGGCCTGCCGGAGCCTTTTTCGGCAACCTCTGAAGCCTGTGCCGCCTCGGGACTCTTGCTGTAGAAGGCCTCGAGCTGCTTGAGGTTCACTCTTTCGATGTCGCCGCCAATGCTCCCCTCGCTGAAGGTGAGCGCCATCCAGGGCTCGAATCGCTGGATGACCCGCGGCTTGACCTCGGGATGCTTGTAGAGGTAATAGTTCAGCCCGTCAGCGAATGCGTTCATGAGCGTTTTCAGCCATGCCGGGCTGGCGGCGAATTGCTTCTGCATATCGGCCGGGTCGATGAAGAGCTTCATGCGCAGGTCCTGGTAAATTTTGGATTCGCCCTCGGCCTCCGCCAGACGCCCCGTGGCGTTGATGTAGTTCGTCTCGACGCGATTGAAGTCGTCCTCGGCCTGGGCGTACAGCATACCGAAAACTGCGTCGGCATCTGTTTTTCCATAGACGTGCGCGATGCCCCAATCATCCCGGATAATGGTGACCCTCTGGGCTTGATGCTCCCAGCGCGAGATCTCCGCGTGATTGGGAGCCGCGAAACAGAGAGAGGCGACTGCGAGGAGGAGAAGCAGCGTTCCAGGGTAAGGTCTTTTCTTCATGAGTTCAGCTTCGATACCGTCGATACCGTGATTCTACAGGCCAATAGGCATCCGGGGCACGCGACATTGCGGCGCACCGCTCGAGCCGTTGCTTATTTTGCGGGTCTGCCGTGATCGAGACACAACGCGACCAGATCGGAGACATTCGCTTCGCCCACACACATGACGGTGTCGGCGGCGCCCCAATAGATCTTCACCGTCCCATCGGACTCCGCAACGGCGCCGCACGTGAATACGACGTTGTGGACATACCCCGTGATTTCCCAGGGATCTTCCGGCTGTAAGATCCACGAGTCGCCCACGCCGATTATCTTTGCCGGGTTCTGCAGGTCATGAAGAGCGACCCCGAGCCGGTAGATCGCTCCGTCCATCGTCTGGAAAACGCCGTGATAGATGGAAAGCCATCCCTGGGCCGTTTTGATAGGCGGCGCGCCCGGACCGATTTTCATTTCGTCCCAGTGATAGGGTTCGGGCCGCATGATGAGCTGCGATTGCCCCCAAAAACGGAGATCCGGAGAATAGGAAATCCAGATGGACCAAGGGGCGATTTCCGAATGAGGCCGGTCGAGCCGGGCATACAGGCCGTCGAACCTTTCGGGAAAAATCACCACGTTGCGGTAATCTGCCTCGGTGATGAGGGAGACTCTTTCCACGCGACGGAAGTCGGTCGTCTTTGCCAGGGCGATCCGCACGCCATTTCGCGAATAGGCGCTGTAGGTGATGAGGTACTCGCCGTCGATCCGTGTGACGCGCGGATCCTCGACGCCGAACTCCTCGTAGGCCGCAAAAGGGCCGTCGGTGGAGGGGGTCAGAAAGGGCTTTGAATCGGCCGTGAAGTGGAGTCCGTCCGCGCTGCGCGCCAATCCGATGATGGAGCGTCCCGTGCGGAGATGCGATCGGAACAGCATGATGTACTCGTTCCCATGCTTCGCCACTGCCGCGTTGTGAACGGTTTCTACCGGGTAGGGGATATCGGCTTTGGTGAGGATGGGGTTGTGAGCGTAGCGTCTGACAATGTCGGGCTTCATGTTTGCCTCTTCGCTTCCAGATCGAAAATCGTGCGGTAAACCTGTTCGTAGGCCTTCACCATGGTCTCCACAGAGAAGCACTCCTGGACGCGCTGGCGGCACGCGTTACGGTCGATTTCACCCAGGCGTTTCAGGGCCCGCGCCGCCTCGTCTACGTTGTTTACCAGGAAACCTGTCTGCCCGTCTTTGATTACCTCACGGCACGAGCCCAGGTCCATGGCGATCACGGGCACGCCGGCGGCATTGGCTTCCGCCAGGACCAATCCGAATCGCTCCGGGATGGTGTTCAGATGCAGCAACGCTCGGGCCTCGGCGAACAACCGGTTCTTGCCAGGCACGTCCACTGGCCCGATGTAGCGGATGGTCTGATCGAGGTGGGGCTCCACCTGCTCGCGAAAGTAAGTCTGATCCTGGATAATGCCCGCGATGACGAGCGGTAACCCGCTGAGGCGAGCCGTCTCGATCGCCAGATGGACACCTTTGTCAGGGTGAATCCTGCCGAGGAAGATCAGGTGATCTCCGCCACGCTTCTGAATCGGGTACAACGAGAGGTCGATGCCGTTATAGACCGTCGCCAGGTAATTCAGGCCGGGCGCGCGATCGGAGTCGCTGATGGAGACAAAGTATCCATCGCGGTACTTCTCATACACGGGCATGATTTTGGGAGACGAGAATCCGTGGATGGTGGTGAGAACAGGGGTCTTCACCAGCCGGGAGAAGGCGAGCGCCATGAAATCGTAGTGGCTGTGGATGAGGTCAAACTCGGCAGCGTGCTCGAACATTTCGGAAATGTGAAGGTACTCGGCTACTTTGGGATCGATG
>Ga0302325_10032887_pt1 | contig 10638 bp, 19 predicted proteins | sample Palsa_T0_2_FD_201948 | JGI IMG/M metagenome (GOLD analysis project Ga0302325, IMG submission 201948) | Peat permafrost microbial communities from Stordalen Mire near Abisko, Sweden - Palsa_T0_2 | ecosystem: Environmental > Terrestrial > Soil > Palsa > Peat permafrost | place: Sweden: Abisko...
TTCCATGGAACACCAAAAGGGAATATCCCTTCGTAAGTCCCCATGCAAGTGCCTTTCTGAACGACAAGGATTATGCGAGATGGGTTTAAAATCGGGGGACTTGATCAGCATGTTATGGCTCACGGCAATGCAATGGTAAAGCTCCCAAGTCCTCAAGATTTTCTTTCCAAGCTCTTCAACTTATCCGAAGGGATTCGGTGTGTATACCTCAGCAGATCCGATGACAGCGCTACAATACTGTAACCCCACGGATCGTTCAAAATATCAATTAATTGCTCTGAAATGTTTACCCGGAAAACACACCCGTCTCAAGGACCACTTCGACTGGGAGACGTATGATTCAAATGGCTCACCAGGACAAACTTTAGTGTTAAGAACAAGTGAACAATGTCTGGTATACTTCTCCCTCCCCCTCCATCTCAGTCGATATTTATACATTTGTAGCCGTGTTATGTCATTAGTTTACGATACAATTTCACTGGGATGGAACAACTTACGGCGGCGAGGACAGTTCTCCCACTAGGACCGCCCATCTCAGTACCTGTGCTCCCCGGGCCACCTATATCACGCCAAGTCGTCAAAGCACAAACCAAACAGTCCGCCGGGCCAATACCCCCACAACCGAATCTCCCACCGCCGTCGGTCCAGAATACATCTCTTACACACAACGCCCCAACTACGCAAAATACATCGATTGCACAATCAAAGTTGTCGACTCTAGGTCAAATGATTCAATTCTTCCCACAACCACCAACAACTACATCAATGGTATCCCCCCACGTTGTCTCTGACTAACTATAGCCCAGGTCTAACCCCTCTACAACACCGAATGTACACATGCTCTACAATAATATTCGAAAGCCATGGTTTCAACAGATTCGAGAAATTTGGCGTCCGTGAAGGGATATGCATTCGTGCTGTCAAAGGGATGTAGGGGGATTTGCATGGTATAGCATAGCGAGGATCACTCTCTTTCTCATGGCGTTTTTTTGTGGATCTTTTTCTTTCTGGGTGGTTGGTAGTATTCATATTGGCAATGATTTCTGTTTTCGGAATGGGGTTTTTATTGGACTGGGCATATGACCGTTGCTCTTCATCTGATCATTTTTGCGTGAGAAATTGCACCACGGATTGTTATTCCTTGTACGTGACTACAAACCGGCTTTTGTCCCCAGCGCAGAGTACATTCACGAAGCTGGTGCATCTCCGCAATACATCCACACACACACACAGGCATCGAAACAGCCATCTCAAACACACCAAATCTCCCCATCAGCAATACTTAACACAATATTACATTATTACACTCCAATACCTTAAAATCCCTCCCTAACTTGTCTGCCACAAATCACTCCCTCCAAACACATATCCCCTGCCCCGGCAAAGCACTCTTCCCCAAACTCATCCGATTAAATATCTCCACCCTCTTCACTTCAACTTGTAATACCTCGCTGCGCCATCTGAGCCCCGCGACCGTGATGGCCATGTCCATTTCCTTTTTACAGAGGGCGAGGTTGTCGCGGAGATCGGTGCACAGGGCGCCGGGGACGCCGGTCCCGGGGAGGGTGGATAGGGATTGTTCGATGTCGGTTAGGCGTGATAAGAGGCGGTCTGGGGGAGTTAGTTTTGAACGAGGAGGAGGGGGAAGAGGAGATGGGACGAGAGGGGGCAGGAGATAAAGATATGATGAAAAGGGAATAGAAACCAAAAGTCCAGGGGTTTTTTGGCTTGGTTTGGTTTGGTTTTGGGGGAGCGGGGGTTACCCTTCTCCTGTAAAACAGATTTATTAACCGGCTTCAAAGTCGTCACAAGCCGTTTATTAAACCCCCTCAAATCGCCCACCAAGCATTCCCACTCCCCCAACAGGGAACTCAATCCCCTGATATGCGTATCACTCCACATCCGTAGCTCCTGCAGATGATTGACCAACGTCATCCCATGGTCATGTTCCTGCGTCCTCTCAAAGCGCTGCTGCAATTCCCTGTACCGTTTCGAGAGGGTGGTGTGCGCGGAGGACTCGTAGGCTGAGAGACTGGCGTGCGAGAGCGGGAGAAGGTGCAGGAGTTGCAGGAGGCGGTGTTGCTGGGGCGGAGTGTCGCGGAGGAGGGGGGCCGAGTGTTTGGCGCGGAGGGAGTGGTGTTGGGGGGAGGACATGACAGAGGGGGAGGGAGAGAATTCTTTGGAGGGTTTGGATTTGAGGGATGTTGTTGTTGATGAAGTTGCTGTGGTGAGTTTTGGGAGTGTTTGTCTTGAGGGCTGTGCTTTGAGGGGTTTTGATGGAGGAGATTGTATGGAAGAGGAGTCTTTGGGTTGGTTTCGTAGGACAGGTTTCTGAAAGGATGGTTTTGAGATATTCCTTACTGGCGACGAGGGAATGGCACTTCCCCCGCGCAATGACCTGGGAGAAACCGGTATTCCGGACTGGGACTCCTCCTTATCTCGACCAACGACCACACCCTCCCCTGTCCCTTTCCCTTTCAACGTCACAGCCTGCTGCATCGTCATCGCCGTCGTCTTGAGACCGTCCCGTCCACGTAAGAGATTACTCCCACTATTCCCCCTCGCACTCCTCGGCACGACCGTCGTCGACGAACTCATCGACACAGAAGAATCCCTCGACGTCATCCTAGAATGCATACTCCCATTCATGATTCCCTTATTGTGATCCATCAGATTATCCGAAACAGATCGTACGCTCATTGTTCGTCGTAATCGTGGTTCAGCAGCTAGAGTCCCGTATTTATCGCGCCTTGTGGTGGTGGCGGGACCCTGTTGTCGACTGGAACTGGGCGAGGGGATTCCAGAAACGGAGTTCGGTCGGGGCTTGGATTTGATGTCTTTTAGTACTGCGGAGGGAATTGTAGCTTCTCCGTTTGTTTTGTTGGAATTGGTGGTGGTGGTGATGTTACCCCTGATCAACACGGCAGTAGATTTCTTCCGTGTCAATGTCCCTGCCACAGAAAAACCCGCACCGTCTGTCCTCCCATGAGACTCCTTCCTCGGACTACTCTCTGCAATGGCATCCAATCCGCCTGTGCCCCTATCAATCTTATCAGCATTCTCCGTACCAACTACCCTCGCATCAACTTCTGTCCTAAAAAGGGGGAAATACGCGACGCGCTGGGAGTACGCGATCGGGTTGTGGGAGTGGCACTGCTGTTTCGCACAGACGATGTGCGTCGTGGGAGAGAGTTTGTTTCTGAAGGCTTGCGACGGGCGAAGGACATTCTTTTTCTCTGGGTAGAAAGGGCACGGAGGCAGGCGTGCGGCGGCGGAAATTCTGTTGGAATATCAGGAACGGTGATTTGATTTAAAATAGAGTAATAGATATGTAAATAATTGCATCTATAAATATTGAATGTCAAGCTAATTAACCAACTTTTGCGCTTGCTCGCGCCGTTTACCCCCTAATTCCTTGGGCTACCGTTTAACAGCCTTAGCTTAAATGATAGCCTTGAAGAAAGTCTATAGGACATTCCTTCAAGTATAATGACCATACCTATGAAGAAAATAAGCTAAGTGTACTCAGCATAAAATACACCACCATGCTCAATTTTTAAAGAGCAAATTCTCAAATAAAAGTTGGGCGGAAAGTTCCACCATTGTGCCCAAGGGAGGGGCTATGAGAGATGACAATTCATTACTACACTATGCTATGCTGAATGCGCTGGAACGTGGAGAATGCCAGCTGGAGCTGGGCCACGAGCGCTAGAGCCTGGAGTCGCTAGAGCCACGAGCGCTGGAGCGAGCCTGGAGTCGTACAGAATACAATCCATTCATTCGTTGCTATGCATAGTGCTAACTCCTATGGGACTAGAACTGATGGATCCAGAGGTCTGTTAAATCCACCTGGTCTATTCATGTATTGCCGATACTTTCTTGTCTTGTGCGTTTCAACTCCGCCGTAATCAACATGTTTCTTGCCCTTTGTCGAGCTAAACCGAGAGAATCCCATCAACTGTGATAACGGAGGTTCCTCTTCCTCCAACAGAGACGTAGCAATAATAGGCTTCGGTTTGGATGGTGCTTGTATGGCGACTTCCTGCGTTGGGGGAGGTTTTCGGTCTACCGGTCGTTTCTCGGGTTCTCGTTCTTTTGGCGGCGGTGGCGGTCGTCTGTCTCGCTCATATCTATGCGGTTCATCTTGGTCAAAGATGTGGGAAGTGGGTTGAATACCTCGATGATGTCTCTCTCTCGAACGGTCTTGGTCTCTTCGTTCATCTCTCTGGTCTCGTCGTTCATCTCTCCTGGCGTGTCGTTCCTCTCTGCCATTTTGTTGTGACGAACGAGTTGGTCGGGGGCTTATTGACCGTTCTCTCCTCGACTCATTGGCGTATGAACGACGTCTCTTCTCTTCTCTTGGAGACCTTTCGCGTTCATCGGGGGACCTTGAACGCTTGGCTGGCCGTCTGCTGCGGTCCGCTTCACGTCGGTTCATATGTTATCAGAGTTTAGGAGAGTGCGTGCTGGTTGAATTGGGTGGTGGGTTGGCTGGGAAACGGTTGAGTCGTCACTGGTCACACGCGAAAAATCAACCAATCAAAAGCCCGCTTGTATGTCTTTTTACCGACCGGACCTTTTAAGGTGTGAAAAAAGCCCCCGAATTTTGAACTTTTATTGCCCAAAACTATAATTTTGAGCTCAATTTCGTCGATTAGCTTAAGGACATAAATACGTGGTGAGGTCCATGCGCTGCAGATTAGGCTGGCAGATTCTGGCGAACGGGGTGACAAGGGAGCCATTGGATTGATCCGTTTTTACAATGGACCCCTCGTTGATAGGGATCTGAACGTCCTTGAGGGAGTAGAATATGACTTTCACCAGTGCCATCCGGTAGTGGAATGGCCCTGAAACTTGCGAGGGAGTATGGTTTGTGAAATAAGGTCAAGGTCTATATGCATGAGATATCTACTGTCATCGCGTGCTTCTTCTATACTCCAGACATAGCGCAAACGCAGTCCCCTCTCCATATCGTCGGAGCAATTTTTCCATCTGTATCATCATCAAACACTTCCATTCAACGAGGCTTCACTCCTCAGCCCCATTCGATTGATACCACCGCCACGCACCCAGAATCCCCAACGCCAATCCACCCCCCGCCCAAAACTGCAACAACCGATCCCGTCCACTTTCTTCATGCGTCATCTCCACCAGCTCCCCCTCCCACGGCACAATCCCGACCCTCTCCTCCCCCTTCTTCGCCAAATCAAACACCACAGCCTTCTGTCTCGCCAAAAACGCCATCCCAAGCATCAGCCCGCCTCCATCCCGCGCAGTCCGCACCGAAGCATACTCGTCCTCCAGCGGCGGATCCAGTGGCAGCGGCCACTTTGTCTTATTTCCTGTGAATTGCAGGAAGAGGGGATCGGGGGGTGCGGGAGGGGTATGCAGACGCCAGCCTGATTCGGCTTTTTCGTGCGCCTGTGTGTGGGAGGCGGCGAAGCGGACTTGGGAGTAGTGTTTCGAGAGGGGCGAGAGACGCAGGAGGATATCGGCCGTTGGGCGGGGGAGGTAGACGTGTGTGCTCCCTGTGTCGACGGAGATCTACGTTATTAGGGATTTCATGGCGCCAGGAGGATGGGGTGTACTCTTTGCTTCCGGGGGACGGGATATGTTAGTCCTTGATATGTGACATTGTTCAATCCGATGTCCCAGCCATTTTCTCCGGATCCTTTCGTCACATTGTACCACACGACTCCCTCCTCAGGGACCTCTTTCAAGACCTCCAACGTGTCCTCCCCTTCCTCAATCCCCTCCTTGACCCTCTTGAAGTTAATCCTGATCCCCCTCACCCCCGCCTTTCTTAGCCCCTCCACAAAACTTCCCTCGAGCCCCATCCCCAAAATCCCATCAATCCCCCTCTCGCCATCCCGTCCCGCCCGCACCCCAACAACAACCCCCTTCGGCCCCTGCCCGTCCTCGGTCCATATCTTCTGCGCAACACCGACCCGGCAATCCACCTCCACATCCCCCAGTCGCACCTTCTCCACCCCCTCAAAGCCCTCTGCAAGGGTCCTGTCAAGGTACTTTACGCCCCAGTGCGAGCGGGTCTGCAGGAACGAGGACGACCCCGACGGCGAGTACGTTTGCCCGCGGCCGTATGCTAGCAGCGACGTGTGTCGGATCCAGAGGTCTGTGCTCCCTGTGTCGAGGAGTAGGGTGAATGGTTTGCTGGGGGTGCCGATGTGTAGTTGCACAAGCAGGTCGCGTGGAGGGAGGAAAGTGAGCCTCGAGGTCGACTCGTGGCGGATTGGACCCAGGAAACTAACGTCGAGGCCATACCTTGGCGGCGAAAGATGGACGCTGCGAGGTGTCTTGGGGCCAAGACTGTGCCTCGAGCGACTAAGGGATTGTCGTATCATCAATGTTTGTCCATGGACGTTCCGAAGTCAAAAGTCATATTGGTAACTGATTGATCGGCCAAAAATATCTCTCGGAGATATGTAAATCCACTTTACATAAATTTACATATATTGGACCACTCGTCAGCTACACCGCCCACCAAACCCGTCCTTGAGAGAATTAGCATCGCCGATATTATCGAAATACGTGGTTCCCGCCTGACATCGAGGAATCGAAAACCCCCTCTAAGATGGCATGAATGAGCCACTGTTGTGAACGATAGTCTAGAACGACAGAAATGGTCAAATATTGACAGAATTATAATTACTCAAAAAAGGACTTTTGAGCTCTGAAATGATCTTTGATCGAATTCCTGCGCCGCATACTGTATATCTCTATTCTATCCGTTCCAACATATCCCAAATCCATCTTTAACCTACACGTTCCATTGAATTTGCCTGATCCCGTCTGAAATAACACGAAAATCAACATTGAGAGGTGATCGTTGATTATTTTGCAAGTCGATATGCCGATTTACGAGTGCAATTTCGTTAGGACGGAGGGGGTACTGACGACCGACATTGGTAGCTAATGGAATTTGTGGAGGACGCGTAGGACGAGGAGGATATCCAGCTGGGTATACACCGTCACTGTACATGTAAAATGAGGGAATGCTTTTGACTGTTGACAAAGGAAGGGTTTGCGGAGTTCCGTCATAATTCGAAAAATCCTAAAGGTTAGTTGTCGCTGACTTTCGAGTGACAAATTGCTCCGTTTTTTTTGGACGTCCCATCCTTGCTGTGCGTGTACAATTGGTATAATCGAACTCCCAAAATTCGAATACCAGGAGATTGATGTTTCTTTGAACGTCCACTGTAACTTTGCAAACAATGCCTAACTTCACCTGCACAATCAGCAACATGATAAATTCAGGTTAAACTACTTCCAGGTCGGAATTGTTGAGCCACAACGTGATGTCTCGTCTCGCCTTTTTGAGTGAGTCTGGAAATCCGCACTCTACGACGATTCCGGGGTACATAGTCGCGTGTCCGCTTGAGTGATTATAGAGACCCATGTCAGCATTCTTGCGAACCCCATTTCCCATCCTCGTCACTAGAACATTACACTGTCACCGGAAGTGACGAATGCAGCCGGTCCTCGCGAAGAGCCCGCAACGGGCAGGTTGACAAATTTGAAGCGCTTGATCACGGATTTCTTGGACAATGGCACCGGCAGCACCATCACGAGGCGGGTCCATGATGACGACAAGAAGGACGTTGTTGTAAAATTGGAGAGGAAGCTTGTAGTCTTGGTGGGAGGATGTCCAGGCATCAAAGGTGGCGAGACTTACAGGATATAGATACTCTTTTCATCCCTATTCATTAGTCACACAGCAGAAGAATCATACTTTAAGGAGCCCAGGGTACGGCTAATCCATTTTTGGTCTGCAGTCCCTGGGCAGATGAGATCTTTGTACACGGGCATACGCGTTGAACGCGCCGTGGCGAGAGGCGCTTGTGGACGACGATGGCGATAATGCTGACTGTTGAGTCTGTGGTTATGTACACTATTGGGAGTGGCTAACCAAATATCTACTGTAAATGAGTTGGCGTAATTTCAAAGGCCCTTCCTTCCATCGACCACCACCGGACGTCCCTGCATCTTTCGCATTGTACCAAGTTAAAATACTCTGAGCATACACAACAGATGGCCTTTGGCTCTCCCTCAGGATCAGGAAATCAAGGTGCCCCACGACCCCCTGAGAAGGGTTCCTTCCCACTCGACCACGACGGCGAATGTACCGCCCCAATGCGGATCTACTTGGACTGTATGAAGAAAGCCAGGAACGACAATTCCTTGTGTCGGGAAGAGTCGAAGAATTATCTTGAGTGTCGAATGAGTCGGTAGGAACCTACTGTTGTTTGAGGAGGCATCGTTGATTGGTTAGGGGATTGATGCTAAGGGATTCGTTGAGGAATTTGGGGTTTGAGGCGGACAAGGTGAGGGAGGAGAAACGGAATAGTCAGGGTACGTGAGGTTATTGAGGAGTCTGTGAGAGCGAAGATTGAACGTTTGCATGGAGTCGAGTAATATCATCGTGGATGCTGGAAGAGAACGACGGGTAGTGGATCGATTCCACCTTACGCGGGTTCCGTCTTGTCTTGATCTTGATGCCCCGGCCCTCTCACCTTACGACCAACGGACCTTCTCCAGGGGAGGAGGGGGAGGATATGTTTCGGCGCGAGGACGCGCCTGGGAGGGGGAAGGATGTAGGAGGAATGCATCTGGAGGCCGAGGCCGAGGAGGCTCGAGGTCCTCCAGTGCCGAGCGAGAATTCATGGAGCGACAGCACGTTCGAACATAGGAGTCCCGAGTCGAGGAGACGATGACATGCCGACGAATGATGCAAGGAGCATGCCGACGAAGGATGCAAGGAGACATGGAGGATTCCTGTGGAGAACTGCTGAAGCGAAAGGAAGTGGAGCTCGATTTCGGAGAAATCTTTTTTTTTTATTATTGTGCCACATAGCTTTGTAGCAGCTTAGCCGACAGCAACAACCTGCAATGGACTAGATTTCTGTACATCGAGGTCCTTTGCGCCCCACGCAGCCTGCGGCGGATACGATTCGTGACAGTTGCAAAGGATTTCCCGGTTGGAATAGATGAATCTCGAATTCACAATGTAGATTACATGGTGAAGAATGACCAAAATTCTTCCATACAGTCCTAGGAAGGTGAGCCGTAAAGGACGGGGCTGGAGCAGACGGCATTCGGCTTCGAGCGACCAGAGAATATCGATGATGCTAATTTGATTTCCTACGTTAGAGTAGTCTCATCTACTCTAGCAACAGAACACCCTTGTCTTGGCCAATTTACTCCTCATCCCCCTGCAAAGCCTCAGCAGCAATACGATCTAAATCCCTTCGTCCACTCCTTGTGACAGTTCTCCCTCCGGCCTTCTTGTTCTGTTCCAAAACCCCAATCTTCTCAAGTGACTGCAGGACCTTTCGCTCCACGCTGCCGCTGCCCTCATAATGGCGTCCAGGGCGACTTCCACGATTCTTGCGTCCTCCATGTACTTTGCGGAGAGCACCCACTCCGACCGACTTGCGGAGGTAGATGTGTCGAGCGACGGCCGCGGCACGCACATAGAACCAGTCTGGATCATAGGGAGCGAGTTCCTTGAAGGAGGCGGTCTTGACGATATCGACCCAGGCAGGGACTTCGATTTTACCTGCTTGTTAGACTCTGCTGAATCGCCCACGGGAGGTTTGGAGGTTTGGAGGTACCGGATCGTTTTAGGAATTGAGCGTATGCTTTGACGAAGACATGAGGATCAACATCTCTCACATTGGTTCCTCCACCCATTGTTGCTGTTGTATTGGCGAATGTACGCTTGCTGTTCTGGAAAGGCCGGGGCGAACGAGGTGGTGCCGAGCGTAGTGGCTGTAATTTGGTGAACGTGGTGCGCTTCAGAATCAGTTGCCTCTCAAACAAAGCAGTCACAAACAAACCCTCACCGCTCGAAATTCCAAACCCTCATCAGTGATCACAGTTTTAGGACAGTGCACGTGACCTTGTGACAGATCGACTGTCCACCGCTTCGGCGACCATATCGATTTTTGATGGACGAGACTCGGACAGCGCTTTCACACCTGCTGCCAACAGTTCCGTTACCATATCCGCAATCCCTCATCACAACAGCGTCCGCCATTCGCGACAAATCGCGTACTAAAATCCATCTCCGTCCCGAGGAAGAGCCCTCACGCGCCTGGCTCGCCGCGTGGCTGGCTGCCGAAAGGTGTCACACATAAATAACATGCTCATTGCTAACGTGTAGATTAGGAACAACCCTCAATCTACCCCTGCCGAAACTACACAAACATGCTCCAATCTCTATCCCTCAAAAGAATTTCAAACGGTTACTCGGGACTTTCAAGGCGAGCATTCCCGAGGATATCACCGCCCGACCCCGCTCACGAGCTTCAAAAGGCGCAGATGTAACGAAGGAAATCGTTCAGTTATGTATGAAGATGGGGTCCACTGTATCTCAGAACTACCTGGCAAAGATACTTGAGCCATTGTTATGGCTGCATTCGCGGATAGAATCGGTACAAGTCCTTGTGGCGGCCACATTTCTCATCGTTTCCTCATGGAAAGACGGCGCCCGAAGGAAGATCACAGCTCCGGAGAAAAAAAGAGTCGTCGAGGCATTTGATGAGCAATTTACAGCAAAGGAGATCACTGAGTGGATACGTGTTGTTGAAGGAGATCTCGAAGATCTAAACTGGTTTG
>Ga0302325_10032888_pt1 | contig 10637 bp, 13 predicted proteins | sample Palsa_T0_2_FD_201948 | JGI IMG/M metagenome (GOLD analysis project Ga0302325, IMG submission 201948) | Peat permafrost microbial communities from Stordalen Mire near Abisko, Sweden - Palsa_T0_2 | ecosystem: Environmental > Terrestrial > Soil > Palsa > Peat permafrost | place: Sweden: Abisko...
TGTCATTCATTCCTACTTCCGTTTTTAACCAATGTTTTTCATTATTCTTATAATCCCATCTGTTCTGGTGTGTTTGTCTTGGGGACTAATGCGTAGTTCACGATCGCGTTAGTCCTTACAATCACAATGGGAGTTAAAATGTTGTGGAGCGTGGGAAACGAAGAAATGGGCGGAGTCCTAGGAAGTGGAGTCGCTCCAATTAAGAAACACTAAACCCGTAATACACAATATAGATGCATACACTCTATCCCCATGACCCATCCCATATGAACGTGATTTCCAGATATTCCAGGTACATATTTTGATACCGTTTCCGTGTGATTGCGCTTCCTCAGTACAGATGTAAATCCGTGAGGGAGGTTTAAAATCCCTTTTGTTGGGGAATGGTGATGCCTTCTTTCTTTGCTGCTGCGTCGACACATTCGGTTAACTGCTGTTAATGCAGGGGTGGTAAGATAGGTACGTCTCTTAGCGCCTGGATGCAGCTTAGAGGGTTGGATTTGTTCTGGGATAGACAGGTGTCGTATTTTTCGATGGAGGGTTGACATGCTTGTTTAATAGTTCTTAATACCGAGACACTGTCGTCAGCTCCCGACCGCCGAAACATGCAAGCAAAGAGAACAGCAGCAGAGTATAGACATAAGCGGATAGTGATATAACAAAGTCCCACAACCATCAATCCCCGCACAGCGGAACGAACATAGTAAGAAACCAAGCATAAATATACAAACAGAAACAATAAGCAAGCAATCCACCAGGAATACTACGGGGCAAATACTTCTCCTCTGAACAATCACTCAAAGCCTGCCTCTCAGTCTGACACTTGCGTCCCCAATCCCCGCGATTCGAAGTAACACAATCCTCTACCATTATTACCCTTGTCCCCCGCGCCCCAAGGACATACGATAAGCCTGTAACTGTTGTCCACATTTCTGCGAGATCTGTTCCAGCGTCGAATCCATCTCCCCAAAAATATCCCTCACAAACGAAACTCGGCTTCGAAAATTAATAAACTCGAGCGAGGTGGAGTCGGAATTCGCGGTGGGCAGGTTCGAAATTTGTGGTTGTTGCCAGCCACGTTTCGGAGAAAAGCGATGGGCGCAAAGGGGTTAGGTAATCTGGCCGTTGGGAATGCAGTGTTTTGATTGGGGAATTAGGTGCGTGCCAGCCTTGGGGGTCAGATTGCAGTTGGAGGGGAGGAAACGGGGAGTTTTTGGGAAAGGTTGCAGAGAGGTATAAAGGACGGAAATTCTCCGGTGGGAGAAGAGGATACATACACAGATATCAATATCACAGTCAGAGTCAGCGACGTCGTCAACGAACGCAAAGTCACCACCGTCACAGTCATCACTAGGGATCGAGAGATAGTCAGTTTACGACGAAGTCAGTCCATCCGATCTCACAGAACACTCCGACGATTCATTCGCGAGCAGTAACACCCAAGCGCATCGAAAACAGCACAACAAACACACTCAATCAACATTTGCAAAATGCAATACACACCTTCCCTAACAGCCCTAACATTCCTCTCCCTGCTCCTCTCCATCACGCTCTCGGCACCCCTGCACGCCCGCGCCGACCCCGAAACAGCCTACCTCTCGCGCAACGGCATGACCCCCCCTCCCACCCTCCCACACGCCATCGGACTCGAACCACGGAGCAATTCCCACAGCGACAAACGCGACAAGAGCTACGGCTTCGGGGCCCCGACTCGGTTTGCGGTCCTGGTGCCGCCGGTGTCGAGACCCAATCCCTGTGGCGACGGGTGTACCCAGCGGCTGGCGGTGCGGGAATTGAGTGAGGACGAGATGGAGGTGAAACGGCAGGTGAGGAAGAGGAGTTTGGAGGATGGGTTGTTTATTACGAATGTGGAGTTTAAGTCTGACTCGTGAGGGAGGGACGCGGGGGTTGCAGGTGGGATCGAATTGAGGATGGAGAAAGGGAAGGAGAGAAAGACGGATTTTTGATATGGTGGTTTGGAGTTCGCTTGAGGATCCTTTGGAGTTGGGTTTCGTGGATTGGGACTGTACATAGTTAACAATTGCATCATTCATTCCCCCATATACACATAGAATCCATCCTTCCTTACCCATAAATCCAAACGCCACGTCCTGTATACCGTGAACACCATCATTCGTACCATGTCGCGTAGTCGTGTCTCTCCGTCGCATTCACCCATCAAGTTCCATCTCCTCATCAACATCGACATCAACTCTCATATCAACGACCCGTTTCCACACATCCATCCCTGCAACTGCCTTCTTCTGCTCCGTCAAGTGCTCCCCTCGGGCCTCCTCCACCGTCTTCACAAGCAGCTTATTTCTTCCATCAACGCGGTCGCAGGAGGAAAAGGGAGTACAGTTGATGGCATGTTTGGAGGATTTTTTCGAGTTCGAGGAGGACAGTTGTTTGGGCCTTTGTCATTGCATTTCTACCGGATTAGACAGTGAATTGTAGAAGAAATACCTCGTTTCTGGCATCAAAATGGATCTGAGAATGCCTTCTTTGGAGCTGTTTTGGTGTTTAGAACTCCGCCCAGAGGCGCAACTCCGCCAAATTACGTAATGTCACGTGCTTACAAAGCCGCCTTTAATTCAAGTTCGCGGGTTTATGTCCACTTACTACCTTTTAGGGCTTCAGACCTGACCGTAACTATAAAAACGATGATCCGGTCCAAATTCAAACACTTACCTAGTCGTCAATTTCCATGATCATAGAGATGGAGTTGCACAGAATGGCCTAGCATTGCACAGCGCTTGGTGTTTCTGTGTTCGTCTGCCTTCGGGCGGTCGCAACGGCTTCATTTTTTATTTCTGCCTTCGGGCTATTCGGAGTATTCTTGATCGTGATCAAGGTATTCGGGAATAGTCTCATCGTAAACAAACATCTCGCCACTGCCCGATATCATCAGTATTAGACTATAGAACCGTAATCATGTATGTATACTACGAATGTTATACCAACATCCTATACTAGCACCCTGTCCTCGTATGCAGATTAGCCAGAGACGAGGTTCACTGCCTTTCCCCAGTACTCGTCGCTGTAATCGCCTTCGATCATCTTCAACGCTACGGCGGCGATGTCCTCACGACTGACTTTATGGTACAGCTGCGCTTGTTTTTCATCTAGGAATCTCACTTTTTCGACCTTCTCCTTGCGGTCACTGAGCCAGCCTGCTCGAATGGCACACCATTTCTCAATCCCCGATTCCGCGAGCAGGGTCTCTGAAATGCGCTTATCCTCACATAACTCCGTCATGAAGGGGTCCAGAAGGAGATGTTTCATGAAGAAGTTTTGGTGTTTGCGACTTTCTCCGAGGCCGATGTTAGACACCATGATCACTTTTGTAGATTTGGGGAGGATATCAACGAGGATCTATTATCAACTTCCGCGCTGCTGGGTGGGATATGCCAATAGCGTACCTTGGTGGCATCGGTGGTGACGCTGGTTTTGAGTGCTCCCCTTGAGCCGAGGAAGTTGAGGACTGCTTCGCTTCCATTTGTTGCTTCGATCAAGTTGTCTCTGTTGGTGGCATCGCCGGTGATGACTTTCAAGAGTTGCTCTGCTTTGGGATGGTCTTTGACTGTGCTGGGGAGGGCATCCCGTCCTTTGCGCACGAGTGCAACGACAGTATAGCCCTTGTCGAGTGCTTTGACAATAACATGGGCTCCGATGGGTCTTGTTGCTCCGAGCACTGTGATTTGCATGATAGTATTTGAAAGCACACAAGTGAAACAGGCCGCTGTGCAGTCGATGGACAGACTTGTTTCCCGTAGTGTTACCGCTGCGTACACGGCACAGTTGATCACGTTCCATCACCACATTGAAATTGCAATTGAACTTTATTCCCAAAAGAAAGATGAGAAGATCATAACAAATACGCACGGTCCCGAGCCATCTCCAAGAAACTCTAATCGCAGCCAGTTAATCGCGGATGGGATCTACGATCGATGAAGTGGTTTCGAGCATCATCACGCCCAAGTTCCAGAAGCCGGAGGTAGTCCATACGCGGATGGAAGGCTCCGGAATTAAAGTTTCGTAAGGAGCCAGCCTAGTCGAGTTATTTTTATCCGCTCATGTCATCCGCTCAACATTTTGTGATTGGACCTTGGCGCGTCGCACGCTAGCCGCCGCTTGTTTTTACTGGCCTTCTTAGGTAAGGAGGGCTAAAAATAAAGGACGAGCGGGAGTCCCCATGCACACAAAATGGAAATTATACTTTCTGAATGGTGCAAGTTGTGTACACGCCGAGAAGGCTAATCCAATTTACCACCACTCCTTGCCAACGCTCTCTCTCACAGGCGGTCGTGCGGCAACACACAGCGCGGACAACAACGTCTGCTGCTCAATCTCGTCGCTCGTTATCTCGCTCGTTGCCAACCAGGAATCACACGTCTTGAGCCCGGTAATTGTTTGATTCAGGGGTCGAAACGTAAATATCCCTCACATCCCATTGCTGCCCCCTTTCTTGACATCATTGCCTGTGGCAATAACAAGGCTGACGACGGGCATAGGGAACCATCACAACTGCATCAGATTCCCATCCGCAATCATTGCGTGACTTGCAAACACTGCACCTCGGATCCATACTAGGCTCATGGACGCGAGTAATAATTACGAGAGTCAGGATGTCACGTCGCCGACGAGACCGCTCACTTCCCGGCGACCCGGAGAGGCTTCGAGACAGCCTATCGAAAGCAGACCAAGCGACGTCGAGGCAGCCTTGGGAGTAACATTCCCACCTGGTTCATCTGGTGGAGGCGGTGCTGCCGGAGGAACGTCAACGTTGGCAAGCATGCTGAATCGCAAACGTACCTTGATTCGTCCCGAACGACAGAGAGTCGACCCTACGCATCGTAATTACCATTACCTACAGCATACGCAACAACAGAATATGCCTGTTCAGGCGTCGACTACGGGCAATCGCGCCGATGCTCCCATCGAAGACTATGACTACGAGGACTCCGAAAGTCAGCCCAGTCAACTTCCATACACCGACACCTATGGTACTGAAAGTCCCAGAACAAGTCCTCTTGCTAGTCCGAACCCAGACTTGAGACGAGGCAAAAGTCTTCTCGGGAGAGACGACCCTCGTCGCGTGCCTGTTAAAACCGAGGAACGACCTAGATCCCGAGGAAAGCTACGGAGAGGTCGAACGGGTACTCCGAAACGACGACACCCAGAGACCATCCAATTGACTCCGTGGGTATTCTATTGCCGTGTCATCACGGTTTGTTTTCCTCCTACGTTACTACGATGTTTTGGCGTTCCTGGCCGTGCACAACAACAAGCCTGGCGGGAAAAAATTGGTTTAATTTCATTAATTCTTTTGCTCGGCGCAGTTGTCGGATTTCTCACTTTTGGATTCACTCAAGCCGCCTGTTCGGCACCACCCTTCTCTTTCAGCATTAATAAAATCACAAATGGATACCTCATCATTCATGGGCGAGCATATGATCTTACATTATCCGCCCATCCTGCGGCTATTGGCGTGCCGGCCCAGTCGAATATCTTGTATCCCCCCGTCAATGCTGGCGGTCTTGACGCGTCGTTCATGTTTCAAAATGTCAATTCAATGTGCAAGGGACTTATTACTGCAAAAAATGGAAGTGGCATCTTGCAGGACAGTAGTGGCAACTTGGGGTGGTATTATCCTTGCGATTTGTTCAAGCCGGATGGATCGACTCCTGTCAATTTCACTGCTGGTCCTTATCCGGGATACGCGTGTCATACTACCTCCGCTGCAAGGCAGGCATACTATTCTCTCAGAGTACAAGGAGAGGTTGTCTTTGACTGGGATGGAATAACCAACTCGTCAAGAAATCTGATGGTTTATTCCGGGTATGTACTTGAGATGCCTTTGCTAATTTCAGGAACGTCATTGATTTGGATCTACTTCGCTGGCTTGATCCAGCTAAGCTCAATTGGCCCGCCGAATTCGACACCCTCCGTACTGGGGATTTAAACCAATACGTTCGTGGCGTCGATGCAACTCACTTCTTCAGCCGTATCAACAGTAAGACACTCGGCCAATGTCTCGTTGAAATCGCCAAAGTTGGCACCGTCGACACCAACAGTGTCGGCTGTGTTGCATCCTCTGTAGTGCTTTACGTTTCCCTCGTTTTCATTATCGGTATCGTCCTCACCAAGTTCAGCATGGCAATCTGGTTCCATTGGTTTCTCAGTTGGAGATTAGGCAGTTATACCCAGAACGCCATCAAAAGCCGTGATCGAGAGAATGAAATCGAGCAATGGACAGATGATATCTTTCGACCTGCTCCGAATCTACCGACCGTCAAAACAGCTGCCTTGGAACGACCAAAGAGTTCTTTCTTTCCTAATAAATCTCGGTTCACGCCAAAGTCATTGGTTGATGAACGACCAGCGACATCGTATAAAGCTGGCGAACGACGTTCACGGTACGGAACTCCTCGTCCGGGATCCACTTCTAATCTGCTCTCCACACCAAGTTTGTATGAGGGAAGTATCAATAATCAATCTGGCTACTTCGATGATCCTGCTTCTCAACCTGCGAGACTATCGACGTTTATGTCTGACGAAGACTTCGAAGCTGGTCCATCTGGATTCATTCACGAGAGTGTCGTTCCTCAACCTCCCCCGGAATTCATGCCATTCAATTTCCCGCTTTCGCATGTTCTTGCAATGGTAACAACATACAATGAATCTGCAGCCGGTCTTCGTACGACGTTCGACTCCATTGCAACTTCTGAATATCCCAACTCGCATAAACTTCTATTTGTTATTTGCGATGGAAATATCAAAGGTGCTGGAGAATCGAAAACAACCCCGGACTATGTCGTCTCAATGATGAAAGATCTTGCTATCCCTGCAAACGAGGTCCAGGCGTTCTCATATGTTGCTGTCGCAGAAGGCTACAAGAGACACAACTTGGCGAAAGTATATGCTGGATTCTATGATTACGATGATAGTACAGTGGCTCCCGATAAGCAACAACGCGTTCCAATGATTTGTATTGCGAAATGTGGGACTTCAAGAGAACAAGAAGAGGATACCAGGCCCGGTAATCGTGGAAAACGGGACTCTCAAATCATTCTCATGTCCTTCTTGCAAAAAGTTCTTTTCGATGAGCGAATGACGGAGTTGGAGTTCGAAATATTCAATGGCATTTGGAAGATCACTGGTCTCTCGCCGGATATCTATGACCTGATGTTGATGGTAATGCACGGATTGATCTTAGTTAACAACAGGTTGATGCCGATACAAAGATCTTCCCTGACTCGATGACGTTTATGGTTGCTGCGATGGTCAAAGATGATAATGTAATGGGGTTGTGCGGAGAGACCAAGATCGCAAACAAAAAGGCTAGTTGGATTTCTATGATTCAGGTTTTCGAGTATTACATCTCTCACCATCTCACCAAAGCTTTCGAGTCCGTCTTTGGTGGTGTCACCTGTCTTCCTGGGTGCTTCAGTATGTACAGTACGTCCCGTTATATCTCCACAACTTACGCAATAGGAATCAAAGCACCGAAGGGGGCGGAAGGGTATTTCGTGCCTATCCTTGCAAATCCAGATGTCGTTTCGAGATATCAGGAAAATATCGTCGATACCCTGCACAAGAAGAATTTGTTGTTGCTGGGAGAAGATAGATACCTGTCGACGTTGATGTTGAAGACTTTCCCCCATCGAAAACAGATCTTCGTTCCTCAGGCGGTTTGCAAGACTGTAGTCCCAGATTCGTTCAGCGTTCTTCTCAGTCAGCGACGTCGGTGGATCAACAGTACTGTGCACAATCTCATGGAGCTTTTCCTCGTCCGAGACCTCTGCGGAACATTCTGCTTCTCCATGCAGGTATGTCATATCAAGCTTCGTTGGCTAATCTCAGTTTGTTGTGTTCATTGAGTTGGTGGGAACTTGTGTTCTACCGGCAGCCATTGGTTTTACGATCTACGTTATTGTCATTGCGATTGTCAGACGACCCATCCCGATTATTCCGCTTTGTCTTCTCGGTCTTATCCTGGGACTGCCGGCCGTTTTGATAGTGATGACCGCCAAGCGCTGGTCATATGTCGGCTGGATGCTTATATATCTTGCCTCCCTCATCATCTGGAATTTCGTTCTTCCACTCTACGCTTTCTGGAACTTTGATGATTTCTCATGGTATGGTTGATTACTTCATTTTTTAATTATCAGGGGCGATACACGTCGTGTCGAAGGGGAATCCAAGGGCGGAGCATCTGGAGGTGATGCTGGAGAATTTGATTCGTCTCAGATTGTAATGAAACGATGGGCAGAATTCGAAAGGGATCGCCGACGCACTCAACTGGCGGGACATCAATTTGATCTTCCCCAGCCTATTCCTCTCGGCGGAGGGCGCCCTGCCTCGCGACCACCCTCAAGCAAGGAGCCACCTTCCGTAAGAGGCTATGATGCAGGATATATTTGAGTTTTTGCGAACATTCCAAAAAGAAGAGTTTCGGGTTCATAGGTAATGGGTTAGAATGCATTGTTGGAGTAACTAATATATCTTTTTGATGATATCCTGAAATATGATCTCTGAATATCTGATGCTAGGGATACAGTGAATTTGTAAGTACAAACAAAACTTTTATTTTCCTCCTTGAAACACCTCTCTGGACCTTTGGAATCACCTTTTAAACTGAACCATCTGATGTGTGTAATTCCAGGTTGAAACACTCAAATAACGAGATGTTTCCACAATTTGTACAGGGCCTCATCCTCCGGATTACCCCGTGTCCACTCTCGTGGCGAATCTATATTTAACATTGGAAGAAGCGGATAATCGTCCGTGGATTGTCTGGAAGGATATTCGTCTGACGATGATTGTCGGGAAGGATAATCGTCCGAATCTGACCTCAACAGATATCCGCTCTCCTGCAGCTGACGCAGAGCAGCCTGCTTCCTTGGTGTGGGCAACTTATCTCCACAATCAGGGAACCCTCTTTCTACACACCGTTGACACGGTTCATTCTTGGTATTGTACACACACTGTAATCAATATTTGGGTGAAAAATAAGAAATACCTTACGTTTGCCTTTCTGGCACCGTTGACAGCGTTGGGAGCCTGATTGGCCATATCTATTATTTCCTTTGCGTTTCTTGGTAAGGGGTAAACTGCCATCAGAAGAGAAAGAGGGCCAATTGTACAGCAGACGTTCATCGCGAGCATTCGTATCTATACTTCTAGGTTGAATCGTGATATATTTACCGATGGGCGGTGTTTTTGGAGAACCAATGCCATAATCAGGAGATTCGCATCTCCTGTCGTCCCAGTATGCCACCCGGGGAGGTGCCCAATACGCAGGGGATTCAGGCCTGCAAATGAGTCAAAAGTTTTGCCACAAGGTACCATTTGTGGCGGTAGTTTTCTGCAGGAACCCGGTCGAAAGTGTAGTCTTTGTACTGCTCGAGAGGTACCGGGTCCCTTTGATATTCCATTTGAATGCTGAGTCGCCTGGTTCATGCACAAAGTTTGGCGTCAGAGGGAAGCTGATTAGGCGCAAACTTATACCTGTGCACCCCGCCCCCATCCGCGGCATGTGTCCATTTGATAATCCCGAAAGCGCCGGCATCTTTACATTGCGCTTAGTTTTACTTTTTTCCGTGGGATTTTGTATTTAGAGTTTTAGAAAAAGGTCACAAGGGCGAGACTGCGCAGAGACTTTTCGTGGGGGTTGCAAATAGCGAGTTGATGCGGACAGCCAATCGGCGATCCGCGGTGGCGATGCAGGCTGCGGAATACCGCGATTTCGCTTTGACAAAGAATCGAATTGGGATAAAACATCAAAAAGGCCGGAGCGTGACGGAAAACTACTCTGCAGCTTGGTCCCCGGTTATTTCGGTACGGTTGGCTATCTGCGCGGCGCTACACAGCCAGACGGCTTTTGGGAAATGAAGTCCAACTACAGTAACACAAAACTTTATTACTATACATTCATAAACATACATCACCCGATTTTAGGTTTATGCGCCTCGTCATAGTCCGCAAAATTTATGACAAGGAAAAGGCGACTAACCGTCTAAGTTGAGCATGGCCAGAGCCCACTCTCTAGCGGCAGCGTCCGAATAATCGAAGTTATCATTCGTTTCCGGCATGCTGTCGGATTCAGGTTCCGGCAATTGTTCCAATCCCGAATGGCCGGAATTCTACACGCCACAGGTGAGTCATCGCTACTAGATATGAATAGTACTTACCACAGCCCGCTGAATGTCTCTTGGATCCATGATTGTTTGCGAACTTTTGAAAGCCACGGATGAACGAGCGACCTGTGGAGTATAGCCCGCAACGCCTGTTGCCCCCGTGCTATCCACAATGAATCCACTTACGAATTCCGCGCCCTCCGGAAGGGTGATCATTAACATCGAAGGGGTGGTGTAAGACGGTTTCGGGGGGATCCTCGGCTTATATAGTTGAACGGAAACCTGTTCGTATGGGGACGAGATTGGCGATACATGTGGGGGTAAGATGTTAGGATCGTTTGTAAATTGAGCGATCTGCCAAAGCATTCGGCGTGAGTCTTCAGGATTCACTAGACGCCAGCTTGACTTGAAAAGCTCCGCAAGTCTGCCATCCTCTAGTTTATCAGATAACACTTAGATGAGACGTACGATTTTTTCTTTCTGGTGGACCAAATT
>Ga0302325_10032889_pt1 | contig 10637 bp, 7 predicted proteins | sample Palsa_T0_2_FD_201948 | JGI IMG/M metagenome (GOLD analysis project Ga0302325, IMG submission 201948) | Peat permafrost microbial communities from Stordalen Mire near Abisko, Sweden - Palsa_T0_2 | ecosystem: Environmental > Terrestrial > Soil > Palsa > Peat permafrost | place: Sweden: Abisko...
GCCGAGCAGTTTGCGGTTCCCAACACCCTGCACGAACCCTATGCCGAGCGGCAGATCATTCTCAATACTCAGCCTGCCTGCGCTCCCGGCGACGCCACCTGCAACCAGAAGCTATTTCTGCAGACCTATGGCGATCAATACTTCGAGCAGCCTTTCTGGAGCACCGCTCTCACCGGTAAAGATGCCCTGCGTAAGCGCGTGCAGTACGCGCTCAGTGAACTGTTTGTGATCTCCAGTCAGGATGCGATTGTGGGGCAAATGCCGCGTGGAGTAGCCAATTACTACGACATGCTGGGCAACGATGCTTTCACCAACTACCGCCAGATTTTGCAGGATGTCACGCTAAGTCCCATGATGGGGATTTACTTATCCATCCTTGCCAACGACAAGGGCGGCCCCAACCGGGATCCGGACGAGAACTATGCGCGGGAAGTCATGCAGCTGCTCACCATCGGGCTCAATCAGCTGAATCCTGATGGAACGACGCAACTGGATGGCACCGGCAATCCCGTTCCCACCTACGGGCTCAATGACGTGGTTGGGATGGCTAAGATTTTCACCGGCTTTAGCTGGAACATGGATGGCAACGTCAGCGACCAGGCGTGGTCAGGCTACGGCGCTGCCTACGCGGGGCCAGGCTTCGGTCAGGACTTGCTGCCATTGGTCCCATACCCGACGCACCACTCAACCGACGAAAAGGATTTTCTGGGTGTGACCGTACCTGCTGGTGCATCCGACCCAACCGGTGATTTGAAGACCGCCCTCGATACGCTGTTCAATCACCCTAACACCCCGATCTTTGTTTCCAAACAGTTGATCCAGCACCTGGTCAGCAGCAACCCCAGCCCCGCATATTTGCAGCGGGTGGCAGCAGTGTTTCAGGACAACGGCCAGGGAGTTCGCGGCGACATGCAAGCCGTGATCACCGCCATCCTCATGGATGACGAGGCACGCAACACCACCTCCGCTACCTTCACCAGTCCGAACTACGGCAAGGTGCAGGAGCCGCTGCTCCGCTTTACCCACATGGCGCGCGCCTTCACAGCGGAATCGCGCAGTGGCGCTTTCGACATCGGCAGCACCGAAGACCCCGCCTACGGCTTCGGCGAGATGGCTTCGCGCGCGCCCAGCATCTTCAATTGGTTTGCTCCTGGATATATACCCGCGGGCACAACCATCGAGGCGGCGGGGCTTACCGCGCCGGAGATGGAGATCACAGACGTAACCACCGTGATCGGCTACCTCAACAGCATGCAGGCTGCGGTGTCTGGCGGCTACGGGAATAACAGCGACCTTTACATGACGCTGGCTACCGAGACAGCGCTGGCCAACAACCCCGAGGCACTGCTCACGCGCGTGAACCTCTTGCTTCTGGGCGGCCAGATGTCGTCTACCCTGCAGAGCCAGATCCTGGGGGCGGTCACTGCCATTCCTATACCTACAGGCAGCGATCCGACCAACGCGCTGCTCGCGCGCGCCCAAACAGCGATTTTTTTAACCGTCGCTTCGCCTGAGTACACTGCCCAGCACTAACCACGCAGCAACACGAGGAGCTTATCACCATGCGTAAGATCGACCATTCCCGGCGCCAGTTCATGAAGACGGCCTCTTACGCGGCGATGTCAGGTGTCACCGCAAGCCCCTTGATGCACAGCATGCGCGCATTGGCGGCGATGAGCTCGCATACCGCAGCGGCAGCGACCGATTACCGTGCCATGGTCTGTGTTTACCTGCAGGGAGGCAACGACGGTCACGGTACTTTGATCGCTACAGACCCGGATTCCTTCTCCGCGTTTACCCAGGCTCGCAGCGGTGCCCAGGGCCTTGCGTATCCCATGAATGAGCTGCTGCCCATTACGCCTGTGACTCCGCAGTCGGGCCGCACCTTTGCCTTGAACCCTTATCTCACCGGAGTACAAAACCTCTTCAACTCCGGCCGCTGTTCGCTGGTCGCAAATACCGGAACCCTGATCGAGCCCATCACCAAGGCCCAGTGGAACTCAGGCACCGCCACTCTACCCAGGTCGCTTTTCTCTCATTTCGATCAGACCAATGCCTGGGAGGCGATCGCCGCCGACGGCGCCAACCGTGGATGGGGAGGCCGCATGGCTGACCTATTCGAGAGCCAGAACAGCAATGCGTCGTTTACCTGCATCAGCACCAGCGGCACCACGCTCTTTCTTTCCGGCCAAACAGCGTTTCAGCTGCGCGTGACCTCCGCCGGCGCCCTGCAGGCCAACGGGCTCGCCAATCCACTGTTTGGCTCCCCGCAAGGAACGGCGGCGTTGCAGTCGATCATCAGCGCCGACGATGCCAACCTTTTTGCCAAGGAGTACGCGGTGATCGTCCGCCGCTCGCTCGCAGCCCAGGCGGCCCTCGCCGCTGCCATGGCGCCTGCTGGTCCTACCGGCGTGCCCAACCCTACCCAATTTCTTGATCCCGCTACCGGTATGCTGGCGGATAACAATTTTGCCCAGTCGCTGCAGACCGTTGCCCGAGTCATTGCCGGCCGCACCGCTCTCGGGGTCACTCGCCAGGTCTTCTTTGTGCAGTTGGGTGGCTTTGATACTCACGATACCCAGGCCAAGCGTATTTCCACCTTGCTCAGCCAGCTAAGTGCCGGGTTCGAGTACTTCGATCAGCTCATGGTCACTGCCGGATTGAGCAACCAGGTGACGCTCTTCACGGTTTCTGACTTTGGCCGGACACTCACCGCTAACAGTGACGGGACTGACCATGGTTGGGGCAGCCATCACATTGTCGCCGGCGGTGGGGTCGCTGGGCAGAATATTTATGGGGAGTATCCAGTGGTCGGCGCCGATCAGGCCAACGATGTGGGAGCAGGACGGCTCATCCCCACCACGGCGGTTGAGCAGTACGGCGGAACACTCGGAAGATGGATGGGGCTGTCCGACAGCCAGATACGCGAGGTCTTTCCCAACTTCGCAAACTTCGGGAGCAATCCGTATCTCGGCCTGATGGGCTGAGGGCTAGACAGGCTGCGGAAAACTCGGTTTTGTATCATTGCCCAGTCGAAAACAGTATTTCTTGCCCTGCCACAAAGGATCGGTTGCCCCATCCTTCGCGCTTTTGGCGAAGGGTGGGATGCCACTGCTCTCCACGAGGCCCTTCCCCCGCAACTTCTCCTTATCCCACCCTTCGCAGAAAACGCGAAGGATGGGGCACCCGATCCTTTGTGGCAGGGCAAGAAATACCCGCCTCTACCATTTGATCTGTCCCTGGTTTTCATCACCTTGGGTGAGCCGCAGCCTCTAGAGCCGGTTCGATCCGCACGCCGAGAGTCTACTTCGGTTAAGTCTCCGGGTAGACGTTCTTCAACACTCTTCGATCGGCTTCGTTGCGGATCTCTGCCGCGGTCGCGGCGTCGCTCGGCGGGGCGACAATTTCGAAGTTGCCATGCTCGTCTTTACCGCGCACCAATTGAACAATCTGGCGCTCGGAACCCTGTTGCACCACCTCGGGCGCAATATAGCGGACGGCAAACCCGATGCGCGCATAATTTGCCCCGTTTGCTTTGGAACTGTGGGCAATTCCGATGTGATGCAAAGACATTTCACCAGGACTCAGGGTCAACGGGACAGCCTTCGATTCATCCACATCAACCGCAATCTCCTGACCACGCGAAAGCGCATTATCCAGCGCGTAGGTTTCTCTTTGTGGCAGCGGAGTCTTCTGTGTTCCCGGCATTACCTCCATGCATCCGCTTTCCTGCGTGCTGGGAGAGAGCGCTATCCATGCTGTGGCAACTTTGGGCGATTGTAGTCCCCAATAGGCGCCGTCCTGATGCCAGGAGATAAATGCAGCGTCGCCGGGAAATTTGACAAACCAATCCGAACCCCACACCAGCAGGTTGGGGCCCAGGACGCCTTCCACCGCATCAAGAACCCTGGGATGGGAGACGATCTCATAAACCCAGGGGAGCGAGAGGTGGGTGAGACCATAGACCGCGCGCCGCTCTCGCGGAATCAGCTTGCCCAAACGCTCTCTGTTCTCTTCTGTGTAGTCGTCGAATTGCCGGCGAAATATCTGGGTTTCGCGGTCGCTGAAAACTCTAAGCGGGTACAGATAGCCCTTCTCTTCGTAAAATCGGCGTTGTTCCGTGCTCAGCATTGCAGATCCTCACCAAGAAAAGGCCGAACCAGTCGCGCCAGGTCGTCCGGCTCCGCCAGAAAAGCGTCGTGGCCGTGCGACGAAACCAGCTCCCGGTAATGGCAACGTACTCCGGCCTTCACCATGCTCGCGGCTAGACCGGCGACCTCCGCTGCAGGAAATAGCCAGTCCGACGATATACCAACCAGCATCACCTTTGCCTGGATGCGGCTGAATGCGGCTTCTGCCGATGGATAGCCGCGAACGGGATCGAACAGATCCATCGCCCGCGTAAGGGCCAGGTAGGAGTTTGCGTCGAAGCGCTCTACGAACTTTTCACCTTGGTAATCGAGGTACCCGGCCACATCGAATCGTCCTCCGGCCAAGGGATCCTCGCCACTGCGATCCGGCCGGCGGCCAAAGCGGTGCTCGAACAATTCGCTCGACTTATAGGTGCAGACCGCGAGCGCCCGGGCTAACGCCAGGCCCCGCCGCGGTTGCTCGCCCGGTTGCTCGCCCGGAGGGTAGTGCCCACCCTGCCAGGCAGGGTCAAGCTGGATCATCTGCCGCTGCAGGTGGTTCAGTCCCAGCCCCATCGCTCCCAGCGGTGCGGCCCCGATCGAGACCACCCGCTGGACAAGCTCCGGAAACTGGATTGCCAGCTCCAGGGCCTGCATGCCGCCGATCGAAGCGCCCATCACCAGCTTTAGGCGGCGGATCTTGAGCTTCTCTAACAGGCGCGCCTGCAGGCGAACTATGTCGCCGATGGTCACCAGGGGAAAGTCCGGCCCATAACGGCGCCCAGTAAACGGGTCGATCGAACCGGGCCCAGTAGAACCGTAACAAGAACCGAGCACATTGATGCCGATCACACAGTGGCCGCCGGACTGCAGCAGGCCGCCGTCGGCAAACAGGCGAGGCCACCAATCCGCAACCCGGGCCGATCCCGAGAGGGCGTGGGTGACGAAGATGACGTTGTCGCCCGCCGCATTGGGCTCGCCATACATCGCGTAGTGAAGACTAGGCGCTCGAAGTACCCCGCCCGCTTCGAGGGAGAAATCCTCGTTTGGAGAGTAGTCTCCCTCGAAACTGGGTCCGATCATCGCCTGGCTGGGGCTGGAACTCATCGAGCGCTGAGTTCTTCCACCGGTTTAGCCGAGTGCCCGTTCGCCACCTCGATAGCGTCATTAAGGTCGGCAAGAATGTCGCGAACGTCTTCGATGCCGACCGACAGCCGTACCAGCTCGGGGGTGGTGCCGGTGTCCCGCTGCTCCTCGACCGTAAGCTGGGAATGGGTCGTGGACGCGGGGTGGATCACCAACGACTTGGCGTCGCCAATATTAGCCAGCAGGGAGAACAGCTTGAGCGAGTTGATCAGCTTCTTGCCCGCCTCGTAGCCACCCTTGATCCCGAAGGTGACCAGCGAGCTTTGACCTTCCGGCATATACTTCTTCGCTCGCGCGTAGTACTTGCTGGTGGGGAGCCCGGGATAGTTTACCCAATCGACACCCGGGTGGTTGGCCAGGTGTCTGGCCACGGCCAGCGCGTTCTGCGAGTGCCTTTCCATGCGCAGGTGAAGTGTCTCCAGGCCTTGCAAAAATAGAAACGAATTGAACGGCGATAAGGCGCCACCGATGTCCCGCAGCCCCTGCACCCGGGCTTTGATGATGAAGGCTATGGGGCCAAACGCCTCGACATACGAAAGGCCGTGGTACGAAGGGTCTGGTTCGACGAAGTCTCGAAAACGGCCGGAGGCTTTCCAGTCGAACTTGCCGCTATCGACAATCACGCCGCCGATCGATGTCCCGTGACCGCCGATGTATTTGGTGGCCGACTCAACCACAATGTCCGCTCCCCACTCGATGGGCCGGGTAAGGATCGGCGTTGCCGACGTGTTGTCGATCATCAACGGCAAGCCATGCTGGTGGGCGATGCCGGCCAGCCGTTCGACGTCGACGATGTCGAGCTTGGGATTGCCCAGAGTTTCAGTGTAAACAGCACGGGTTTTCTCGTTAATGGCCGCCCGCAGCCCGTCGAAATCTTCGGCATCCACAAAGCGCACGGTGATTCCGAGCCGCGGCAGCGTGTAGTGGAACAGGTTGTAGGTGCCGCCATACAGCGAGGTAGTGGAGACGATTTCGTCTCCGGCGCCTGCCAGGGTGGTGATGGCGAGGGTTTCGGCGGCCTGGCCCGAGGCGCTGGCCAGCGCTGCCGCTCCTCCTTCGAGCGCAGCCACCCGTTTCTCGAAGACATCCGTAGTCGGATTCATCAGGCGGGTGTAAACGTTGCCGAATTCCTGCAAGGCAAAGAGCCTGGCGGCATGATCGGCGTCCTTGAAGACGTAAGAGGTGGTCTGGTAGATGGGAACCGCACGGGCGCCGGTAGTGGGGTCGGGTTCTTGCCCGGCATGCACGGAAAGTGTCGCGAGATGCTGCTTCTTAGCTTCTGCCATTTGCTCTCTCCTGAAAATTATTGTGGCAAGCGAAAGGCCCGCAGTCTGGGGTCGACCGCAGGCCTAAGGGAAATCTGGTCTGGTAGCTTTTCAGCCTTCGGTCAGTAGCCCGAACTACCTGCATTGATCTGCGGACAACAACAGCGTAGCCAGCTGGCGAGGAGAAAAGTCATGCTCCACAGTATTAAGCCTACCCGCGTCCGCTGGCAAGGGGCTCCGCCAGGGCTCTCAGGAAGGCGTGTGAGTAGCTTCGCTCTGTCGAAAATCAACCTGCGGCCTCCTGACTCTGAGTGGGTGGCCCAGGTCTCGCTTTTGAGACCTGGGTTTTTCCTTAGAAATCGGTCCTACCGGAACACCCAGGTCTCAAAAGCGAGACCTGGGCCACCCATTCAATATTCGTCCGCTGCCGGGCATCCCACTTCGGGAGGGAACTGCACCAGCAAGCCCGTCACTCGCCGTTCCCGGATGTCTTCTTCTGCACGCATCTGCAGAAGGTCCTGACCCAACCGTTCGTTTCAGCCGATCAACAGAGAGGATGGCACTGCGGGTACTTACGCAAAAGTGTGATCTGACGGCGCAATTTTCGAAGAGTAGTATGAGTTCCGCGTCCATCTGACCCTGTCGTCAGGAAAGGAGGCAAACATGAGTGACCTTCATCGTCGCAGGTCCTCCGGCCTCTGCCTTATAGTGGTTTTCATCAGCGTGGTGTGCGTTCACACCACATTTGCCGCAACCAACCCCGCCCCCGCCACCGATGTGGCCACCTCACCCTCGACCGCCGCGCTCTCCCCAGAGATTGAAGGCGATCTGCTGATGGTTCATCGCAGCTACGCAGCCGCAATTGAGGCTTACCAACGCCAAACCCAGCGATCCGCCGTACTGGCGAACAAAATCGGGGTTGCCTACCATCACTTGTTCGCGCTCGATCAGGCCCGCAAGTATTACCAGCAGGCGCTGGCGATGAATCCGCACTATGGCGACGCGCTGAATAACCTGGCCGCCGTTTACCACGGTCAACACGATTACAGGCAAGCGGAACGCACCTACAAACAGGCGCTCAAGTATTCGCCCAACGCAGCCATCACCTACTGCAACCTGGGCACTTCGTATTTCGCGGATGAGAAATACAAACCGGGAATGGAGGCCTATCACAAGGCACTTGAGCTAAACCCCAACATCTTTGATCCCCACCAGGTGCAGATTGTGCAGGAAACCAGCTCGCGCCGGCAGTTGGTAGCCGTCAATTACTACCTGGCCAAAACCTATGCGACAGCGGGCAAAATGCAGGAATCGCTCGGCTATCTGCGCAAGGCCCTGGAGGCTGGCTTCCGGGACCGAAAGCAGCTCATGAAGGATAAGGAGTTTGCTGCACTGCGTGACACTCCGGAGTTTCACCAGCTCATGCTGGAGCAGAACGGGGGCGAATAGCCGGCCCGCACAGCAGCAAAGGAAAGACCGACGCGGTGCGTTTTCTTATCCACGCTTCATCGAATCCCTCCCCCGAAAGAATCGATGACGTCATTGGCGGAAAATCACCGCGTCGTTGTTTAGGATACTGTCTAAGGGTGGCCAGCCGCACGTTCAGGGCCGCTTAACCGGAAGGCAGTAGCTAATTAGTTATCTCCTGTCTGGAGTTTTCCCGCCCTAAAGAGGTGTGTATTTGAAGCTGCCGGTTCTTGAGGCAAGTCCGGGGCAGGCAGAGATGGCCGCCGTGCTCCAGCAGCACCGCACGGAGAGCGGCCGGACGCTGCTCGAGCTGGTCGATGAGTCCCCGCTACTGCTGATTTTTCTCCGCCATTTTGGATGTTCCTTCTGCCGTCAGACCCTGGACGACGTGTCCAAACTTCGCAGCGAGATTGAGGCGAAAGCGATCCGGCCCGTCTTTGTGCATCTGGGAACGCCCGAGCGAGCCAAACCCTACTTTGATTACTACCATCTGTCAGACGTCGAACGTGTCAGCGATCCGCAAGCTTCCTTGTATAACCAGCCGGTTTTTTCCCTTGGGCGAAAAAGTGCGTTTTCCCACTTCCTGGTTCCTAAGGTCTTGAAGGCGTGGCTGCAAGGCGGCGTTCGCAAGTATGGCATTGGCATGATCAAGGAAGACGCGGACCAGATGCCGGGTATTTTCTTTCTGCGCCAGCGGGCCATCGTCCGCGCCTTTCGCTATAAGACAATTGCAGATGAACCGGACTACCTGAAGTTGATCGCCTGAGCTCTCTGCAAGGTCTATTCCGGGAAGCACCGTTGCACCAAATTTGAGCCAAACAAACCAATTTGGTAATCGCGCGGATTCTATTCACTCCTGCCTTCTTGCGCCGTGAAGACCTTCCGATAAGCAGTCTGGAGGCGCAATGCGAGGGAACGGGTCCTGAAGAAGAAAAGAGCGTTTTGCCTTTGATCAGATCATTCGTAACCCGTGCGCGGAAGAGCCTTTTAGTGCAGAACGCCTCCTGGCTATTTGCCGGCCAGGGACTATCGTTCGTGGTACAGGGCTTCTACTTCATTCTGCTCGCCCGCCTGCTCGGCACCACCCAATACGGTTTGCTTGCGGGCGCAATTGCCCTGGTCACTGTCGTGAGCCAATACAGCGCGCTAGGGTCGGGGCTTCTCTTTCTCCGCTACGTAAGCCCGGACCACAGTCGATTCCGCATGTATTGGGGCAATGTGTTGATGTCAATCCTTCTGCTGGGCGGCCTGCTTGCTGTCGCTCTCAGATTGTCTGGCCGCTGGTTTTTGGGGGCGACGAGTGTACCGCTCCTCTTACCCATTGCTATTGGCGATTGCCTCTTCCAGCAGTTCAGCACCTGCGCGGGACAAGTCTTTCAGACCTTCGAGAAAATGAAGTTCAGCACTGCACTCATTCTGCTCAGCAGCATCTTTCGCTGTGCCTTGGCGCTTGGGATGCTCCTCGTTTTGCACAGGGCTTCAGCCTGGCAGTGGGCTATCGGATCCATGGCTGTGTCTTCTCTTTCTGCCGGCATCGCCTTTGCCACCGTGACTCGTTTCTTTGGGCTTCCTTCTTTTTCGCCGTCACTTTTCGTGAGGCGTTCCGCAGAGGGTTTCGTTTTTGCCATCTCTGGTTCGACGACTGCGGTTTACAACGATATTGATAAGGTCGTGCTCTCCCGTTTTGGCATGGTTCAAGCCAACGGGATCTACTCCATGGCTTACCGCGTCGTCAATATCGGGACCATGCCGATCATGTCCATTGTCAGCGCCGCCTTTCCCAGCTTTTTCAGGGCAGGTGTCAACGGCATTGCCGCGACTGTTCCCATGGCCCGGCAGTTGCTCAGACGCACCGTCGTGCTGGGCATCGTGATCTCTGCAGGCATGTTCCTTTGCGCACCGGTGATCCCGCACCTGGTCGGAAAGTCGTATGCCGAATCGATCAGTGCGCTACGGTGGCTGTGTCTGATTCCATTCTTTCGCTGCTTCCATCTAAGCGCGGGGGACGCGATCGCGGGTGCGGGACAGCAGAAGTTTCGTTTAATCTCTCAATCGACCGCGGCAGTTGGGAATCTGCTCGTGAACCTATATCTTGTGCCCCGCTACTCGTGGCATGGTGCCGCATGGGCCTCTCTTGGCACAGACGGAGCGCTCGGTGTAATGAACTGGCTGGCGCTGTTTTACCTAAGCAGGCGTGGCTGTTGAAGGGGCCTACCTATAGAGTCCGCGTGAGAACGCGGTCCTGGAAGGCGAGACCTGAGCCGGGATGTGCCGTCCCTCCGGGACTCGCCTCATAAACCTTAGCCTACCCGGCACTGACGTGCCGGGCTACAGGTTGTGCCGTCCCTGCGGGACTGTTCGTGGCTCTTGCCTAACCCAGGACTAGCGTCCTGGGCTACTCTCAGCCGTCCCTTCGGGACTCAGTTTGTAAGTCGAGTTCTCACGCAGGCTTTAAAGCCCTGCGTATTCTCAAACAGTTATGGCACGGCTGCAGCCGTGCCCTTCCAGGAGATCGCGTTCCCGCATACTCTTTAGCCCCGCCGTTAACCTCGATCAAATGAGCGGCTTTTACGGGCTGAGCAAAAGCTCTGTTTTGTATCAGGGCACGACTTTAGTCGGGCCGTAAACG
>Ga0302325_10032890_pt1 | contig 10637 bp, 9 predicted proteins | sample Palsa_T0_2_FD_201948 | JGI IMG/M metagenome (GOLD analysis project Ga0302325, IMG submission 201948) | Peat permafrost microbial communities from Stordalen Mire near Abisko, Sweden - Palsa_T0_2 | ecosystem: Environmental > Terrestrial > Soil > Palsa > Peat permafrost | place: Sweden: Abisko...
TAATGCCAGGGCAGACTACGGTAATGCGGACATCAGCATTAAACAGCGGCTGGTGCTTACGCCAATCTGGCAGTTACCCTTTGGAAAGGGACAACGTTTTTTGAACAGCGGCGGTCTTGCGAACGCCTTGGCGGGAGGATGGGAAGCGTCCGGCATCCTCACATTCCAGAGCGGCTTCCCGTTTACCGTTCAGTCGGATGAGGATTACTCGAACACCGGCTCGACCTCTCCGAGGCCAGACCGGATATGCAACGGCGCCGGATCTGAAACAGTGGCAGAGTGGTTCAATACCAGTTGCTTTACTACTGACGCGCTCTCACAGGCTTTGGCGGATGGAACACCGCGCTTCGGAAATTCCGGCAAGAATATTTTGTTCGGGCCAGGTATTCAGGAATGGGATGTTGCGTTTATCAAGCGAAACGCACTTACGGAGAAGGTGAATCTCGAATTCCGGGCTGAGTTTTTCGACCTATTCAATCATCCGAATTTCGGCACGCCGGGCGCGACCATTGGTAGTAGCACGGCCGGCCAGATTACCAGCGCCGCCACTCCGCGCGACATTCAATTTGGTTTAAAGGTAAAGTTCTGACTGCCGGTTAATGGCGGTCGAGACCCGGTTTGGCGGCTAATACCAGCTACGTCTCCAATTCGCAAGCGTAGCTCATTCCGCCGATCGGACTCTCTCGAATTTTCTGGAGCTCATCGGCGGCCACATTCCAGTAAGTGACGAGAACGCTCTGCACGGTCGGATGTTTTGACTGAAATTCGGCAAGGACGACCAAGAATGGCTGCGTTTCGTCCGTGCGAGTTCAGGATTGTGCTGCTCCATAGCTCCGAAAGCGGCCATCACAATAGCAGCGCGGTCATAACTATCCACCTCTTCCCACGTCATCTCGGCGAGGAACAAGTTGTTCTCCCGGCTCTCAAGCCCACTGTTCGATGGTATACCGCTCCAAAGCCAGCTCGTCCAAAGTTACGCCGAGACCCGGCCCTTGCGGGACGAAAGCGAATCCGTTACAGAATTCCAGCCGTTCCACGATAAGGTCATCTTCCCGCACCAGCGTGCCGATAATATCGCTGGGCAGCGTGCAGTTCCGGGCCGCCGCGCAAGCATGAAGGGATGCGGCATCCAGGATACCCAGGTCCACCTCGCTACCATGCCACACAGGAATCCCCGCGGCGTCGGCAACCTCGGCCATACGGACGAATTGAGCCAGCCCGCCGCCCAAATTGAAGTAATCGACCGCTTCGATTTTGATTGCCTGTATCATCTCCTCAATCCGCTGGCCATAGGGAGTGTGGACATGGAGCGCGATGGGAATCGAAGTCTTTTCCCGCAAGAACCGATACCAGTCGAGATTCCAGCGAGGGACCGGGTCTTCGAAGCAGTCGATCTGATACGGCTCCAGCGATTTTGCCAGCCGCGTGGCAAAACTGGGATGCTCGAACCGTTGATTCGGATCTAGAACAATGCCAAAGCCCGGGCCACAAGCGCTCCGAATCCCTTCTACGCGCGCGAGATGCGGATCTTCCAGTGCGCACTTCATCTTCAGACTCTTGAATCCTGCGTCCTTCGCTTCACGCGCTATACGGGCTGCGTCTTGAGGCGTACGCCGGCCCGTCCAGTAGCTCATCAGAACCTGGTCGCGATACGCGCCCCCGAGCAATTGGTAGACGGGCACATCTAGTTTTTTGCCTACGAGGTCGTAGATCGCGACCTCAAATCCGTCATATTCTCTGCCGAAAGGGAGAGGCAGGGCGCGCAGATTTAGCTTCATCACGTCCAGACCGCGCAAGATCCGGATATTGTCCCGCACCGCCTGGTCGGATACATCGCGGTAGCTTTCACCAATTCCGGTAATGCCTTCGTCCGTGTGAACCCGGTAGATGAACTTCGGCATCTCGGAGAAGAGGCACCCGCGCCAGTCGAACGGGTGGCAACTATCTTCAAATTCGGGGCTGTGCACAGAGCCCGGACGCGCCGGCACGCTAACGCGGACCGCCTCGATTTTCGTGATCTTCATGTGTCTTCGTACACCACGTGCGATACTGTTGTCGAATTACGAGTCAGTCCGATCTCCCGAGCACTCCGGATACTTCTGAGTCAGAGATCGGATCGCATAACACATTTCAGGAGAAGGCGTTCCCGGCGCTTCGACTGCGTCTTAGTATACCGACAACGCCATCTTGATTAATGCTGCGGCCGGCTTCCGATTTCACGAGCTTCCCGACCAATCGCGGAGCTTTGCTGGCGCAATTCAGGTCCGCGATCAGATCAAGCATGACGGTCGCAAGAAGCGGAGATACTCATTGGGTCCATCATCCGAAAACGGCTTGCAAAAGTGGTCCAGTACCCCAGGTCATTAAGCAGCCAGCGGTGTACATCTGGGGGAGTTGCATAACCGGCTACCGCCAGACAGAACGCTTCCCGCCTGGACGCAAGTGGACAACCCATGTGGGCAGAGGCGCCTGCCTGGGATTCTGTTGCACGCCACATGGAAGATTCCAAGCTGATCTGCACCACTGCATCACTATTGACCGTTCGGCATCTGATCCGGCAAGTCCAGATAAGCGCCTGAAAAAACTAAACCTCTTTCTATGGGCAGCGTAATACTCACCTGATTTGATGAGCCGCTCTTCGTTTCATTGTCGAGACTCGCGAAGTAGCATCGAGTTTTGTCGCGCCGCTGGTTGCGCCTAGTCTTAAAAGGATACAGAATCTTCGGGACACCGTTGACGATTGCTGTCAAAGACTGCAACGGTGATGCGTCGAGTTCCCCCGCAGGCGGCGTTTCTTTTCTTGTTATAAGGTGATCCGACACCCACTGGTTATTTTGTTCAACTGTCTCATCCTTGAGTAACAGCACCAGATATGCTTTGTCGTACGCCCACGGATCCAAAGACCAGGCTGACTCGGATGTCGAATTAGCGAGGTACTCACCGTCCTTTTTCGGAAACTCAAAACTCGCGCCGAGGGTGGCTGTATCGGGACCGGAATTTGAGACCGCCCAGTTGCTGATATAGCGGCGCGACTCCGTCACGCGGGCGTCCTCAGACTGGAAGCTATTTCGGATGCCACCGGCTGAGTCTGGGGCAATCCAGAGAATCCGCACCTGTTTGCCTGGAACCGTCACCCGCAGCGTGCCGCCTTGCGTATACATGCCATCCGAGGGTCCGCCGAGACTTATTCCACCCGGGTAAACTTCATCCACGACGAAACGTGTATTGTTCGGCGCATCCAAGGACAGCGTCAATTCGCCAATTTGCTCTACCACCCCGGGATTGATCAAAAACACAAAGCCCCGGTCGCCTCGCATGTGCGAATAACCCGTCAGAGACTCTGAGTCACCCTGCACCATGTCATCAAAGTGTACCGAGCGCTCGAACAGTTTGTCATTCTGTGTCAAATAGTCTTTGTTCGTCTTTGCCCAGTTCTCCCAATGTCGTGTAAACTGAATCTCGCTTTCGGGAACGTAGTCCGGAGCATCGTTGAAGGTCAACTGACCCGCCAGAGCCAGGGCGCTCAGGAGGGCGTACCGATACCCGGCGCGGTCATGCAGGTGAGTTTCCATGCCATAGTGATTGACGCAATTGAGCACGTGATACCAGGGCCTCAAAAGATTTTCGTGTGCCAAGCCGTATAGATGCGCACGGTTCAGGTCGGCGTAGAGCCTATCGAGATGAATGTCGGGCTCCACGGCAGCTTCCGCGTCGTGGCCGCCGCCATGATGGCGGCTATCGGCGTATCGGCCGTACTGGGGATTGTCGAGTCCACTGTCTGCGCCGAGCATCAGCCCCGGCGCCGCTTCATGCATTTGCTGGGCGAACTGGATCATCCGTCGGCCCTGGGCGTAGATTGAGTACTTACCCGGCAAGTGTCCTTGCTCGGTGGTATCGCACGGCCAAACCGTCCAAAAATCGGCCCAGTGAAACCCCCGAAGATCGTACTTACGAACCAATGCGACCGTCTGTTGAAAATAGGCTTCTGACTCGGGCGAAAGCTTGCACAAGTAGGACTGCCAGTAAGGGGGCATGAAACCCCAGCCAAATCTCGAACCAAAATCAACCCACCAGCCGGTCGCAATACTGTATTTATTAGCAAGGTCGACCCAGCGTTTGGCGAGATCGGACGGCATCGACAGCGCGACAGTTGTGGGTTCGTAGGTGTCCATATAACGGATGCCCAGCTTGTGCGCGGTGGAAAAGAATCGTTCCGTCCACTCGGGATTCTTCTGAAGCTCTTCGATGCCAATCTTGGCGGACCAGCCCTCCAGATAAATATCCGGAAAGTCTTTCTGCAGGGGAGTCACTTGCGTGTGGTACTCGATCACCCAGTCACGAACGCCTCGGTCGAACCCCTCCAGCCACTCGCCGCGGTTGCGGTAAACACCTACCACGGCTTTGTCGCTGGCGATCATTTCCCCAACCTTGAGATTGATGCCCGGATAATAGGTCATCGCGTCGCCCTTATGATCCCAATAGACTGTCTCCAGGCACTCAAAGAAGCCGCCCTTTGCCAGGCGAGAAACCGGATAAGTCAGCTCAGGTCCCGCAAATAGATCCAACAGGCGGCGTAGCCCAAGTGAAGAAACCGTTACATCCAAAACCCGAAGGTCCGAGTCTCCTTTGTTTCTGATGGTGAGCCACTTGTGATAGAAATGGTCCTGCCGCCGCAGTTCATAGTTAACAGACAGGTCTACAGAGCCCGCCCTCAAATCCACGCGCAGGTGACTGACTTCGGGCCCCGAGCCTGCCATATCTTCGCCCACTACCGTGACGTTAGCTGAAGACAATTCGCCTTTCGAAGTTTGAATCAAGAACGGTCGCGAATCCGCTGTCGTGGAGCTTTCGCCGGTCAGCAGGTTTCTCAATAGCGACTCTTTAACGCCGCTGGCCGTCGACACTTCGAGTTGCATGAATCCGTTCGCTATAACAGTGATTCCCTTTCGCGGCTTCGCGATGGTACAAGCTGTTTTCGACCATTGGCTCTCGGCGACGATCAGATTCGATGAGAGAATGTCAGTCACAATGCGGGTTGGTTTCGCTTCGATTACCAGCGGTCCGGCGCGATCGTACGGGTTGTCGCTCGACCATTCGTTGTAATGCGTATTATCGTGTCTTTCTCTCACACTAACGAGCCGCGGTGCGGGGTTCACTATCGTGTAGGAGGCTTCGGCGTAAGCCTCCAGCTCGCAAACGTAAATACCCAATCGCTCCGGTAACCGCCGCGACTCCGGGTCGGGCGGCTCGGAGAAGAGAAGGCGTACGCGGGTGGTCTTTACGGGATCGAACGCATAGCGCACGGAGGATGTCTCCTGCCCAACCACCTGAGCGCGGATATCGTGCCACTCGTTTTGGTCCCAGTACTGAAGGCGTGCCCATTCTTGAGTCCTGGCCATCACTGGACCACGGACCATTCGGCCGTCAAAATAGCGCACTACAATGCTCGAAATCTGATGAGCATCACGCCATTCGACGCCGATGTCGGCAGGGAGATCGGCATCGCGCACGGCCCAGTAGCTGAGAACGCTGCCATCGTTGACCTTGGAAGGCTCGTGTTCGGGGACGACTGTAACTCCAGGCTCCCAGGAGCGCGCGCTTGCACCCAAAGCTGCCAGCGCCAGATTCTTCGGACTCCAATCGGCGCCGATGCACACGGGCGGCGACCCTCCAGCAACCGCCAGAAATAAGCCAACGTTCACAACCCATTCATGAAGCATAATGAAACTGATCCTGTCCGAAAGCGTAAGGGCGCGATCTGCTCCCACGAAGCCTCTCGACGTGCTTGTGATCGCGTAAGGTTAGCGATCCTGTCTAATAGGCCGAACAACATTCTATGACCCTTCGCGGCTAAGGGTTACTGCCCTGAAGAGTCGACCCTGACCGGAATGAAACCCAGGGACTCGGAAATATCGAAAGCGGTTTGTCGAACCAGTTGGCCGAAGCCAGTGAACTCGTCACTTCTGATCTGAGCTGTCGTGCCCGCCAGGCTGATGGCCGCAATAGCATTGCCGGAGTGGTCGAAAATCGGCGCTCCTACGCATCGACAACCGATCTCCCCCTCCTCGTCTTCGATCGAGTAGCCGGCACACCTGATCCGCGTCACTTCCTGTTTCAGTTTGCGGATCGATGTGATTGTGTTTTCGTTGTTTCGGGTCAGACCACGATCTCGGGCCACACGCAGAAACTCTTGTTCCGGCAAATAGGCCAGAAGACACTTACCGACCGCCGAGGAGTGCAGTTCAAGCCGTTTTCCGACCCAGGTGGCTAATTTGACAAGTCCAGGCGGCTTAACCTTTTCGATCAGAACCGCTTCATCGTCCTCCATGATCGCCATGTGTACGGTCAACCGCGACCGCAGCATGAGCGACTGTAAAAAACCTGCGGCATTCGCCCGCAGTTCTACTCCGCTAAGCGCCATGTTGGCAACCGAGAACAGCTTGAGGCCAAACATATACCGATGGGTTCTATTATTGCGAAGCAGATAGCCCCGCCGTTCCAAAGTGACCAAGAGACAGTAGGTAGAACTCTTGGGCAGCCCGAGCCGTCGGCTTAGTTCCGATAGCGTCAGACCGCTTTTGGTAACCGACAGCAGTTCGAGAATTGATAACGTTCGCTCCACGGCGGGAGCAGATGGTGTTCCGCCACCGCTCATCGCTGACTCCCTTCGTCGCGTTGTTTTGGCCGATTCTATCAGAAACTGGCGCTCGGAAACGGCGACCGCGGGAAAAGTGTTCAGCCTATTGGATAGCGCCTCGCAATCCCAGCATATCTCGATTGTCGAGTATTTCGCCGCTATCGTACGATAGGCGTTCGACGGTGCTGGTGTCTTTCCGTTACCCCGCGCGTCCATCCCAGCCCTGCTGACGTTCCGGTCGCCATCGGTGGGCGGCTACGAGGGCCAGAATCAAAAATGACCGACACTGTCAGTATGCCTCAGAAGGTACCCAAGCGGCCCCCAGTCCAGTACTTTCTGGTTCTCGTGCTCGTGAACCTGATGTGGGCGTTTCAATTCTCGGGCGCGAAGATTGCGACCGAGCGCCTCGGCCCGATAGCCGTCGCCTTAATTCCGCTGGCACTCTCGACTGTGCTGTTTGCGCCGCTCGTGCGCATAAGCCGGGGCAAGAAGCCGGGACCACGGTGGACGCCGGCGGTTTGGCGGGATCTTTTGCTAGCTTCGACGCTTGGCATTATTCCCGCGCAGCTCGGCCTCACCTGGGGCGTGGAGCATTCACTGGCAAGCAATGCAGCAGTGCTCACCTTAACCATTCCGATCCTGACCGCAATGATGGCCGTACTGCTGCTCGGCGAACGGATGACGGCTGTGCGCTGGCTTTCGTTCGCGCTCGCGATATCCGGCGTGATCCTGGTTTCACACATCGATTGGAAATCCGTTTTGATCTTCCGGGGCAGCTATCTGCTCGGAAATCTTCTGATCCTTGCCAGTTGCCTTGGCAGCGCGTTCTTCAACACTTACACCAAGAAACTGCTGGAGACGTTTAACCCGGTCGAACTGCTTGTCTACAGCTTTCTGCTGACGGACCTCGAGCTTCTATTGTTGATGCTCGTATTAGAGCGCCCCCAGATTGCGTCGTTTACATCCCTGGGTGCTAGTGTGTGGGCCAGCTTGCTTACCATCGCGATTCTGAGCTTGAGCGTCTCCACTCTTCTGTATTTCTGGGTGATCGAGAAGATTGATGTGACACAAGCGTCCTTGTCGATTTATTTGTTACCCGTGTTCGGAGTCTTGCTCTCGACCGTAGTTGTCAGGGAAACGATCACGGCGCCGCTTGTGTTCGGCGGTCTCCTGGTATTTGCCGGGACGTTTCTGGTCACAGTGTACGAGGAGCGAAAGCGAATGCGCGAGGCGGCTTCACGGATGTAAGAGCAGGCATATAGCAGTCGAACGAGTTGCATATAAATGGAATTGTTCCGATTATTCCGACGCCGTTCACGTTCGAAGAAGAGGTCGATTGGCCTTCGGTTCGGAGGCTGGTGGATTTCGCCTGTGCCGCAGGCGCGTGCGCCATGTGTTTGCCGGCATATGCCAGCGATTTCTATAAACTCTCCGAGCGAGACAGACTGTGCTTGATTACGGAGGCCGTGCAGCACCGCGGCCGCATTCCGGTGTTGTGCACAGGTTGATTTTGTTTCCCTGACGCAAGCCGTTGAGACCGTGCGTGAGGCCGGGGAGAGAGGCGCATCGGCAATCGCCGTCGCCGTCCCGCGGAGGCTGGCGTTTGGCGAGCCCGATTTGTACCGCTACTCGACCGGCCCTTTTCTTCGATTGACATTCCAGTGCTGATTCAGGACGTAAATCCATTGGGTCCCACCGTGAGCGCTCATTTCGTCGCCGAGTTACATGGGGCTCATCCTCATTTCGATGGATCAAGCTTGAAGAGCCAATGCTGTCGTCGAAAGTAACTGCAATCCTGGGAGCAACGAACGGAGAAGTCGGAGTGCTCGAAGGTTGGGGAGGCATGCACATGCTGCACCTGATTCCAGCCGGATCTGAAGCGGAGAAATGCCGGGCCAGACGACCCGAAGGGTATCCATAGAGTTCATCAGGCAGCTTGCAGCATTTGGAACTATCAGCGTGGATCGGCACGTCGAGGACCGTTTCTCGTCTCTCAACGAGCAGATTCTCGCTTACTCGATCGGCTCGATCTTCTGCGCAACCCGATTCTCCCTCCACTCGATTCAGTTTCGTGCGTGCCACTGGGAATTGCGGGTCGGCTTTCAGAGCGGCGCGAAATTCCGGCTGCAACGGAGCGCCTTTCGATCTCCTGGTGCGCGTTTCGAGCGGGCCACGCTGCAGGTCGATGCTTCGCAAAGTATGTGGCCTGTGGCCATCGCCGCCAAGACACGCAGCTCATGGTACGCCGTGTAGTTCCGAGTATCCACGGACAATAGGTGCCGCAGCCGGGCACGCGCCTGCACTTAATCTTTGGTCTAAAGACGATATGCACGAGCAGTTCCTCGGCGTGCGAGGACCATGACTCAGGCGCCAACGTTGCCTGGGGGTCCTTGATGGCCTCATTTGGATAATGGATGCGAAACTCAAGGAGCAGGTCGAGATGCGTTTGCGTGTTTCGGACGCCATGTCCGGGAGGACGGCTCTATTGGTCGATTCCGGCGGTGCTATCGTTGAGGATGTCTATCATGGGCACTGATGTCAGCGCGTGGATTCCGTTCGACGCGCCTTTCGGTTACCCGGATTTTTGAGAGTGGACGAAGTCTATCATTGCAAAAACTATGGGAGACGCTTTTATGAAATTCAACTACGATGTGCGCGGTTTAGCCATGCGATACCTGGCGGAGAAGGGCGACTGCAAGGTCCAGCGGTCTCGCCACGGGTGATCCCATGCTACTGGTTGACGCTCATCTAGACTTATCTCTGAATGCGGTCAACTGGAACCGTGATCTGACCCGGCCTGTCGCTGACATCCGCCGGTCGGAACATGGAATGCCAGGGCAGGGCCGCGGCGCTAATACGGTGGCTCTCCCCGATATGCGCCGCGGAGAGGTCGCTATCTGCATCGCCACAGTGCTCGCCCGTGCCAATCCGAACGGATCCACCAACATTGATTTCAAAAACCAGGCCATCGCATCCGCCATGGCGCAGGGCCAACTCGCCTATTACAACATTCTGGAATCGCAAGGCCAGCTCAGGCAGTTGCGTACATGGCGCGACGTCGAGTTGCACCTGCAGCAGTGGGACAACCATCCCGATCATTGCCCGCTCGGCTACATTCTCAGCATGGAAGGGGCCGATCCGATTCTCTCTGCCGCCCATATCGATTTCTGGTGGGAACGCGGTCTGCGGGCTGTCGGCATGTCGCACTTCGGCGTCGGCAGCTATGCTCACGGTACCGGTTCCCCCGGCGGTCTGACCTCGCGGGGCCCCGATCTGCTCCGGGCGATGCGGCAGGCCGGCATGGTGCTCGACGTAACACACCTCGCCGACGATGCGTTCTGGCAGGCAATCGAGATCTTCGACGGTGCAGTCTGGGCCAGCCACAACAACTGCCGGGCCTTGGTTCCCGGAGACCGCCAGTTCTCTGACGAGCAACTTCGCTGCCTCATCGGGCGGGACGCCGTCGTTGGCGCGGTACTCGATATCTGGATGCTTTATCCGAAGTTCGTGGCAGGTGCAACGGCTAATTCCGTCGTGAGTCTGGAGGATGTCGTGAATCACATCGATCATATCTGTCAGTTGGCGGGAAACACTCGGCACGTCGCCGTGGGCAGCGATTTGGATGGAGAATTCGGCACCGAACAGACGCCCCATGACGTCAATACTATCGCCGACCTTCAAAAGATCCCGGCAATTCTCAAATCGCGCGGTTATTCGGAATCGGACATCGAAGGAATAATGCACGGCAACTGGTTGCGTATCTTCAAACGCGCATTGCCGGCCTGAAAACCATAGGAAAAGTGCCTTTCGGACTGGTAGGTATGGGAACTGGGAAAATGCGAACGCGGAGACTGCTCGACCCATCACCGCGCCTCCCGGCTACCGTCCGAACCTCGATATCGCAAGCTTGTCGTTTCGGCTTTCAATTGAACCACAATCACTACTAACAGGAGTGCCGCCGTCCGTAATGAACCTTTTGAAATCGTTATGAAAAGTAAGT
>Ga0302325_10032891_pt1 | contig 10637 bp, 9 predicted proteins | sample Palsa_T0_2_FD_201948 | JGI IMG/M metagenome (GOLD analysis project Ga0302325, IMG submission 201948) | Peat permafrost microbial communities from Stordalen Mire near Abisko, Sweden - Palsa_T0_2 | ecosystem: Environmental > Terrestrial > Soil > Palsa > Peat permafrost | place: Sweden: Abisko...
CCAACGGTGTCGTCGGCGTGCGTGCGATGTTTGGGCCCGAGGACGCCCGCGCTTGGCGTGTGCGGCACGCCAAATATGGCAAGCCATCACCGAACGTATACCTCGCTAGCCCGATCATCGATGGACCAAGCCCCACTTGGCCTGGAAGTGTTGCCGTAGCGGATGCGGCCCAGGCGCGCGCGGCCGTTGATCGTTACCAGGCAAACGGAGCGGACTTCATTAAGGTGTATGACGGCGTGCCCCGCGACGCCTACTTCGCGATCGTTGACGAAGCCCACAAGCTCGGAATCTCGTTCGTTGGGCACGTGCCCGATGCGATTAGAGTGGAAGAGGCGTCTGACGCGGGGCAGAAGAGCATCGAGCATCTGACTGGCGTGGCCGTTGGCGCTTCTTCTGAAGAAGAGACACTATTTGCCATGAAGTGGACTCAGACGGGCGATTTTCTCCGGAGGGATCTGCGTGCGGACGCGACCTATGACGAATCCAGGGCCGCGTCGCTGTTCGCTCGATTCGTCAAGAACGGCACATGGCAATGCCCAACCCTGATCGTGAATCGATCTTATGAACATTTCGACGATGGCATTTTCATGCACAAGGAGTGGTTGAAATACGTTCCGAGCGATATGCGCGATGTCTGGAAGAAGATGGGCGATGACACCGGCAAGCAAAGGAGCGCTCAGTATTGGTCTGACGCTCACCGCCAGTTTCCGGAGGAGCTGAAGCTGGTCGGGCGCATGTACCGGGCTGGTGTTGCCATCCTGGCGGGCACCGATACTTACAATCCCTACGTATATCCAGGCTTTAGCCTCCACGAAGAACTTTCGCTGCTGGTGGAGGCGGGCTTGTCGCCCATGGCGGCGCTGCAAGCCGCGACGATTGGCCCGGCACGCTTTATGGGACAGGCAGAGCGTCGGGGAACCGTCGAGGTGGGCAAGGTTGCCGACCTTGTGCTGCTCGACCGAGACCCGCTCGCCGACGTTCACAACACCACGTCCATCCGCGCCGTCATCCTGGGTGGCAGATTCATGTCGCGTGGCACGCTCGATGCCATGCTTGCGGAGGCTGAGGCGACCGCAGCCAAGCCACCCTCGAACCCACCGGGATCGAAAACCAACTGACTGAGTGACGTCCGCTTCGTTTGATCTTATCCGGGCTGAACCTCATGCCGCGACTGGCAAGCACGCTGCGCGCTGCAGGAGGCTCGACGTGAGAATCGGATTGAAGCTCCCAACAGACTAGCGAAGGATCCGGTTCGCGACGCTCATCCACCACGGCGACGCGTGGATGAATGTCTGCATGGCGGCGATTTGGCAAATAATTGGGATCGGGAGCGCGTAGAGGTAAACCTTGTGAACTCGGCGCTCGACGATGAAGTCGCGGATCACACCGAGACAAATCAGCGCGTCGACGCCGACAGGTGAGAAGACGAGCGGTAGTGCCGGAAAGCGGCCAAAGGCTGCGTCGGCCAGCGCGCAGGAGGCGATCAGCATTAGGCGCCGATGAAACTCGGGCCTCTTGCGCCAGTAGATAGCGAGAGCAAAGGGCACGGTGAAGCTGGAAAGGTCCATCACTTGGACAACAAGAAAAGCGGCCGAGTTGAATGGGTCCTTTTGCTCGAACCGGGCCATGCTGGTGGCGGTCAAAGCGCCGACGACAACGATGGCGACGGCGAGTCCGACGCCGAACTTGCCGAGCCTGCGATGCAGGCGGACGTTATGGGAGCGGATCAGCGCGGATTGCATAATGAAGAACACAATCCATGCTGGGAACACAATGGCGTGGATGTACAGGACAAAGGGCGGGTGCGGCGAGCGACCTATGAGGTTATGGTCGATGGTATGGCTGAAGCCGTAGACCACAGTCGCGGCGATCAGCAGCGACATAAAGAAATAAAAGTACTGCGCCCAAAACCCCGAACGCCTGGTCGTCATCTCTTTCGCCAACGCGTTTGGCTTAGAGCCCATTTTTGCAGCCGATAATAACACGCGGACCGAGTGGCTCGGCCAAGTGTGCCTTCATAATGGGGTCGATCTAAATCGAGACACTTCCGGTTCGTCGCTAGCCTTGATCGAAAACGCCTCGGACCGAGATCCCGCTCCGCCCCCGCAGTCTGCCCCCGAGGCGTTTCCGATCAAGGCTAGCGACTAATCGGGAGTCGTGGTTCGCGTTTTGCAGCTACGGCAGAGTAAAGGCGACCAGCGCGTCGTTCAGGGCCTCTTCCGTGATCTTGGGGTGGCCACCTGCAGCAATGACAATGTATTGTTTGCCGTTCACACTATAGGTCATCGGGGTAGCATTGCCGCTTGCCGGGAGCCGCGCCTTCCAAAGTTCTTTTCCAGTTTGTATATCGAATGCTCGAATGTAAGGATCGAAAGTGTTTCCAATAAACACCAGACCGCTAGCCGTTACGATGGGGCCACCGAATCCGATCGATCCCGGCGGTATCGGCTCATGTCCTCCGCCAAAATATTCCATGGAGCCAAGTGGAACTTGCCATTTGATCGTTCCCTGATTCATATCCACCGCGCTCAACATTCCCCAGGGCGGTGGAATGCATGGAAGGTCCGATGCAGCTTGCAAAAAACGACGGTACATTGCATAGGGAGCGCCAGTCTGTCGCGCGTAGTCGCCGTCTTCGCCGCTCCGTGCAGCCTCCTCTAACTTTTCGCGCGGGATGAGTTTTGCCTCAGCTGCAATATTATTCGTGGGGACCACAAGCAGGTTCCGTTTCGGATCGAATGCGTACCCGCTCCACGTCATGCCACCGATGTTTCCAGGAATCACCAACGTGCCTTGCAGACTAGGCGGCGTAAAGATGCCTTCATTGCGAAATGATCGAACCCATCGTTCGCACGTGGCACGATCAACCGGATTCACGCCGAAGACGGCATCTGCAGATAGCTTCTGGGGGACGAGTGGGGGTGGTGCTACGGGAAAAGGCTGTGTGGGCGATGTCACTTCGCCTGGAACGTCGCTCTGCGGAACTGGCCGTTCCTCAACCGGAAAAACTGGAACACCGGTTTCGCGATTCAGCACGTATAAAAGCCCCGTCTTATTCCCCTGGATCACAACCGGGATCTGCTTACCAGCGCGCTGCAGTGTCGCTAACAATGGTGGCGACGCAGAGTCGTAGTCCCATAGATCATGGTGCACCAGTTGAAACCCCCACACAAACTCTCCGGTCTTTCCTCGGAGGGCAACCACCGAGTCCGCCCACTTGTCGTCGCCGCGTCGCAATCCGCCGTAATAATCCGGGCTGGCGCTTCCCGTGGGAATGAAGACTAGATCGCGTTCATCGTCCACGGCCATAATCGACCAGGCATTTCCGGCTCCGGTCTGCCGCATCGGTACTCTGCCGCTGCCATCGCCAGAACTTTGGATGTCTGTGGCGATTGGCTCCCAGCTCCAACGCAGAGCCCCTGTCCGCGCATCGAAAGCCCTGACCACTCCGTCAGGCATATCCACGCGCTCGTTATCGTTGATCGCGGAGCCCACAACAACCAAATCGTCAATGACCGCAGGCGGCGACGTCATGTGGTACTTTCCTACGCTATACCGTGGCACATCTCGCAGCGAGACCTCACCTTTATCTCCAAAATCAGCGCAGGGAGCGCCTGTGGCACTATCTAGAGCGATTAGCCTGGCGTCCAGCGTCGCTTCGTAGACGCGACGCTTGCATTGGAGACCAGATTTCGTGCGTGCCGGATCGAGCCACGTTGCCACTCCACGGTTTACCAGAGCATCGCCGTAGTCCCACGTCGGATCGATCTTCGGATCGTAGGCCCACAGCAGCTTGCCGGTTTGAGGATTGACCGCGATAACTCGATTGAAGCCCGTGGTGAGAATCAGCAGGCCATCAACGAGGATTGGAGTAGTCTCAAACCCGCTTCTCTGTTTTCCGTGCTTACCGTCCGAAACATCGCCGGTATGAAAAACCCAGGCTATTTTCAGCCTTGACACATTCTCGGGATTGACCTCGGTCACGCGTGAGTAGCGCATCCCGCCCGCGTCGCCTCCGTAGTAAGGCCAATCTGTGTGGTGCCTCGCTTGTGCATACAGCGATGCGCTCAAGATGCAAGAAATGATTACCGCCAGAAAAACTGAACCAGACCAGCGGGCTGTCCTTGGCATACCCGAAGAGTTTAGCAGGAAGTGAATTCAACGCCGAGTCCGACAGTTCACAACAGCGCGTGTAAGGTCAAGTCTCGGCTATCACACATAATCATGATGCTCCCAGGAGGGGAACATCATGCTGATTCAGTACTTCACACGCCCATCACGTATCGACGAACTACGCAACTGCCCCGGCGGCCGTCTACTGGAGGACTTCGCCAAGGAACTGGCTGCGGCCCGTTATCAGTGGGTGGCGGCGCGCCAACACATTCGGACAGCCGAGCACTTTCTGCGTTGGATCGGACATCGGGGCTTGTCCGCCACGACTGTTGAGGAACGACGTGCAAAACAGTTTCTCGATCATCTGAAACGATGCCGCTGCCGAGAGGACCGGCCACCGCTAAAACCGCGGCGACAGAAGTACAGTCTCCATCTTTTCTTTCAGTTCTTGCAGCGGGCTGGCATAGTCACGAACCCCACCGTGACGGAGTCGGTCCTGGAATCGCCTGTCGTAGCGTCCTTTTGCGAGTGGATGCGTCGGCAACGCGGAGCCTCCGATGCCACTCTTTCTATCTATAGGTTTGAACTGCGTGCGTTCATCAAGGAACTCGGCGAAGATCCGAGCATGTATGATGCGCGGAACTTGCGTTCATTTGTGTTGCGCAAGAGTCGGCATTCGGGAGGGGCATCTACAAGAAAGAGCATCTGCGCCATCCGCATGTTTCTTAGGTTTCTGATCTCGCAGGGCAAGTGTCCCGCCTGCCTGTACGCGTCAGTTCCCAGTCTTGCTCACTGGCGGCTCTCCGCTTTGCCACGCTACTTACAACCCACTCAAGTTGAAAAGATCATAGCATCGGCCGATCTAAGGACTTCACTCGGATGTAGGAACCGAGCGATTCTTCTATTACTCGCGCGCCTGGGACTCCGGGCAGGCGACATTGTTCGACTTCGGTTCAGCGATATTGATTGGAAAGAAGGCACCATAAGTGTTTCAGGCAAGGGCCGCCGCGCAACCGTGCTGCCGCTGTCCCGAGAGGTTGGACAAGCGCTGGCAGCCTATATTAAGGACCATCGTCCCCAAGCTGATAGCGATGCGGTGTTTGTCCGATCATTCGCTCCGTATCGTGCGTTCACCGGGTCCACATCGATCTCGATCATCGTCGCGCGCGCGATGCGCTGTGTTGGCATCAACTGCCCAAAGCCAGGGGCAGCTCATATTCTCCGGCATTCCGTCGCAAGTTCGATGCTCCGGGGAGGCGTGTCTTTACAGGAGATCGCTGCTGTGCTCCGGCATCGCTCCCTTCTGACGACGGAGATTTACGCCAAAGTAGACGTTGTTACCTTGCGGCAGATCGCGCAGCCATGGCCGGAGGTGAAGACATGCTGAACGAGGACGTGCAAGCGTATCTGGCCGTACGCCGGGCCATGGGATTTGCGATGAAATGGTCCGGTAATCTGCTGCGGAGCTTTGCGGCATTTTCCGATGCACAGGGCCAGCCTCACATCCGCTCTGAGGTAGCGATCAAGTGGGCTGGATGGGCTCCATCCACCCGGACGCGAGCGCGTCGGCTTGGCCTAGTGATTCGATTGGCACAGTATTTACGCGCGGAGGACCAAGATCATGAAGTACCACCTCCCGCTTTCGGCAGAGAGGAACGACCACGGCGTACTCCTTATATTTATTCAAGAGAAGAGGTCCAAGGCCTCGTCCAAGCAGCGTCTGAAGTCGAGCGGTACAACCCGGAGTATCGCGCGCTAACCTACCGTACATTTTTCGGGTTGTTGGCATGTACCGGGATGCGGCTCTCGGAAGCGATTAATCTGCGATTGGAGGACATTACCGAGGACGGCCTTGTTATCCGGAACACGAAGTTCGGCAAGAGTCGGCTGATTCCGCTGCATCCGACAGCGCAAGCCGCTTTGGAACGCTATCTGCCGAAGCGGCGACTTTTCGCTCCATCTGACGATCACGTCTTTGTCAGCTTGCGGAAGCACAAGCTACTTCGGCATGACGCGTACGTCGTGTTTCGGAAAAGTATCGAGAAGGTCGGCATGCAACGCCATTCAGGGCTTCCGCGACCGACCATCCATGCATTGCGCCACACATTCGCAGTCAGGGCTCTGGAAACCTGTCCTGACGACCGAGATCGAATCACCCAACATATGGTCGCACTTTCAACCTACTTGGGACACAGCGACATCAAGCACACGTATTGGTATCTGGAGGCAACGCCAGAGTTGATGAGGAACATTGCTGAATCCACCCAACGGTACTTCGTGGGAGGCTGCCAATGACTCTGATCGCGCCACATATCGCAGCTTTCCTCCGACAACGGTTGTCTGTCGAACGCCAAGCTAGCCCGAACACCTGTGACTCCTATGCGGACGCGTTCAGGCTCCTGTTTGCATACGCGAGCAACTGCCTGAAGATTCCGCCATCGCAGCTGCAGTTGGAGCACATCGATGCTGCGCTCATTATGAACTTTCTAAACCACCTGGAATCAGCTCGCAAGAATAGCGCTGCTTCCAGAAACATTCGGCTCGCGGCCATCAAGTCATTCATGCGGTACATGGAGTATCGTGTGCCGTCTGCTCTCGAACAGATTCGCTGCATTCTGTCGATTCCCACAAAGAAGACGGACTCGCGTCTCGTGCGACATCTGACGGCGAAGGAAATGCAATCGATCTTGGATGCTCCCGACCCGGCACGTCGTATGGGTATTCGTGATCGCGCAATGCTGCATCTCTGTTTCGCTGGTGGAATGCGAGTATCGGAATTAATCGGGACTCGTGTCGTAGATGTTAGATTCCATCCCGAGCCCAGTGTTCTGATCCACGGCAAGGGCCGCCGGGAACGTTGCGTCCCGCTATGGAGAGAGACGGCATCGGCAGTACGGGCTTGGCTTTCAGTAAGAGCTGAGATCCCGGCTCCAGAACTATTTATCAATGCTCGCAGTGGGTGTATGACACGCGCGGGGTTTGAATACATCCTGCGAAAGCACGTCCGCATCGCTGGGAACCGTTGCCCTTCTCTGGCTTCGAAGCGAGTATCACCGCACGTCTTGAGGCACACCTGCGCGATGACAATCCTTCAGGCCACAAAAGACATACGGAAAGTCTCGCTCTGGCTCGGCCATTCCAGCGTGCAAACAACTGAGATCTACACCCGCGCCGATCCGACCGTAAAGCTGGAAACTCTCGAAGCTGCGATCTCACCTAAGCTGCGTACGGGCCGGTTCAAGGCAACAGATAAGCTCATCGCCTTGCTGAAGGCCCCTACGATTATGCGAAGTGTGGGAACTGTTTCGTAACGTCAATTCTGAATCGGCTCGAAGCGGAGTCCGCATAAAAAGGGACTCCGCATTATTGGCTTTATGCGGTGCATAGCATAAGGCCAATTCTCGCACGGGGATGAGGACTTGCGAGTTACCTTCGCTCGTCCACATGCCTCGGAAAGAAGCGGCCAAGGCTTCCTGCTGTTGCGCCGCCGGGAGCTTTGCAATGAGCAGAGCATGGCCCGTAGTGATTTTGTCGGCCAGAAACGCTTCCGCGACAGGCGGAGTCAAGTCGGTGAGCCTAATCCGGCTGTAGACATAGGCTTCGCTCTTTCCCGCTCTGGCCGCGATACTGGCGACGGTGTAGGTTCCGTCCATGAGTTCCAAGAGTGACCGGAAACCCAAGGCTTCCTCTAGTGGGTGGATGTCCTCCCGTTGCAAGTTCTCGACCACTTGAGCCTCGACGGCCTCAGCGTCGGACAGCTTCACAACTCGAACCGGAACGGCCTCCAGTTCTGCGATTTTGGCAGCGCGTAGTCGCCGCGCACCGATGACAACTTGCAAGTTTTGTTCTTCAAGTTCTCGAACCAAGAGTGGCTCTAACACGCCTTGCGTCTTAAAAGTGGCGGCGAGTTCTTCAAGCGCCTTCTCGTCAAACCGCTTTCGTGGGTTGGTTGGTGATTCGGTGAGGATGGCAACGGGCACGTTTCGATATTCGCCATTGCTGACTGTGCTTTTCATGTTCACTTCTCCTTTTCAGTGTCGAGTTGTTGTTCCTGTCGTAGGCACACGCCGGGCGTGAGTGCCAGATGGTGCGGTTGTTTGCTTGCTACGCGGCTGCGGCGAGTGCCGCTGGCTCGGGGGCGATGCCCCCGAGGATCACGGCAGCGGGTTGTTGAACAGCTTGCAAACTCTCGCGTAGGAGATTGGCGTCTCCATGCCAGAGCTGGATGTAGTCCTGGTTATGTTGGGCCAAACATAACGCTGATTATGTGACGGTGAAATTTATGTGACGCAGCCGCCGATTGGGGGCGGAACGGCGGGGTTTTCTATAAGGAGAAGGTCACATAATTTTGAGCCAGTGGTATTCGGGGAGTGCGACGCTGTAAGGTTTCAGCACGTCTGCAACAAACAATGGAGGCCGGTGTCCTCCCTTATTACCGACCACGATCCTCAATGGGACTGCTTGGCGTATTTAGTCCAAAGGTAGTCCATGTCGTCGCCAACGCCGTAGCCAAAGGCATGACTGATTTCCCGCACACGGTTGAGTCGGACGATCAGGCTATCGCGGCCGTCCGCTGGTAACGTTGTGGCTGACTTGAGGGCTTGCTCGAACATGCGTACCAGGGCGTCGAAAAATCCTTCTTCTTGATACCCGATATCCTGACAGTACCCCGCGGCTTGCTCGCAGTAGAAGACCATCAACTCCGCGACGCCCGCAGCATCGCCCACGGCCCGTTTGTAATGGGAGATGGCCTGCTTCGCTTTGGAGACGGAAGTGTCCTGGTTGCGAAACGGGTCAGGCCAGAGCCAGCGATCGATGGTTTTCTTGTAGGGCTCCAACACGTCCTCGCCCAAGCCAAAGCGGGCATGCAGAAACGCCCGGTTGTCTTCGTGTGCGGCGTATAGATGGTGAAGCAAGTCCAAGAGCGCGGTCCGGTCAAAGGCGGCCAGCTGGGCTTTGACATCGGTCCAGGTGGGTTGCGATTTCGGCTCACGTTTCGTCATAGGATTCTTCGAGGGCTGGCCTCAGGCTTAACTCTCAAGGAGTTGCTCTATGTCAGAAGCAAGAGCCCTGCGCCAGCCAGTAGTGCCAGTCACCGATCGCCTCGACAGTGGATTCGTCCGCGTCGGTGGCAGTTAGTTGGGAGAGTGGCACCGCGACATTGCGGCCATGCCAGCGAATCAGCACGAGCATGCCGTGGGCACAGGAATCTTCCGGTGCCAGGCCGCGGACCTCGACCGTTTCGCCCTTGCGGAGCGGAGAGGCTACTTCGGCGGCTATGCATCGAGCCGAAAAAGGAAACTCGATTTTGTTCTCCAGGTGGTAGTACCAGCCGAGAGCCTGTTCTTCTGGCCCATACGCATCGACGATAACTTCATTGTTAATTCGTTCTTCGCGGATGCGGTTCTTGCGCAGCTTGGGCACGTAGTGCTCGATTCGAAGGCTTGTTAAACTTTCGATCCATCGTCTTGCGCAGGACTCCAATGCTTCTTCCATTCGGGCAAAGTCGCCGCCCTCAGGCGTCGGCGTCGGCGTCGGTGTACCTGCTCAAGATGGCTTCAATGCGTTCGCAGAGTTGGTACAACTGTTCTTGCAGGACTTTGTTCTTGGCATGGTTTGCTTCGGCGGCCACATCGCCTGTAAGTTCATCGAGTTCGTCGAGAGTGAAGTGAAACACGGGCCGTTGCCCCGGTTGCGGCACGACTCGCAGCCGGTTGGTTATCGATTCATCGGCGAAGGTGTGGGCAATGATCAAGTCACGTTCGCGCTGGTTCAACTCCAGAGGAACAGTCGCATGTGCCTTGATGGGGATGCGCTGCCTTTGGGGGTTGATCGGCCTGATAAATGTCTTGGTCAGACGATTAGCCTTCGCCGACAGCTTCGGCGTTGAGGTGATCGAGCGCGGTGCCGTTTTCGGCCTGGAGCGAAACTTCCTGGCGAGTCCCTGGTTAACCTTCTCTACCGAAAACTCTTCAGCATCGAATGGTCCGCGCCACATCATTCTCTCTTCATGTTCCGCATTGTTTGGATCAAACATTGCTTCCAGGTAGTCGGCGTAACCCCCGATTCCTCCCACATCTTCTGGCGGGCAGCGCCGTTCGCCGGCGAGGCAGCGCGGATACGTCACGGCTGGTTCGGGCATAAGGATCGCTTCCAGCAGCAGTTCATGCGCCCAATCGTCGCCGTAGTCGTACACATATGTGAAGGTGGTACCTACGCTCGGCACCACCGCGGCAAGGCGTATCCGCTTTGCGTCGACCAATCCCAAATCATCAACACCGTCGGGATCGGGCGGTCCGTACTTCTTACCGCCCATTCGAAACATGTAGAGATGGTAGTTCTCCCAGCCCATGACCACTTGCAAGACGCGATGGAGTTGGGCCAGGGTATAGTCCCCGGTGACCTGAACACGGCGCCAGATCGGCGGGGTGATGCCGATTAAAGCCACTTTGAACTGGTAGATCGCCCCGCTTTGGGCCGCTCCCACGATTCCTCTCCTTAGCACTACAGTCCGCGCAACGAAG
>Ga0302325_10032892_pt1 | contig 10637 bp, 9 predicted proteins | sample Palsa_T0_2_FD_201948 | JGI IMG/M metagenome (GOLD analysis project Ga0302325, IMG submission 201948) | Peat permafrost microbial communities from Stordalen Mire near Abisko, Sweden - Palsa_T0_2 | ecosystem: Environmental > Terrestrial > Soil > Palsa > Peat permafrost | place: Sweden: Abisko...
AGCCCGTAAACAAACGGCTCATCTCCTCCGCAATGCTGGAATCGCTCGGAGCCGGGAAAAGCTTGGCTTCCGTGTGCGACGCTGCCGAGAGCCCGGTCGCCGCTCCGACGCCGCTGGGACTTGGGGGCGCCAGGCGATTCGGCGCCCAAGGCACCGAGCCCACCGGGGAGTCAACCATCACCGTCCATCCGCTGGGATTCTTCACCGGAGGAGCTGGCGCGACCACGTTCATCCAACCAGCGCCCTTGGGATCCTTGCCGAGAGAAACGGGCTCCGGCGCAAGCGCAGCAGCTTCGTGCGCCGCAGGCGCGACGGAGGGTTGATCCGGTTCCGGCTCGCTCACCGGAGCCGCAGCCAGTTCCGTGACGTCCGAGTGCGCGTGATGGTTCGCGAATTCAGCTCCCACCGTGCCAATCGAAGCCGTTTCCGGGAATGACGCATTTAGTTCAGCCGCAGCCGCGGCACCCTCTTCGGGTCCGGCATCCAGAAATGCTGGGGAAGCCAGCGCAGCCCCGCCGTCGGCAGGCGCGGGCGGATTCGACTCGGAAACGGAAGCTTCAAACGCCGCCGCGGAAACGCCGTCGGGAACTTGCAAATCCATGGCGCGCTTGCGCCAGCTTGGCGTGGTATCCAGCCCCATCTGCTGATCCTGCGAATCGATCAAATCGGCGCGTCCCGGGCCCATCTGGTGTGAGTCCTCAGAACCGGAAGCGGCAAGCTCGCCGAGCAAAACCGTCGGCGGCGGTGGCAGCGGAATATCCACTTGCTTCACCGGAGGCGGCGCGGCAGCCGCTGTAGCGGCGGCCTCCGCTTGGTGTGCGGCGATCGATGCGTTCTTGCATCGCTCGAGCGTGCCGACCACCATCGCAATCAGCGGATCGGGAGGAACGAAAGGCTTCTTCAGGATGCCGTCGGCGGCGACGCGATGCGCTTCTTTCTCGTCCAGCGGATCGAACGCGCCCACCAGCAAAATCACCGGTATGTGTGCGAACAGCGGGTCGTTCTTCACGAACTCACAAACTTCATAGCCATTCCGTACCGGCATGAACACATCGGCCAGAATCAGGTCCGGCTTCACATCCGGCAGCCGGCGCACCGCCACTTCACCATTCCCGACGGCGATAACTTCCATTCCATGTTCCGCCAACGCCAGCGTCACCATTTTCTGGATATTGCTGTTGTCGTCGGCGACCAGAATTTTCGGCACGAAGAGTCCCCTCAGCTGGCGCCCGGGCGCACAACCCTACCGATTGCAATCTTCAATTCGTAACACTGCGGCGTGGGAGACGTCAATCGAAAGGGCGCGGCAAAGTGTTCCAACTACCAGCGGCAGTACGAAAGTACTACCAAGGAACGAGCTTGTGCAGTCCCTTCTTCTTTTTGCTGGTGGATTCGGTTTTGGGATTCGCGGCGCACGGCTGGCTTGAATCAGACTGGCCTGAACCGCTAGTCGCCGTCGAACAATCGGCGCTCTTTGCCGCCGCGGTCTTCGCGGCGTCCGTTCCAGGCGCGGCTGCGGGAGCGGTCCCGCTGGAGCTCTCCCCGGGGGTGGCCGTGGCCCCAGCCCCGGCACTCGTCCCGCTAGCGGACGACGTAGCTGACCCAGTCGCTGCTGGCGGAGCAGACGACCCCGACACGGCTGAGCCCGGCGCCCCAGTGGACGACGCTGCTGGCGTCTCGGCAGGCGCCGTGGTGGGCGGCCCCGCGTCGCTCGGCAGCTGGGAGTTTGAATTTCCGACGATCGAGCCGGACTGGCCCGATACCGACGCCGGAACTCCATCCGGTGACACGCCCGTGTCTGGCGGCGATCCAGCATCCGGAACATCTTCTGACGGCGCGCTCGCTCCGGCAGGCACCGTCTCGACCGCCGTCGAATTTTCAGACCCACCCACCGCTTTAGCTGCGATTGTACTGCCCGCGGCGGTAGGCTTGAGCACCTCGCCCGCGTCGATATCGCTGGGAGGATTCAGATTAGGATTGCCGCTTTTCGCCGCATGGGTGACGTCTGGGCTGCTCTTGATCGCGGCAAACCCACGGCGCATTACCGTAGGACGCGGATCGTTCGCAGCGCTCAGTTTGGCCCCTTGCATTCGCGCCAGCGCGGCGGGATCGGGTTGCGGCACCGGAACGCCCGCGGCCATCAATTTCTTCTTGGCCTCCGCGTTATATGCGGAACCGGGATAATCGCGCACGATTCGCGCGTAAAACTTATCGGCGACCTCGCGCTTCTCGGCCTTGTCGTAAATCGACCCGATCATCCACAGCGCCTGATCGCTCTCGCTGTAAAGTGGATAGCGCTCGGTGACTTCCAGCAGCCGCGGCACCGCTGCGCGCGAATCGCCTTTCAGAAAATAGAAGCGTCCGATGCGGTAGTCGCTTTCCGCCAGCACTTCCTGCACCTCGCGCAACCGTTGGCCGGCCTTGGGCGCCAGCGGGCTTTGCGGATACTTCAGCAGAAATGTCTGGAATTCGTCCTCCGCGGCCTCGGCTTCGGTGCGGTCGCGGTCCGCTTTCTCCATCATGCGGTAGTGCGCCATGCCCACTTGCATTTGCGCGTAAGTAGACTCTTCGAGGAACGGAAAGAAGGTGATGAAGTCTTTGTACTCGTTGATTGCCAGCGTCAGGTTGGAAGTGCCGCTCTCTTTGTAATACGAATCGGCGATCGATAGTTTGGCTTTGGCCAGGTATTCGCTGTCGGGATACGTATTGATCAGGGTTTGCAGGCTCAGCCGTGCTTCGGTGTAGCGGCCCTTCTTTTGGTCGGCCATGGCGCGATCGTACAGCGCCTTGTCGGGCTCGGCGGATTGCTTGTTGTCTGTCTGGCTGGTGTCCTGCTTCTTCTTGGTCTTTTTCGGGGGAGCATTCTGCGCGAAGCTGCAACTCGCCAGAACTCCAAACGCCACCGCGGCAAAAATCCAATTCCGTTTCTTTTCTGCAAATAGTCTCATGATGCCCTTTGCACTAGCGCTCCGCGCGCCAGGGCCAGCAACTCTCTGACCGCCGCCGCCGGATCCGCCGAATGAAAAATGCTGGTTCCCGCCACGAAGGTTCCCGCCCCGGCGGCCACTAGCGCGGCGATATTCTCCGTCCCCACGCCTCCATCCACTTCGATCCGATACCGATATCCGTGCTGCTCGCGCAGATCGCGAAGCTCCCTGATTTTATCGTACGAATACTCCAGAAATTCTTGCCCGCCAAATCCGGGATTCACCGACATGACCATCACCGTATCCACATCCCGCAAAACTTCCTTCAGCGTGGCCACTGGCGTCGCAGGATTAATCACCGCGCCAGCTTCCGCCCCATGCTCCCGGATCAACTGCAGCGCGCGGTCCAGATGCGCGGTAGCTTCCTGGTGCACCAAAATGCGGTTAGCCCCGGCCTCCGCGAACGCACCGATGAACTCCTCCGGCCGCTCGATCATCAGATGCACGTCTAGTGGCAGGGGGGTTGCCTTGCGCAGTGACGCCACCACCGGTACTCCCAGCGTCAGATTCGGCACGAAGTGGCCGTCCATGACGTCGACGTGGATAACTGCCGCGCCTCCCGCCTCGGCCTTGCGCACTTCGTCCGCAAGGTAAGCCAGATTAGAGGCCAGAATTGACGGCGCGATCTCGATAGTAGGATGAGCGGTTGCCACCGCAGTAAATTCTAACACAGGGACAATCGAGCCTTATTCGGCAACTTGCAATTCCACCGGCGCGCCGGAGTCCACTCTCGACCCCCTCACCGGCAACTGCGAGGTAACGGTACCGCGTGGCGCACCGGTCAGCGGCAGCAAGGTCACCTTTCCCAGCCTCAGGCCGCCGGCCAGCAGCCGATTCTGCGCCTCGAGCAACGGAAGTCCCGCAAGTTCGGGCATGGTGTAGGCGTTCGAGCCCGCTGCAAGCGCCACGAGCAGGTTCACTTGCGGGCTCGAAGCGGCGGTGCTGCCCGGCGACGGGTCTTGTTGCAGCACCACGTCCTCCGGCGTGTTCGGCAATCGAAAACTTGAAATCTCGCCGATCTGCAATCCATCGCGCAGGATTTCGATCCGCGCCGCGCGCAAACTCTTATCGACCAAGGCCGGGACGGTCACCTTCTGCGAGCCCATGCTCAGCACCACGTGCGCGAACTGGCCGCTCTTCACGTGCACTCCGGATGGCGGACTCTGGCGCACCACCGTGTCCACCCCCTGCATGCTGTAGATTCGGTCTTCCACCTTGAGGAAGAGCCCGCGGCCTTGCAACGTTGATCGAGCTTCCTGCTCCGTCTTTCCCACGATCGCGGGCATCACCACCTCCCGCCCCTGAATCGCAAAACGCATTGCCGTGATCGCACTAAGGAACGCCGCCGACGCCAGAATGAACGCCAGCAGCACCATGCGTCCGATCCACTGCACGCGTTGTCGCATTTCCATCGGTGGTCTTCTTCGGAATTCTCATGGGCTCACGCCCACGCTACGCAATGATGCTAAATGACGCGCTGCCGGACTTCAATCGTTCCCCGACGCCCTTGTATCTTCCAGTACTGCCGCGAAAAACCCGTCCGCCTGATGCGTAGGCGGAAACGTAGAAAAAAATCGCCCCCGCTCGAAAAATGAGCCAGTCGAAACTCCCGCCGCCAAATACGGCGCAGCAGTCGCCGCCACGGAAGCGGTAGACGCCACCCGCATCCGCGCATTACCACTCAGCACCTCGTCCACCACGTCCTCATTCTCTTCCCGCTCCAGCGAGCACGTCGAGTAGATCAGCCGGCCCCCTGGCGCCAGCGCCTCCAAGGCAGGGCGCAGTAGCCCAGCCTGCTCACCGTGCAGCTTCCCGAGATCATCCGGCCGCAGACGCCACCGGATTTCCGGGTGCCGTGCCAGCGTCCCGGTGCCCGAGCAAGGAGTATCCACCAGGATGCGATCGAATTTTCGCGAGAAGGGGAGCGCCCGGGCGCCATCCACCGCCACCAGAGTCACGTTGCCGGCCCCGCAGCGCTCGAGTTGACTTCTCATCGATCGCAACCGGTGCATGTGCAGATCGGTGGCGATCACGCGCCCCGCTGGACCCGTCGCTTGTGCCAACAGCATCGTTTTTCCGCCCGGAGCCGAGCAAACGTCCAGCACGCTCTGTCCCGGCGACACGCCTAGCAACAGCGGAATCAGCTGCGAGGTTTCGTCCTGAATAGAAATTCGTCCCTGCCGCAACGCGTCGGTCTGCGAAAGGCTCCCGCCGCGAACGATCCAGGCCCTCGCCAGCAACTTGCCGGGTTGCGTTTCCAGATTTTGCCCGCGCAATTCGCTTTGGATTTCGGCGTCGGTTACCGCCCCGTTCAACCGGCACGCCATGTTGGCGGGACGATTGTTGGATTCCAGCAGCGCGATCGTCCGTTCCTCGCCGAAGCGCTCGATCCAGCGTTCCACCATCCACGTGGGATGGGAATGAATGATCGCCAGTCGTTCGACAGGCGACCGATTGCTTCCTAGAAACTCGTCAACCGCGCGCCTCGGGTTCCGGCTCGCCCGGCGCAACACCGCGTTCACCAGCGATGCCGCGGACACCTTGCCGCAGCGCTTGGCGAGTTCCACACTCTCGTGCACCGCGGCGTGCGCCGGCACCCGGTCCAGAAATCGCAATTGGTACAAGCCCATCCGCAGCGTCACCGTCACTTCCGGATCCAGCCGCGACGCGGGCACCTTCAAATAAGTGTCCAGTTGGCAGTCCAGCAGGCGCCGCCAGCGCAGCACCCCTAACGTAATTTCCGTGGCTAGCGACGCATCCGCGGCAATCGTCCGCGCCCCAAGCGCGTTGTGCAGCAAGTCCGAGGCGTACGAGCCCTCCAGATCAACGCGCCGCAGAATATCGAACGCAATCGTTCGTGCCGGTGAAATTGTCATAGTGAGATTTGCCGCGCAGATCTACAGAGAAAGCATCACCCGATCTCAACTTCTTACAGCCCGCCCGAATTATCAAACCGCTCGCCCGCCTGAATCCGCGCCCCGTTCAAAAAATCCCGCGATGTAACCCGCCTCCGTCCCTGCAACTGCACCCGTTCCACGCGCAACGCCCCGCCCTCGCCGCACTTCACCAGGATCTCTCCCGCTCCCGCGATGTGAATCGTCCCAGCAGGCGCCGCCGCCGGAACGGCCAGCTCGCTAGGCACGCCCTCGATGTGGCAAGTCTGCCCGCGAAACCATGTGAACGCCCCCGGCCACGGATCAAGCCCGCGAATCCGGTTGTAGATTTGATCCGCGGTCTGGTTCCAATCGATGCGCCCATCCTCCTTCTTCAGTATCGGCGCAAAAGTAGCCTGCGATCCATCCTGCGGCTTCGCAGCAATCTCGCCCGCCGCAAGCCTCCGCAACGTATCGGCCATCAACTCCGCCCCCGCCTCCGCCAATCTCCCGGCAAGCTCCGGCGCCGTTTCCCCCGCGCCGATTTCCGTTTCGCTCTGGAGCAACAACGCTCCGGTATCCAGCCCGCGATCGATCTGCATCGTGGTCACCCCGGTCCGCGTTTCGCCGTTGACGATCGCCCACTGGATCGGCGCCGCCCCGCGATATTTCGGCAGCAGTGATCCGTGCAAATTAATCCACCCCAGCCGCGGAATCACGATCAGCGATTCCGGAATGATCTGCCCGTAAGCGATGATCACCACCACGTCCGGCTGCACCTTACTAAAAAAATCATGCGCCGAATCCGATCGAATCTTTTCCGGCTGGTACACGTGCAGCCCCGCGGCGAGCGCCGCATCCTTTAGCGGCGAGCTGAACATCTGCCGGCCGCGGCCGCGCGGACGATCCGGCTGGGTGATTACCGCCTCGATTTGAAATTCGGGTTCCGCGATCAACCAGCGCAGCGACGGCAGCGCGAATGACGGCGTACCACAGAACACCAATCGCAACGGCACGGCGCGCCTACCACTCCCCGGCTTTTTTCAATTTGCGGATTTTGCGCTTGATCAGGTCGCGCTTGAGCATGCTCAGGTGGATCAGGAAGAGATTTCCATTCAGGTGATCGATTTCGTGGCAGAACGCGCGCGCCAGCAATCCCTCGCCGCGCATTTCGAATTCCTTGCCGGTGGCGTCCTGCGCCCGCACCGTTACGTACTGCGGCCGCGCTACGTACCCGCGCATTCCCGGCACCGAAAGGCAGCCCTCTTCTTCGCGCTGCTCGCCTTCGCTATAGACGACCTCGGGATTCGCGCATACAATTTTCGCTTCCGGGTTCTTGCCGAACGACACGTCCACCACCGCCAGCCGCACTCCCAGCCCAATCTGCGTGGCTGCAAGGCCCACGCCGTTCGCCGCGTACATCGATTCGAACATATCCTCAATCAATTTCGCCAGCTCGTCGTCGAACTTCTCGATGCGCTTGGTCGGCTGCTCGAGCACCGGCTCGCCGTATTTTACGATCGGATGGATCATTTTTCGGGAGTCCTAGTAGGAATCCAGCTGCTGCTGATATCCCGCGAAGTTGCGGCGCAGCTCGGTCAGCGAATCGCCTCCGAATTTTGCCAGGAACGCGCCCGCAATCGTAATCGCGACCATTGCTTCGCCCACGATTCCCCCGGCAGGCACCACGCTGGTGTCCGAACGCTCGTACGCGGCCCGCACTTCTTCCTTCGTCTTCAGATCGGCGGTGAGCAGTGGCTTGCGCAGCGTCGAGATTGGTTTCATGTGCCCGCGCACCAGCACGTCTTCGCCGTTGGTGATCCCGCCCTCTAGGCCCCCGGCGCGGTTCGACGTCCGGATAAACCTCTTGCGCCCGGCATCGTACCGGATTTCGTCCTGCACTTCGCCGCCGAAACTGCCCGCACCCGCGATCCCCGCGCCAATTTCAACGCCTTTCACCGACTGGATCGACATCACCGCGCGCGCCAGTTGCCCGTCGAGTTTCTCGTCCCATTGGACGTGGCTGCCCAGCCCCGGCGGCACCGCGTGCGCCACCACTTCGAAAACTCCGCCCACCGTGTCGCCCGCCCGGTGCGCCTGCTCCACCTCCGCCTTCATTCTCGCTTCGGTTTCCGCATCCACGCAGCGCAGCGGCAATTCCAGATTCTCACACGCCCGCACGATTTCTTCCCAAGCCGCGACGCGCTCCAGCCGCACGTGACCCACCGCGACGGTATGACTCAGAATTTCGATCCCGAAAGGCCGCAGCAAAAGTTTCGCCACCGCTCCCGCCGCCACCCGTGCCGCGGTCTCCCGCGCGGACGCGCGTTCCAAAATATAGCGTGCATCGTGCAGATCGAATTTCAGCGCGCCCGGCAAATCCGCGTGCCCAGGCCGCGGCGCGGTCAAATGACGCGGCGCGTCGTCTTCCCCCTGCAATTCTTCCACCGGCAGCGCCTTCTGCCAGTTGGCCCAATCGCGGTTTTCGATGCGGATCGCGATGGGCGCCCCAATGGTCTGGCCATGTCGCACGCCGGCCAGAATATCCGCCTGGTCCTTCTCGATCTTCTGCCGCCCTCCGCGCCCAAATCCCAATTGCCGCCGATGCAACTCCCGGTTCACAAACTCAAGATCGACAGGCACACCAGCGGGCAACCCGGAAATCCAGGCCAGCAGCGCCTGCCCATGTGACTCGCCCGCCGTGACAAACCGCAGCATCGTCCCCAGATTCTCCGCACCAATATGCGAACGAAAGATTGTACCGGAGCCCTCCGTGGCCGTAAAGCAACGCACTCCAGATTTGCGCGGCTAGCCCCGCACCATTACCGATTCAGTCGTAACACGCGGAGCCTATATGGATTTTATGGAATCCCGGTGTCATCGGCTGGTATTCACGCCGCCTTGGTCCCCTACAATGACAGCGTGATTTGCCCTGTCGGCCATTGTAGAAGAGCAAGCAACTCTGGAGCACATCCCGTCCAACCAACACGGCCAGACCCTGAGGCGCCAAAGTGGCCCCGAGTGTGCGAGGCGAATTCAGGACTACGGTGGGTAGAGTTATCACGACCGGATAAATATTGCATTGCTGCTGCGGGTGAGTCGCCGATGTCAAGTTTCCAACGTCGACCACTGGCAACCCAACGCCCTTGCGAGGTCATCATCAATACATGTGTTCGAAGCTCCGGTGTCTATTAGCGCGAGGCCGCTAATCGGCGTCGGCATGGTCTTGCCCTGTGCCAATAGCGCCCTGCCCGCATTTTGCTCGATCGTTACGCTCACCTGCACCACAGGCCCACGCTGGCGAACAGCAAGCGCAGCATTCACCGAAACGCTCTTACCTTCCGCTGTCGTTGTCTGTTTTGCGAGCTGTACGTGCAGAATCGGCACTGAGAATTCCAAGTGCGAGCGCTGGCGCGGAGAATTCAATCTGTGCTTGGGAGGGCCGTCGAATCAAAACGTTGCTCAATCCATGTTTCGATACAGCTTCGTACAGAGCTTCTTCGATCGTGTCCAACGCGCCGGTGACCTGTTCACCGCGAATAATCAGAAATTCTCCACCAGATTCTTTCAATAGCTCATCGCGGTGGGCGTCTAGGAAATTGCGTTCTTGGTCCAGCATAGAGACAACCTCAGGCGGCGATCCAATACCCAGTTTATCATGCCCGCGTTGGTCGCGCAGAACCCCTTCAACCCCGAACGAGACGCTCGGTCGCCGCTTGGCGATGGTTCGCCTTGCTCGATGCTCTCGCGCGCATGACCCCCAGCGCGCTCTCCGACCATTGCTTGACGCCGGATGCTTCGGACGTTACGCTCAACGAGTTTCCGACAAGGCGGCTGAGTGACGTCCATTCTAAACGTGCCGGAAGAAAGCCCGGAAGATCCAGTCCTGCCTCGACTGAGCAAGGCCTCGGACTACTTCAAGGACAAGCTGCTTTCCTTCCAGGAATACGTCTATCTGGTCGGCCGCGCCCTCGCCAACGTTTTCACCCCACCGTTTTACGTTTCCGATCTGCTATCGCAAATGGACCTGATCGGCGTGGGCTCGGTTCCGATCGTCACCCTCACCGGATTTTTTATCGGCGTGGTGATGGTGCTGCAGACTTCCTCCCAATTCGAGCGTTTTGGCGAGACCGCGCTCACCGGCGACGCTGTGGCCCTGGCGCTGGTTCGCGAGTTGGGTCCGGTAATCGCCGCGCTGCTGGTAACCGGACGCAACGGCTCGGCCATCGCCTCCGAACTAGGATCAATGGTGGTCACCGAACAAATCGACGCGATGCGCGCTCTGGGTACCGACCCGATCCGCAAGTTGGTCACGCCGCGCGTAGTCGCCAGCATTCTGATGCTGCCGTTGCTCACCGCGGTCTCCGATTTCGTCGGGTTGGTCGGCGGCTTCATCGTGGCGCACTTTACCCTACAGTTAGGCGCGGTTCAGTTCTGGTCGCGAGCGATTGATGCGCTAGCCTTCGGCGACCTGGTGCAAGGATTGGTCAAGCCACTGTTCTACGGATTGATCCTCTCGACGGTAGCCTGCTACCAGGGCCTAAATGTCCGTGGCGGCACGCAAGGAGTAGGCCGCGCCACAACCTCCGCCACCGTGATCGCGTCAGTTTCAATCATCATGTCGGATGCCGTAATCTCGCGTTTACTCCTATTCATCTTCAGCAAGTAATCCCGGGGGGGCGGGGGGGGGGGGGCGGCGCCCCGGGCCCGCGGTGCATTCCTCCGGCCGTTTGCGTCTATAATCGCGGGAGTGATTACTCATCCACCCTCGCGCCCA
>Ga0302325_10032893_pt1 | contig 10637 bp, 11 predicted proteins | sample Palsa_T0_2_FD_201948 | JGI IMG/M metagenome (GOLD analysis project Ga0302325, IMG submission 201948) | Peat permafrost microbial communities from Stordalen Mire near Abisko, Sweden - Palsa_T0_2 | ecosystem: Environmental > Terrestrial > Soil > Palsa > Peat permafrost | place: Sweden: Abisko...
AGCTTTTTCCGGAAGATGATGCTTTCATTCTGTAACTTCTGTCCTTCCGCGTACAACTCCCATCCTTTGCCGAGAACGTCTTCGACTCGATGCATGTAGGTATTCAATTGTCTCTCAATTTGCTTTGCCCAAATAATCGCGCCAGAAATGGGAGGAAGATCACGAAGCTGGGCCATAGCATGCGCTTCGGAGTTTCCATACTGTAACTTGAATCGATCGTGGAGCGCTGCGATATCCGCTTTAACATTCTCAATCAACTGGTTTTGATATTCTTGAATGGCACCGCGGATTTTAGGCCGAACAAACAATGCATTGTATTTGGAGAATACTCGAAACATCTCATTAGCGGTCGAGGCTTTTGCGAGACGTTCCCTTAAGCGTGCAATTATAGCATTTTCGACTTGAGATATACGCTCGTTGTATAAATTCTCGGAGGCAACCCAAAGCTCAGTTCCATCTAGTCTTAATTGTCATCGGGAAAAGAGATATACCTACTGAAAGATCCAGCACATCGACATCCTTTAAAGATTCGTAAGCTTGACGGACCTCGCTAACGGCATCCATATCGCCAAAACTTTCAGAGAGTAGGTGAACTCCTTCGTCTGCCCGTCGTTGGATAGCATTCTCGTGGGCCTCAACTACATTAGCGACCGTCCTCTGCAGCTGCTCGTGTGCGTTCCGAAAAGCCCGAAGATACTGTAACCGTTCTTGTGTTGCGCTATGCTTTGGTGCAACCTTGATGGGAATGAATTTTTCGGAACGTTTCCTTGTAACTTCTCGTGCAACATTGGTGAACTCCTTGAGCTGGTCATCCCACGTCCGAAACACATCATCAGCGGCATTCATCAACCTCTCAAACTCGCTGTATTCATAATGCATTAAGCGTCGTCCATTCAAGAGGCCATGCAGTTGAGAGTCGAGATCTCCGGAGATTGCCTCCACGAGGGGTAGTGCTCTACGAATTGGGTACGGTGATATTCGTAGTTTCTTCGTCAAATGTCCAAAAATTAGAACCAGCGACTCTTGTAGTCTATCCAAGCTCGTCGCAGAAAGAAGCTCATTGATGGGAAATTCGCGCATCAATTGGTTATACTTCTGTACTTTCTCAGCGGCTTCTTTAAGGCCTGTGTCGGCGATGAAACTGACTGTGGCATGGAAACGTTTTGCCTGTCGGAGAACGTCAAGCGTGAGAGTAACTCCGTCGCTCTTTAGTTGTCTGTCGATACTGTCAAGCGCATTTTCCAGGGATATCCAAAAGTTAATCTCCTGGGAGGCTGTTCCGCGGGAGGGATCACGCGTCATTTTAGTGATGGCTTGGATCGATTTGATCCATGAGTTTACTGTTCCTTGAATGGAGTTAAGGAAGACGGGATCAGATATGATATCCTGAGGCAATAAGGCGGTTGATGGACGGACACCTTTCGCCTGCGCCTGGAAAATTAGGTTCGATCTTAGACACTGCATACCTGTGTGATCGCGTTTTGGACGAGGGTCGGAATGGGCAATGAGATTTCGGGGATTTCGACATTCTGTTGGAGATGCAGAAGAGAAAGTTCTAGCTCCGCAATCTTTTTCTTAGTTAGAGGAATTCCTACTGTCAGTTGAGCTTTGAAACCAGGTACCAGTTTTTGCCTCGTCCATCCCTTTGCCGCGTCGGACACTCAGTTCGCTCTCGCCTTGGGTATACGAATCGAAATAGGGAGCAATGGCCAGCCGAACGAGCGAGTGCAAACTTTCGAATGGCGTAGGGGCCTCCTGGCCTGACCGCCCCGACGCAACAGGGAGACTGACGATTTGAAGCTGATGCTGGAGAAATATACTAGAATCGAGAGGCATGGGACGTTTAATGACGGCTATGCAGCATACAGTGTTTGTGCTTGCCGAATACTCGGAGCTGAGAAAGTACACATATCGTACGTTGCTGACCCCTGAAAATGTCAACAACTGGTACAACGGGAAAGAGAAGGACTGGGGCTTACCGTTCTGTACGCTGGCATCGCCTGGCTCCTTCCTGAGGTAGAGAACCAGCGAGCCGGGGTCTACAGCAAACCTGGAACATCTTTGCAGTGTGTCTGGGTAAGAAAGGAGGGAAACCAGCAGATCATCGCGCGAGGCATCGAGCACGACGACGGCAAGCTCAGCGAGATACTCGACGACGAGGGTTGGGTCAAAGGACGCGACGATAGCGGCTGTCTCTTCCGTCAACGCGGCAGGATGTTGCTCTGCCGTGTCGTCCATCGTTGTTGGCCGTTTCGCGGGAACTCGCCTGATCGACGCGAGCAACAACGAAGTCTGGCTAACTTACTACATATTACGCCGGCCGTTGCCCCTGGTCGTCATCCAAATGTTGCGTGTTGGCTTGGCAACGGGCTCACTGGCTGGATCAATCTACCCACACTGTCTGTGTTCGACTTGTCACAGACAGTATCGCTAACATGGCATCCAGAGACGACGAGGACGAGGACGACTATTTGACCATGACATTTGGTCATATTACTCCCAGTACGCCTGTTGCCGAGACATATTCCCAGCGAAGAGCACGAAAACTTCGGGAGCATGACGATCAAAGTCATATCAAACCGGCAAAGGTGCTTGAGCGAGAACGCCGAGAGGAAGGCCTGGCTCAGAACTTATTTTCCGAATCGTCCGCAAAAGAAACAAAAGCAATGCGAATGATGAAACTAATGGGTTACACGTACAATCTTCAAAAGTATTGCTCATCTCAGTGAAGGTCAATCGCTCGGAAGCGGCGAATCGACCGGGCATATTGAGCCTATTGCTGTGGAAATACCGGAAGGTATAGCCACTTGAACCTGCCAATTGGCCTCTGACTCCTAGGCCGAAAGGGGATTGGTCACGAAAACGAGAAGAAAAGAAAGCTGAAGGAGCTTTATGAAGATTCTGTCAAGCGCCAAAAGGATGACCCAGAGACATATCGCAACAACATCCGATCTGAGCGTCTACAAGCAAAGTTGGAGTCAGATTTTATCCAAGCTCAGAAAGTCTGTCAGAACCTCGACGTAAAAGCTGCCGAAGCGGCCGGCACGGAAGTCGTAAAGAATATTCTCTGGCGGGGATTAGATCGAGACATCGAGACAAAAGAACGAGAGAAACAATTTCGCCATCGGCTGATGTATGAACGGCGTCCGAATCTCTTGGAAGGCAGTGAAGATGAGGAGTATAGCTCAACTGTGCAAGAGTTAGAGGACGATGATGAAGAGTTGAATGAATTCGAAGCATTACCAATTGCGAATAAATTAGATATGGTGTTGCATTACATGAGGGAGACATACTGGTATTGTTTCTGGTATCCTCGTTTTCGAAGTACAGCGCTGAGCTTAGGTGTGGATGTGCTTATGCAAACGAGGAGGACTTGATGGAGAATTGTCCGGGGGTTCATGAAGAGGATCATTAAGAAAATAAATCCCAAGCGCTTGATCCAGACTTTCAAGCAGGAGCTATAGAAGGAATCCCACGAAGTCGCCGGTGCTGATGATATAAGATTCAAAGGCATGCCCTCTTAGGTATGAGTGCAGCGACTATTTCACGCGCTACCCAGAATTAGCGCGTGAAGTATGCATCAATATATTCTGTGAGTTGACCCACCAATCGGAAGGCCGAAGTCCGAAATTCCCGGAGGTGCCCGACTTGTGGCTTTTAGCAGCGCTCTAGAAATTTTACCCAGCGGCGCAGATCCTCACCACGCATGCTGCAACACCTTGGTCTGAGCCGGCGATATTTACTCGCGCAAGTGGGCCGTCGATGGCTGTCGACTTCTCTGACCTGTCTTCGAAAATCGAGCGGTCCACGGGGAGCGCTTCGGCTGCCGCAAGCTGATTCGTCCGACTACGAAGCGATTCGAAAAGGAAACTTCCTCCCCGAGAAAGTCTCGAGCGGCAATGGCAAGTTGGATCTCGACCGTTTTCTGGCAACTGTCAACCGCAGGCTTGAATACCTCCTTTATTCGAGTCGTGCCCGTATTAAAACGGCGGGAGAGTCTCTGACTAATGATGAGTTCGATAAGGTGGTGCTTCAATTCAGGGATTCGGTCATGGCAAACGTTACAGAAAGGTTGGAGGACGGACAATACGCCGATGCCCCGATGCGGATACCAACCCTCAAGGCATTGTTTGATACTTATGATCAACAAGGCATTGTTGGACTGGACTCTCTGATACTGAAATACTTCAATCAGTATTACCTTGCTCACGGACATCCGTCCCTCAAACATGTTAATCACCGCAATGCAGCAACGGTCGCGGATATGCGTAACCCGGGTGAGTGGTATCCGGAGGCCAGAAACATGAGACGGAAAATCATAATGCATGTGGGACCAACAAACTCGGGTAAAACCTACCAAGCCTTACGGCGCCTTGAATCAGCGAACGCAGGATGGTATGGAGGGCCATTGAGACTCTTGGCGCATGAGATCTTCAACCGGATGAACAACAAGGGAATTAAATGCAACTTAAAAACGGGAGAGGAGATCCGGATCGTTGATATCAATGCCCCGATAACTTCGTCTACGATTGAAATGTTTTCAGAATCGGAGAACTATGACGTGGCTGTAATCGACGAAATTCAAATGATGGCAGATCCACAACGGGGATTCGGTTGGACAACAGCACTTCTTGGGTTGAAAGCCAAGGAGCTACATCTGTGCGGAGAAGAGGCTGCCGTACCACTAGTGACCAAGATTGCGGAGGAATTAGGGGAAGAAATCGAAATCAACAGATATGAACGGCTTTCACCTCTGAAAACCGATTCAAAACCATTATTTTCATATCAAAATGTCCGAAAAGGGGATTGCATAGTAACATTTTCACGGAAAACGATATTCGCTATCCGCGAGCGTATTGAAAGGGAAAGCGGCCTCAGATGTGCCCTGGTATATGGAGCTTTGCCTCCCGAGACCCGAAGCATGCAGGCGGATTTATTTAATGACCCGAACACTGGGTACGATGTCATCGTAGCATCGGACGCCATTGGTATGGGCTTGAACTTGTACTTCCTTAGAGGTGTTCCTTACTAACATTGGCTTGTAGGACTATTAAGCGTGTTATCTTTTCCACTTTAGAGAAATATGACCAAGGCAATATGAGAACGTTGTACGTTCCACAAATCAAGCAGATCGCAGGTCGTGCAGGACGGTTCCAGAGTGCCGAAACAAATTCGGATACTGCGACCTCTCGTGAATTTGGCGGAATAGTAACAACTCTCAAGATGGAAGACCTGTCGACACTGCAAAAAGGCATGGCTACGCCGAACCCCCCCTTGGAGCAAGCTATGCTTTGGCCTCGTTGGAAAGTTTTCGAGAAGTTCACTCATCAATTTCCAGAAGGCACGCCTCTTGCAACAATGCTAGCGCAATTCGCGGAAATCGGCAGAACGTCTCGACATTATCGCATGATCGAGTCGGAACCACAGATCCTCCTGGCACAGGCGATTGAACACATTCCCAACATCGACCTTGAAACCCGGTACAGTATCACGTTTGCTCCAATTTCCACGAGAGATGAGGACCAAGTCAACGCCTTCATGAGATATGCAGAAGTATTGTCGCACGCCCAGCCCGTGACAGTCGAGTCTCCAGAACTTCGTTTGCCATTGAACCGAGTTAACAAATTGCATCATGGGGGATCATCAAGGTCACTTCAGATGTTAGAGAGCTTGCACAAACTCATCGCGTGTTATTGTTGGCTATCGTAATGTCTTCTAGTATAATATCTAATGAGTAGAGTGCGGTGGCCCGCGTTGTATTCCAATTACAATCTTGCACATGAATGGAAAGAACGTGTTCAACTACTTATACATCAAATACTAAAAGCTGAGGATTCGACTGGCGTCACTTTAGAAGCAGGCGGCGCTGCTTGGTCGTCTCAAGTAGAAAGGAGAAAATTAGATGATACCTTCGTTTAAGAAATCATGTTGGTAATGGACATAGCATAGCCTTTGTGTTTATATACAACCGCAATAATGCATTAGACCTATTTATACCCCATTAAAACCCAAATCGCAGTTGATTTGCTGTGAAAACAGGAGGAGTCCAAATAAGGCTTTCAGGATTGATAACACGCTTCCTTCTAGTTTTCTGCTTGTTGTGTTGTTCGATGACAGGGTCGGTGAGCACAATATAATGTTTTCCCTGCTATAGGTTGTTAGCAACGAGTATCAGGGGATTTTGAGGGTCATACACTGAATTTCAGCATTCCAAGGTGTTTCAGGGTATTCATAACTGGAATTAGTGGAAGTGGCTTTAGGGAACGAACCGTCATTTGTCGTCATTGCCGTCAAAGCAGCGAGCTCATCCAAATTTACATCCTCTCCCATATTTACAAGGATATTGACCAACGTCTCCGTCCAGTATGCTCGATAACTCAGCAGGCCGAGATCACTCAAGGGCTTCTCGGGGCTGCCCAATTTCCCTTCCTTCTTCGACAACTCGTAGGAAAATGCAATCAACAGTTTTCCATATCCGAGGCGCTGATATTGTGGAAGTGTGAGGATACATGCGACATTATACCCTTCAGCAGACTCTTTCTCTTTCGAGAAATAACCAATCAGATGAGCCCCATATTCATCTCGAACGCACATGCAATAAAACATAAATGGATCAACATCATAATATAAAGTTTTGTGATCGAGGAATAGTTTTGACAATAGACAAAGATTTCGACACCATGTCCGCTGCCGTCGACCATCGATTTCAAAAAAAGAGACATCTTCATGCCGATAAATTTCGTTTCCTGGAGGATGTAGCAGGGTACATTTTGAGCGATGTCGTTCAAATGATTTTTGAGGACCGAAGTAGGAAAAGCAAAATTCGCAGATGTAGAGTAGGTCGAAATCGGTGAGCTCGACGGGATAGGGTGAGAAATACCAGGGCTCGACTTCGTACTTTCCAATCTGTATTTTGCTAAAGTTCTTGACTCGGGCAATCTCGTGCGTGTCTTGAGTCATAGATCCCGAGGTCCGAAGTTTTTCAATCTCTTGTTCCCTGGATACATAAACAGGATTTCCGTCCGTTTGAGTGGCATCTAAATCCATTTCTTCCCCTTCGCCTATTACACTCGTCTCGGTGCCCGTCCCTGGCTCGGTTTTGATGTCCGGCTCATCGATTAACATAGCATCAAGGTCATCCTGGGATAACGGCACCTGGGAGGATAGCCGTGACGGGACTCGAGGCAGGGCTTGCGGAGGAAATAATGTAGGAGTGCCAGGTTGCGGTGTAGGACTTTCGCGATGCGAGGTTTTCTGCCGTTTATGTGGGCCTTTCGGAGTCGGAGTTGGGATATCGGGAGTCGCTCGACCTTTTGCGGCGGCGGCAGACTTCTTGGCTGCCTTTTGAGAGGCCGGCCACTCTACTTCTCGGCTCAGATCGAGTTTGGAGGGAGGTATCCATTCGTCAAGACGCTATGGTTAGAAATGACAGGTTCGCGCTGTACCTTGTTGTATTCCTTGTAGTGTACGTAGAAATGGGGCTCTCCCTGCTTGATCTGAATAGAAAGGATTTCTGCTTGGCGGAGTTCGCCGTCTTTGTGAGCGTATGCTTTGCAACCCACTCGGAGATTGTGTATTGTGGGTATGGCTGGATTCGGAGTTGTGGTGCCATTATGAGGAGTTCCGGGCCTGGTTCCGTTCGGAGTATCGTTGGCCATCCAAGATATGCCTGATATGGCCCAGACCGAGCCGGTGCCGTAAACTTATCGTTTCAGACGCAAAACAAACTGCCTGCGTCCGCTTTTTTGATGGATGCGGCGATGAAGAGTTGGGAAGACCTGTGGTGGCCCCCTGTGTGTAGCGCAGATCGATCGATCGATCCAAAGATTTCCAGTAAATTCTTGAGACGGGCTAACCAGCACAACGCACTACGACGGATTTATTGTCATCATCGGCATCTCAAATGAGCTCTCTAAGGCAACTTCGAACTGCAATGTCTAGCTCTTGTATAATCTTATTATCTACTCAGGCGATATTTCCATACAAAGTCAATCCAGCGTACCAACTCCAGAATCTACTGCCAAGGCAATGCTACAACAACTTAACCAATGCATTCTTGCATAGAGCCGCAACCATCCTATGGAAGAGGCCCTCTGCCCTGTTACTCATTTCCCAGATTCAACATAGCCAGGGAAACAGTCTATTATAAGAGTTCTGCTTCATTCAAGAGTCGTCATGACATACCTTCAAAGCTTTTTGCGTGCTTGTTCTACATGGAGTTAGCAAAACAGAGCAGCCGTAGGGCCCAATACCTGGGCATGTTCCGTGAGCGCGGGTTTTCTCATCGTACCAAGAAACGAGGTTTTGCATTGGACGCAAACGATGGTCTTGGCCGCCTCGTTTGTTTTAAGCTGGCTGCCAGCGCTTTTGTTGTTCTTGGCTGCATTGCGTTCGCGTTTCTGCGCCGCCTTCGCACCGTTGCCGCCACCCATGACAGAAGAGCTTCCTGCTACGAACTGTGAACTGTGAACTGTGAACTGTGCTGCAGATGAAAGTGAAGGGGAAATTCGTCCGACCTGAAAGGCTGAGAGTAAATTTCTTCTTCCGGGACAGGCAAACGTCAGGAGCTCAGTATTCCCGGGGTTTATCGCAAGGGGAGCCACGGGGTTCTGTCATGGCCAGAAGATGGATGACGCTGCAAAGGTACGTATCACCAGCTTTGATGGGCTCAAGAGACTTGAGTTCGTCAGCTGCACCGCCGACTCTCATAACCGTCCCTGACAGAACGCAGTACACCAAAGGCTCCCTCAATCTCGACCAACTTGATCCCTCAGATCCCATCAAAACATTTACACAGTGGTTCGACTATGCCCGGACATCTGGATTAGTTTCGTCGCCCGAAGCTGTCACTCTGTCCACTGCTCATCTCCCGTCCGGGCGAGTAAGCTCACGCACGGTATTAATGAAAAAGGTCGACTCGAGAGGCTTCGTTATCTACTCAAACTTCCAGACATCGAAAAAATCTCGAGACCTGGCTACAAACCCTCGAGCTGCGTTAAACTTTTGGTGGGAGCATCTGGAACGCCAAGTCCGCGTCGAGGGCACTACGGAAAGGCTGACGGTCGAGGAATCCCAGGAGTATGCTAGCGTGCGGCCTCGCGATTCCCAGCTAGGCGCTTGGGCATCGCCGCAGAGTTCGGTCATCAATGACAGAGAAGAATTAGATGAACTGGTCCGGGCTGTACATGAAAAATTCAGCCAGACAACGAATATCCCAGTCCCGCCCTTCTGGGGTGGACTGCGTATCGTTCCAGATTCTATTGAATTTTGGCAAGGTTGATGATCCTTGGCTTCCACCGCTGATTTCAGGGCGACCAAATCGATTGCACGATAGGTATGTGTATGAGAAGCAACAGGGCGGTGACTGGACAATTAAACGACTAGCACCATAGCCTATTAATAATAAACATATATACCGTAGGTACTTTCGGTGCTTTGTCTGTATGAGAGTCCGTTACTTGCTTACTCAGTCCCGTAGAGCAGACGATCAGATCGTTGAATTGTATTCGAGAAACATCTTCAGTAATTCTGTCTCGTCCAGTAGTAAAGGGTTTATAACTCAGATCCCTGCATCTCCCGTTAGAATCTGAACATTGATCTGTGCTCGCCATTCACAGAAGGCGTTCATAAATAAAGTTAGCAGCTCCTTGGAATGACTGTCTACGGAACTCCATTGCGAGTTACTAGAATGCCTAACGACATGCAAAATCAGATATCTAGCCTTCGTCGTTTCTTTCTAAGGCGACTCATAATTGGTTTGCCCACTTGCACACGAATGGAGTGCATCTTATCTTCAGTCCAGGGATCGAGCTCAGATCATCGCAGTCCGTCTCAAACATAGTATACCTTTAGGAAAACGATTGAATTTTCCCAGGAGGCGTAGACAGCGAAACAAAAATCGCAATACGAAGAATCAAGGAGGTATGGAGCCGTATATATATATCATACTAATTTTCTAATTGGTTTCTATACGGTATAGAGCCATGAGAGGAGAAATTTTATTCGATCAATTACACATCCAGTGCTTCCCGACCTTGATTCCGAACTCCATTTGAAAACCCGAATGCAATTAGAATACTTCCGAAGGCAAATACGACGCCGTTACACAGGGATTGATGATCCCATCTCCTCGTTTGATCTATTATAGAGTAATCCACCAACACTATTCCCTCCTTCGAGAATATCTGTGACCCTCGCAACCACTGCCGCTGGGTATCCCCTGGTCTTCATCTCTTCCACTAATGCAAACGCACCATTACGATCTCCCATAGCAATGTATGTGCGCGTCATCTGTTCGTAAGAACTGGGTTCGCGACCGTAAAGTCCGGTCTTTTCCGTTGCAAGTGAGTCGAAGATTCTTCTTGCTTCTTGCAGATTTCCCGCGATTGTCCATCCATGAATGAGATGATTTGCCATGTAGACTGTCAATTTTATGTTATTTTCCTCCATGTGTTTAAAAATCGTACTGCAGTCTCCCACTCGATGATTTGCAACATAAGCCTCAATCAAAGCTTGGTAGATGATTTCATCGGGCTTCACCCACCCAGGCGACGACTGCGACCGATCGATAGCTTTGTAGAACCACGCTTTTGCCGAATCCAGATCCTGTTTGACACATCCATACGCGTGAATCAGCG
>Ga0302325_10032894_pt1 | contig 10636 bp, 5 predicted proteins | sample Palsa_T0_2_FD_201948 | JGI IMG/M metagenome (GOLD analysis project Ga0302325, IMG submission 201948) | Peat permafrost microbial communities from Stordalen Mire near Abisko, Sweden - Palsa_T0_2 | ecosystem: Environmental > Terrestrial > Soil > Palsa > Peat permafrost | place: Sweden: Abisko...
CATGGTGTTGCCATCAAGGCCACGGAAACGAGAGATGAGCCATGGTAGACGAAAAAATTGTCAAGTTCTTTGAGGGCGTTCTGTCCAAAACGAAGGCGGGCAAAATCCTCTGGGAGCCGACAGCCCAGGAGGCTACGTTCATTGCCGCAATTGGGGGAGAATTCTCGCTTTCCATCTCTTCAGGATCGATCCCTTTGTCCGCCATGCTGCGTCCGCTTCCGCAAGGTGCCCAACAAGGGCTGTACGTTTTGGTGCTGCGCGATCTGCAGGGTAGACAACTTGCCGCGGTCTTCGACACCGACGAGGGCATCCGTCCGGGAGCAATGAGAGATTTGTACGAGGCGGCAAGATGGCAAGCCGTCCACGCCAGTCAAAGGATCGACGACGCTCTCGAAGTGCTGAAAAGCCTGTAACCCGCCCACTTCCTAGGCCCACCCGACATCATGTCCCGCATGCTTGCAGAAATCCGCGAACAGCCCGGCGCCCTGGAGCGCACGCTGGCTTCCCAGTTACCCCGCATCGAGCGCTTCAAGCGGCGCATCGCCAAGCACCCCCCGCGCCTGATCGTGCTCGCCGCGCGCGGCACCTCCGACAATGCCGCGGTCTTCGGGCGTTACCTGTTGGAGGTCACCACCGGCATCCCGGTCTCGCTGGCCGCGCCCTCCATTTACACGCTTTACGATGCGTGCGTCAATTACCGCGACGCGCTGGTGGTGGCCGTGTCGCAGTCCGGCGAATCCACCGACACCAATCTGGTGCTGGAGCGCGCGCGCGAACAGGGCGCGCTGACCATCGGCATCACTAACGAAGCTTCCAGCACCCTGGCGGGCTTGGCCGAGCACGTCTTTCTGGTGCGCGCCGGCAAAGAAAAGAGCGTGGCCGCCACCAAGACCTACACGGGCCAGGTGTTGATGCTCTACCTGCTGGCCTACGCGCTGGGCGGACGGATTCGCATCGGCGACCTGATGCGCCTGCCGGAGCGCGCCCAAACGGCGCTGGAACTGGAGCCTGCCATCGCCGAGCTTTCCGGACGCTATCGCTTCATGGACCACGCGGTAGTGGTGGGCCGCGGCCTCAATTATTCAAATGCCTTCGAATTCGCCCTCAAGATGATGGAGACCTGCTACGTGGTGGCCGAGCGCTTTTCGTCCGCCGATTTTCTGCACGGGCCCATCGCCATGGTGGAACGCAACTTCCCCGTGTTCGTTTTCGCGCCTTCCGGGGCCACCTGGAATTCGATCGATGAAACACTCGGAAAGCTGGAACATCTGACCGCCGAGACTGTCATCATCACCGACCCCGGCAATATCGCCGCGATGAGCAGAGGCACGCGCGTGATCCGGCTGCCGCGCAAGCTGCCGGAGTTGTACACGCCGATCCCTTATATCATTCCCGCGCAGATGTTCGCCGCTTGTCTGGCGGAGCAAAAGGGCCTGGATCCGGACAAACCGCGGACTATTTCGAAGGTGACGCTCACGATGTAAGCCCAGTACTTCCGGTGACTTGGCATCCGCTCGATTTTGAAATCAAACCGTAATCTAACTAACAGCGCCGATGAGTTATACTGCGTGTGCGGAGAAATCGACTGATGCGTGGACACATGGTTTTATTGCTGATCGCCGTAGCGGCTCTTGCACAAGAGGCGCCGGTGGCCCCAGGCGTTCAACCCGGCGCGACGGTTCCGTCCGGCGTGCCGCTTCGCGTGGCACTGGAGCATCGCGTCGCGATCAAGCGTGCGGGCGAACCCATCCAGGGACGGCTGGTAGAGCCAATTTACGTTTACGACCGGCAGGTCCTGCCGGCCGGGACTCTAGCGGAAGGGCATGTCGCTAAAATCGGTGGAGTTCCAATCGGCCGGCGCCTCATCGCGCTACTGTATGGCAACCTGACACCGCCGCGGGAAGTTCGCGCGCAGTTTGACGCCCTGGTGCTGAGCGATGGTACGCGGCTGTCTCTTCGCACGGCGCCCGCGCGCGGAACCGCGCACACCATGCGCATCGCCAAGCCTCCGAAGAAGGGGGAACCGCCCATGTCCGTTATCGCCAGCGCTCGAAACACATTCGACGAAAAGAGCCGGGCGGCGATTCTCGCCTTCAAAGCTCCCGGCAAAATGAGCCGGCTGAAATCCAGGCTGTTCGAGATGCTTCCGTATCACCCGCAAGCTTGGCAGGCGGGTACGCTTTTCACCAGCGTATTGCAGGAACCTCTGCACGGGCTCGCGTCGAGTCGTGTCGAGGCGCAGACCGGCCAACCTGCCGCGGCCGAATCCGAGGATCGTGAAGTGACCGCCCGCCTGCTCACCCCCATCAGTTCCGCGACCGCCCGCAGAGGAGCGCCAGTGGAAGCTGTGGTGACGCAGCCCCTGTTCTCGGCGGATCATGGCCTGCTGATTCCGGAAGGCAGCCGTCTGGTCGGCGATGTGGTCGAGGCACAACGTGCCCGGTTCTTTCACCGCACCGGGAAAGTGCTTTTTGTATTCCGCCAGATTAAGCTGCCGGAGGCCGCCGGGAAAGGTATTCAGGGCTACCTTGATGGTGTGGACGCGGACTTCAATGAGCATCTGGCGCTCGACTCGGAAGGCGCCACGCACGTTAGCAGCCCGAAGACCCGGTTCATTTTTCCCGCCATCGCGGCAGCGGTCGCAGGACTGTCGTTTCATCAGGATTACAATGCCCAGGGTATCCCCGATCGGGATATGGGAGGCCGCGCCGAATCCGGGGCCGTAGGGCTCGGGTTGATTGGCACCCTCTTGGCGCAGTTGGGTCCGCGTGGCTTAGCCTCGGGTATCGCCATTGCCGGCGCGGGGTACAGCGTTTACTCCACTTTTATCGCGCGCGGACAAGACGTGGTTCTTCCCCTGAACACACCGGTCAAGATCGGCATCAAGGCCCGCGATGCACAGGCCGGCGGCGGTCAGCCGGTGAAGTGAAATCCGCCCATATCGCCGCAATCCGAATGCGGTTCGTAGCACGTACTTGAATTTAGTGCGATGGCATGGTAGTGTTACCAAATCGGCATTGTTGCTACGAATCGCGCGCGGAAGGGCAGCGCCATGATTTTTCGGAAGACGTGGCCTGCGGCCGCTTTGGCGCTGCTTTTGTGGGCGGCGCCCCTGGCGGGGGCCGCCAGTGTTTCGGGCACTCTCAAGGATCCCAGCGGCGCCGTGATACCGGGAGCCCGGCTCACCCTGATCAACACCGCTCTCAAGGCCGAATACAAAGCCGCCTCGGACGCACAGGGATTCTACTCGTTTCCCGCCGTCCCCGTGGGCCATTACGATCTGACGATTGATGCGCCCGGGTTTAGGAAACAGCAAAAAACAAATCTGTCGGTAGATGCCGATGGGGCCCTGCGCATCGACGCCGTACTGCAGGTCGGACGGGAAACCGAGACCGTAACGGTCACCGAGACCGAGGCCGCCGTCCAAACACAGGTCGATACCGTGGCCACCCACCTGGGCGAAATCATATCGGAAGGCCAGATCGAAGCCATCCCCTTAAACGGCCGCAGCTATACCGATCTACTGGCAATTCAACCGGGGGTCAGCCCCATTACCACGCTCACGCCCACTTCGGTGATCATGGCCGGCGTTACGGGAACCATCAACCCTTCCGGGGATCTGAATCCCGGAGACGTTTCCATCGACGGCCAGCGCGAATCCTCCAACGGCTTCATGGTGAACGCCATCGATGTGCAGGAGCACATGAACGGCGGGACTTCCGTGATCCCGAACCTCGACTCCATACAACAGTTTCGCGTGCTCACCAACAACTTCGATACCGAATATGGCAACTACAACGGCGGATTGGTGAATGTGGTGACCAAGTCCGGCAGCAACCTCTTTCATGGCGAGGCGTTCGAGTTTCTGCGGAACACGGATTTAGATGCCCGAAACTACTTCGACGATGTCCGCGGCGCCTTCCGGCAAAACCAGTATGGCGGCGTTTTAGGAGGGCCCATCCGGAAGAACCGCGTGTTTTTCTTTCTCGACTACCAGGGAACCCACACGGTGGAAGGCATCGCGTCCCCCGTGACATCGGTGCCCTCTCCGCAAGATCGCGCCGGCGACTTGAGCGACTTGGCGAGTTCGTTGACCGGCGCGGTCAGCGGACCGTACATTGCCGGCCTGCTCACGCAAAAGCTGGGATATGGCGTATCCGAGGGTGAACCTTACTATACGCCAGGCTGCGCCAGTCCGGTGTCCTGCGTATTTCCCAACGCCACCATTCCAACGCGCGCGTGGTCCGCCCCTGCCGCGAACTTGTTGCCATATATTCCCTCGCCGAATATCGGAACGAATCTCTTTGCGACCTCTGCATATCCCGAGACCGTCAGAGACGATAAGGCCGGCAGCCGGATCGACGCCAACACGCGATTCGGCCAAATCTCCGGCTATTATTTCATCGATAATTACCGGCTCGACAGTCCCTACCCGGAGGGCCAAGGTGGCGCCAGCATACCCGGTTTCGACGCTCTCACCATCGGCCAGGCGCAAATGATTACGATGGGCGATACCAAGGTGCTGGGAGCCACTGTAGTAAATGAATTCCACGTAGGCTTCCTGCGCAATGTGAATAATATTGGCCAGCCGCGCGGCGGCGCGGGGGTGAGCCTTCAGTCGCAGGGCTTTGTAACTGGCGTGGGCACGCCCGGCATCGTGGTGCAAGCCCCGCAATTCGAAGGCGTGGAAAATATTGTCTTTCCTTCCTTCGTCATGGGCGTACCGATCGCCAGTGTAGACCAGTGGAACAACACCCTGTATGTCAGTAACACGATATCGACGGTGATCGGGACGCACACGCTCAAATTCGGCGGCCAGTTTCATGCCGATCAGGTCAACGAAAATCCGAACGCCACCTTCAACGGAACCTTTAACATCGACGGCACGGAGACCGGGTCGGCCTTCGCCGATTTCCTGTTGGGGTTTCCCAGCAACTTCACGCAGACCACCGGGCAGCGTTTCTATCTAAGGAACCGTTACGGCTCAGCCTTTGCCCAAGATAGCTGGCGGGCGCGCTCCAACCTGACGCTGAACTTCGGCCTGCGTTGGGACCTGATTATGCCGTGGTGGGAGAAATATAACAATATCCAAACTGTCGTTCCCGGCGAGCAGTCGGTGCTGTATCCCAATGCGATCCCCGGTCTGGTGGTGCCCGGCGATCCGGGAATCCCTGCGACGCTCTCGCCCTCGCAGTTCCACAATTTTGCGCCCCGCATGGGCTTGGCATACGCACCCAACTTTCGCGATGGCTTCTGGAAGATCCTGCTGGGCGGCGAAGGTCAGAGCAGCATTCGCGCCAGTTATGGGATGTTCTATACGGCCTTCCCGGGGTTGAGCGCGGGAATCATGTACGGCATCCCTCCATTCGGGTACAACTATCTGAGTCCCGCGCCGCCCCTGCTTGCCACGCCGTTCATCACCGCCGCGAACGGGAGCCGAAGCACCGATCCCTTCCCGCTGGATTTCCCTCCGCACAATGTATCCACGCAGAACCCGTTTACCGCTTTCAATTTTGCGGCTGTAACCCCGATCGGCGCCGACCCCTACTTTTACTACCGCAACAGCGTTCCTTACACGGAAAACTACATGTTCTCGTTGCAGCGCCAGATCGCCGGCAGCGCTCTGCTGACCGTCAGTTATGCGGGCAATGAAGGGCATCACCTGCTGGTGCTGGTGCCCACGAATGCAGGCAATCCGTCGCTGTGCCTTAGCCTTAGCCAGCCGAATGCAGTGGCTCCCGGAAGCGCAACGTGCGGACCTTTCGGCGAAGACGCCGCGTATAATTCGGCATCCGGCAAATCTTACCAGGGAACGCGCGTGGGCCTCGGGCCGAATTTCGGATCGACCACCGCGCAAAAGTCGGTCGGCAATTCGGACTACAATGCCCTGGAAGCCACCCTGAAGTTCGCCGCCGGCCAGCGGGCCACTCTGCTGATCGGCTATACCTTTTCCAAGTCCATCGACGAGGCGTCCAATCTCGGCGAGCAGACCAATCCATTTAATGCGGCTCTGACGCGCGCGATCTCCGCATTCGACATGCGGCACAACTTCGTGGCGACTTATACCTACGCCCTGCCCTTCGATCGATGGCTCGGGCGTAGCCGCCTTACCGATGGATGGAGCCTGTCGGGTACTACGCGCTTCAGCACCGGCTTCCCGGTGACTCTGGCCGACGACTCGGACCGGTCGCTTCTGGGGACGCTGGGCAACGGCGTGAATAACGAGCTGCTGGATACGCCGGAGGTTTCGGCGGGTCCGCTCCGGATCGATACCAACCCTCGCAATGGCAGGCCGGAATTCAATACCAGCCTATTCGCTCCGGAAACCCTGGGACAGTTGGGCAATGCGGCTCGGCGCTTCTTTTATGGCCCCGGGATTTGCAACTTCGATATGCAAGTCAGCAAAACGGTGCGATTCACGGAATCAAAGTCGCTGGACATCCGCGTGGAAGCGTTCAACGTGTTCAACCACGCCCAGTTCTACGGTCCATCGGCAGTGGATGGGGAGATCAACGATCCGGATTTCGGACGGGTGGTGAGCGCCGCGGCGCCGCGTTTAGTGCAAGTAGCGGCCAAATTCCATTTTTAGCGATTCTGCGTTCACCGGAGGGCGGCCAATCATGGCCGCAGCCGCCTTTTAGGCGGCCTTTAGTTTCTACATTTTCACCGTGGGGCGGCCAATCGTGGCCGCAGCCGGCTGTCAGCCGGCCCCCCCGCGAGCGAAGCCCGCGGAAGCCGGGCTACGCCCGGCGCGATGGCAGGAGTGCCAGCGCGGCAGGCAGAAGTGCCTGCGCCACGTCGGCCGAAAATGGCCAAACTCCAGTCAGTCAGCCGGCTGAGAGCCGGCTGCGGGCAGAATTGCCCGCCCCACGGTGAAGAAAATGCAGAAGCTTCTGAGCCGCCCTTAAAACCGCCCGTCGCGCGTTTCAAAGTGCGTAGGCTTGTCCCAGGCCGGGCCACCCGCCTGAATCCACGCGGCGGTCCATGCGATAGCCATCTCCGCGCTGACCGACGGAGCGCCGAACAAACCGTGACAACGCGCCGCGTTATTCAGCAGCGCCGTATCCGCCTCTCTTCCCGCGAACAAGGGTTCGCGTCCCAGCAATTGGCCGAAGCGCACCGCGATATCGCGCACCCGCAGCGTTTCCGGCCCGGTGACGTTCAGCACCGCCGGCGGCGACTGGCACAATGGAAAGCTGCGCAGGCAGACCGAGTTCGCGTCCCCTTGCCAGATCGTGTTCACGTGGCCCATGCTCACATCCACGGGCCGGCCTTTAAACACCTGCATGCCGATGTCGCGCAGCACGCCGTAGCGCAGTTCCACCGCATAGTTCAGCCGCAGCAGACAGACGCGCGTCCCGTAGCGCGCCGAAAAGAATTCGAACATGCGCTCGCGCCCCAGCACCGACTGCGCATATTCGCCTACCGGTGCGGGCGGCGTATCCTCGGTAGCCCCGCCGCTCGCAACCGGAACGAATGGGTACACGTTGCCGCTTGAGAATGCCACAATCCGCGAATCGCGATAGCGCTCGGCAACCCGCGCCGCCAGGTAGACATTGCTCGCCCAAGTGAGGTGCGCGGCCCCCGTGGAACCGAACTTGCGGCCCGCCATGAAGACCACGTTTTCCGCATCGGGCAGCGCCGCGAGCCGACTGAAATCGAGCAGGTCGGCGCGCACGGTTTCGATGCCGGCTGCCTGTAACTGCGCTTCCGCGGACCGCTCCGAGAATCGCGACACCGCCAAAATGCGCGCCGTCACGCCAGCCTCATCCGCCGCCCGGCGGGCCCGCCGCGCCAGGCTGGGACCCATCTTGCCGCCCGCGCCCAGAATCAGCAGACCGCCCTCCATCGCGCGCAACGCCGCCCGGTCAGCCTCGGTAGGCGCGGACAGCAGGTCGTCGAGTTCCGCTTCGGAGTGAATCGTCTCCGTCACAATGTCGCGCTGCTCGAACTCGAACTGCCCACGCTGTTCTGCAGTTGCACCGAGATCGAGCCGATCGCGCTGGAGCCGCCGTTGCTCACCGTAAATGGCAAGGTCAGTATGAACTGGCTGCCGTATTGGTCCGAAGTGCCGCTTTGGAACCAGGTGGCGGCCGCGCTGCTCAGCGACACGGTCAGGCTGGTGGTCTGCAGCGTCTGTCCCGCCGCGGGCGCGAACTGCAGCAAGGCTTGAGTAAGTTCGCGTGTATTGGAATACCCCGTGATCTGCACCTGGAAGCCAGTTGACGTAGTGGTGGCAGTGATCGCGCTGATCACCGGCGCGGCGGGCGCGATCTGGATGGTCTGGGTTAGCGCGACCGGCACCGCAAGAGGGCCGCCCGACTGCCAACTGACCGTGAGGGTGATGGTACCCGCCACCGTTCCGGTTTGCAGCGAGAACGGCACGGGCGTGGTGCTGTTCGCCGGAATGGTGAAGTCAGAGGTGACTCCGCCGGAAGAGAACAGTATGGATGGGTCGTCCGATGGCGCACTCAATGAAGCAGCCGGCTCGAAAGACAGGGCGATCTGGCCGGTGATGTCCGCCGGATATGCCGCGCCCGGCGCTACCGTACCGCTCAGTTGCTCATCCGAGGTGACCGTACCCGAGATCCCCGTGAAACTTCCGGATAACACGAAGAGCGTAAAATCCGTGGAGGCCGTCGCTTGGGTGCTATCGGTAACCTGGATAGTCACACTGGAACTACCTCCCGCCGTAGGCGTTCCGCTGATTGTCCCGCTGGATGCATCGAGTGTCAGTCCCGCGGGTAGCGCGCCTTGCGCCGACCAGGTGTAAGGCGGCGTTCCCGCGGCCGCCAGAGTCACGGAATACGCAGTGCCCACGGCCGCGCTGGGCAAGGTAGCCGCGGTGGTGATGGCCAGGCCCGTGATCGCGATGGTGAATTGTTGTGTTGCCGTAGCGGAGGCGCTGTCGGTCACTTGAACAGTGAAGGTGTAACTGCCGGTGGTGGTGGGTGTGCCACTGAGAGTAGCGCCGCTAAGTGCGATTCCCGGCGGCAGCGAACCCGAGGTCCGGGCGAAGGTGTAGGGTGGCGTTCCGCCCGAGGCTGCCAGCGTCTGGCTGTAAGGCGTGCCTGCTTTTCCGCCCGGCAGCGAGGTGGTGGTGATGGTCAGCCCTCCGGCGACAATGAGTGTAAACTGCTGCGCGGCGCTGGCCGATGCGCTATCTTTTACCACTGCCGTGAAGCTGAACGTGCCGGCCGAGGTAGGTGTGCCCGTAATGGCGCCGGCCGCGCTCAAAGTGAGTCCCGCGGGCAGAGCGCCGGAGGTAACCGACCAGGTGTAGGGTGGCGTGCCCCCCGCGGCCGCCAGAGTCTGCGAGTAAGCCGCATTGAGGGTCGCGTTGGGCAGGGCGGCTGTAGTAGTGATGGCAAGGCCAGTGGGAACCGCGATGCTAAGTTGCTTTGTCGCGGTGGCTGCAAGGCTGTCGGTGACTTCCACCGTAAATGTGAACGTTCCTGTAGTATTGATTGTCCCGCTGATCGCTCCCGCGGCGGAAAGAGACAATCCACCCGGCAAGGCGCCGCCAGCTAGCGACCATACGTAGGGGGGCGTGCCGCCGCTGGCCGCCAATGACTGCGAATAGCCGGCGCCCGCGGCGCCGCCCGGCAAAGCGCTGGTCGTAATACTCAGTGCCCCTGAGACAGTGATGGATACCGGTTCGGAAGCCTTGTGCCCTTGGCTATCGGTCACCTGCACCGTGAAGGAAACAGAGCCGGCGGTCGTGGGAGTGCCCGCAAGGGTCCCATTTGTCTGGAGCGTCAATCCAGAGGGCGGCGCACCGTTGAGGATCGCCCAGATGTACGGTGTAGCGCCGCCGGAAGCCAGGAACGAATAAGAGTATGACACGCCTACAGTCGCGCCCGGCAGAGTCGTCGGCGAGGAGATAGTCAGCCCGGAAACGATGGCGATCGTGAATTGGCGGCTGGTGGTGGCGCCCAGAGCGTCTGTCACCTTGGCTGTGAACGGGAAGGTTCCGGCGGCCACGGGAACACCGGTGATGGCGCCCGAGCCGGAGAGTGTCAGACCTGGAGGCAATGTCCCGCCGACCAGCGCCCAAGCGTACGGAGTGACTCCACCGGAGGCGGCCAGGTTTTGGGAATAATTCGAATTTACCGATCCGGAGCTGAGCGTCGGCGCAGTGGAGATGCCCAGGGGTCCCGCGATGGCGAGTGTGAACGGCGCACTGGCGGTCACGTGGTTGCTGTCGGTGGCCTGCGCCGTGAAGTTGAACGCTCCAACGGTAGACGGGGTTCCGGTCAGGGCGCCGCTCGTGCTGAGGGTTAACCCGGCAGGTAATGCCCCGGCGGTTACCGACCACGTATAAGGTGGCGTGCCGCCGGTGGCCGCCAGAGTTTGTGAGTAAGTGACGCCAACTTCTCCGCCGGGCAGCGGCGATGTGGTGGAAATCGTGAGAGTCGATATGACGGTCAGCGTGAGCTTTTGACTGGCCGTGACTCCGGTGGCGTCCGTTAACTGTACGGTGAAACTGGCGGTGCCCGCCGACGTCGGGGTTCCCGTGATGGCGCCAGCGGTAGAGAGCGTCAATCCGCCGGGCAGGCCGCCACTCGATACCGCCCATTTGTAAGGCGACGTGCCGCCAGTGGCCGACAGTGTTTGCGAATAGGAGACGCCCGCG
>Ga0302325_10032895_pt1 | contig 10636 bp, 4 predicted proteins | sample Palsa_T0_2_FD_201948 | JGI IMG/M metagenome (GOLD analysis project Ga0302325, IMG submission 201948) | Peat permafrost microbial communities from Stordalen Mire near Abisko, Sweden - Palsa_T0_2 | ecosystem: Environmental > Terrestrial > Soil > Palsa > Peat permafrost | place: Sweden: Abisko...
ACAGCAACGCCGACCTCGACCCCGTCGAAGTCGCCGACGCCGGCCGCGACCGCAAGCGCGACGGCAAGCGCGAGAAAGTCAGCGACGCCCACCGCCACGACGCCCGCCACGACGCCCACCGCGACGCCCACCGCGACGGCCAGCCCGAAGCAGACGTCCACGCCCGCCGCCACACCAAGCCCGACAAAGTCGGCCACGCCGACCGCCTCCACGACCGCGACGCCGACGCCGACGCCGACGCCGTCAACGACGCCCGCGACAGCGAGTGCAGCCGGAATCGGCACGCTCGACGCGATCACGCTCCTCGGTCGGACAGCCAGCAGCGCCTCCGCGACAGCCAGCCCAAGCGCTTCGCCCACAGCCAGCACTTCGCCCACAAGCGGCACTTCGACCACAGTCAGCGCTTCCCCCCCGGCCAACGCTTCCCCCCCGGCCAGCGCTTCGCCCTCGGCTACGTCAACCGCCACGACCGGCACCGGTGCGACGTCAGCCCCTGGCTCCGCCAAGATCAGCCTCTGCGTCCAGATAACGAGCTCCCAGGCCAGCAGCAAGCGCGGGGCCGACGCTCAGTGGGTGGTAAGCGCCTGGACGAAGGGCGGGAACGTACCCAACGCGACCGTGCGCCTGCAGTCGACCCCAGTCAGCGTGGCACCGCAGTTCAGCTTCGGCTGCGGCAGCAACGACGGCACCGCGTCGTGCGACCTCGGCGCGATGGACGCGAAGTCGGCCGAACGGCAGCTCGAAGCCGATGCCCCGGTCCCCGCCACGGCATCGACCGTGACGTCGGTCCGGTTGACGGTGATCGGCAGCGCGGCCAGCCTGCCCAAGGACCCGAAGGCGTCCGTGACGGTCGCGATCAGCGGGTCCACATCGGTCACGTCGCCCACGCCGTCCACGTCGCCGCTGCCGGTCGGCTCCCTGCCCGCCGTCTCCGCGCCCGACCCCGCGTCCGGCGCGACGCTCAGCCCGGGCGGCAACGCCTCGGGCCTGTTCCCAACGCTCGATCCATCACCGGGTTCGAACCCAAGCCCGAGCTCGAGCCCGAACTCGCCCGCGGCGTCGAATGCGAAGGCCCGCGAGGCCGCAGACACCTCGGCCCTCCCGGAAGGCGCCCCCGTCGTCGACGCCCAGCTGGTCGGCCTAGCCGCGCTGCTCGTGGCCTTCGTCCTAGCGGTAACCCGCTTCTCGATCCGACGCCGCCCCGCCCCAGCGACGGCAGGCCCGGCAGGCCCTGCACGCGCAACAGCAGCCCCGGCAGCGCCCGCACCGGAATCGGCGCAAAATCCCGCTGACCCGCCACACAAAGAGCAGAGCGGCCCGGAAGCCTAACGCAGCAGCGCCCCGGCCCCGATCAGACAACCGGGCCAAGGGCGCTGCAGAGAAACTACTGCGCGAGTGAAACTACTGCGCGAGGAGCTCCAGGTTCGGCCGGACGTTACCCAACGTAGAGGCCAGCTGCGTCGTGCTCATCGTCGGTGATACCAGCGCGCCGAACGTGTCATTGTCGAACCACACGCACATCGCGGCTTCCTCGTCGTCCACGTGCGTCTCGGTACACGCGGCGTCGCCCTGGAGCGAACCGGCCGACACCTTGTTCGCGTCCGGATACGACTGCACGAAGTTCGTGATCGAGGCGCCGGCATCGGCACGGGCCAGCTTGCCGCCCACGAACATGAAGATCTGCGCGTCGCTGCCCGGGGCCACGGTGCCCTGCTCGTAGACGGCGGACACGACGCCGCTGGCGGACCCGCCGCTTGACTTGGCCACGCCCTGCGCCAGCGTGTTCACGTGCATCTGCTCCCCGAGGGTGGCAGAGCGCGTGTACCCGTCGACCGAGGCCGGGGCGACGACCTGGTGCGCGGGCCCGCTCGGGCCGGCGAACACGTACTTCATCAGCACGCCGCCGATGGCGCCGGCCGCGACGACGGCGATGGCGCCGAGCGCCATCCACTGCCGCCGGTCACCGCTGCGACCGCGGCGACGGCCGACCGCGCGCCGGGTGGCGGTGTCCTCGTCGGTGTCCGGCCGCTCGATGGTGCGGGAGAAGGCGGCGGGCACCGGCTCGTCAGTGAGGTCGAGGTCGGCGAAGTGATCAAACGACGTGTCCTCGACCCAGCTGCGCGGCTGGGCGGGGGGCGGCGCCAGCAGCGCCGCGCCGACGGTGCGCATATCGGTGGACGTCCGGCGCAGGCTCTCGATGCTCGTCTCGCCGTAAGCCGGCACGTCGAACCTGGTGTGGTCGGCGTCGAGATCGACCGCGCTCATGTCGAAGCGCGTCTCGGCGAATCTGCCGCTCCGCCGACCAAGATCAGAATCAGAGTGTCCAGAACGACCGCGGGCTCCACCGAACCCGTCATTGCCGTAGCCAGCGGGAGCCGCCTCCTGCCGGACGTCCTCCCCCGGCAGCCACAGGTTGTCGAGCCGGGTCTCGTCGAACCTCGGTCGGTCGAAGCGCGTGTCGGCGAACCGGGCCTCGGGGCCCGCGTAACCAGGGCCCCCGTAACCAGGGCCGTCACCGTAGCGGGAGCCGTCACCGTAGCGGGGGTCGTCGTAAGAGAGGCGGTCGTAACTCGGCTCGTCGTAGCCGACCGCCTCGAAGTCGCTGGTGCCGATGATGCCGGACAGGTCGTAGCCTGCGCCGCCGACGCCTGGCACCGAGTATTCGGAACCGTTGTAGCCATCCGACTCGTAGGACGGCGGCTGGTGACTGCCGGAGCCGTCGTAACCCGGGATCGGATAGGCGCCGCTGAGGTAGTTGACGCTCTGGTAATCGCCGCCGGCCGGGTAGCCGTCCTGCGCCGGATAGCCATCCTGCTCTGGGTAGGCGACCACTTCGTCGTCGTAGCGGAGCGGCTGGTCGTAGTCCCAGGGCTGCTGGTAGCTCTCAGCGCCGTGGTATGACTCGGGCGACGCGGCGACCGGCGGGTACGCCATCTCGATCTCGCGGCCCTGCACGTAGCTTGACCCGGCGTACTCGGGCTGGCTGTACCCCTGGCCCTGCGGGTACCGGGGAGCGTTTCCCTGCGGGTAACCCGGCTGCCCCTGCTGATAACCCGACCGGGCGTAGCCGGGGGCGGCGTATTCCGGCTGGCCCCAGCCCTGGCCTGCGTCGACGAACCCGCGTACGGTCCTGGTGCCGGCGATGCCGGCGTCCTGCGCGGCCGGCCCCTGGTAGCCGGGGTCGCGGTAGCCATCATCGCCGTACCCGCCGGCGTTGAAGGCCGCGTACGGGTGCTGGCCGTGGTTTGCGGGCGGCGGCGACGCCGCCCGCGGTGCAGCGTAGCGGTAGTCGCCGTCCCGGTACTCCAGGTCGGAGTATCCGGCTGGCCATGAGACCTCGGGGCCGAACGACGCTTGGCGCCGATCGGCTGGAAGCACCCCATGATCATCCTCGGGATGCGGCCATCCGCTTCTCACGTGGCGGTCACCTCATGTCTGGTGTTACCTGCGGTTCAGGCAAGGTCACAGCATCATCTCGGCAATTGCCCATCTTCGCTACCTGAACGGGCATATCGGCGCGCCCCTCAGGTAAACATTTCCGGAAAAAGGCTCGTTACCGGACATTTAATCACCCTGCATCGGCCCGTTAGCGACCCAACGTAGCGCTACGAACACTCAAGTGCAGGACTCTTGCGCACTCCACCGATCAATTTTCGTTTGAGACCGGCATCGATTCGTTACCTGGCCAGATTGCCAGGCTGTTAGAAGATGCGGAATTGTGAGGCGGGTGACGAGTGTGCGGGGGCCGCTGGCTGTGCGGCGGATGACAGCACACTGGGTGGTCCTCGCCGCGGCGGCGCTGACCACGCTGGTAGCGGCGGCGGTCGCGGCGGCATTGGCCGCGTTCGCCGGCCAGGCGCTGCCGCAGGCGGTCCGGCACGACCTGGTCGTCGCGCCGGGGACGTCCCTGGCGGCGGCGGGATCGTTCGCAACCGGCAACCCGGCGCAGACCACGGCCGCGTTGCGATCGGCCATCGGGGCGGAGCTAGGCGGCGTGCCGTTCGCCTTCTGGCCGGGCATCTGGTCCGACCCGCTCGGCTTCGTGGCCGGGTCGCTGCCGGGCAAGCCGGCCAGCCTCCCAGCGGGCAACATAGCGCTGCTGCAGGCCGCATCGCTCGACGGCGTGGCCGATCACGCGGTGCTTGTGAGCGGCCGGTGGCCCTGGCAGCTCACCCCGTCGGCCACGTCCGCGGCGGGCAGCGCGATCCCGGCCGCGATCCCCGCGACCACGGCCGCGCTCCTCCGGCTCCGCCCCGGTGACGTGCTCCGAGTGCAGGACCGGGACACGAACGCGCGGCTGACCTTCCTCCTTACCGGCCTCTACGCGGAGCGGCAGTCTCCGGCCAGCGCCGCCTCGTACTGGCAGCTGAACTCCATCCCGGCCAGCGGATCGAGTTCGGCCAGCGGCTTCACCACCTACGGGCCCCTCGTCGTATCGGCCAGCGCGTTCCCTGGTCAGCTGGCCGCGGGAACCGGGACCTGGGTCGCCCAGCCCGACATGGCCGACTTCAACGCCTCCGACCTGTCCGCGATCTCCGCCGATGTGGGCGCGATCGAGCAATCGATGCAGGCCTCGAACCTGCTCAACGGGCTCACCGTGACCACCAACCTGCCCGCCGTGCTCGCCAATGCGGGCGACAACGTGGCCGTCGCCCGCTCGCTGCTCGGGATCAGCGCGCTGCAACTGCTCGTGCTCACGGTGGCGGCCCTCATCGCGGTCGCCCGGCTGCTGGCCGGCCAGCGTGAAGGTGAGACCGCGCTGCTGACCGCGCGCGGCGCGACCAGGTGGCAGCTCGCGCGGCTGACCGCGGCCGAGGTGATCCCGCTATCGCTGGTCACCGCGCTGGCGGGCGGGGTGGCCGGAATCTGGCTGGCCCGGGTGCTCGGCAGTACCCTCTACAGCGCGGCCACCGCCGGCGGCACCGTCCCGGCCGGCGGCATCAGCCTGAGCGCCGCCGGGACCTGGCTCGACGCCCTGGCGGCCGCGCTCGCCGTAGCCGTGCTCGCGATCGGCGCGCTGCTCTACCCGGTGCTGCGGCCCGCTCCGGCCGGCGCCCAGGTCCGGCGGGGCAGGCAGGCGGTGATCTCCGGTGCGACCCGGGCCGGCGCCGACCTGGCGCTGGTCGCGCTCGCGGTGGTGGCCTGCTGGCAGCTGCGCCTGTACTCGGCCGTCTCCACGTCCGCCAACGGCCCGTCGGCCATCGACCCGGTGCTCGTGCTGGCACCCGCGCTCGCCCTGGCCGGCGGCACCGTGCTCACGCTGCGGCTGCTGCCCGTGGCCGCTCGCGCGCTCGACCGACTGGCCGCCACCGGCCGCGGGCTCACCTCGGCGCTGGCCGGCTGGCAGTTCAGCCGCCAGCCGCTGCGCCAGGGCGGCGCCGCGCTGCTGCTGGTGATGGCGGTCGCCACCGGCACACTGGCGCTCGCGCAGCACCAGAGCTGGACCAGGTCCGCCACCGACCAGGCATCGTACGTCGCCGGGGCGGACGTGCAGGTGGACCTGGCGGGCCCGTGGCCGGCCGGGGCAACCACGACGATCACCGGGGCGAAGGGGGTGCGGGCGGCGATGGCGGTATCGGTTGACCAGGAGGCGACGCCGGCCGAGGTGGTGGCCGTCGACGCCGCCCAGGCGCCCAAGGTCGCCCTGCTCCGAGCGGATCAGTCGAACCTGCCGCCGACCGCCCTCTTTCGCGCGATCACACCAACGTCGGCGGCCGGCGGCGTCCTCGTCGGCGGCACGCCGCAGGTCATCCAGTTCACCGTGACCCTCAGCCGTGCCCCCCTTGGCCCGGTGACCGCGCAGTTCACGGTCGCCGACGCCACCGGCGCTGCCTTCCAGCTGACGGCCTCGGCTCCGTTCTCGGCCGACGGGCGCCCGCACGTGCTCACCGCGTCGCTCGGCGGGGCGCACGCGGCCTATCCCCTGCGGATCAGCCAGGTCGTCCTCTCTTACACCCTGCCGGCTGAAGAACGGCTAGCCAACTCGGTCACGCTGACCATCGCCGGCGCGACCCCCGCGACGTGGGCCGCCGTCGCGAGCTCACCCGAGCTCTCGTCGCAACTGTCCGCCGGCGGCGTCGCCGGCCCGTCGGCGGAGCCCCAGGTGACCGGCTGGCAGCCCGTGGCGGGCGGCGCGACGCTCACGTTCAGCCCCGGCTACGGCCAGATCTCCTCCAACCCGGGCGATCCGGAAGATCCGACCAGCGTCCTCGAGCCGACCGCCGGGCAGCTCGCGCTCACCGCGCCGAGCGCGGTAACCGCCGCCGTCCCCGCCATCGCCACCCAGGCGTTCGACAACGCGAACAACACCGGCGTCGGCAGCATCGTGCAAACGACCATCAACGGCATACCCGTCCCGGCCGACATCGTGGCCGTGGCCAACGCGTTCCCCACCATCACCGATGGCGGGCTCGTGATGGACCTGCCCACCCTCGAAGCGTTCCTGATCGGTCATGGCGCCGAGCCGGTCAACGTCACCCAGTGGTGGCTGGCCACCGACGGCGGCCAGGTCCCCCCGTCCCTGGCGCGGGCGCTGCCACCCGGCGCGACCATCACCAGCAGCGCCGGCCTGGCCGCCGATACCGTCGCCGACCCGCTGTCGGCCGTCCCGCAGCAGGCCCTGCTGGCCATGGCGGTGGCGGCGGCGCTGCTTGCGATCTCCGGCTTCTGGGTCTCGATCGCGGCCAACGTCAGGCAGCGGCGCGCCGAGAACGCCCTGCTGGCCGCGCTCGGCGTGGGCCAGCGGTCGGCCGCCGCGCAGCTGTTCCTTGAGAAGCTGCTGCTGTCGGTCCCCGCGGCCGCGCTCGGCCTGCTGCTCGGCACGGTCGTCGCCCGGCTGCTGGTACCGGCGGTCACGCTCAGCCCGACCGCGCAGGCTCCGGTCCCGCCCGCGGTCACGCTGTTCGATCTACCGCAGACGGTCCCGCTCGCGGTCGCGGTCGCGGTGCTGCCGGCCCTGGCGGCCGCGCTCGTCGTCTTCCAGCGCCCGGACCCGGCGGCCGAACTACGCGCGGCGGAGGCAGCGTGAACCGGCCTTACCGGCCCCAGGGGCTGTACCTCTGGCTGGCCCTGCTCACCCTCTGCGCGGTGTTCGCGGCCACCGCCGGCGCGCGGGAGGCGCTCGCAAGCAGGACCCAGGCCGTGCGGCAGACGCTGGCCGCCACCACCCCGTCAACCCGGACCATCACCGTCACGGCGGCCTGGAATGAGGTGCAAGGTGCCCTCTCCTCCGCCGGTAACGGCAACGCGCTGACGTCGGTCATCCCGTCGGCCACGATCGACGGGATCACCGATCAGCTGCACGACGACTTCGACCGCGCCCCGGTCACCCTCGAGCCGACCGGCGCCGACTGGTCGTCGATAACGACCCCGCTCAACCCGCTGAGCGGCGACCTGCCCGGCACCGGCGCCACCCCGGTCAAGGTCGAGGTGACCGAACGACAGCCCTTCGGCCCGCAGATGCGGCTGGTGAGCGGGCGCTTCCCGGTGGCGACGCCCGTTCCCTCGTTCGTGAGCGGCACCGGCCAGCCGGGCGGAAAACCCGCGGCGGCGACGCTCGAGGTCGCGATGACCAAGCAGACGGCCGCCACGTTCGGCCTGCACGCAGGGTCGACGTTCGTGATCACCGGCCCGGAGCTCGCGACGACGGGCGCCGTCACCCCGATCACCGTCCTGGTCACGGGAATCGTGACCCCGGTCGACCCGACCTCGTCATTCTGGAACATCGACGCCGCCATCATCGTCCCCGACCTCCAGTCTCCGTTCACCCATCCGTACTGGGTAGGCGGGGTGATAGTCGGCCCGGACGAGGCCAACGAACTGCAGACGTACTTCAGCTCGGGCAACCTCCAAATGGAATGGGTGTTCCCGCTCGACGTGAGCTCGCTCGACGGTCAGCAGGTGCAGCCGCTGAGCGACGCGCTCAACAAGATCGGCACCTCGGTGCCGTTGCTCGGCGGTCTCCCCGGGCCCATCGCGTCCACGCTGACCGCCTCCTCGGGCCTGGTGTTCTCGCTCAGCGCGTTCATCGCGACCGCGCAGTCGGTGGACACGCTGCTCTGGCTGCTCTACATCAGCCTCACGGTCGCGGGCCTGACCGTGCTGCTGCTGGCGGGCCGGATGGTCGCGATGCGCAGAGCGCCCGAGATCACCGTGGTCAGGGCGCGGGGCGGGTCGCTCTGGCAGATCGCCGTCGGCACCAGCCGCGATGCCGCGCTCTTGTGCGTCCCGGCGGCGCTGCTCGCGGCCGCGCTGGCGATCCTGGTCGTCCCCGGGGCCGGCTCCGCGCAGGGCGCCGGATCGGCCGGGGGCTGGTGGCCGCCGATCGCGGTGCTGGCCGTCGCCGTCTTGGGCCCCGCCCTCATCGCGGCCTGGCAGCATCGCCTGCCCCGCCGCCGGGCCGCCGCCCGGCCGGGCCAGCGGGCCAGGACCCGGCTGGTGATCGAGGCGGCGCTGGCCGCCGCGTCGGTCGCGGGCATCGTCATCTCCCGCGACCAGGGCCTGCAGCCCGGCTCGGGCGTGAACCTGCTCACCAGCGCGGCGCCGGCGCTGGTCGCCATCCCGGCCGTGATCGTGGTGCTGCGGCTGTACCCGCTGGCGCTGCGCGGACTGCTGCGGGCCGCCGCGCGGACCTCGCGCGCGCCCGCGTTCCTCGGCCTCGCCCGGGCGTCCAGGACCGCGCTCACCCCGGCCCTGCCCGCGTTCGCGCTCGTCCTCGCGCTCACCGTGGCCGCCTTCGCCGGCATGGTGCACGACGCGGTGACCAACGGCGAGGTCGCGGCCTCCTGGCAGACGACCGGGGCGGACGCCACCGTCACCTCCTCGACGGCCGCCGTGAGCTTGACGATCCCGCCGGCCGCAGCGCGGGCCATCGCCGCCGTGCCCGGCGTGACGCACGCGGCGGGGATCTGGAACGGGATCTGGAACACCCCGTCCGGCGGCCAGGTCAACGTCCTGGCCGTCGACCCGGCCAGCTACGCGCAGCTCGTCGCCCACACCGAGCAGTTCCCGCAGGTGTCGGCGGCACTGCTGGCAACGCCAGGCAAGGCCGGAGCGCCCCAGCCGGTCATGGCCTCCCCGCAGGCGGCGGCGATCCTCGATGCCGCCGGCCCAGGCGGCGGCGCGGTCACCCTCAGCACCGACCAGGCCCAGGTCCGGGCGGTTCAGGTCCGGGTGGCCGGCGTGGTCGCAAGCACGCCCGCGCTGCCCGCCGGCGGCGCGTTCGTGATCATGCCGCTGGCCGCGATCACGTCCACCGCCACCCCCCCGCTGCCGCCCCCCATCGATGAGATCCTGCTGACCGGCGGGTCCATCGACCAGGCGCAGCTCACCGCGGTGGTGCAGCGGATGCTACCGGGCGAGGTCACGACCTTCCGCTCGGACGTGCTTTCCGCCCTGACCAGCGGGCCATTGCAGCACGGGGCGTTCACGCTGTTCGCGCTCGCGCTCGCGGTCGCGGCGATCCTCGGCCTGGCGATCATGCTCCTCGAGCTCGCGCTCGGCTCCGCCGAACGCGAGGCGACGCTCGCTCGTCTGGCAACGATGGGCCTCGGCGAGGGACAGCGGGCGTGGGTGGTGGCGCTCGAGGTGATCCCCGCGGTCATCGCGGCCGCGGTCGCCGCCTGGGCCTGCGCCCTGGCGCTGCCGCCGGTGCTCGCCCCGGACATCAACCTGTCGGTGTTCACCGGGTCGTCCGTCACGGTGCCGCTGGCGGCCGACGTGGCCTCCTTCGCGGTGCCGCTGGCCGGACTGGCCGTGCTCGCGGCCGTGTCACTCGGCATAGAGATAAGGTCGGGACGCAGGCGCGGCCCGGCGTCCCTTCGGATAGGCGGATGAACGGGGAGAACGGGTGACACAACCACAGTCGCCGCAGCCGGCGGCCGACCCGCTGGCCGAGGCCAACGGGTCCGGCGCGGCCAGCGACCCGGCCACGATCGGCGCGCTCAGCGCGGACGCCCACCGGGGGCACGTCGACTACGGCGCGGGCGCGCTGATCGTCTGCGATCGTCTTGTCCGCATCTACACCGCCGAGGGCATCGAGGTGCAGGCGCTGCAGGGCCTTGACCTCGTGGTCGAGACCGGAGAGCTGACCGCGCTGGTCGGCGCGTCCGGCAGCGGCAAGTCGACGCTGATGAACATCCTGGCCGGCCTTGACACCCCCACCGCGGGATCGGTCCGGGTCGCCGCCAACGACCTGGCGTCCCTGTCGTCGCGGCAGCGGCTTACCTACCGGCGGTCCGTCGTCGGGTTCATCTGGCAGCAGACGGCGCGGAACCTGCTCCCCTATCTGACCGCGACGATGAACATCGAGCTGCCGCTCCGGCTCGCGGGAGCGGGCCGCTCCGCTCGGCGCAAGCGCGCGGCCGAGCTGCTCGAGGTGCTCGGCGTCGGGCACTGCGCCGGCCGACGGCCCGACCAGATGTCCGGCGGCGAGCAGCAGCGGGTCTCGATCGGGGTGGCGCTGGCGAACTCGCCGTCGGTGCTGCTGGCGGACGAGCCCACCGGCGAGCTTGACAGCGCGACGGCGGCCTTGGTGTTCGGCGCGCTGCAGACGGCCAACGCCGAACTTGGCGTGACCGTGCTCGTCGTGACGCACGACCCGGCGGTGTCCTCGATGGTGCGCAGGACGATCGCGATC
>Ga0302325_10032896_pt1 | contig 10636 bp, 3 predicted proteins | sample Palsa_T0_2_FD_201948 | JGI IMG/M metagenome (GOLD analysis project Ga0302325, IMG submission 201948) | Peat permafrost microbial communities from Stordalen Mire near Abisko, Sweden - Palsa_T0_2 | ecosystem: Environmental > Terrestrial > Soil > Palsa > Peat permafrost | place: Sweden: Abisko...
CCTTCGATGTTTTGTAGAGGCGCGGGGTGTCCGGCAGAATGAGGAGGGATTTTGCGCGGGTGAGGGTGACGTAGAAGATGCGCTGATTTTCCTCGCGGCGGGCCAGTTCGCGCGGCTCTTTGTCTTCCTTGCTCACTGTGACGTTGGAAATGTGCACGGTGATTTCCTGCGCGCTTTCTTCGATGCGCGGGTAGTCGGGGGGCGGCGGCTTGATGGGGCGCGCAAGGCCCAGCGGGATGACTACGGGCCACTCCTGGCCCTTTGCCTTCTGGCTTGTCAGCAGCGGAATCTCATCGTCGACACCGGCGATTTGCGGCGCGGGCCGGCGCAGGTTGCGCACGAGTTGCCCCACCCATGCGCGCAATGGCGTGCCCGCGATTTCGGCGCGCAGCGCTTCGTGCCGCAGCCGGGGCACGGCATCCGCGCGCTGCCCGATGGCCGCGAGCCGAGCGGAAAGCCGCGTCGCGTCGAGGACCCGGTCCACGTATTGCCCCAGGCTCAGGCCGCCCGCCGGCGGCGCGGCCGCCTGCAGCTCGCGCAGCAATCCCAGCGCGGAGCCCAGCCGCGGCGACAGCCCCCGCGTGGACCAGAACGTGAACGGCTCGTTGTCCGCCTGCCCATCCGCCAGTTCCACATCGGACACGGCAAATATCTCCCGCAACACGCCCAGCAGCTCGAACCGGTCCCACGGATTCAACAGCACCTGCAACAGCGCGGCGGGCCATGAGCGCTCCGGCAGCTCGAGTTGAAGCCGCTGTTGCGAGATGAGCCGGCACGGCAGCCCGGCCTCGATGAACGTCTCCGCCGCGTCGCGCAGCCAGGCCTTGCGCGGGCAGAGGATGGCCACGTCGCTCCACTTTTCGACGCCCAGCCCGGACGGGCCGTACTCGTTCAGGAACGCGGCCACCTGCCGGCATTCCTCGTGAAAGGCGGCCTCGACCTTCGGTGGCTCTCCCAGCGGCTCGATGGGCAGCAGCCATGCCGCGCCCTCCACGCAATCCGGTTTCGGGTGCAATTCGCGAAACGAAAAGTGCGTCTGCCGCAGCCGGTCCGCGTGGAAGAAAATCGCGTTCACCGCGCCGATGACGCGTTGCGGGCAGCGCATGGTGACCGAAAACTCCAGCCGCTCGCCGCCCAGTCCCGCGCCGAAGGCCTCGATGTATTTGCGGTAAACGCCCAGGTCCGCCCGGCTCGCGAAAATCGACTGCTGCTCATCGCCCACGAAGCAAAATCGTCCCGGCCGCGGCCCCGCCGCCGTGCGTTTCCCGGGCCACTCGCCCACCGGCGCGCCGGGCGGGCGCGTCACCTCGTTGAGGATGGCGAACATGGCTGCGTCGGTGTCCTGCGCCTCGTCCAGCAGAACGATCCAGTCGCGCGCGCGCAACACTTCGAGAATCGCCGGACTGTCCAGCAGCCGCCGACACCACGCGATTTGATCCGCGTAAGTCATCAGCCGCTGCTCGCGGCGGAAATCGCGATAGCCCAGCGCGATCCGCGCCGCCAGCCGCGCGGCCTGCCGGCCCAGCCAGGAGGCAAAGGGAAAAATCTCGAGCTGGTAGGCCTGGAGAAACGACTTGCTCCCGTTCCGGCACTCCGGGATGCGCAGGAAGGCCGCGTCTTCGGCAAAATCGGTGAGGAAACGCCGCAGCATCTCCTGGTGATCCCGCGTCGTCTCCGGCGATTTGCCCCCCTCGGCGGCCAGCGCTCCGCCGAAGTCGAGCGCGGGCCGCGTCTCGCGGACATCCGCCTCGATGAGCCGCGCGGCCTGCGCGGGATCGATCTTGCGCGCGAGCCGCAGCAACTCGTCGAAGGAAAGAAATCGCGTCACCTCGTCGAGCGCCTCCCGGTCCAGCGGCGCCGCATCCAGCGTGGGGCTCTCGCAATATCGCGCCCAGACGTCGTCATCCTCCTCCAGCAGATCGGTGTCCGGCGCGATGCCCAGCTCCGCGCCAAACTCCCGCACCAGCTTGAGGCAAAAGGAATGGATGGTGCCGAAGAACGCCTGCCGGAAACGCGGCAGCAAGTCGCTCCGGCCCCTCCCCTCCCCCGCAGCCTCCCGCAGCAGCAGCGCCCGCGCGCGCACGCGCAATTCCTCCGCGGCGGACTTCGTGTACGTGACCACCACCAGCCGCGCCAGCGCCTCCGCATCCCGCCGCGCCAGCTCCGCCACGCGCCGCACGATCGAAGTCGTCTTCCCCACCCCCGCGCCCGCCGAGACGCAAAAGTTCGCCTCCAGCTCCGTCCGGAACCGGTCCCGCGCCCGCTGATCGTGAAGAGGCTCTTCCATCACGCGAGGAGGAAGAGCGCGGCCTTTTGCTCGAGAATGGCCGGATCGATCGGCACCGTCGCCAGCGGCAGCGTCTCGCAGACGCCATATTCGGACACGAGCGGCCCGCGCCGGCCAAAGCGCAGGTCGCGCCGCAGCTTCGCAAACACCGCGAAGCGCGCGCGCAGCTCCTCTTCATCAGCCTTGCCAAAGACATCCCGCGCCCGATCCTCCGGCTTGATGATGCCGATAACCGCCTCCGCCGCTCCGGCATCGCGCGCCATGAGATAATACGCCGCGAATTGCGCGCCCTGCCCGCGCTCGAGCGTGGCAAGCGTGGGCGCGGCGCTCCGCCCGGTCTTGAAATCGACCCTCCGCACCCGGGCGCCCGCGATCTCCGGCCGGTCGCTGATCAAAATATCGATGCGCCCCTTGAGCAGCAGCGGCCCGGCGGGCGTCCGCACCGTCACAGCCAGCTTTTGCTCCATCGCGCAGTAATCGGCCTCCAGCCATCCCCTCACCTCCCGCAGGCAGCGCCGCGTGGCCCACGCCGTCTTGCGCAGAGAGCTCTCCCACCAGAGGGGCACGGCCAGTTCCTCCGCGCCGTACCAATCCTCCAGTTCGCGCCGCGCCGCGGCCAGTTCCCGGGCCAGCTTCGCTTCATCGCCCGTCTCCGGCGCGGGCTGGGCAGGGTGATCGCGCAGCCCCAGGATTCGCCCCAGCCAGCGGTGCGCACGATTTCCCACCGCCGCGCCTTCCGCGCGGGAAAAGGTCTCAGCCGCCGCCGCGCCGAAGAGTTCCCGCAGGGCGAACGTCGCCGGGCAGGAGATCGCCTCGTCCAGGGCCGTGGCCGACCACGCGCCCGGCTCGAGTTTTGTCTCGTGAAAATTGAACTGGTAGCGGTCGAACGGCATCGTCCCGTTTCGCCGCGAAGCATCGACGCGCTCGAGGTGCGCGCGCTCCGCTTCCTCCAGCGCGGGCGGCGCCTCCGGCGGGAATGCCCGCACGCTCGCCGCCCACAGGTCCGGCGGGAATGGACCTTCGGCCGTCTCGAGCAGCGTGCGCAGCACCCATTCATTGGGCTGCGCGTCGCCGCCTGCGTCCGTTTGCTCGAGCAGCACACCGGCAAATGCGATCGGGCCGCGGCATTGCTCGATCAAATCCAAAAACCGCGCCTGATCCAGCGCGCGCAAATCGCGCGTGGTGAGCAGATGCGCGCTCTCGCCGCGGTTGCGATTGAGCCGTGCCCGGGCCGCGTCCGGCAGGAATGGGTTTTCGCCAATGGGCGCGGGCCAGACGTGCTCATTGCTATCCAGGAAGATCAGGCGCTCCCACGTCTGCTGGACCGCATCGGCAAAGGTGGTCACCACCACCGGGGCAAGATTTCTATAATCCGGCGGAGGAGCGTCGCGACGTTTCGCGGATATTTGCTCGGCAATCCACTCCATGAACGCGCGACCGGGGATGAGTTCGTCGCGGAACGGGAATCCGATGGGCGACCATGCGGCTCCCAGCGGGTCCGGTGGCAACTTTAACCCGACGAGCAACCAGTACCACTGCCCGAGCAGAGCAGGCCGGGTTAGGTTTCCTTCCCACCGGCCAAGTGCCGCGATGGTGTCGCACACGGCTGTCCAGACTGCGTCTTTCCGGTGCGGGAGGGCTTGCGCGAGTATCCGCGCGTTGCGGCTTTGCGCCGCTTGAAAGGCGCGGTCCAGCGCATCGCGGACTGCCTCCGGCTCGAGCGCGCCCCAGGTCTCCCGGACGTGCAGCCAGAGCAGCCGCCCCAGCTCGATCAACTCCTCAATGTCATGCCCGCCAAGATGATACCGCGCCACCTGCTCGATGATCAGCCACACTGGCTCAGGCTCGCGACGGCGGCCGGGATGCTCGACGCGCACGCCCGCCTTTTCGAGCGCCTCGGCCACTGCCACGGCCGTCGCGGAATCCTCCGGCGCGATGACGCCGATAGGAGCATCCGGCGCGGGCCGCTCCGCCAGCCACGCCGCGACTTGCTCGCACACGAGGCGCACCTGGTCCGGCCATTCGCGTCCCACCAGCAGGCCGGGCGCGCGTGCTTCCGCCCGCGAGGCAAGCTGGCTGCCCTCCAGCCGCGCCACCAGTGGCTCATTTTCGGAGGCGAAGCCGCTCTCCGCGCAGGTAACGCGCTCGAGCCCCAGGCGCTGCTCGAGTGCCTCGATCCACTCCCGCTGCTGCGCGTCCGCCGGCAGGCGCGGCGACGGGACATACATTTCGAACGCTCGCGCCTTCGCGGCAGCCACGTCCAGCAGCCCCAGGTCCGGCCAATGTATCGCGTCCCAGCCCACGCAGCAAAGCCGCGCGGCATGCGCCGGCAGCGCGTTCTGCAACCGGCGGTCGAAAAACCCCGCCAGCACCGCGGCCCGATCCAGCATGCGATGAAGCCGCCGCGCAATGGCCTCATCGACTCCAAGCTGATTCAAATGCCAGCCCGCCCGCGCCAGCGCATCGCACGCCTCCGCGAGCGCCCCCGCGTTGCGCGCCGCGGCCAGCGCGGCCTCGCCCTGCTCCTCGTGCGCGGCCACCTTGATCGCGAATGCAGCGGTCGCCGCATGCCGCGGCAGCGGCTCGATCCCCGCCAGCCGCGCCAGCTCATCCCGCAGCCCATCCGCATCGAAAATACGAATGCCCACGATCCCCGCCTCCGCGAACTTGCGCAACAGCCACCGGGTTTGCCCCGCATTCTCAACCAGAATCCACGATTCCCCCGGCCCTTCGCACCATGCGCGCAACCCTGCGGACCACGCATCCTCGATGAAACGGTACAGGTTTAGACGGCCGGAGGGCACGCGGGGGATTCAATCATGGGAATAGGAGAAATTCGAATTCAAAAACCGTTGGCGACTCTTGCCAACGGGGTTTCAATACAGACCCGCCGCACGGTCATCCTGCTCCACCAAAAAGTAATTAGTCATGCCAAAACCCGCCACCCTCGCCCTGCCAGACCCCGCCGCCCTTATCGTGCCCCTGCGCCGTCACCGCGTCATTTTCGACGCCGACCTCGCCGCGCTTTATGTTGTCAGCACCAAGGCGCTCAATCAGGCTGTCAGGCGCAACGCCAAACGGTTCCCGGAGAACTTCGCCTTCCAGGTCAGCGCCGCCGAGTGGGACGCCATGCGGTCACAAAATGTGACCGCATCCAAACGCAACGTGCGCTTTCTGCCGTGGGTCTTCACCGAGCATGGCGCACTCATGGCCGCCAATGTCCTCAATAGCGAACGCGCCATTCAGATGAGCGTCGAACTTATCAATGCCTTCATCCGCCTGCGCCAGATGGCGCTTTCCGTCGAGGACCTGGCTCGCAAAGTGGATACGCTCGAACGCGGCTTTCGTCAGCATGGCGAGCAATTCCAAGTCGTCTTCGACGCCCTGCGCCAACTGCTCAACCCGCCCGAAATGCCCAAACCACAAATCGGTTTCCACCCCAGGGACTAAGAATTCAGAATCCATGCTCCAGCGCGCACCCCCGCGCGGGTCACCGACCCGTGGCTACAGGGCTGCCGCGCTTCAATCCTTTCGAATTTTCCCGTCCTCCTCCTCCGCCGCGGGATAGTCCAGCTTTCCCGCCACCTCGGCATGTGCCGCGCAGAAGCATCCGCCCAGGATGATGACGCTGCCGGTGAGATACACCCACATGAGCACCGCGATCACGCTGCCAAAGGCGCCGTACACCTTGTTGAAGTGCGCCACGTTCTTCGCGTAGAGGACAAAGAGATACTGAAGCACCTGGAGCAGCAGTGTGACCCCCAACGCCCCCTCCCATACCTCGCCAAAGGTGGTCCGCCGCTTCGGCGCCAGCATGTAAAACATACTGAATCCGTAAAAGAGCACCGCGGAGGGCAGCAGGAAGCGCACTAGAGCGAATCCCAGGATGATCACGCGGATGCCGTGCGAGACCTTGAGCTGCCACGCCTGCAGGATGGCCGGCGCCAGCACCCCCATCAGAAGCGCGCTGGCCATGATTGCCGCCATGAGCAGGTTCTGGATCGGCAGCCGCCACCATGTGTACTCATGGGTCCCCCAGGCCCGGTTCACCCCGCGCACCAGCGCCTGGAAAAGGCGCAGCGAACTCCATATCACCCCCAGCAACGCGAAGGACCCCACGCCGCGCCGCGCCTTGACCACGCCCCGGATGGTCTTGCTCACCAGGTCGTGCTTGTCCGTGTCCACCAGCACGTAATTGCTCACCGCCTGCAGCACCCTGGCGGTTACCTGCGCCGGGTCGAAGAAATACGAACCGATGGAGACCACCAGCAGCAGCAGAGGAAACAGCGCGAAGAACGCATAGTAGGCGAACGCGGCCGCCCGCATCTCGCCATCGATGGACGAATACTTGATCAGCGTTAGCCAAAGCGCCCGAAAAGGCCGGTCTCTCGGCTTGCGGCTGGGGGCGGCTGCGCCTGGCGTCATCGCGGCGCACTTTAGGGAACCACTGATTCAATGGGAAATGCATTTATTGCAGTCTGCTCATCCATTGCTAGCCTTTGCCGCCGTGAGTGAGGGGGAACCGGAAAAATCAGCGCCAGCGCCCGGCCCCGGCCCGGGCGGCCCGAAGCGCGAGCGCCACCGGGGACGCCACGTCCTCCGTGCGTTGCTGATCTTCCTGGCGCTTCTGGTCGTTTTCCATCGGCCGCTCCTCATCGCCCTGGTCCACGCCGTGGCCATCAAGGAGGCCGCGAAGCAGAACATCCAGCTCTCCCTCCAGGTCGAGGGCACGATCTTCACCAATCTCAGCCTCAAGAACATCCGGGCTGTCCCCAACGGACGCGGACCCACCCCCGTTGACTCGATCTCCATCGAGGAGGTCACGGTCCGGTACTCGATCCCCGCCCTCCTGCGCAAAGGGGCGAGCGAGTTCCTGCGCAGCTACACCCTCCGCAACGCCTCCATCGTGGTGAAGCCGGTCGAGGGCACCAACGAGCAGAAGACCGATCTCGCTTCGACTCTGCACGGTCTCATCCAGCAGCCCGCCCTCTTCAGCGACCGCGTCGAGATCGACAACCTCAACCTCGTGGCCCACGTCCCGGACGGAGACTTCGCCATGAAAGGTCTCACGCTCTCCCTCGATCCCGTCCAGCCCGGCTCGCTCGATATCGCCCTGCTGCAAATCCCAAGGGTTCGCACCTGGCACGACCTGAAGGCCACCAGCAGCTATGCCAACCGCGACCTCATTCTCCGCGGCCTCGAGATCGACCCGCAAATCATCGTGCAAAAATTCGAGATCGACGCCTCGCAACGCGCCCAGGGCATCAACCGCATGGAGATCGAGGGCTCGATCTTCGGCGGCAGCGCCCAGTTCTCGATGCTCGTGCGCGAGCTGCCCGGCAAACACAAAAACAACGTGAGCAACGCCTTCGCGCAGGTCGATACCACCCTGAGCGACCTCTCGCTCGAAAAACTCTCGCAATACTTCGGCGTCAGCACGCCGGCCATTGGCAGCGTCAGCGACGCCGCCGTGCATCTTACTGGCGATCCGAACACGCCCGCAAGCTGGACCGGCTCCATCACCACCGATATCGGCGCGGTGCGAGCCGGCAGCGCGGTGCTGGATAAGGCCAATGTGCGGCTCGACGTGAACAAAGGCTGGGCGACGTTCGGCTCCACGCTTTTCAGCGGCGGCAACAGCGTGACGGTGCAGGCGGTTGGGAAATTGCCCGACTCGCTCGAGGGCTTCGCCGGCTCGGCCATCACCGGCTGGCTCGATATTTCCGCGAACGATCTTAATCACTTCGCGGCGGATGTGACGAGCGGCAGCGTGGCGGGGGATGGGACCTTCGATTTGCGCAACAACACCCTGCGCGCCAGCCTGGCGGTCAAGGCCGCCAGCGTCTCCGGGAAGGACCTCGACGTCTCCGCGGCGAACGTGAAGGCGGAGATCACCGAACGGCTGCCGCAAGGGACCAATGGGACGGCGGATATGATCGACGGCCTGGAAACGCAGCTCGACGGGCATGTCTCCGACCTCCGCGCCGGAGTTTACGCCATCGATTCCGCGGACGTGGACGCCTCCGTCAAGGATGGGCTCGTGCGGATTGGAAATATCGCGGCCCGGCGGGCGGCCAATTCCCTGAGCGCCAGCGGGACCTTTTCGGCGCCGCGCGACATGACCTCATGGGAGACGGTTCCCGGCAGCTTCGGGTTCTCGCTGCAAGCGCCCTCGATGGCGGCTTTCAACGCCGAGCCCAATTTGAAGGGCCCGGATGGAGCCATCCAGGCCGGCGGATCGCTGACGAATGGCCCGGACGGCTGCGACGGCGCGATCACCGCGGATGTCTCCGAGCTGCGCATGCAGGACTTTGCCGCCAATGGCCTGAAGCTGAACGTCTCGATCCGCAAGAGCGTCGCCACGATCGATACCCTCACCTTCTCGCTCAACCCCACCGACGGCTTCTCCGCCACCGGCCACGTCGCGTTGCGCGCGCCCTATGCCTACGACGGCGCCGTGCAGGCGCAAATTCGCGACCTGTCGAAATTCAATGCCCTCCTCTCGGGACTGAAAGGGGGCCTGGCGGGCGCGCTCAACCTCGACTGGCGGGGCAAAGGCGACGCCGCCACCCTTCGCAGCACCGGCAATCTCCAGTTCTCGCTCAAGAACGGCAAGGTCCAGGACGTGCAGGCCATCAATGCCACCGTCGCCGGCAGTTACAGTCCGGAGCAAGTGGACTTCCCCACCTTCCACATCACCAGCAGCAGGGGCGAGGTCTCCGCGGTCATCGCCGCGCGCAACGACGTGCTCCGCGTCAATGAGATCGCCTTCAAACAGGGTGGCCGCCCCCTGCTCACCGGCAGCCTCTCCATTCCGCTCGATCTGCGCACGCCGGCCCGGGCCGAGACGCTCATCCCCTCGAATGGTCCGCTCTTCGCCGACCTGGTCTCGAGCGACATCGCGCTCGACGGCTTCTTCCCGAAGGGCCAGGCGCCGGTCCAAGGCACGGCCAGGCTCAGCATCACCGCGCGCGGCACCATCGATGCGCCGGATGCGCGCGTCATCCTCGCCGGACGCGGCCTCCAGGCAAAGGCCGCCGCCACCCTCCCGCCGGCCACGCTCGACGCGGATTTTACCCTGCTCGGGAGCCAGCTTTCCTTGAAGGCCCGCGTCGCCGATCCCTCGTTCTCGCCCGTCGAAATCGCCGGAACAATCCCATTTCCGCTCAGGCAAATCCTGCATGACCGCACGGTCGATCCGCAGTCGCCGGTCCAGCTCTCGGTGCGCGTGCCGCGCAGCTCCCTTGCCGTCGTCACCCGCCTCGTGCCCGCCGTCCGTTTCATCCAGGGGAATGCCGAGGCCTCGGTGGATATCGCCGGCACGATCGCGAAACCGCTTCTTAGCGGCGCGGTGCTCATCGATCTCCCCGCCGTCCGGCTCACCGATCCCGACATGCCCTCCGTCAACGGTTTCCGCGCCGATTTGCCCTTCGCGGGCAACCGGCTCACCTTCCGGCAATTCGGCGGCAATCTCTCCGGCGGCAGGTTCGACGTGAGCGGCAGCGTCCTCTTCGCCGATCTGCTCAATCCCGCCATCGATCTCCACTTTGTGTCGCACGGCGATCTCATCCTGCGAAACGAGGCCGTGACCGTCCGCGCCGATTCGGACGTGCGCGTCACAGGCCCGTTCGCCGCCGCTTCGGTCACTGGCGATATCGGCATCACCAAAAGCCGTTTTTTCAAGGAGATCGAAATCCTGCCCCTCGAGCTCCCGGGCCGCCCGGCGCCCAAGCCGCCGCCCCTCCCATCCACGACTCCTTCGATCGGTGTCCCGCCTTTTCGCGACTGGAAATTTGCCCTGAAAATCCATACCAAGGACCCGTTCATCATCCAGGGGAATCTCGCCAATGGCGCCGCCCTCATCGACCTGAACCTCGGCGGCACCGGCAAAGCCCCGACGCTGGATGGCTCGGTGCGCATCGAGAATTTCGTCGCCTCGCTGCCCTTCTCGAAGCTGAAGGTCACCAATGGCTTCGTCTATTTCACGGCGGACGATCCCTTCATTCCCCATCTCAACATCCAGGCCGCCTCGACCCTCCAGGATTACAATATCAACGTCTTCATTTACGGCACCGCGCAGGACCCCAAGTCGGTCATGAGTTCCGAACCGCCGCTGCCGCAGGAGGACATCGTCTCGCTCCTGGCCACGGGCGCCACCACGTCGGGCCTTAGCAATGGAGATGCCCTCGCCGGGCGCGCGGCCATTCTGCTCCTCCAGGGGCTCTATCACAAGATCTTCAAGGCCAAGCCCCCGGCGAATAACGAGACGCTGGTCAGCCGCTTCAAGGTGGACGTCGGCGGCGTGGACCCGCGCACCGGCCAGCAGGAAATCAGCTCCAGCTTCAAGCT
>Ga0302325_10032897_pt1 | contig 10636 bp, 7 predicted proteins | sample Palsa_T0_2_FD_201948 | JGI IMG/M metagenome (GOLD analysis project Ga0302325, IMG submission 201948) | Peat permafrost microbial communities from Stordalen Mire near Abisko, Sweden - Palsa_T0_2 | ecosystem: Environmental > Terrestrial > Soil > Palsa > Peat permafrost | place: Sweden: Abisko...
TGGCGCACGGGTGACAGCCCCACCGGACCGCGATAGACCTTCAAAAGCCTATCTTTTGATAGCCCGTCCACGGCGCTTAGTGTTTCGGCACTCGTAAAACACTCCTGTCCCATCAACAACACCTTCGAAGCATGTCTCGGCCTGACTTACGGACCCTTCCCACCGTGTTTTCCCAGAGCCAGTGGATCTGAAGGAGAGACTTTCGCTTGCGCATCTCTTTGTCAGCGAACGGCATGTGATGCCGAAGGTATTTGGAATTGAATAAGCATCGCGATATCCTTTTTCCGTTGGTCCGTTCTGTCGGTTGTGCGGTATGTCTATTGTTGTGCCGCGTTGGGAGCAAGTTGACGCATTAGGGGCGTTGATTTTATATTGACCTGGTATTAGAGCGGACGAAAGGAAAGATCTTGGAACATCTAGAAAATATGAGATGTCTAGATGATCAGCAAAAAGGAAGAAAGCTCAGATCGAGGTCAGAGCCATTCTCCCCGCGCTCAACGGCCGTTCTGGAAGACCTTACGTTGATCCTACAAAAAACAAATATTGGACGGTCTGGCAGTTGAGATTATTCCGGCTTTTACGCACGAAAGGAGATTAAGGTACATTTAAAACGTCGTGGCACAGGCCAAGTGTTCGATTGAAGATATACCGTATCGCGCCACGCCTGAACTGCCGGCCAGCCATCTAGCTCTCTCTTACGAAGGTACTTACTTGCAGGCGAGACGCACTAACGATCCTCCTTAAATAGTAGAGTTTGCGAAGTCCGCAGCCACAACTGGTTTAAGTTTTGACTCGCTAACCTCAAATTTGGAAGACTATTTTGGAAGACTATTGAAAATTTGAAAGGGTTCAGACTTGCAAGCTTGCAAAGGGCAAATGCCAAAGGGGTCATTTGGGGGTGGACTCATGGAGCGTATGATCTCCGCGGCCCTGGTCCAGACCAGACTGTGTGTGCCGCGTGCAATTTGACTCGGATCCGGACTGCCATCGCTCTCGCTACTGTCAGTCGGTATGGCGCTACGAAGTCCGATCTTGAACACATGGCGACTGGCATTGCCTGGCATTACGGGCCGGTAGGGACAGGGGAGGGGGTTGACTCGGGAGCCAGGCAAGAATCGGCATCTCTTCCGCGCTCTCCAGCGTCCCCATTCTCCACTACGAGTCAACGACTAGCTACCCTAGCAAGGACGCTGGCTTGCTTGCTTGCTCGTCTGAAAAAAAATCCCCCCCTCGGAAAGGAAGCGTGGCTGCGTAGGACCTGGGTCCTGGGTGATGAGTGATGAGGAACGCGGCATAGGGAAGGGAAGGTGCTATCACCCATTGCCCCGATGCGACGATGAGGCGTTCGAAACCGGTGATGACTCAGGAGCAAGAGCAATAACAAACATGTCTCAATGTCTCATACTGTACTGTACCTCCGTATGGACGGATAAACCCAAAACCGTGGGACTCTCCCAGCAGCAACGCATTCGCGCTTTGGGCGACGAGCCAGGAGCTGGGTGCGCGTCAAGAGCTTAGAGAGGACAGACGGGGTGCGTTCGTGTATGCATGCATGCAGTCATCCAGCCCTCGACTTTTTGCACCAGCCCTTTGCTTCACCTCGTGCTGCATCCACCACGACGCGGATGGACTCGAGCTCGCATGCTTGATACAGTTCTGTACAGTTTACAGAACAGTACCGACGAGTGGGAGCGCAGGTAATGGAACTTCAGCCTCGTTTTGCGCTCCCAATTGGACCACGCCCACGTCCTCGTCCTCGGATGCCGCACAGTCGTCTGATATTCGTATTGGAGCCGCCCTGAGGCAGCTTCCCCCAGTCCCAACCAGGGCCAGGCTTCCGTTTTAACTGCTCAACGCGGTAAGGCGCGATCGTGTGGAGTTGGGCGGGCTGATGACGCTGTTCCACGAATCACGGCATATCCGCACCCCTCACTCGGTAGTGCTCGCAATTTCATTACTTTCATTACTTCGTGCTACTTTATTCGTGGTGTAGCAGCCTCGTCAGGTCGCACCAAAGGGGCAGGGCGTCGTAGGAGAAACGTGGATCAACCATTCTCTTTCTTCTTGCGGGAATAATAGACGAGAAACGTTGGAGCTTCGAGGTTCGAAAGCTTCTTTTCGGTAATTCTGTGCCTCAAAGAGTCCAAGTCGAACCACTTACGAAGTCTACTAGAAACTCTAGTTAGAGTAGGACCCTAGTACGGTGGGGGTGGTAGTGTACATTGGCATTTGTACAGGGGTACCCTTTCTTACGTCCGTAAGAACGTCGACCCAAGTAAACCCACGCAATGGAACAGTCCGAGAACTCGGGGACCTCGAGCGAATGGGCTCCCAAAATTGCCGTCGCTCGGCGTCTTCTCCGGCAGGGTAATCTTGCAATAGCAGCTGCGTTATTATCACCGGTATTCGGTATTGCTCTTCCCCGTTCGGAAACACGGGTACCGTATTGGTTCTTGACTTTAATGCACTGATCCCCGCCTCCGCCCCATCCTCCTCATCCAATTTACCCAGTTTCCGGTATTAAATTATCTGATGTACAACATGGCCGTCTATTCTTAGCATTTTTGTGCACGTGCGGGACATGCCTGGCCTGGCTAAAGTTGAGATGTTGTGCCAAAACTTGGATGGTGTCGTAAGTGGTCCAATCAGGGCGGGCCCAGGGGAGCTCCCAGGTCGAAATGTGGCCGGATTCTGCACCTAATTAGTCTGAAGTTATTCGGATAGCATTAATTTCATTATCTGGTAAGAGGGGTCCCGATCCCGAGAAAGAGTAGCAGCGCCCTGGTGACGCTGGTCTGCAGCACTACGGAATCAGGGATCGAGGGGCGCTCGCCGCTCGCCAGGCCCGTGGCAGGATGCCAATGCTGGCCCATGCACACCTTTTTCGGGCGCGCTGCATTTTCCCTGGCAGTTTGCGCTGCGGCTGTCTGATTCGCTGGTGTGACTTCTCCGGGCCACTCTCGAGGGAGGAGGACATTTGAAGAGGCGCCGGAAGAACCTAGATCGCCGACATCCCAAGAGGGTTGAGGGGAAATGGACCAGACGACTGGGCGAGGGAACACCACACTGGGGGGGGGGGGGGGTTCTTGGTGGGAAAAGCCTCGATGGCAGTCAACGGCAGAGACTTCTTTCTGTTGCACACGCATCACGGTTGTCTAACATCAGCCAGGTCCGCCGCCGCCCGCTCGCTCGTGGGGTACAAGGAGTCGAGGACAGGAAGGACAACCTGTGTTTTTTGGGAATACAATATAATAAAATACCATACTGTACGGAGTACCTTCGTACGGTACTTGAACTCGTCACGGACTCTGTGGTACCCTTGCTCTGACGTACCTTCATACTGTACGTAATGAACCAGTCCCCGATAATTTACCTGTTACCTGAAGGGCCTATCCATGCGGGCTCAGGCTGCCATGCCTCTCTGGCGCTTGTTCCTGCAGCGGTGTGGCACAATCCGGAACCCAGCAGAATCGCGACTCAGGATCATCCTTGCTCGGTATATTTCGATCGTGTGAACGGCACATGGATCTCATCTCGCACTCGTTAAACTGGTTTGCTGCTTGAGAAGAAAAGGTGAGACTTGTCTCTCGATTGCCGCGACTGTTGCGAACTCAGCTCAGCTCTGGTGGTGTGCCCCACGATCGATGTTTGCTGGCAGTGGCAGGCTAGCAGCATACTGTACTCATGAGGCATTATTATCGAGCCCTGGATCTGGGGACATATGCAAGCAGCCAGCCAGCCAGCCTGCCTGCCACTGCATGTTGCGGCCCGTCCGCGGCATTGTTTGGAGATATGCAAGTCGATCCAGATTTGGGCAGATGTTGGTTTTGGGGCTGATCGTACTCTCATTCCCCATTCTGAGAGGCCAGGATGAATATTTCCCAAGAGGACTAAGGGCAGGCCTACTGTGGAAACTCGTTTCTTATTACAGTGGTGTCTGCAGGATAGTACGGTAGCATGCTTGCAAATTGCAACTTACATGCCCCATTCAGCGGGCCATTCCATCATCTGATGTTCGCCAATCTTCGTAGTAAGACCTCGGACCTAGAACCCAGGAGCCTGCGAGACACTGAAACCCGCCTCTTCTTCAACACCACTTCTTCAACACTACTGGTACTTCGTCACTAGACGCCTCGTAACTCCGTTCCGCCACATAATCTCTAGCCCCCGTCTGATGAACTCTGATGCCCTTTGAGGCTTTGACACATCGATACACGATACACACTGCGCACCCCACCAGCGAGATTGCTATCGGCAAGAACCAAGACGGTCTTGAGGGAAGGTAAAGAGGGCGAGTAAAGGGTAAAAGCGTACAGTATACTGTAGTAAAAGCATCAAAGCACCCGTTCGATGGGATGGGAATGGATCAAGCTCGTTCGCTCTCGCTTCACGGCTGCGTATCCGACGCTGTGGGTGCTGTGGGTGACATGAAAAGTCGGCCTCGGCCTCGAGCTTCCCTCGTTGTGCGTCGATCTTCCGGGAGCTAAGTTGCAGAGAGCATGGAAGGCGCTGTCAACAGCCAGCGAGATCTCCATCGTGAAAAAAGGTTCGCGCGTGTCTTAAACTCCAACAGGCCTAGTGGCATCGGCGAAGCTACCGAATCCGGTTTGGCGGGATTCCATCACTTGCATGGCAAGCATGGCTCCAAAGCTCGGAAAAACACCAGCGGAACGTTACCACGGCCCGGGCAGCGACGCTGTCGACCAACGAACGAACGTGATCACTGATCACCGCTCCAATGTGAAGGCTCTTGTTTGTGCTCCTCCCTACGCTGTCAGTTCAGCGGATATCTGCTCTGCTCTGCTGTGGTTGTTTTGGTAGACGGCGATGTTGACGGTCCTTAATGATCGCCGTGATACGTCCAAAAGACCTCGGTGGCCTTTCTACCGCGGCTGCGATACGGCAATGCAGGTGATGACGCCAGTTGCCGAGCTCAAAATCCGACTGCAAAGCACATCTAACCACCACTGCGCCGCAGCGAAGCAACCACTGTCAGGAGTCTGGACCTCGGCGTGGTGTTCATCCACACGACCCGGAGATGTGGGACTAGACTAAATTATGCAGAATTTATGCAGCACGGTTTCCAGCTGTGAAATGAGATGAATGATGCTCAGCAGGCTCCAGAGTCAAAGCCAAAGCCGCTTAAGGGGCCCCCATCCCCCCTCCTTGAGGTCTTGATGTCTTGGGCTGTCCACTCTCCAGCAGCCCATCCCGACTCCCGAGACGCCAACCCATGATCGCAGCACTCACGCTCGCAGCCCTTTCGATGGGCTGGATCGAGAGAGCGACTGAGATTCCTGGAAGCGCTACGTTGTAAACACCCTGCATAAATCGGAACTATAGTACCATTTTGCTATTACTACTATGGCCCTGGATGGAGTTTACCGACTCCCGTTTACTGGGAATTGGGGACGTAGTGGCATATACTGTACTACATACCGGGTTGAACGTTACTGTAGACTGGTAGAGGCATCGATCTCCCTGGCAGGCGCCGTTCGTCCTATCCACTCCCACCAAAGCGGCCGCAGATGCATCAACTCCTTGCTCCCAAATAATCCATCGTATTTACTTCGTACTTCCGCACCCCAATTCAAACTCCACTCGTAGCCGCTTTGAGGAAAGCGTTGCCGGGCAGACCTCACACAGGCCCTGGTGCATTACTCCGGTAAGTGCCACCCCTCGCGATATCTCTGATCCTGACTGATAACATGGTCAAAAATACTCACCACGTTCTCTTCTCCCCCTTTTCTCCAAGAAGCTAGCTAGCTACAGTATGTACAGTAGGTGCGTGTCTGATTGATCTGGCACCGATCCCCACTCGGTCCGGCCACTGACGGTGCATCGCGCGCATGGCGTTCGATCAAACAGCGAAGCGCCACAATCACCTTTTACCCCACAAGTTCAAGTGGGCTTGGGAAACTTGGTCCACAACCAGAACCAAGACTCAGATGATCCAGATCCAGGCTGGGCCGCCTCCCTTCCCTCCCTTCCCGTTGCAGAAGCATTGTTATTTACCGGTATGTGAGACGGCGACGGCTCCGGGCTCGTCCTACGTGGGCGGCTGTGTGGAAGCGCGGCCATCACCGTCAGTCCCCCCTAGTCCCACTCCATGGAGAAATTGTCTGCCCCATTAGGCATAGGGCACCAAGGAAAGTCCGAGGAATATCCAGACAAGGCTGGCTGCGTCCCGTAACTCTGGATCGAGCTCTCCTCTTGGGTGGTGCCAGAACCGGAGCTTATTATCCCACTCCTTCTGCGCCTCGTCCATATCAACTAATGTAGCCGAATGCTTCGAAATCTCGAACCATTCCTTTCTTTTTTCCTACAAACAAGATTTACTCCTCCACCAGGCCAATACTTCCCCGTCCCAAACACCCCCCTGCTACATATCCCGCACGTTGCATCGGACTACTTCTGCACGAGCCAGGTATATCATCCTTGGATCTATCCGTTAGTGACGCCTGCGCTACTCCCCCCAGCCCGTGTGTAAAAATCGGACTTGCACGAGCTGCCATTTCCAGAAGAATGGGTATGGCCCATGAGCCACATATCCATTTCTACCAATGCTGACAAAACCTCAACCTTTACAGATACATGAGTTGGAAACCTTCTGGTTCTACCTGTCATATCTCGACTCCCACTCCACCTTCCTCATTAAAGTAGAGGCGTACAAGCGTGACCTCTTAGAAGCCGAACCGCCCACCCCACCGGGACTACCGCGCGAATCGGGACTGACGGCACTTCGTTGCGACTGCCGCCTTGGAAACAAATGGTCTGCAGTCTAGTTGGAAGTGAGCTGAATTCAACCGGAGCGTCACAGGAAAATCACCCTTCCTGAAATTCTCAGGTCAGAGAGACGAGCTGTGCCACAGTGACACCTTCATCCGGAAAGGGGACTTTCATTTAGATGTAGGCGGACGGCCAGGCAACTTTGATAGGCCAAGAAGCGCAGACTATGACCCAGATATACTCTGGGACGTTCATTTCTCCATTGTATGAACCCTCCTCCTACGACCAAAATTGTGACCATTACACCCCTAAGGAGTTTCGACGGTCCGATATACATTCAGCGCCGCAACAAGAAAGGAATGGTTGGAAGATAACGCAGCCTCGTTCCCCAATGTCGGATACTCAGAAAGAACTGTATGAAGCTCCAATACCTAAAGTAGGGGATATGTATCAGACACGCCCAGAACTCAGTCACAAAGCTCCCCGAGAACAGTTACCTCCTTTGAGTAGTCTATTTGGTTCGACACCACATCAAACTCGACCAGCTCAATCACCATATTCTGATGGCCACAGTCCCTCCTTCCCAGCTGTCTCTCCTCACGATAGTCGACATCCAGCAACACCTGTGCGCCCCGACCGACCTTATGAAACTTCATACTTCCCACGACCACCATTATCAAGGCACTCATATGGTTCAAGACCGGAACAAGTTGAGAAGCTTGGTATTCCCCCTCCTCCTCCTCGACCAGTACAAACTGGAGTTAGACCAGAATCACCACGATACGATGCACGATATAGCGTTGAGGCGTCGAGGACCCAAGGGCCACCAGCTGTGAACGGATGGTCGCCTCGTTCACAGACAAACAGACCCGATTTCTTTTCGCGGGACACGTCTTCCTCATTCAGAGCTCACCCAGATCATCGTCACCAACCAGCTTCAGTTCATAGACCCGAGTCAGACCCAAGAGCAGCTTACCGCGAAGCACCCCAAAATGCGCCAGTGACGCCCAACTACCCACCAACACCTGCCAGTACAGTTGCAGGCGACGCGAACTCCACCAAGGACGGTCTTGGACCAAAGATCTGGACTGGGACGCAGTTCTTGCCGCGATTTGTTCGACAAGCCGAAGTACCTGGCGAAGGAATGTGTTACTTCTACGATGATGGAACCCATTGCAAGACTGTGATCGACGGCGAAATCGTCAACGCTCACTGGGGGGTAACGAAGGCCGGGAAACCAAGAAAGCGACTTGCTATTGCTTGCATCACTTGCCGAGAGAAGAAGATCAAGTGCGACCCAGATTACCCACGTTGTGTGCAATGTGAGAAGTTTGGGAGAAAATGCAAGTTCAAGAACGCGTACGTAAACGGTGCCTCCTCCAAGCTCAGGTCACTTGCCAGAGATATTCCGATGGAATTCGTGTCTTACAGGACATGTTACTAACCGTGAAATACAGCCCTCGAGGTGGCCAAGGATCACCAGATACACCTCCAGCCGATCCCGAAGACAGCGTTTCCCGCCCAGTCTCATCGCGAGCCGATGTTGAGTGTTTCAAAGGAGAGAAGCGTGAGAGCAGCCAATCTGTCTCTCCTCGACAACCGCTCCGTCAAGTAACTCCAGAGTCCGAGACTCATCACTCGAAACGTCAACGAAATGGGTACAACGATTTCACACCTGTTGCATCCGAGGCTTCTCCGCGTCCCTCAGTCCAAGAAGTTCACTCCCCATCGACCCCTTGGATAGAACCTTTGGGCACTGGCCTCAATGGTCATAACAGTTTGCTTCGGGAATGGCATACAAATCCCTACAACACTCATCCTGCGCTCGTTACTGAACTCCTCTCTGTCTTCTTCAAACACGTTCCAGAGACTGCTTACCGCATGTACCCCGAAGCGCCCTTCAAGGCGTGGGTATTGTCAACCAGTGAGAAGTCTCCTGATGACTTGATGCTCATTTACACGATCCTTGCTCTTGCAACTGTCTTCACCCTCAAACCGGAGCACCAACCATTCGGCGTTCAGTACGCTACAATCTCTCGATACGCATGTGGTAACCGCGATTTCACCATTCAACTCGTCCAGTCCCGATTACTTCTCTCTCTCTACTATTTTGCAATCAACAACCCCAACGATGCTTGGGATTTCTGTGGTGGAGCACTGCGAGCCGCCAGCGGACTAAAGATGAATTTGGAGATTGAGAAGAGCGACGATCATTTCCTCAAGACCTTTCCATACGGGCTGAATCGTGCTGGATACGCTGAATGCAGAAGGAGGACATTCTGGAGTTGCTACCTGTTGGATCGATTCAACGGATTCTTCTCTGGTCACCTCAGCGTTATTCATCCAGAAGATGTGTTCTTGCGACTACCATCCGACAGCAAGAGCTTCGAATTGCAAGCCAACGTTCAGAACCCATACTTCGACATTACTAACCCCGCGATTCTCAACACGAGCTGGACGATTGGATCTATGGCATATTTAATTAATATCTCTTCGATTTGGGGCGATGTCATGGCCCAGATTTATCGCTCTTCACAACGCCCAACCCCAGCGACATCTAACTCTGGGTTCTCTGCTTTTTACGAGAGCATCAATAAGCGTTTGCGGGCATGGAATGAGTCTCTGCCGAAATGTTATACGTTTTCATCGGAGAATCTCCTGAGAGCAGCACATTCTGGAAATCTGGGAACATTTATGGCTATGCACACGGTGTACCACACTACGGCTATGAAGCTGAACCGTTACATTAAGCATTCCATTCTCTCTAGACCTCAACTTTATAACCACGTTTCTTTGGCACAACACCACGCCGAGGCTCTCTTGATGAACATGGATACGCTGGCATCTCGTCGCTCTTCAGCGCCGTCCAGCCCAGGCAGTTCCAACGACATACCCGCTAAATTCTCATCTCATTTCGTCGGATACTCGATAGTATCAGCGATCGATATACTCACCGCCAAAGTTCCAATCTCGTCGATGTCAACACGTCTTACGTCCTTCAGCGGTGCTCAGATCATCCTCGCCGAGCTTGCGCTCTTCTGGCAAAGTGCCGAGCACCAAAAAGCACTTGTGATCCAACGCATCAGAGACCTTGCCGAGCTTGCAGCTGGGAGAGAGGAACAAGGTGGAGTAGGAGCCATTGCATTTAAGTCTGGGAGCATGGGAGCCGTGGTTCGGGAAGGCGGGGAGGGGACTTTTGAGATGCGCGAGGCGATCGAGAGGACCTCCTCAAAAGACCACGACTGCGTTTATGCTTAAACGATTCTATCTACCTATCTTTTACATTTTTTGCTTTTAGGAATTGCGGGCAGGATGGAATATTACGACGGAATGAAATTCTCGGGACCGATGATACCTCACGGAGTTCAGTGTATGTTTGGATTGAGGTTAGGGATCGACTTGTACCAATATCTAGGCCAGCTCAGGGAACAACAGTACGGTAGCTTGCACATACATACCAAATTTTTTAATGTTTTCACCACCACAATCATGACCATTAACGAAGCATGTTTCCGTATCTAACAAATTGCCAACACCATAGTTTTGCCTTTCGTAACAAACGCATCAAACATTAAAGTTCTGACAATCCTAAGAGACGATCGAAATGCCATTCGCCTCCCGCAAACACACCCAAAATCCAGTCAACAAACATCACATCGCCAACTCCCCACTGCCCTGCACCCTAAAACAGCCCCTTTCGCTCTTCACTTCGCACCTCCAACCTCTTCACGTGCACTTGGTGCTCGCTCTCTCTCATTGGCCCAAACGGCAAATAGCCTCCTCCACAAGCCCCCAATTCCACAAAACCTATCACCTATCATAACCCAACCCACCACCCATCCATCTCTACGAAACCGCCGCGCCCCCGGGGGGGGGGGGGGGGGCGCGCGGCGGGCGGGGCGGGGGC
>Ga0302325_10032898_pt1 | contig 10636 bp, 11 predicted proteins | sample Palsa_T0_2_FD_201948 | JGI IMG/M metagenome (GOLD analysis project Ga0302325, IMG submission 201948) | Peat permafrost microbial communities from Stordalen Mire near Abisko, Sweden - Palsa_T0_2 | ecosystem: Environmental > Terrestrial > Soil > Palsa > Peat permafrost | place: Sweden: Abisko...
CCGGCGCGTCGCACAGTTGCGCGTAATGCAACCGCGGCGATGGCACCGCGGCGATATCGGCCGCCACGTTGCCGCCGCGATCGAAATGGATCGGATCGATGAGAACCCCCGCATTCGGCGCGCCCGCTGCGGCGGCGATCCGCGCCGCCTGCTGCAGCGTTTTGACATCCGTCCACGGCATCGGCTCGAGATCCATTGTGAGCCCGAGCGGTGCGCCGAGTGCGCAAAGCGCAGCGAAGCGCTCGCTCAGCCGCGCCTCGTCAGGATCGTTGCCAGCGACCAGCACGTGCCGCGCGCCCAGGCGCGCTCCGGTCTCCAGCGCCGGCAGATAGCCCGTGACCACGGTGTCCGGCCGCAGGCGGAATATCTCGATGTCGAGCGCATGCAGGCCCCGGTCGGCGAGGCGATGCTCGATCTCACGCACCATCGGCGTGTCGCCGATCAGCGGCCAGGTCGGCTCGTTGTCGGTCGCCGGGAGCAGTCGCAGGCCAACATGCGAGTAGCCGGCGTCGGCGGCGCAGCCGACCATCTCCGGCGGCGAGAGCTCAAGCACCGTGAGCGCGGCCAGCGATAGCGCGCGCTTCACGCCGCGCTCTTCACATGCCCGCCCAGGAACAACCGGTTCAGGTCGGGGTCGGCCAAAAGCTCCGAGGCGGGGCGGTCGAGCGCAAGCCGTCCCATCTCCAGTACCAGCGCGCGGTTGGCATACTTGAGCGCGGTACGCACATTCTGCTCGACCATGAGCACGGTGGTCCCGGCGTCGGCAAGCCGGCGCAACAGGGCCATCACCTCCTGCACCAACTTTGGCGAGAGACCGATCGACGGCTCATCGATGAGGATCACGCGCGGACGCAAAAGCAGCGCCCGACCTACCTCAAGTTGCTTCTGTTCGCCGCCGGACATCGTCGAGGCCTGATTGTCGATGCGCTCCTTGATCCGAGGAAAGCGCGCAAGGACCTCGTCGATGCGGCCGGAGAGTTCGCCGCGCGGGAGCGTGATGCCGCCCAATTCGAGGTTGTGCCGGACGGAAAGCGAGCCGAACAGGTTGCGGCCCTGGGGCACGAAGGCGATACCCTGGGCCAACAGACTGCGCTGCGACTTGCCGTTGACGCGCTTGCCCTCGAAACGGACTTCGCCGGTGCGCGGGACGAGCATGCCAAATAAGGTCTTGAGCACGGTCGACTTGCCGGCACCGTTCGGACCGATAAGCAGGGTGATTTCGCCCTCGCGCGCGTCGAGCGTGAGCTCATTCAGGATCGTCAGACTCGGCGTGTAGCCGGCAACGACGCGGTCGAATTCGATGATCTTGGCGGCTTCCATCGTCAGTTCCCCAGGTAGGCTTCGAGAACCTGCCGATTTGCCTGCACTTCGGCCGGCGGCCCCTCAGCGAGCACCTTGCCTTCCACCATGCACACGACGTGCGGGCAAAGCCGCATGATGAAGTCCATGTTGTGCTCGATGACCACGAAGCTGCCGCCCTGGGTTCGGTTGAGCTCGCCCAACAGCTCGCGCAGTTCATCGACCAGGCTTGGGTTGACGCCCGCGCAGGGTTCGTCGAGCAGCACCAGCCGCGGCGCGGGCATGAAGGCCATCGCGATGTCGATGAGCTTCTGCTGACCATAGGAGAGGCTCCCCGCGGGCAGCCTGGCGACGTGCTTGAGGCGGAAGAGCTCGATCATCTCGTCCGCATGGTGGCCGAGTCCGGCGTCGGGTTTGGCGAACATGCGCCCGATCATCGTGCCCTTGAACTCCTGCGCTGCCGCGATCAGGTTATCGCGCACCGAGAGCTTGACGAAGACCTGCAGGGTCTGAAACGTGCGCCCCACGCCGCGGCGCGACAGCTCCAGCGGCGACATGCCCGTGATGTCCTCGCCGCAAAATTCTACGCTGCCGGCGGTGGGCTTGATCTGGCCGAGGATGCTGTTGAACAGCGTTGTCTTGCCCGATCCGTTGGGCCCGATGACGCCGACAATCTCCCCGGGACCCACCGACAGGCTGACGCCGTCGACTGCCTTGATCGCACCGTACTGCTTGCGCACCTCGCGCACCTCGAGAAAACTCGGCCGCGATGTCATTCGGCGCCTCCGCGTGCCTTGAAGCGGTCGACAAGGGACAGTAGCCCTCCGGGCAGGAACACCATGAGCACGATCACGGCAAAGCCGAAGATGGCCAGGTACCAGTCCTGCAGGAAGCGCAGCCATTCTGGCAGAAGGATCACCACCACCGATCCCAGCACCGGCCCCAGGAAGCGCCCGGAGCCGCCGACGATCACCGCGAGCAGCATGAGCAGCGAAACCGAGAGGCTGAACTGCCCGGGTTCGATGAAATTGACCAGCGCGGCCAGATAGACCCCGCCAACGCCCGCACAGGCCGCACCGATGGCAAAGGCCAGCAGCGTGTAGGCGGTTATGTTGACGCCGGTGCTCTCGGCACGGATTGGATTGTCGCGCAGCGCCGCGAACGCCCTGCCCCAGGGCGAGCGCAACAGCCACCACAGCACCGCGACGAGCACGATCACTGACACCAGGGTGAAGTAGAAAAAGGGCAGTGTGCCGTCAAGCGAAAAGCCGAACAGCGAGGGGCGCGGGATGTCGGAGATGCCGAAGGTACCGCCGGTAAGCTGCTCCTCGTTGCGCATCACCAGATAGACGAGCACGTTGAAACCGAGCGTGGCGAAGGCCGGGAAACCCAGGGCGAGCCCGATCACGAAACAGTCCACCGCAGCGATGGGCAGCACGACGAAGAATGGCCAGCCGAGCTTGAGCAGGATCGCCGCGTGGTAGGCCCCGATGCCGTAGAACGCTGCCTGGCCGATGGACATCTGCCCGGCATAGCCGACGATGAGGTTCAAGCCGAATGCGGCCATCAGATACACGCACAACAGCGTCATCAGGTAGATGCCGTAGCTCTTGAGAAACAGCGGCAGGATCGCGTAGAGCACCAGCAAGACCAGCAGGGCGAGCTTTTGTGCGTTGTTCATACCTTGCGCTCCTCGGTCTTGCCCAGCAGCCCCTCGGGCCGGAAGATGATCACGACCAGGAACAGCAGCAGCGCCACACCCTCCTTGTACGAAGGCGAGATGTAGGCTCCGGTCAGGTTCTCCAGCACCCCCACCAGCACGCCGCCAAGGAGGGCTCCGCGTGTCTGATTGAATCCGCCGATGATCGCGGCGTAGAAAGCCTTCAAGCCGATTGACTCGCCCATGTCGAACTTGGCCAGATAGATCGGGGTCACCAGCAGCGCCGCGACAACCGCCAGCACCGCGTTGATCAGGAAGGTGTAGAGCACCATGCGCTGCACGTTGATGCCGAGCACCCTGGCCGCATCGGTGTTCTGCGCCACCGCCTGCATGGCGCGACCGGTCAGGGTGCGGTTGAGGAACAGCTGCAGGCCGATGACGATCAACCCGGCAACGAGCAGCGTGCCGACGTCGGCGTAGGAGACCTTCAAATCTCCCAGGGCAATCAGGCCGTCGGGAAACGGGCTGCTGAACGGCAACGCCTGCGCGGTTACCCCCGCCTTCACCAGCTGCTTCACCCCGATCGACAGGCCCAGGGTCGCGATTACCAGCGGAATCACGCCGTGGCGGATGAGCGGGTCGACGATGGCACGCTTGAACGCGTAGCCGAGCACCAGCATGGCCACGATGCAGGTCAGCAGAAACGCGAGCCACAGCGGCAAGTTGGCGGTGTTGATGAAGAACAGCATCATGAACGCCGGCAGCATCACGAACTCGCCCTGGGCGAAGTTGATCGTGCCCGAGGCCTGCCAGAGCAGCGTGAACCCAAGTGCGCACAGCGCATAGATCGCGCCGATCGCCGTCCCGGAGATGACCAGTTGCAGGAAATCCGTCATGCCGTCCTCCTTGCGAGCGCGACCGCGTCTACCGGTCGCGTCCGTTTCGCGGCTACGGGATCGGGTGCACCGGCGGCAGCGTCTCGATTACGACCTGCTTGCCGTTGACAACCTTGACGAGGAAGCTCTCGCGGTCCAGATCGCCATGCTCGTCGAAGCGCACGTCGAGCAGCACACCGGGATAGTCTTTGACCTTGATCGTCGCACCATGCAGCGCGGCCGCGAACGCCTTCCCGTCGAACTTGCCGACCTTCTCGGTAATGGCCTTGACAACGTACATACCGCTGTAGCCCTTCATGCCGTTGTGGTCGCTCTTGTACTTGTATTCCTTCTGGAACTTTTCGTCGAACGCCTTGATCGCCGGCTGCGGCGCGTCGACCGTGAGCCCGACATGCGCGACCGCACCGTTGGCCGCGTCGCCAGCGAGTTCGATGACCTTCTGGCCGGTAAGCGTCGTTTCGCCGATGATCGGTTTGTCGTAGCCCTGCTTCTTGAGTTCGCGCAGCGCCCGGGCCGATTCTTCCTCGTTGGTATAGACGAACACGGCGTCGGCATTGGACTGCTTGACCTTGAGCACCGCGGCGGAGAAATCGACCTGGCCGGGATCGGTCGAGATGTCGGCGACGACTTTGATGCCCTGCGCTTCCAATGCCTTGGTCATCGCATCGCGACCGCCCTTGCCGAAGTCGTTATTGACCCAGACCATGGCGACGGTCTTCGCCTTTACGGTGTCCTTGATGTAGCGCGCAAGCTTCGGCATCGCGGTCGCCTGCGTGAACGAGGTGCGGAACACGTAGGGGTTGCCCTTCTCGGTAATGTCGGCCGCCTCGCCACCGGTAAAGTTGGGAATCTCGGCGCGCCGTGTCTCGACCATGCTGACGATGAACGAACCGGAGAACACGGGGCCCATCACCACGTACGCCCCCTGGTCCACCGCTTTCTGTGCCAACGCTTTCGCAGTCTGCGGCGCCGACTGGGTGTCCATCGACGTGTACTCGATCTTGCGCCCGAGGATGCCGCCCGATGCGTTGATCTCCTTGACCGCGAGCTTGACGCCATTGTCGAAATTGGTGCCCGCGGTCGCCCCCGTGCCCGACAGCTCCATCAGGCCGACGACGTTCACCGGGCCCTGTTGGGCGAAGACGGACGCCGATGCTGCGAGCGCGATCGCGACGACGGTGTTGCGCAATGCATGCTTCATGGCTTTCTCCTTGGCGTGTGATGCCGTCGATGCATTCAAGTGAACAGCAATGGGACAAATCATGGTGTCAGTGAGGCGCGCCGGGCGTGGAGGTCTGCGCGCCCAGCCACAGCGCCGCCTTGCGGCCGCGCGCGGCCACCGCCGCTGCAGGCAGGTGTGCGTAATCGTCGTTGACCACGTCGAAGGAGTAGTCGCCGCCGTAGCCGGCGCGCTCGATGCGCTCGACCATGTCGACAATCCCGGTGCTGTGATTGCCCTCCGAAGGGAAGACGCGGCGGTGACGCGCGGTCTCGATCAAGTCGTCCATGTCCCACAGGTAATCGGCGAGCTGGACCAGGAAGATCCGCTCTCCGGGGATTGCGCCGAAATGCTCGCGCGAAGTGCCGCGGGCGAGGACGTGGAAGGAGTCGATTGCGAGCCCAACGTTGGGGTGGCCGGCAAGGCGTACCGCGTCCCACGCCGCCGTGTACTCGTTGATCCAGCGTCCCCAGGCCTGCGCACCGTAGGCGACACGGATTCCCGGCGGTGCCGCCAGCGTCCCGAGCATTGCCAGGTCCGCAGCGATCTTCGATGGATCGCCGCTGGCATGGGGCGAGGTTGTGGAGGCGACGATCAACAGCGGCGCGTCGACCGAGCGCATCATGTCGAACAGTGCGCGCGCGACGTCGATCTTGTAATCGAGCATGTGTCCGGACAGGCCCTCGAAATCGTGCAGCATCTGGAACGCGCTGACCTTGAGCCCGCTGCCGTTGACCAGTTCCACCGCCACATCGAGCCCGTCCGGATGGCCTACCAGGTCCCCGCCGGAGAGAACGATCGCGCCGAAGCCGGCGCCCCTTACGGCGCGCAGCTTTTCCTCGAGCGTGCCGGCGAGGCTGTTGGTATTCATGGCGAAGCGGGCCATATCGGGCATGGAGACCACGGCCTCAGGTGAGCGTCGCAACCGCGCGCAACGCGTCGGGCGTAACGCTCGCGAAACCGAAGAACTCAAGGTAGAGCGGTATCTGCTCGAAGAGCATGTCGGTGCCGACCTGAGTGCGGCAGCCGCGCTCGCGGGCGGCGCGCAGGAGCGGGGTGATCTCCTGTTTCATCACCACCTCGCCGACAAAGGTCGCCGGACTCAACCGTGCGACGTCGAATGGCAACGCATCGGTCGCATTCATGCCGAGCGGCGTCGCATTGACGGCCAGATCGACGTCCGCGGGGTCCTTCGATCCGGTCCGCAGCCCGAGCTGCGGATAATGTGCCCGCAAACGGCCGGCGAGCGCGTCGGCGCCGGCGCCATGCTGATCGTAGAGCACGAGCGCGGCCGCACCGGCGGCGGCCAATGCGGCGGCGATCGCCGAACCCACGCCGCCGGTACCCACGACAAGACAGCGCGCGCCCCTGACATTGAAGCCCTGGCGCTCGAGGCCGCGGACAAATCCCGCACCGTCAAACAGATCACCCAGAAGTGTCCCATCGGGCCGGCGCAGCACCGCGTTGCATGACTGCGCGATCTGGACGGCTTCACTGCAGGCGTCGAGCAGCGCCACCGTCGCCACTTTGTGCGGCATGGTCACCAGCGCACCGCGGATGTTGGTGAGCCGGAAGAGCGCGCGCAGGACCTCGGCGTAGTCCTGCGCGCGCACGCCCATCGGTACGACTACGGCGTCGATGCCGGCGCGCTCGAAATACGGGTTGTAGATCATCGGCGCCTTGACCGGGGCGATAGGATCGCCCAGGTGCGCGATGATCGTCGTGGTCCCGCGAATCACGACTTACTCCTCCGTTGTGCGATTATCGAATTATTGTGCGGCTAACGAACTGTAGGCCACGCTCCAGGGGCCTGTCAAGGGCGATTATCGCAATATCGGGCGATTATCGATCATTTTCCTCCGGCGGCCTGGGATATTTCCACTTGTTTTCGATCCACAGCCAATCGGCGGGATGCGCGCGGATTTCCGCCTCCAGTTTGCGCGCGTAGGCCTCGACGATCCAGCCGCCGCCGGCTTCCCCTTCATCCTCGTGTCCATCATAGGGCGGTTCGGCCAGCACATGCAGGTGCACCGCGTAATGACCGCGTCGAAGTCGACGCATCGCCACGTACACCACCGCTGCGTCAAGAAAGCGGGCGATCTTTTCGGCACCGACGTAGAACGCCGTGTCCTGGTTCAGGAAGCGCGTCCAGTACTTGTCCATCTGCCTGGGCGGCGTCTGATCGGCCACCATGCCGTACGCCCGCGGCTGCCCCGCGCGCCGCAACAGTTCGAACGCAAAGCTGTTGATCGGGATCGGCTGGCCGCCGAAGCGGCTGCGCGCCTCGCGCATGTAGGCGTCGACGCTGGCCAGACGCAGCGGCTTGTACACGGCGTCGATGGGGATGCCGAAGTGCGCTCCGCCACCGGGTAGCAGCCATTCCCAATTGCATACATGTGCGGTGAGCAGGATCACCGAGCGGCGCTCGGCGACAAAGCGCGCGACAAGCTCCGGGTTGTCCATCACCAGCCGCCCGGTGAGCTCGTCCGCGCTGGCGCGCCAGCCCCAGAGCAGTTCGGCGAACACCTCGCTCATGTTGCGATACGCCTGCTGCAGGATCGCCGCGCGTTCCGAGGGCGACTTTTCTGGAAAGGAGAGAGCGAGATTGCTCACCGCTCTGTCGCGCCGCCAGCGCAGCAGATGAAACGTGACAAAATAAACGATCCAGGCAAAGCCGTAGAGCGTGGCGAGCGGCAGACGACCGAGCGAGCGCAGGAGGAAGACCATCCGATACCGCGATAGGCGACGCGTAGCGATCCTAGAGTCCGCGCCGCAACGATCCTTGAGGCACAACGGCGAGTGAGGGTAGACGATTTCCCTGCCCCGGGCAATCCGGACGACGCGCCGGTGGCCCTTTCGTCCAGCGCGGCGGAGGCGACGCTATGGTGGGCGCCGCTCATCTCCGCCGAGGCCGAGATCGCGCGTATCTCGGCGTGGCTCGCGCCGGCGGAACATGCCCGAGCGGCGCGCTTCGGACGCGAAGCGCTGGCGCGGCGCTACATCGCCGGCCGCGCGCTGTTGCGCTGGTTGCTCGGGCGCACATTGGATGTTCCCCCGCCCGCGGTGCCCATCGTCCGCGGCGCGCGTGGGCGACCGCAGCTCGCCGGCAACGCCGGGATCGATTTCAACGTGTCCCACACGGCGGGCGTCGCGCTGATCGGAATGACTCGCGGCCAGCGCATCGGCGTCGATGTCGAGCGCGCCGACCGCAGTGTTCGCGCCGATGGACTGGCGGCGAAGTTTCTTACCACCGCCGAGCAGGCGACACTTGCCCCGCTGCCCGAGGACGGGCGCCGAATGCGCTTTCTGCGCTACTGGACATGCAAGGAGGCGATGAGCAAGGCGACCGGCGACGGCCTGTCGGCACCGTTTCGCCGCCTTGAGCTGCGGCTTGCTGAAGGGATCGAGCTCGTGGGCGGCCCGGATCCATACCGACCCGCGCGCTGGAAGCTCAGCGTGGTCGACGTGCCGGCGGAATTTCTCGCTACGGTCGCGCTTTGGTCCCCGGAGTCTTAGTCGGCAACGCGGCGCAAGCGGCGTCAAGCCACCGCGATCAGGCGATCGAGTATCGCCGGGTCCTTCAGTAGCTCTTCGCTTGCCGCCCGGTGGACCACGCGCCCGCGATCGAGGACGATCGCCTGTTGCGTCAGGCCCAACGCCAGGCGCGCGTGTTGTTCGACGACGATCACCGCAAATTCCCCGGCGTGCACGATTTGGCCGATCACCTTGACGAGCTCGGAGACGATGATCGGAGCGAGACCTTCCATCGGCTCATCGAGCAGTAACAGCTTCGGATTGGTCATCAGCGCGCGGGCGATGGCAAGCATCTGCTGCTCGCCACCGGAGAGCTGATTACCGCGGTTGCGCTTTCGCTCCTCAAGGCGCGGAAAAACCTGGTACGCGCGGCCAAGATTCCATGGGCCTCCGGGCCGCTCGACCACCGTCAGGTGCTCCTCGACGGTGAGCGAGGGGAACATGAAGCGCTCCTGCGGCACCCAACCCAAGCCCGCGTGGGCGCGGCGCCATGGCGACAGGCGGGTGATGTCCTCGCCGCGCAGCGTGAGGCGGCCCTGCTGCAGACGCGTGAGCCCCATCAGGGTCAGCAGCAACGTCGACTTGCCCACCCCGTTGCGGCCGAGCAGCGCGAGGCTGCCGCCCTCGTCCATGGTCAGCGACACGTCCTCGAGCACGATCGAATCGCCATAGCCCGCGGTCAATCCCTCCGCCCGGATGAGCTCAGCCATGTTGCGCTTCCCCGAGATAGACCTCGCGCACGCTGCGGTCGCGCGCGATCTCGTCGGGCGTCCCCTCGACGAGTACCGCGCCGGCCACGAGCACCGTGATGCGTTCGGCGAAGCGAAACACCAGGTTCATGTCGTGTTCGATGAAAATTATGGTGACATCGCGCGGCAGCTGCGCGATCACGCCGAACAGTTCGGCGCTTGCTGCCGACGGAATGCCCGCCGCCGGTTCATCGAGCAGCAGCACGCTCGGTCGGGTGGCGAGCGCCAGGGCAATTTCGAGCAGGCGTTGCTTGCCGTAAGGCAACGCGCGCGTGGGCGTGTCCGCATCGGCGTCGAGGCGCAGCCGTGCCAGGATTTCCCGCGCCTCGTCGATTGCGCCCCGTTCGGCGGCAACGGTGCGCCACCACACGCCACCGCGGCCAGCGCGTTCGCAGCAGGCAAGGACCACCGACTCAAGCGCGGTTAGCCCGGGAAACAGGGTGTTGATCTGGAAGGTGCGCGTCATGCCGCGTTTCACGCGGGTGTGCTGCGGCAGATTGGTGATCCGCTCTTCGCCCAGATAGACCTCGCCTGCGCTCGGCGCGAGCACGCCGGTCAGCAGGTTGATGAACGTTGTCTTGCCCGCGCCGTTGGGCCCGATCAGGGCATGCCGCGCACCGGCCGCGAACGCGAGGCTCACCTCCGAGTTGGCCTTGAAACCGCCGAAGGACTTTGACAGCGCCACCGTGCGCAGCGCCGCCGTCACCGTGCCCTCCCTGGCAGGCGCCCCGACAGCGCCACCAGCGCCCCCATGAGGCCGCCGCGCGCGAAGAGCACGAGCAGCACCAGCAGCAAGCCAAGCCAGAACTGCCAATACACCGGGTTGAGGTTGGCCAGATAGTCCTGCAGGATCATGAACACCGCGGCGCCGAGCGGGCCGCCATAAAGGTAGCCCGTGCCGCCGAGCACGAGCATGATCATGATATCTGCCGAGCGCTGAAAACCAAACACGTCGATGCCAACGAACTGGGTGGTCTGCGCCAGCAACGCGCCGGCGATGCCGGCAATGCACGCACCTACCGTGTAGACGGCGACCAGCTTGTGCCGCACCGACGCGCCGATCGCCGGCATGCGCCGCTCGCCCTCCCGAACACCCTTGAGACTCAGACCGAACGGCGAGCGGACGAGCGCGCGCGCACCGTTGAAGACGATGAACAAAACCGCAAGGCTGTACAGGTACGCGGTCTTGCCATCAAGGCCGAAACCGAAGAGGCCGAAGATTTTCTTCATTTCCACACCCGACAGCCCGTCGACGCCGCCGGTGATCGAGGACGCCTGG
>Ga0302325_10032899_pt1 | contig 10636 bp, 7 predicted proteins | sample Palsa_T0_2_FD_201948 | JGI IMG/M metagenome (GOLD analysis project Ga0302325, IMG submission 201948) | Peat permafrost microbial communities from Stordalen Mire near Abisko, Sweden - Palsa_T0_2 | ecosystem: Environmental > Terrestrial > Soil > Palsa > Peat permafrost | place: Sweden: Abisko...
TTCGGCTCCGGCGAAGTCTATCTTGAAAAACTCATCGCCCAGCCGCGCCACATTGAGATTCAACTGCTCGCCGACCAGCATGGCCACTGCATCTATCTTGGAGAGCGCGAGTGTTCGGTGCAGCGCCGCCATCAGAAGGTGATTGAGGAAGCGCCCTCTGCCGTGGTCAGTGAAGATCTCCGCCGCCGCATGGGCGAGGCAGCCGTCCGGCTCGCGCTGGCAGCGGGATACACCAACGCCGGCACCATCGAGTTCCTGGTCGACGCCGATTTCAATTTTTATTTTCTTGAAATGAACACCCGCCTGCAGGTCGAGCATCCTGTAACGGAGATGGTCACCGGCCTTGACCTTGTGCATCTGCAACTGCTGGTCGCCCAGGGCCTGCCTTTGCCCATCACGCAAAGTGATGTGCAGCTCCGCGGCCATGCCATCGAGTGCCGCATCTATGCCGAGGACCCGGACAACAATTTCTTTCCATCACCCGGTCTCATCACCCAGTTGGTACAGCCCGGCGGCCCCGGCATACGCGAAGACTGTGCTGTCTATTCCGGCTGGACCGTCCCGCTCGACTATGACCCCATGCTCTCCAAGCTCATCGCCTACGCTCCCACTCGCGCCGCAGCCATTGACCGCATGCTGCGGGCGTTGGATGAGTACGTCATCGGGGGCATTGCCACCAACATCCAGTTCTTCCGCCGCATCCTCACCGATGCCGACTTCCGCGCCGCGCGGATAGACACTGGCTATCTTGACCGCCTGCTCTCTCAGACGCCGGTTGCATCTTCCGCACCGGAACCAGCGCCAGATGCCGTCGTGCTTGCAGCCGCGCTCTTTGAAGCAGTCTCCGGCGCGCCTGCATCCGCAAGCACGAACTCGCAACCGGAAAGCCGCTGGAAACAGACCGGCCGCGCTGAGGCGCTGCGCGCATGACTCTGCATCTGCAAATTGCCGGCCGCAGCCATCGTGTTGAACTGCCCACGCCTCTGCCTGCGGCGGAATTTACCTGCACTCTCGATGGCAGAAATATCACGCTGCAGGCAGAGTACCTGCAACCCGGAGTGCTCTCGCTTCTTATCGCAGGAAAATCCTATCGCTGCTATCTCGACCAGGGCCCTGAGGGCCGTGCAGTCCTGCTCGACGGACAGCGCCACTCATACGCGGTGGAAGACCCTCGCTCCCTGAACAGCCGTCGCACTGCTGCCCGGGGTGCGGATGGCCCGCGAGCCATCAAAGCGCCAATGCCCGGCAGGATTGTGCGCATCCTGGCGGAGCCCGGTGCTGTTGTTGAAGCCAATCAGGCAATTGTGGTGATTGAAGCGATGAAGATGCAAAATGAACTGAAGTCACCCAAGGCCGGCAGGCTCGCGCGCATGGCCGTCGCGGTGGGCGACACCGTCCAGGCCGGAGCAATCCTCGCCATCATTGAATGAGGCGCAGATATTAATGCCGTCATTCTGAGCAGCAGCATCGCTCAGAATCCCTGTATTTGCTTTGTCATTCCGAACGCGCAGCGGAGGAATCTGCTGCTCGCTTTTGCCTGTCATCCCGACCGAAGCGCGCTAGCGCGCAGTGGAGGGACCTGCGGTTGCTTGTGCTTCTAATGCGCGTCGTTCTTAAATACCTGCTCAGCGAAGTAATTATTCACCCGCGCCTGGTCCCGCAGCATCTCAAAATACGTGCTCTTCAAAAGTTGCGACCGCCCATCGCGCAGTTGTGTGCGTATGGTCTGCTGCACCCGCGGATCGCTCAGGTCGCGCTGTCCCGCCGGCGCGCGTTCCAGCAGCTTATAGACGGCGTAACCCACCTGCTTCTTGTTGGAGGGGTCGGTGACAGGAAGAATCTCTGTAATCTGTCCCGGCTTCAACTTGGTCACCGCGTTGTAGACGTTCTGGTCGGCATGCAGCTGTGACTCCGACACAAACCCCACGTCGCCGCCGTTGCTGGCGGTCTGCGGATTTTCAGAGAAGTTCATGGCCAGCGCGCCAAAGTCCTCACCGCTGTCCAGCCGGTTGTGCAGCGCCTCAATCTTCTTCCTGGCGTCGGCGTCGTTGGTGGCTTTGCTTCCGGAGAGGTTTTCCGCCTGCTGCGCTGGAATGGAGGTCACCAGAATCTGCGCCAGATGATATTGCGTCTCAATCAGGTTGAACTCCGCCTTGTGCTGCGCGTAGTAGGCATTGATGTCCGCGTCGGAGATGTTGATTTTGGAGTTGATTTCCTTGTTCAACAGCTTTTCGCTGGTCAGTGATCGCCGCAGGTCATGCTTCAGGTCATCCAGCGTTATGTTCTTCTGCTTCAGCCGCGCATCGAACTCCTCCTGCGTGTAGGGGGTCTTCAGCTCCGCCACCTTGGCATTCACTTCCTCGTCAGTGGCCACCAGGTTCAGCTTGGCCGCGCGCTGCTGCATGATCTCGTCTTCAATCATCTGGCGCAGAATGTTCAGCCGCAGGCTGTCTGCCTGTTCGGCCGAGGGTTGCTGCTGCGCCTCTCCCAGCTGGTTCTCGTAATACTTTTCCAGCTCTGAACGCATGATGGGATGCCCATTTACGGACGCCATCACGTCCGCGCCCGGCGTGCGGTTGCAGCCGCTGATGCTCATGCTCATCAGGGGTAGAAGTATGCCCGCGGTGGCCATCCATGCGCGGCGGTTGCGGACCATTGAATTACGGTCGTTCATCATTGCCATCCTTTGAACTATATGCTGAGCGCATCCGTGCCGTCCACGCCCGCAAACCTTACTTTGCTGGTGGTTTCTGCGCGGGCGGTACTGCTCCCGTCGCCGGTTTTGGGGCTGGTGCTGGAGGTGGCGGCGGCTCTGGAGGCGGAGTAATGCCCATGGCCAGCAACGCGGCGTCAATCTTCCTCCAGAACTCCTCCTGCGTCATTGCACCATCGATCTTGCCGCCGTTCAGATACATGGTCGGCGTCGCTTCCACGCCCATCACATCGCCTTCTTTGATGAACGCCCGTACCGCTGTCTGGTCCTGCTTGTCGCCGCATGCCTTCAGCAGGTCTGCATTCACATGCTGCTTCGCACCCTCTTCCTGCATCAGCTTGTCCAGGGCCGCGGTTGATTTTGCCAGGTCATGCTTGTCCTTATCGCCGGTGATGTCGCTGGCATGCGCATGTAGATAGTCCACATAGTTCCAGTAGGCCGCCGGACTCTGTGCCGCCAGGCAATTTGCGTCCACCGCGGCATGCATCGCCCAGGGATGAATCTCCTCCAGAGGAAAGTCCTTATACACCACCCGCACCAGGCCCTTGAAATGCTCCAGCGTCGCGGGAAACAGCGTGGTGTGCATCATCGAACAGAATGGGCACTCCAGATCGTCAAACGAAATGATCGTAAGCGGGGCAGAGGGGTCACCGCGCATGGGTCTGCCCGCGGTAGTGTCCCCGCTCAGCTCAAAGGTCTCCAGCCTCGCCAGGGTCGTCCCGTCAGTGGAAATCAGAAAGGGAATCGGATTGCTGTGCTGCGTTCCCCGCGAAAAAACCAGCGTGATGGCGTCATATCCGGGGACCAGCGTGCTCTTGGTCCTTGCTCCCACCGTTACCGTTACGTCTGGTGGCAGGTTGAACTTGGTGCGCGCAATGGTCTGTATGCGGCGGTTGAGTTCCGTCTGCTGCGGAGTGGCGGGGGTAGTTGCGGCGGAAGCCGTCGCCGGGGGTGACTGGCCGGGTGTCTGGGCATGGCAGCCCATGCTAGGAACAGCAGCCAGGGCAAGTAGAAAAATGGGGCAGAAAAACCTGCGAAAAGCAAAGGAAAGCACGCTTTATTATCGCATGCAGACCTACTCAGAAGAGCTGTTCCGCATGGCGCAGATTGCCCGCCGTACCCACGCCGGCCAGCGTGAAATTGAAGCGGTACTCGCCCTCATTGCGCACCGATCCAAGTTGGTACTTCCGGTACTCAATATTCAGCCCGCAGCAGTCCCAGTTATATGAGGTTTGCAACGCGCCATACTGCAGGGAATTCTGTCCAAGGTCATAACCGACGTTGGCTGCCGCGCTCAGGCCGCGCTTAATCAGGTTGCCGTACCCCAGCAGCAGGCGTATCTGGTTGAAGTTTGACACCTGCGATGTGCCGGTCGAAGTCACTGTCTCACCCGGAGCATCCAGACGCGCATGGCTCAGTCCGGCAAAATAATCTCCAACGTGGAAGTCAGCAAAGACATTGCTCGCGGCAATACGGCCAGCCTTGGTGTCATAGTCCAGGTCCCACTCCAAATCAGTCTTCGCCGTCGTTCGTATCCGCACTCTTGAAATTGCCGGTGAGATGTCCCGCGGTCCGGTAAGAAACGCCACGCCGGAAAAATCCAGCGTCGTATCCAGCACATTGCGCCGGCCGGCCGTCAGCGCTCCGCCAAAGTTTGGGTCAAAGAAATATTTCTGTCCGATATACCAACTGATCCACTCCTGCGTTCCCCCGCCGCATTTGCCTGTCACCGGATCGGGTTTTTCGTCCTGCTTGCATGGCCGCGTTCGCAGTGGGCGCAGAAAAAGCCGCTGGGTCACACCATAGTCCATCTCATTGGTGTTGCTGGCAATGTCGATGGCGTCAAAACGCAGCACGTCGTTGAAGTTGCTGATGCCATTCACAGAGCGATAGACCATGTCCGCTTCAATCGTGTGCCGCAGATCGCGCTTGAAGATGGATTCCACCTTCGCGGAAGTAAAATCGCGCTCAATCACAGGTGGCCGCATCTCAAACCCGGCCTCCACGTCTTTGCGGTTCAGCCAGTTGTTACTCTGCACCGGCAACCCATTTGCATCCAGCGTCGGCTGCTGGCTGCGGCTGTAGAAAGTGTCACGCATGCCCGCAGTGGGACGGAAGAGCCATTGGCCAGCATGGATGGGATAAGAGACCTGCGGATGAAAATCCAGCCGCTCCACTACTCCCGGCGTGCGAAAGGTGACCAGCAGGCTGAAGGGTTGTGTGGGCGCCGTGCCGGTGATGGGCGTAATCAGCTCTCCTTCTGTCCGCTTCAGACCCACCGCGGAACTCTCCATGCTCCACTCCAGGCCGGTTTTCCTTAGCCTATGTTCGGTGGCGTCAAAATCGATTTCAGGGAAATGAAAGATGCGTACCTCGTTCCCATTGGTCGTGCTTTCAAAACTCTGGAAGCGGTCCGCCCACAGCGAGGCGGCCAGGCCATCCACATTATGGGTCGTAAAAATCGTTGACGTAACTTCGGAGGAGATGGCCTGATTAAAGTTTGGCGAGAACGCCTGGCGATACACATACGAACTCAGATACTCCACATTGGCCACAGCCCGCGTCTGCGTATCAAAATCATGCCGAGCAATCAGCGTGGCGTCTTCTCCGCCCTGATTGGTGATGGTGGTCACACCGCCGGAGGTCTGTGACAACCCACGGTCCAGCAGTCCCGCATAGCGCACGTTCAATACATCCTCGCCAAATCCGCGATAGCGAAAGGACGCATTCTCCGCCCAGCCGCGCCGGGAGTAGTATTCCGTTCCCACCGTCATATCAGTGCTGCGGTCGATGACCCAGTAAATCTGTTCCCCAATGATCCAGCCTTTTGTTGATGACTGGCCCAGCACCGGTATCAGAAATCCGCTCTCGCGCTGGTCCGTGTCCACTGGGTGCGTGACATACGGCATATAAAAAATGGGCGTGCGCAATAGATGGAAAATGCTGTTGTAGGCGTGCGCCTGGTCCCCATCCACCCACACCTTTTTTGAGGCAAGCAGCCAATCCGGATGCGGCAGTTGGCATGAGGTCATGGTCCCGTCGTAGACCACATATTCGTCCGGCCCTTTCTTGTCGACCACCTTGCCTGTAAACAGAAACGGATTGCCGCTGGTATAGACCCTCCTGTTCCCTTGTTGCTTCACTCCAATCGAACCGGTCACATCGTAGAAACGCCCCGTCTGTAGGTGCAGGTTCATGGTGCCGTGACTGGCGTGGATGTCTTCCTGGTCCGGGCCGCCGGTCAACCACAGATGGCCTTCGCCGGTGGCGTCGCCGCTCTCGCTGTCATACACCACCTTGTCCGCGCGCAGCACATAGCTCTTGTAGGTCAGCACCACATCGCCGGTCAGGGTGTAGATATTTTCCTGCTTGGTCTGCGTGTCGGACTCCATGCTCACCGGTGTGCCGGTTGGCTGCGGCTCGGCTTTGGCTTCGGGATACTTCTGCAAACTGGGATCATCAGGAAGGTCGGCGTTGTTCTGCGGCTGTTCCGCCCGGCTCTGCACCTCTGCCGCTACGGGTGCCTGCATCGTCAACGTCTGCGCCGCAAGCAACGGGTGACACTGCACCATCAGCGTGATAAACCAAAAGATGCAGGCCGTCCGCACGCAGTGCATCGCATGGGACTGCTCTGCTGCTCTGGTTGAAAACTCTCTGCGCTTGCCATGCTGAATCGGATTCAAGGCCTCGCCTCTATCTCCGTTCCCGGCCGCACCCTGGTGTGTCTTAAGGTGTGCGTGCGCTTCGGCTTGTGTTCCCGCCATCCCATGTCCTTCTTCAAAGCCACGGCCATCGCCGCTGGCCTTCCTATGAGGCTACAACCATTTCACCAGAGCAGCTTTGGTTTTGAACATATACCCGATTTGGCTTTGAACATATACAGGATTGGTTTTGAACATGATTAGCAACGCCCAGTTTGAATTTCCCCCTCCCGAGACGCGGCCTTTACCCCCGCAGGCACCCTCACCCTTGAAGCGCGAAGTGGCCGAACGCCTGGCCGCGCACCGCAACCGGCGTCCCCACCAGCACACCGAACCGCAGGCTAACAGCGTGCGCCCCGCGGACATACGCGCGAATATCATCGCTGCCAGCGTGGCTGCCCGCTATGCCAATACCACCAGCTACCGCGACTATCTCGCCGCTGAAGCTGAAGCAGCTCTGCAGCAGGCCGAGGCCATCGCCGAGGTCGCTAATCGCAACGTCGAGGCGATTGCCGCCGTCCAGCAATCTCTGCTTGCAGAAATAGACCAGAATCCAGACCACCCTGTTATTGCAGAGCAGCTTCCCAACCATGCTGCCGGTGCAGTAGAAAAATCACAAAAAATAATCCGCTCACGCACTCCCGCACCGGACACTGCATACTCATTCGCCTTCGAGCCAATGCCGATTCCGGAAGCGCCTTACGAAGAGCCGATCCAGCTCCCGGCCAACCTCATCGAATTTCCACGCACGCTGGTGGCACCGCACAAGGCCCGCGCGCGTCTGGCCGAGGGCCCTCTGCGCGATTCATCCCCCGATCCAGACTCGCAACTGCGCATCTTTGAAGTTGGGGAAGTTGGGGAAGCTGCGCCTGAAGCCATCCAGTCGCAGGCCGCTGTTGAAATGTCCGCGCCCGTCTGGACTTCCATCCGTCTTGACGATCTTCCAGTTGACGACAGCCCCGCCAGCCTCATGGCCGCGCAGCTTCATCCGCAAGCAACGTTTGCACTGCCGCCGCAGACCGCCCCGCTCGAGCAGCGCATCATGGCCTCGCTGGTCAATGCCAGCATCATCGGCACTGCATTCTTTACGTTTGTCTTCGCCTTTGCAATCTCCGGAGCGGCCCTGCCCACAGGAAAGCTGGCCCTCATCGGCGCTGCCGGCGTGCTCTTTGCGCTCTTCGTGATCTATCAGCTGCTCTTCTTCACCTTGTCGTATGCGACGCCCGGCATGCGCTATGCCCGCATCGGGCTCTGCACCTTTTCAGATGAGAACCCCACGCGCGCTGCCATGCGCTTGCGCATCATCGCCGTGCTGCTGGCGGCGTGCCCGGCTGCATTGGGCTTCCTATGGTCTCTGGTGGATGACGATCGCCTCGGCTGGCATGACCGCATCTGCCACATGTATCAGCGCAGCTATTGAGAATGTTGTTAGCGGCCTGCCGCGGCCTGTTCCGCAGTCACGCCCGCGCCAATCACGGCCGTCTCCGCCTCTTCCTCAATCACTACCAGTGAGTAGCCAATCAGCGGACTCATCTTCACCATCTGCTGCATGTAGTCCTTCAGCATGGCTATGTCCAGGAAGGCCGTACCCGTGCCGGTGATGTAAAACTTGCCCGGGCCGGCCATATGTACCGAGGTTGCGGTCGCCGCCGCCAGCGATTTATGCCACAGTTTCTTGAACGCAACACATCGCTCGTCTCCCGCCTTCGCCGCTGCAAAAATCTCCTCCGGCTCCATGTCCAGAAAGCGCAGCCGCATCGCACGGTGCCCCATGATGCCCTCCAGATGCCCGCGTCCGCCGCAGCCACAGAAGCGTTCCTTGTCATCGAGCGACACAATGGTGTGGCCGCCCTCCCACACTCCTTCGCTGAAGGGATATCGCCCGTAGCCAATGCCCCGGCCCAGCGTCCACACCCGTATCAGCCGGTCAAGCTGGCCGCTGGTCGCCGCCAGTCCCGCGGCCATCGCGTCCGCGTCGTTCACAATCGTCACCGGCGCGTCAATGCCCTGTTTCTGCAGCGCCGCTCCCAATGTTTCTGAGATGTTCTGGCCCTTCAACTGCGGCAGGTTCGGCGCCTCTTCCACCACGCCGCTGCGTATCAGCCCGGGCACACCCACGCCGACGCCGTCCAGCTTTGCGCCTTTGGCCGCGGCCACCACCTTCTTGCACAGAAGCTCAATCAGACCGTCCGCCGGAATTTCAACCAATGCATCGTCGTTTTCAGGGTTTTCTGGAAAATAGCGCAGTGGTCCGGTCAGCTTGTGTTCCACAATCAACCCAGCGGTCACCCGATCTGCCAGCAGTATTCCAACCGTCTTCGCCATAAAAACTCACCCTGCGTTAGCCAATCCCATGTAGCTCTGATGCGCTACTTTGCGGCCAGCGTTACTCAAACTTGCTTACTTTGTTTAATCCATTGAACGCCGCGGCCTTGTAGCACTCCGCCAGCGTTGGATAGTTGAAGACCGTGTCCACGAAATAATCCATCTTGCCGCCCAGCGCCATCACTGCCTGGCCGATATGCAGCAGCTCGCTCGCGCCTTCGCCAATGATGTGCACGCCCAGAATCGAATGCGTCTCGCGGTGGAAGATGAGCTTCAGGCGTCCGGTGGTGTCGCCGCGAATCTGCCCGCGCGCAATCTCGCGATAGTATGCCACTCCCACCTCGTAGGGAACGTCCTCTTCCGTCAACTGTTCCTCTGTCTTCCCGATAAAGGAAATCTCCGGAATCGTATAAATCCCATACGGATAAAAACTCGGATTGGAGAGGATGGTCTCATCGCCAAAGGCGCGCGCCGCGGCAATGCGCCCCTGCTCCATCGAAACCGAAGCCAGGCTGGGAAAGCCAATCACGTCGCCCACCGCAAAAATGTTTGGCGTCTTGGTGCGGAAGTCCTTGTCCACCGGAATGCGCCCGCGCGGGTCTGACTCAATGCCCGCATTCATCAGGTTCAGCTCGTCTACATTGCCCTGCCGGCCTACTGCATAGAGCAGGGCATCGCCGGAGACCTTCTTCTTGCTCTCCAGATTCGCAACCACGGTGCCGTCCGGAAGCTCTTCCACGCTCTCCACGCCTTCATTCATGCGCATGGTCACGCGTGCGTCGCGCAGATGATAGCTCAGCGCCTCCACAATCTCCTGGTCGGCAAACTCCAGCAGCCGCGGCCGCCGCTCAATCAGCGTCACCCGCACGCCCAGCGCGGCAAACATGCAGGTGTACTCCACTCCAATCACGCCGCCGCCCACCACAATCAGCGCCTTGGGCAGATTGCCCAGCTCCATAATCATGTCGCTGTTGATGATGCTGTTGCCGTTCAGCGGCACTTTGGGCGAACTCGCCGGCTTGGTCCCGGTGGCAATCATCACGTACTTGGTCTCATACACATTGGCCCCGCGCGAGTTGGTGATGCGTATATGGGTGGGGTCGTCAAAGCTGGCGATGCCGGTCAGCATCTCAATGTTGTTGCGCGAGAGCTGCGCGTCGGTCACATCAATCTCTGTCTTGATGACGTGCTGCACGCGGAAGGCTAGGTCGGCCATGGTGATGCGTTCCTTCACCCGGTAGTTCATGCCATAGATGGATTTGTAGTTGTAGCCGGAGAGGTGCAGCACCGCCTCGCGCATGGTCTTGGAGGGGATGGTGCCGGTGTTGATGCAGGCCCCGCCCACCACCTCGCGCATCTCCACCACCGCCACCTTTTTACCCAGCTTGGAGGCATAGATGGACGCCCGCTGACCCGCCGGTCCGGAGCCGATAACAATGAGATCGTAGGCGCCTGTGCTCACGTCTTTCCTTTTGCCTAAACTACCATAGCCAGCGCATATCTTGATGTACTCTCCTACACTGGAAACGTGATTCGCTATGCCATTACGGACCGCAGTCTCTTTCCGGGAAACGACGTCGCGCGCCGGACCGCCCTGATCGAGCAGATATACCGCTGCTGTGCGGCTGGCATTGATTTCGTGCAGATTCGGGAAAGAGACCTGCCCTCATTCCAACTGGAACAGCTCACTCGGCAGGCAGTTGCGTTTGCCCAGGGAAACCGGACACGCATCCTCATCAACAGCCGTGCCGATGTTGGAATTGCAACCGGTGCTGCCGGCGTTCACCTCACCGCGGCCCTTCATGAGCTGACACCAGCGCAGGTCCGCGAACTCTATGCCCGCGCAGGCCTGCCGCGGCCTTTTATCAGTGCCGCCTGCCATTCCGTGGATGAAGTG
>Ga0302325_10032903_pt1 | contig 10634 bp, 10 predicted proteins | sample Palsa_T0_2_FD_201948 | JGI IMG/M metagenome (GOLD analysis project Ga0302325, IMG submission 201948) | Peat permafrost microbial communities from Stordalen Mire near Abisko, Sweden - Palsa_T0_2 | ecosystem: Environmental > Terrestrial > Soil > Palsa > Peat permafrost | place: Sweden: Abisko...
TGCGTTTGGCTATCCAGGCTTGAACCGTCGGCCAATCACCCCCCGGTGCGTGGCCTAGCGAGCGTTCTTCAACTCCACAACCATCACTTCAATCGGCTGGCTGCCCGCATTCACATCCGCATGCATCTTCCCTGGTTCCGTTGCCGGCAGCCAGTAAGCCTTGCCGGTCTCCCAATGATTCATCTCGCTTTCGCCGGATTGCTGCACAATTTTCATATCGCCGCCGGCTAATGCCACAATCACGCGCGGATGTTCATGCCTGTGCATGGCCAATGGCGCGTTCGGAGTGACAATGGCTTTCCATACGCGCACTTCATCGTTCTCAAACTCCGCAATTCGCGTCGTGCCGCCTTCTTGCTGGGAGATCGCTCCGCCGCTGACCAGCAGAAGCACCGCTACCGCGCCTAAACCCCTGGCCATTTGTTTACGCCCCCGCCGCGCGCCGCTGTTTCCGCAAAATCGCCGGCATTTCGTAATCGTCGTCCGCCAATAGATCCTGCTCCGCCACTGCCGGTTCAGGCTCGGGCGCAATCAGCGGTTCCGGTTCTGGCACGTAGGCCGGCGCGGGTGGAGGAGCGGGCATGGTCGCCACTTCCGGCGCAATTGTCGAACTGAACGGAAAATGCGAACCGCGCCGGTCGATTTCCGGCAGCGAATCGCGTTGGAAACCGGTAGCGATCACGGTCACCTTGACATCGCTCCCCATCCGCTCGTCCATCACCACGCCGAAGTTGATTTGCACATCTTCATTCTTAGTCGCCGCGCGAATCAGGTTGCAGGCTTCGTTCACGTCGTGAATGCCGAGTTCGCTCGAAGCCGTAATGTTAATCAAGACGCCGCGCGCGCCCAGCACTCCGCCTTCCTCCATTAGCGGGCTGTTGATCGCCTTCTGCGCCGCTTCTACCGGTGCGTTTTCGCCCGATGCAATCGCCGTCCCCATCATGGCGTAACCCATGCCCAGCATGATGGTGCGGATGTCTGAGAAGTCTCGATTGATGATGCCGGGCGTGGTGATAATGTCCGCGATCCCTTGTACAGCCTGCCGCAGAACGTCGTCAGCCATGCGAAACGCATCCATGAACTTCGCGCCCTTAGGCACCAAGGCCAAGAGCTTCTCATTGGGAATACTGATGACGGTGTCGCAGCAGCCGGCCAGTTCGGCCAGCCCGCGTTCGGCTTGCCGCATACGGCGCGGCCCTTCAAACAAAAATGGTTTGGTGACGACGGCGACCGTGAGGGCGTTGAGTTCTTTGGCGAGCGAGGCCACAACGGGCGCGGCACCGGTGCCGGTGCCACCTCCGAGTCCCGCCGTGACAAATACCATATCGGCACCTTCGAGAATTTCAATAATCTGCTCGGTATCTTCGAGCGCCGCTTGCCGGCCGACCGCTGGATCCGCGCCCGCGCCAAGGCCGCTGGTCAGTTTCTTGCCCACCGCCAGCTTATTCGCCACAGGCGAGGCCGCCAGCGCCTGCTTATCGGTGTTGAGAATGTAGAACTCAATGCCGCTGAGTCCCTCCTGCAGCATGCGGCCAACCGCGTTCGACCCGCCGCCGCCCACGCCCAGAACCTTGATGCGCGTGGTCAAATTTACTTCCTCGGCCATGAGGAATTTCAGATCGTCTTCCATTTGGTTTACGCTCCCTTTCTACTTGACTGCCGACCCTGCGATACTCGTCGATGCTCTCTTCCAATCGCGTTTTAACTTCAACCGCCCCGAATACATGGCCAGTCCACCGGCCGTGGTCCAAGCCGGATTATCCAGCTCGCTCGGCCACCCTTCAATGCCTAGCGCCAACCCCTTACGCGCCGGGCAATGCATAATGCGCTCGGCCACATCGCAAATTTCAGGCAGAAGCGCGCCGCCGCCGGTCAGCACCACGCCTTCCAGCAGCGCTTCTTCCATCCCCACCCGCAACACTTCTTTGTAAACGTGTTCGAAGATCTGCTCGGCGCGCGCTTCCAGAATTTCGTTCAACTGCCGGCGGCTGGCTTCACGCACGCCGCGCCCATCGCCTGAAGGCAGTTCCACCAGCGCCGTTTCCGGGACCGAATCGGTCACGGCTGAGCCGAACTGGCGCTTCAGCGCTTCGGCGAAATCGTAATTCACCTTAAACAGCCGCGCCAGATCGCGCGTGAAATGGTCGCCGCCAATGGGAATGCTGGTCGCGAGTACCAACGAGTCGCCATCGTAAATCGCCAGCTGCGTAGACTGCGCGCCCATATCGACAATCGCCGCGCCACGCGCCCTGTCTTCCGGCAATACAGCTGCATAGCCGGCGGCAATGGCCTCAAATACCGACTCTTCCACCGCCAAATGCGCACCATGCACCGCCGAAACGATGGCCTGATGTTCATGCAGCGATACCGTCACCACAAGCACATTCGCTTCCAAGCGCGCGCCCATAATGCCTTTCGGGTTGCGGTAGCCGGCGCGCCCATCCAGGGTGAAATCCTGCGGGCAAATTTGCAGAATCTCGCGGTCTTCGTCCAGTTGCACACGCGCGGCTAGTTCCACCGCGCACGTTAAGTCCTCGGGCTCGATGGCGCGCCGGCGGCGTCCAAACTCGTAAACGCCGCGGCTGTTCATGCCGGACACGCATCCGCCCAAACCGATCAATGCGGACTCCGGCGACGCTTGCGCTCTTTTCTCGGCCTCTTCGAGAGCGCTGCGAATGCTTGCCGACAGCGCTTCCAAATCGCCGAGCCGACCTTTGTTCCACGCCTGCACCGGCGCTTCGCCATATCCCAAAAAACGCGTGGTAAAGTCTTCCAGCGCGCAAATAACAACGCGCGAGGCGCTGCTGCCCAGATCCAGACCGACCGCCAATTTGGTTTTACCGCTCAAATCGATTTTCCCCTACCGCCGTAATCACGCCATCCACGCGCAGATCGAGCGTCTTAGCGTCTGGACGCTTCTCTTTGATCTCGCTGTAGTTCGCCAGAAAGTTGCGCAGCCTTTCGGCATAGTTCTCTTCTCCTACCATCAGATTCACCACGTCGTTGCCCACATGCTCGGCCACCACCAAATTGTTCGGGTCGCTCACATCCACTTCGGAGACCTGCACCCCCAACGGCCCAATCTCGTTCAACATGTCCAACGCCCGCATCACCCGCGCGCGGCGGCTCTGCACCGTCTCGTTCTCGCGTACCCCGGCGATCACCGGCAGCGTAAACCTTGCGGCCACGCGCGGCCGCAAAATATGCCCGTAAATATCGATCAGTGCCAGGCGCGTGCCCTCGCCCGCGCGCGGTGCCGGCAGCCTCACGAACGCTACCGGCTCCCGCTCGCGGATCGCCACTCTCAGCGTGTCCGGCCATATCTTCGAAACCGCCGCATCTTGCACCCAATCGATCTCCAGCAATTGCTCCCTCCGGGCTTGAAGCGGAACCAGGTACAAACTCCGTCCGAAGTCTTGCGAGAAGACATGACGGACTTGGGAAGCCGACGCATAATGTACCCCCTCCACCACCAGATTTGGACTCTGCCCTGCCAGTTCTTCGGCTTCCGCCACCCGGAAGCGATCGTCTTTTATCAAGAATTCCACTATCAAATGCCAGGCCATCAATGCGCCCACCATCAGCACAATGCCTGAAATGAGCCAAAACGCCAGGCGCAGCCATTGGAGCCCGGCGAACAGGCCCAGGCGTGCGTCGGCATCGTCGCTGATGGCTGATTTACGGCGCGCCAACTATGCCCCACCCCGCAGTCTTTCGAGAATCTTTTCGGCAGCCTGCGAAACGCTGCCGGCGCCGAGCGTTACGATCAAATCTCCCGGACCGGCATCGCCCGCAATCGCCGCCACGCCTTCATCCATAGTCGCTACGTAGTGCGCCGAACGGTGGCCGAATGAGCGGATCTTCTCCACCAGTGCTTTCGCGTTCACTCCTTCGATCGACGGTTCCGACGCGGCATAAATGTCGAGCAGATACAGATTGTCAGCCTGATTGAAAGCTCCGGCAAAATCGTCCATCAGAAACTTGGTGCGCGAGAAACGGTGCGGCTGAAACAAAACGTGAATTTTCTTGTAAGGCCCCAGCCGTGCGGCTTCGAGCGTGGCCTTGACTTCTGTTGGATGGTGACCGTAATCGTCCAGGACGGTTACGCCATTTTCTACCCCTCGCACCGAGAAGCGCCGGTCTACGCCGCTAAACGCCGCCAGCCCTTCGCGGAGCTGCGCCACTGTCACATCCATTTCCAGACCAATGCCCGCCGCCGCCGTTGCGTTCAATACGTTGTGAACGCCCGGCACGCTCAAATGGAAATCTCCCAGTTCACTCCCATGCCGCCGCAATGCGAAATCGCTACCTCCCGCCCCCAACCGGATCTCTTGAATCTCCAGGTCCACTTGCGCTGAACGGCCATAAGTGATGGTGCGCCTGCGGATTTTGGGAAAGATCTGCTGGATGTTGGCATCTTCCATGCACAGCACCGCCGCTCCGTAGAACGGCACCCGATTCACGAATTGGGTGAAAGCATTCTGGATCTCTTCGAGCGATGCGTAGTGATCCAAGTGCTCGCGGTCGATATTCGTCACTACCGCTAGAATCGGCGCGAGCTTTAAGAACGACCCATCGCTTTCGTCCGATTCAACCACCAGAATCGTGCTTTTGCCCACTCGCGCGTTCGATCCCTCCATCGCAGCCACACGGCCGCCCACCACAACCGTAGGGTCGAGATTGGCGGTGTTCAAAATGGAGGCGACCATCGACGTCGTCGTAGTTTTGCCGTGGCTGCCGGCAATCGCGATGCCGAATTTCAAGCGCATCAACTCCGCGAGCAGTTCGCCGCGCGGAATCACCGGTATCGTCAGGCGGCGCGCTTCGGCAACTTCGGGATTGGCTGGATCGAGCGCCGACGTCACGACAACCGCCTTCGCACCTGCTACATTCTCCGCCCGGTGACCGACTTGCACCGTCGCGCCCAGTTTGGTCAGCCGTTCGGTGATCGGACTTAGTTTCGCGTCCGATCCTGAGACCTGATATCCAAGCGTGAGCAGAACCTCGGCGATGGCACTCATGCCAATGCCCCCGATGCCAACAAAGTGGACGTGTTGGGGCTTAAAAAACATTTCTTGCCACTATTGTTTCGGCTTTATGAGCGTGTGTCAAATAAAAAACCTTTTTTTATGCGCGGCGCTTGCTTTTTGCCGCGCAAAAGGGGGACGGACTGCTCGGTCCCCGCTGAAGAAATCGACCAGGGTCCGGAATACCTCTCTGTGGGCAGAGCTGTCCGTCCCCCTTTTGCGTTCCACGTTGATCGCCACTCCTACCCTCCCGCCCCTCTGCTTTTTGCCGCTTCCTCCAGTACTGTCGCTGCCCGCTCGGCCGCTCCCCGATGTGCAAACTGGCGCACCTGACGGCGCATGGTAGCTAGCGTTTCGGGGTTCGCGCGCAGGTCCTCAATTTCGCGAAACAGCCTCTCGCCCGACATCTCACTGTCCAGAATCATGCGCGCCGCACCTGCGGCTACCAACGCTTTCGCGTTTTCTTTCTGATGGTCGTCGGCGGCAAACGGCAGTGGAACCAACACCGAAGCCATGCCCGCTGCCGCAATCTCGTTCACGCCGCCCGCGCCCGCCCGGCCCACCACTACATCGGCCTCCGCGAAGGCCGCCGCCATGTCCTTGATAAAGGGAACGACTTCGCCGGCCACGCCCGCGCCGGCAAATGCGCTGGCCAGAACCGCGTGTTCCGCTGCGCCGGTTTGATGGACGATACGCACGGGCGTTTGGCTGGCTCGGAAATTGCGCCAGCTTTCTTTGGAAGCTCTGTTCAGAGTTCGCGCCCCGCGGCTGCCCCCGGTGATCAACACAGTAAACATCTCCTGCGGTTTATGTTCCAGCGCAAAGAACTCCGGTCTCACCGGCAGCCCTGTTACTTCGGAGCGATCGGCCGGAAACCAGCGGCGGGCGTTTTCAAAACCGAGCAGCGCGCGGTAAATCCGGCCCGCCATTTTGCGATTGGCGAATCCCGGCACCGAGTTTGGCTCCATGACGACCAGCGGAATTCCGGTCAGCACCGCCGCCAGCATCACCGGGCCCGCCACATACCCTCCCATGCTGAATACCACCTCCGCGTCAAACCTCTTCAAGATCTTCAACGCCGCGACAATTCCCAAAGGCAGCTGCGACGCGCTTCGGATCTGCTTAATAAGCCCTACGCGATTCAATCCGCCACTGCGCACATATTCGATCGGAAAGCCGGCCTCCGGTACCAGGCGCGATTCCATGCCTTCTTTTGTGCCGACGAAAAGCACCCTATGGCCCCGCGCCTGCAAAACACGCGCCACCGCCAGCGCCGGGAACACATGTCCGCCCGTACCCCCGCCCGTCAAAACGAACGAATGCGCCATGATCAGGGCGTATTCTCACTGACGCTCAATAACATTCCCATCAGCAGCAAAGTACTCAGCAGCGAACTCCCGCCGTTGCTGATGAACGGCAGCGGAATTCCCTTGTTCGGAATCAGGTCCAGCACCACACTCATATTGATCAGCGCCTGGACCACCACGCATACCGTTACGCTGAGCGCCAGATAGCGGCCAAAATTGTCGTTGGCGCGCAAGGCCACGCGCAAACCGCGCCACAGCACAATCACAAAGCCGAACAGCAAAGCCGCCGCGCCTAGAAATCCCGTTTCTTCGCCCACCACCGCGTAAATAAAATCGGTATGCGCTTCCGGCAGATACAACATCTTCTGTTTGCTCTCCATCAGCCCCGCGCCCAGCAGACCACCGGAACCGAGAGCGATGCGTGCTTGCAATTGCTGATAGCCTGGGTCGCTAGTGGAAGCGGTCTTGTGGGCATACGCTAAGACACGGCCTCCAGGATCGAGCTTGTTTAGAATCTTGTGATCCTTATCCATAAAGTCAATCAGCCGCGAGAGCCGGTAGGGTTTCATCGCGATAAATCCCAGGCACAGGAGCACGCCGAGCACGCCGCAAACAGCCAAGTAGCGCAGATCGACGCCCGCCACGAAGATCACAACAAACGTCGTGATCACCAGCACCACGGCGGTGCCCAAATCGGCCATCGCTACGAACAAAGCCATGGCCGAAATGGAGATGGCAATGGGCCCCAGCGTCGAGCGGTCGTTCACCGCGCCCAGGCGCCGGCACAAGAAATAAGCCAGGAACAAGGCAAGCGCGGGTTTTGCCAACTCCGAGGGCTGCAAGGAAAGAGGCCCCGCGCGCAACCAGCGATGGCTCCCGCTATCGGTCAAATACACCACCAGCAAAAGCAGCACCACCACGCCCAACGCCGCGAAAGCATATTTCGGATTGTTCCAGCGCCGGTAATCGCGCTTCATGCAATAGAGCAGCACCAAAAACGAGAACACCGCCCAACCCATTTGCCGAACGAAAAAATGCGTGCTGCTCCAGTGGTATTTCAGCTCAGCCACGATGGACGACGAGCTATAAACCATCACCAGGCCGAAGCAGACCATGGTAAGAACGGCAAGAAACAGAATCCAGTCGGTTTTGAGCTTTTGTGCCATTTTCTCTTTACAACAATTCTGCCACTAAATGTTTGAAACGTCTCCCGCGTTCTTCGTAATTTTGAAACTGGTCGAAGCTGGCGCAAGCCGGAGCCAGCAAAACGGTATCGCCGGCGGCTGCATGCGCGCGGGCATAGGCAACTGCGCGTTCCAGCGTGCCGCAGTCCGTCATCTCAATCGCCCCGGCCAGCGCTTGGCGAATGAGGGGCGCCGCCGCATAAGCGTAGGGCGGCTCCGCGCCAATTAGCAAGACACCTTTGGCTCGCTGGTGCAGGGGATCGCGCAAAGGGGAATAATCGCTGCCTTTGTCTTTGCCGCCCAAAATGACCCACAATCCGCGCGCAAAGGCATCCACGGCTTTCAGCGTTGCATCTACATTAGTGGCCTTCGAATCGTTGAAGTATTCCACGCCGTCCAACGCGCGAACGAATTCGATGCGGTGCTCCACGCCCGGAAACGAACTCACCGCCGCGCCAATCCCGGCCAGCGGCGCGCCCGCCAAATGCGCCAGCGCCACGGCCGCCATTACGTTCTCCACATTGTGCAGGCCGCGCAGTTTGATTTGTTGCCGCCGCATGAAAGGGCTATCGTTCCAAAGAACCTCCTCTTCTTTGAGCCAGACCCCATCGGGCACGCGTTCGGTGGAACTGAACCACATCACCTGGCCGCGCGTCCGCGAAGCAAATTCGCGGCAAGTGGCGTCGTCGTAATTCAGCACGGCAAAATCGCCGGTCTGCTGCGTTTCAAACAAGCGAGCTTTAGCGTTCGAATAATTCTCAAAGGTATGATGGCGATCTAAATGGTCGGGCGTGACATTCAAACATGCCCCGATCTGCGCCCGGAAATGGTTGATGGATTCCAGTTGAAAACTGGATAGTTCCAGAACATTCCAGCACTTGGGCGCGGACGAATCAATCAACGCCGTGACGGCCGTTCCGATGTTGCCGCCCACCTGACACGGAATGCCGCACTCTTTCAGCAGGTGCCCGGTCAAAGCGGTAGTGGTCGTTTTGCCATTCGAACCGGTAATGCCCAGCACCGGGCCTTGCAAGAAGTACGACGCCAGTTCCACTTCCCCAATCGTGGGAATGCCGCGTTCACGCGCCGCGATCAGCATGGGGAGATCGTAAGGCACCGCAGGAGATAACACGATCAGCCTTACCTCGCCGATGTGTTCGGCTTCTTGCGGCACAACCGGTACGCCCATTCCGGCAAAAAGCGCTTGCTCTTCTGGTGTGAGCGGTGAAGAATCCATGGCTCGCACGCGCGCCCCGTGCTTGCGCAACAACTCAATCGCCGCAAGACCGGAGCGCTTTGTGCCAATCACCAGAACGTCTTGACCTGAGAATTCCACAGCCGCGCTCACCTCAGCTTCAACGTAGTGAGCGCCAACAGCGCCATCACTAAGCCCACAATCCAAAACCTGACAATCACCTTCGATTCAGACCAGCCCAGCGCCTCGAAATGGTGATGAATCGGCGCCATTTTGAAAATACGTTTACCGCCGCGCAGCTTATAACTGCCCACTTGCAAAATAACCGACAACGCTTCCAGCACATAAACACCGCCAATAAACGCCAGCAGCACTTCCTGTTTAATCAGCACCGCCACAATACCGAGGCCGCCGCCGAGAGCCAACGACCCCACATCGCCCATAAATACTTCGGCCGGATGGCAGTTGTACCAGAGAAACGCCAGACTCGCACCCACCATCGACGCACAAAAAATGGTGAGTTCCTGCGAACGCGGCAGGCGCGCCAAGCCCAGATAATTCGAAAGCGCCGCGTTGCTAGAAAGGTAGGTCAGCACCGTCATACCGCCTGACGCAATGATCATCAAGCCTATCGCCAAGCCATCCAACCCGTCCGTCAGATTCACCGCGTTGGAAGATCCAACCATGATGAAGACGATGAACGCGTAAAAAAAGACAAACGCCAACGGATAGGTCCAGAAGTTCTTCGTCCAGCTTTCAACCAAAAGCTCGGGCTTAAATTGTTTGAAGAATGGCACGTTGATCGCGGTGGAATAGGACTGGTGCGCATGCAGCACCAGCAGGCAGAACCCGATGATCATGGCCACAATCACCTGCGCCCAAAATTTCTGCCCCGTCGTGAGTCCGAGGTTCTGTTTCTTGGTGACTTTGGCGTAGTCGTCGAAGAAACCAATCACTCCGAAGCCCACCAGGCCCAAAATCGCCAACCATATATATGGATTCTTCAAATCCGCCCAAAGCAGCGTTGGCACGACAATGGCCGTTACAATGAGCAACCCGCCCATAGTAGGGGTGCCCGATTTCTTGCGATGCGATTGCGGCCCTTCTTCCCGAACATATTGGCCGAAACTCAATTCGCGCAGCTTGCGAATGAGCCACGGTCCCGAGATCAAGCCGATGGCCAGCGCCGAAAAACTGGCCAAAGCCGTACGCACCGTAATGTAGCCGAAAATCCGGAAGACGGGCACGTACTTGTGAAGAACCTGAAACAGCAGCCAGTAAAGCATTTGGGGTTAGGACTCCATTCGGGCCAACGCGGTTTCCACCTTCGTTCCACGCGAACCTTTAAATAAGATGGCATCCCCGGCTTTCACAAAGTCCTTGAGGAAATCGCCGGCCGGTTCCGGGCCGTCGAAGAAAAATGTTGCGTCAGCGCGAGCACCCGCTGCCAGCGCGCTTTCCACCAAGAACTGGGCGGCGCCATGTATCCCCACCAGAACGTCGATTCCGGCCTGCGCGGCATAGGCGCCCAATTCGCGGTGCAACTGTTCGGACATATCGCCTAGCTCGCGCATTTCACCTAACACGGCAATGCGTCGTTTGGCCGGCTCGTTCCGCAACACGTCTACCATGTTGCGGGCGGCCTCTGGATTCGAATTATAAGAATCATTCAGAACAGTGGCCCCGCGCCAAACTTTTCTCTCACCGCGCATTTTGCCGGGCGCCAGATTTGCCACCGCTGATACCAGTTCCGCCGGCTGGATGCCAAATACGCTCGCCACCGCGATGCCCGCCAGAATGTTCGAAACACTGTGCCGGCCCGCCAGCGCCGTGTGAAAGCGGACGCCTTCTACCGTGAACGCCGCGTGATCGGCTGCGATGTCGGCATTCACAGCGCGAATTTCGGCGTTCGGGCCGAATC
>Ga0302325_10032904_pt1 | contig 10634 bp, 14 predicted proteins | sample Palsa_T0_2_FD_201948 | JGI IMG/M metagenome (GOLD analysis project Ga0302325, IMG submission 201948) | Peat permafrost microbial communities from Stordalen Mire near Abisko, Sweden - Palsa_T0_2 | ecosystem: Environmental > Terrestrial > Soil > Palsa > Peat permafrost | place: Sweden: Abisko...
CAGAGCGGTCGTTCCGCTTTCGAAGCAGCAAAGAACATGGTGGTGAAATCGCCCCGGGGAGCGACGTGACACATGTCGGGGAACGCCTAGAACGCCGTCGCTGCGAGCGGTGGTGGCGCTCTGACAGGGCCGACTTCGGCCGCCGCCAGTCCTCCCCCCGTACTGGGGCCAGCTTCGGCCAGGATCCCGGGGTTGTGAAACCGGCTGACGCACGCCCGCGGGGATCGGCGTGTGTGCTTCAATGATTCCTTGGTCCGGCGGTCGCTGAGCTTCGCGCTGCTGGCTGCCTTGATCGTTCCGGTCGCGGCCGGAACGGCAGATCCCGGTGATTGGACGCTGCCCAACCTGAGCCGTGTGAGCACGCGTGCGCCAGAGGGGAGCCCGATCTCCGCCCGCACGGTCGGGCACTTGCGCGTTCTCTGGCGGTTCCGGTTCCTCCACTCCGCGGTTCAGTATCCGGTGAGCGCCCCCGAGTCACTGCGCGGGGTCGTGGCCACGCCCATCGTCGCGGGGAACACCGTGTACATCCAGGATGCGACGAGCGCCGTGTACGCGATCGATCGGACGAACGGTGCGCTCCGTTGGGTGCATCCTCTTGATGCGCCGAACTTCGGTCGGAACGGGCTCTCCTACAGCTCGGGGAGCGTCTACGGCAGCACCGACACGACGGTATTCGCGCTTTCGGCCGCGAGTGGCCAGATGCTTTGGCAGCGCCGGCTCGTGACGCCGACCGAGCAGTACATCGACATCGCGCCGCTCATCGCCAACAACCTCGTGTACGTGAGTACCGTCGGCTATCCGCCCGGTGGCGACGGTGCAATCTACGCGCTGAACGCGCATGACGGGCATGTTCGCTGGAGGTTCTCGACGATCCGCGGTGGCTGGCGTCATCCCGATGAGGCGGGCGGTGGTGGCGCGTGGTATACGCCGTCGGTCGACGCGTACGGGAACATCTACTCCGGGGTTGCAAACCCCTACCCGACAGGTGGCACTCCGAGACAGCCGAACGGGGGAGCTTTTCCGGGCGCCGCCCTGTACACGGACTCTCTGATTTACCTGAACGGCAGGACTGGGAAGCTTCTTTGGTTTGACCAGGTGACACCTCACGACATTCGCGATTACGATTTTCAACTTCCGCCGATTCTTGCATCTATTCCGAGCGGCTCGAGCAAGAAGCCCGTGATTATCGCGGCCGGAAAGGCGGGCATTGTGATCGCATGGAATCAGGTCACCCATCGGCGCATCTGGCAAACGCTTGTCGGACGACACCTCAACGCCACGGGGCCGCTCCCCGCGCACACGGTCAGGATCTGCCCCGGCTTCTACGGCGGTGTCGAAACACCGATGGCCTACGCCGATGCACGTGTGTTCGTCCCCGTCGTTGATCTCTGCACGCACGGCTCTGCCGACGGCTACCAGGCGGTCGGGTCGCTCAATCCGATCGACGGCACGGGCGAGTTTGCCGCGCTCGACGCCACAGATGGTGGTCTCCTCTGGAGCCGCGCGCTCCCCCAACCCGACTTTGGCTGCGCCACAGTTGCGACCGGCGTCGTGTTCACGTCCACCTTCGATGGTCACATCTACGCCTTCAGCACGAGGAACGGCGCAACGCTTTGGCAGACCCGTGCGTCGGCCGGCATCAATGGATGCCCGGCGCTCAGTGGAGACATGCTCCTTGTGGCCGCGGGGAGCGCGACGACAAAGATGCCCGACCCGAAGTACGAGCTCATCGCCTACGCCCTGCACTCAGGCTAGTCGGCGCTCCCAGGAGATCCCGCACGGTGCTGATGCCAGCCCGCGCGGGCGTGATCGGCGCCGGCCCGCGCTCGGCGATCGCCTCGGGTATTCGACACCGATGGCCGGCACCCTCGCCGTGCAGCCGCAATGGTCACGCGCGGGACGCGAGCGCTGGTGAAGATCGGGCGCGTTCCCCGCGAGCCCGGCCTGCCGTCGAGGGAAGCCGCGGTTTGAAGCCTCGCGGCCGCGCAGGGCTGGCCTCGGGGGCGCCGATCGGAATCCGGTCTTGCTCGACGAAGCCGCGCGCTGGCCCCGCTCCGATGTCTCCGAAGAGGGGACGACCAGACGCCCGCGGGTTCAGGGCAGCGCTTTGAAGACCGCCCGTGCGAGCAACAGGATGTCGGCGTTGGAGAACTTGCCGTTGTCCCAGACATCGGCATCGAACGCTCCCTTGATGAAAACAACGCTCGCAAAGGTGAACGCGCGCGATCGGTCATAGGTGTAGGTGGCGCCGGCACCCAAACCGCGGGGCTTCGTCATGACCGTACCCGCAGGATCGCCGAACGGCCCGAGCGGCGCATGCGGCGCGATCAGAATCTCGACCTTCGCATCGCCATGCTTGAAGGTGCAAAGCGCCTGCTTCCGCTTGCCGTCTGGCCAGATTCGCACGGTTCCTCGCTGTGCAACGCCACGAAGTCCGACGGTCGACCAGAGCGTCGATACCGGCACGATCGTGCACGGGTCGGGAAGCGCCGGGGCGGCGATTCCAGCAGCAGGCCATGCGCATCCCAGCACAGCGAGGCACCACGTCGTAGCCGCGACCCGGCGTGTTAGAGAGCTCAATGGACCCTCCGGAAAGAAAGACAACAGGAAAGAGCCAGCCAGCCTACCGAGGCATCCTATCGCCTTCGAACACCGTGCGTTTGGAGTCATCGGGAGTCGTTCCGGCGGAGCCGTTCAACTCGCGACTCGACCCCCGGCGAGGAGATGGCCACGGAACATCTCATTGCGAACGTCGAAAACGGAGCCTCGCGCGCAGAGTCAAGAGACGGAGTCGGCTCCAAGAGTTCCTCCAGGAAGGCTTGAGACTGCCGACCCGCGGCGGTGTTGGGAGCGACGGCAGCGCGTACCTGGACGGCGGTCGCGTCGAGCTGCGCGCTGCCGACCACGTCGCGCTCTCGGCAGCGGTGAATACGAGAATCGAGCGGCTGCTTGTTAGACTCTCGACGTGTTGACCAAAGCGTCGCGAGCGCGTTGCTCTGTTGTCGTCGGGTTAGCCGGAGCCGGGTTCGTGCTGGCCGCAGCGGCCGGGGCCGCCCTTCCCGCGGCAAAGGTTTGCCGAGCCGCCGGCCTGGACGCGGCAGGAGCGCAGAAGGCTTATGGAGCCAACGCGCGGATCGTCCCGGTAGTCCCGAACACGTGCGAGGTCGTTCTTCCGGTGAAGCACGGTGCCTCGGCGAGCAACGACGAGGTTGCCAGCGTGGCCTTCTATCCCAAGACCGAATGGTCTGAGATCACCGGCGAGGACCGGCGGCAGGCGCAGCGCGTGGTGTACCTGCACGGCCTGGGGAATGCCGCCGTGCTTTTCGACACCGCCAAGGCGCCGTTCTACTATCAGGAGCAGGTCGATTTCATCGCCCGTTCACTCGCGATCGTCATCACGCCGCAGGGGGCCGTCACCGCCACGGGACCTCCCCGAGCACCGGAGGCCGAGGTCAGCGCTCTCGCCCAGGCGATCCATACGAAACTGGGGTGAGCCCGAGACGTAGCCGGCGCCTGGCACGCGGGCGCCGTGGCGATGAACCTGTACGCCGGAGAACCCGAGGATTTCGAGTATGAGGGCTGGTCCGGCGTTGGTTCCAGGATTTTCGCTGTGTGCAGAGCACGCCGGGTTGGGTTGCCGACGGCCTGGGGCGGCGGGCCAGGCCCGCGACCGTCGAGGGCGGCGCGCTTGGCCTCCCCGTGTCCCGGGGCGACCGGACCAGTTCGGGCTGCGCTGATCGCCGGTCAATGGCCGCGGATGTCCGCTCGAAGGACCGACTGATCGCGCAATTGCGTCCGCCGATTTCCTGCCCTTGCGTTCGAGCGCGTAGGCGCTACCCTGCAGGGAGATTCGAAAGGGGTGCTGCGGACCGATGGCGCTTCGTAGGAGTGTCGTTGCGGTTGTCGTCACGAGTTGGCTGGTGGGTTTGACCGTGCTGCTTCCGGGGACGGCGAAGGCCACGAAAGCCACATCAGGCAAGCCAACGGTCGTCGACGTCACCGCCGGCAAGCCGACCGAGTTCTCGTTCGAGCTCTCGAGGTGGTCGGCTCTTCCTGTTGGCGCGATCAGCTTTGTGATCAAGAACGAGGGGACGGCGAACCACGACTTCGTGCTCTGTCAGACGCCCGTCTCAAACGCAGCGCAGAACTTCTGTTTGGGCTATCAATCGCAAGATCTGGAATCCGGCCAGGCGACGACGATCACGATCAGAGGCATATCGAAGGGGATCTACGAGTTCCTCAGCACAGATCCGGGAGATGCGGCGGCCGGTATGAAAGGTCTGATTGGCGTCGGCGTCCCCGTGAAGCGTCCTGTTGTCAAGCCAAGACCTGTTGTCGAGCCAAAACCGACCGTTCCGACACCCGTGAGCACTGTGCCACCCCTTCCGCCCACCGGTATCGCTACGCCGGCCACCGTGACCACCACCACGACACCTGCCGCAACCACAACCGCTTCGCCCGCCGGCGGCTATATCTGCAAGCAGGGCGGGGTCATCCAGGGTGTCAGCACCCCACAGCTCTGCTAGCTGCCGCTCGGCCACGTCGCCCCGTCGTCCCTCCTCGGAGAAATCGAGATCTCCTGCGTGGCCGTCCGCGGGCTGGTGTCGTTGAACCCTGAGCTCGCTTTAGCTTTAGCCAAGGCCCGGAGTTTGAAACCGGGCTCTTCGAACCGGATGACCGCGCATCGCGCCAGTGAACAACGCCGGTCGGAGTTCCGGTTCTGTCAACCCGCGGGCGACGCTCATGGCTGTTCTCCGTCGAGACGGAAGGCTGTTCGGATCAAGCCCCGCACGCAGATACGGGCGATCCGCGCTGACGACGAGGTTCCTCTTCGGCTCACGCACTCGACGGCGTATGTGTAGATGACGCCGGGAGCGTCGCGTCCAACCTGGAGGGCGCGGGCCTGCTGCCTGCTCCGCTAGCGGTGGCTCCGACTGCACTGTCAGTCGACTGCAGTGTCAGCCCAAGCGAAGGATCGCTAGCCGAAACCGAGCGTCACGCATCCGGATCGCCGTGCCTCGGTTGCGTCCTGTTGCCGACGCGCACGTACGCTCACGAACCAGCTATGTGACCCTAACCCGGGTCGCTGCCTTCTTGTATCCGGCGGCGTACGTCTGCTGCTGATCAGGCAACGCAAACGTGTAAAACCCCGGCTTCCTGAAGGTGACGAGTATCCTGCCAGTCTCCCCTGGTTCGATTATCTGAGTCTCCGACCCGTCTATTTCGACTTGCTGGGCTGAGCTGTCACGGTTCTTCACCTTCAAAACGACAGTCCCCTTCTTGAAAACCTTGGGCGCGACCGTGATAACCAAGTTCGGCCAGATCACCGCCCTGACAGCGACTCGGGGTACGCTTGTCGCGGAGGCGGATGCGAGCTGTGGAGTCGCCAAAAGGACGGCAAAGGAGAACGCAAGCGCCGCGCCGATCCACACAAACCTCTCCGACCGACCCTCTCTCACAATACCGCACCCATGGGGAGTTCACGAAGTATACAGACACACAATCTGCCCAGCGGGTTTTCCGCGCTCCCGCGCATCAACGCGCTGTGCGATGCGGAGCAGGTTCCCGTCAAGCGCAGCTAGATCCCCCAGGTGGCGCTGAGGGCGTCGGCGTTCGTGGTGAGGCGTCGGAGCCCGCTGCCATCAGCGCCGATGGAGTAGACATCGAATTTGCCCTGCGGCCGCGCTTGCGCGACGACCGCGAGGTGCTTGTTGTCGGGTGACCAGCTAACGCTCGTGGCCTGAGCCAGCGGAAGCGAATACTGGCGCATTGCGCCGCCGGCCATGACGACTAAGATCGGCTTTCCCCCCGGTGGCTGGTTCAGGTAGGCGAGATCGCCATCACGCGACCATGCGGGCGATTCGATAAAGCCACTCGTGACCTCCGTTGCGTCACTCCCGTTTGGTTTGATCGTCCAGAGGGAAACGGGTCCCGGGCGCTCGAACGGAAGGACGATGTACGCGATTCGCGTTGGCCCCCAAGCCGGACTGACACCCCCGACAAAGAGATCGCGAGGCGTGCCGCCAGTGTTCGGAATCGTGAACAGTTCGTAACTGAAGTCCGACTCGCGGGAAAAAACGATCTGCTTGCCGTCCGGAGACCAGCTCGGGCTCTCGTCCCAAAGAGTTGGGTTGCTGTTGTACGGCTGAGGGTACGTGAGGCCGCGAATATGCGAACCGTCCGTGTTGACAATCCAGATTGTCGACGGACAACTGACGCAGGTAGCGCTGGCGGCCTGAACGTAGGCAAGCTCGGTGCCGCTCGGGGACAGAGCCGGGTCGGTCTGCTCGGCCTTCTTCGAGGTCAGTCGGCGTAACGCGCCACCTGACGTGAGAAGAAAGAGATTCGCGAACGAGCCGCTCCGATCCGCGGACACGACCACTTGGGAGGGTTGAGTGCTCGCGATGCCACCGACAGCGGCGGCAGAACACGCCCCTGCCAAAGCCAACGAAACAAGAACCTGAAAGCATCTCACGGGCCAGTTACCGACTGACTTGAGTCGCCCTCCGTCCCGACGTTCCGTCCCGATAGTCGGATCGTGATCACTGACGGAGTTCACGACTCTAGGCAAGGCGCGCCTTCCGCCGAACCCTACCATCTGCTCGAAGGCGATCCATCAGCGCGCACCACATATTCACAGTACCATCGCACGCACCGAGCCGCCAACCACGACCAGTCGCGTTACGTCATGTAGTCGTGGTCGTTTCGGGATAGCAGCCCGCTCAGGCTGAGCTCGTCCCGATAAGCGTGCGCCGGCGGCCGCGGCGCACGCGGGTCATCGAGCGAACGCGCGACCGTTTGTCGGTGGTTCCCGGAGGGACGCGGTCGAACCCGGGCAGCGCTCGTGCGAGCTCCTCGTCGCCGAGAGAGCCGGACCGATCACCAGTGCGGTGGACCGGCGGCCACTGTCCTCGATGCCTGCAGGGATGCAGCCGTTCTTGCGAGGAGGACCCACATGCCAGGCAGGGCCGCGGCGGCGATCCCGCCGCGGCCCCTGCTCCTGGTTCGAACGCCGCCGAAACTACCGCGCGGCAGAGCGATCAATTGCCTCGCTCGAGCAGTCCCGCGTCCGCTCTAGATACAACCGTCACCGTCGTCCGCGCCGCCCTGGTTATCCGCGTCCATATCGCCGGTGGGCGAAACCTGCTGGACCGTCTGACCGGCCGGACAGCCGTAGTTTCCTCCGCTCCCGCCGGGCGCGGCAGTTGTCGTGGTCGGCGGCGGTGGGGGCGCAGCGACCGTCGTAGCCGCTGCCGTGGTCGTCGGAGGCGGAGCCGCGACCGTCGTGGTGGCGACCGTCGTTGTGGCGACCGTCTTGGTCGCAGCTGGCACCGGAGCCTTGACGGCTTCGCCCACGCCGATCACGCCCTTCATGCCGGCTGCCGCGTGACCAGGCTCAGTGCACAAGTACTCGTACGTCCCCTTCTTCGTGATCTTGACCGTGAGCGTCGCCGTCTGTCCCGGCTTCAAGATTTTCGTCGAGACACCCACGCATGCATTGTGAGAGTCATTCGAAATCGGAGCTGTGCAGAGCTTGAAGTCGTGAAACGCAAGACCTTCGTTCTTGACCTTGAACGTGATCGTGCCTACAGGAAGCGCCGAGAATTTCGACAACTTAAAGGCGAGCTCAGACGGCTTGCCTGCGATGACGTTGACGACCGTAGGGTTCGCCGTTGAGTGCGAAGTCGCTCCCGCGAACGCCGACCCAGCGGCCCCGACGAGGAGCCACCCCATCAATCCTAGACAACAGACTCCAAACAATGCGCTAATACGTTTCCGAAGCATCATTGACGGATACAGCTCCTTTCCCGGAGATGGCACGTCCCGAACCGAGCAAACAAACCCGTCGATGACGTGTGAGTTTCTTCAGTATAGCGACGAAGGCACGCCGCGGTGCACGGCCGCGTCTACCCCGATGGAGCCGATCCCGCAAATGGAGGCGGGACCCCTGCACCCCGACCCGATGCGTGGTCGTGGATATCGGCTGGTAGCTGGTGGTCCATGATGGCCCGAGCGCGCTGCAACCACAAACCGGAGTCGCGGCTCCGCGCGCGCTGAAGCCGTCCGCTGTCGTCGACGTTCCTGTCGGATACCGTCGTCTCTAGGGCGCCATTGCCCGCCACTCGACCAAGCCCAGATCGCCGCCATCGGGGCGTGCTCGGCTGATCAGGCGGGCTGCGCAAGAGGCTTGGCACGGGACGCCAACCGGCATCGGCCCGTCGTCCGACGGGAGTTGCTGAGGCTCGCTTCAGGGCGGGGAAAAACGTGAGTTCGACTTGCTCGTGACGCGGTTGGGGCCTGGAACGGCGATGTATCGCCTCGGAGAATCCTCCGGGCCATCATGGCGTGCGCCGGCTCCGCTCGACGCACGGTCTGCGCGTTTCACGGCGCACCGGCGGCAGCACCGCTCGCTCGACATGCGCAGGCCGTCGTCGCGGGAGGATTCCCGCCGGATTCGATTCGCGCGTTCGAGGCTGCTGCACTGAAATGCGCTCGTTTGACGACGCGAACCCGCCTACTACGCCATTGTCATCGGGAGAGAGCATCCGGGATAGCGCCGCGGTGTCTCGAGTGCTGTTTTGCCACATAACGCAACCTGCCGTTGCCAGTCATAAGGCCGCGTGCCGTGAGTGTTGCGCGACTTTACAATAGTGATCGCTCGATCGGAGGATCGTGAGTAATATCGGATGTGACAGCGTTACTCGTTTTGCTCCGATCCGGCACGAGCAGCATCTTTCGCGGCGTCTGCGGGTCCGCTTCGCGAGGTACGCTCACGTGGAAACCCGATCGCTCGACACGAGCGACCGGCGAGGTGCGCGTGGCGCAGAAGCAGCAAGACGAACGATCGGCGGAGGCCGACTGCGGCGAGCGAGATTCAACCGCAAACATTCTCGACGCTCTCCCGCTGCCCTGAGCGGTTCGTGCGCGGTGGAGCCGGCTTGCTGATCAGGCAGCGAGGCGGCAGCTCGTCTTCAGCTCTTTGTGTACTCGAAGGCCTCTGGCTGCTTTTCATCGAGATCACTCGGATTAGAAAAGCGCCCCGACCTCGACGGTCATCACGGCATCCCAGCAGGCGCCGGACCCGCAACCGGCGGGCGAGTACCTGCGCGTACGTCCGCGACAGGCCAGGAGTGTTTGCACGGTGCCGGGTTCTCGAACCTGCCGGGCGGCGCGCGCCCTGCTCGAAACGCCGCGAGGTGCGCCGCCCGATGAAGGCAGCGCAGCGCGGATTCGCGCCACTGCACGGCGACGTCGCGGATGCCGGCGCCGCGCGGTTACCCCGCTGCGGCGTCGTGCGCCGGGTGTCTTTTGCCGGGCTCGCTGCGTGCGGCGAGCGTGATCAGGACGTCACCCGGCCTCAGGTCGGGGTCGTCGGTCAGCACCGGCGCCACCTCGCCGCCGCGAAGTACCCCGAGGACGATCGCGGGCGGCTCAAGCTGCAGGGCGTTCGGTTTCCTTCCGACCATGTCGTCGGCGACCGGGACCTCCTCCATCCGGTAACGCTCCGAGTCGATCAGCCGCAGCAGCAGGTCGCCCGCGTGTGGTGCCTCGAGGCTCTTGGCGAGGGTGTGGGCCACCAGTTCATCCGACGACAGCGTCCGGGACACGCCGAGGTCGCGCAACGCCTGGGCGATCTTCGGCGCGCGCGCGAGCGCAAAGACGTCGAGGCTCGGTGCGAGCGACCGGAGCGCGACGCAGGTTACGAGAACGTCGCCGTCGTCGGGACAGGCGACGAGCGCGTCGTCGGCGCGCTCGGGGCGGCTCTTCCTGATCACGACCTCGTTGGTCGGATCGCCCGCGATCAACTGGACGTCTCGGTGCACCGCGCTCGCGTCGACGTCGGCGACGAGCACGACGGTGCGCCCACCGGCGATGAGCTCTTCGAGAATCTGCGGCACCGCCGCCTGCATGCCGTAGACGACGCTGAACCTTCCCGTGGGGGCAACGTGCTCCATGCCGAGCAACCTCCTGAACTGGATGAGGGCGGCGAGGCCGGCCGCGAGCGCGAAGACCGCAGCGAGAACCGGGATCGCCGTGAGTATCACCGCGATCGCGACGATCCTCCCCGCCGTGTTGTGGGGCGTCACGTCGCCGTAACCGACCGTCGATGCAGTGACGGTGGCCCAGTAAATGCCCGTGCCGAACGACACGTGTTCGCTGATGGAGAAGAGTGCTCCACCGACGATTATCGAGACGCCGGCGAGGCAGAGCAGCGCCGCGACGTGATGTCGCCGGATATTCGCGTACAGCAGGGCGAGAAGAGGGATCATCGAAACCTGCGTCCGGAGCCCGGGATCGAATCAGCCTAACGGCGTGCCCGGCCGTCGCCCGCGCGGAGGCCGACCGCGCGTCCGGGTGCGCGTCCGGGGCGCGCGCAGTCCTCGGGGGCCGAGTGTGGCTTCGCACCGGAGCGCGCCCCGAGGGGCGCGGGCAGGTCGCCCGTGCGGACTTCACGCGTTGTGCGACGCGGCTCGCGACGCCTTCTCGGCGCCGAGGCGCGTTTCTGCGCCGGCCGGGCATGTGACGGCGTGGCGTCATCGCCGCGATCGGCGAACAGCTGGGGCTCGGCCCGTCGCGAGCGCTGGGCGCGCTTCAGGGGGCCGAACACGATCGGGCCCCGACGCGCCGCCTTG
>Ga0302325_10032905_pt1 | contig 10634 bp, 8 predicted proteins | sample Palsa_T0_2_FD_201948 | JGI IMG/M metagenome (GOLD analysis project Ga0302325, IMG submission 201948) | Peat permafrost microbial communities from Stordalen Mire near Abisko, Sweden - Palsa_T0_2 | ecosystem: Environmental > Terrestrial > Soil > Palsa > Peat permafrost | place: Sweden: Abisko...
CCAACCAGTCTTCCGAAGCTCAGCTGAAGTCTGGGATGCTCCGGCTATTTCTGTGCCACCAACTCCCGCGCCCGGCCCAGTTCCGGACGCGTCGAGTTCGAGCCGTCACATACCTTCAGCAGCAGCGCGTAATATTCCGACGCGTCGCCCGGCCTGCCGGCTTCTTCGGCAGCGCGGGCTGCGCCGTAAAGGCCGTCGAAGCGGTTCGGGTTCAGCTTCAAATCCGTTTGATATTCCGCCAGCGCCTGCTGCGGACGCTTCGCTTCCAGCAGCATATCGGCGATCATCTCGCGCGCCGGAATGCCCTCCGGTTCTTCACCGGTGGAATCTTCCTTGTCGGCGATGGGACGCAGCGCCTCGACCGCATCGTCGTACTTGCCCTCGGCGAGGGCCAGCCAGGCCTGAGCCTGTTTGCGGTCGTCTTCCGCCCCTTCGGCAAAGTCAGATTTCTCGCTCACCAGCCGCTGATGAATGCTCTCGATCGCGGCGATATCTTCGCGAACGTCATCGGGCTTGTGCAGGTGCGCCGAGCCAATCGCCCGCGCCCAGTAAATCACCGAATCTTCGCCCGTGCCCGCGACCTTCGCCGGAGGCAGTGCGGCCGCGCTCGCCCAGTCATGCATCTCGATCGGATAGAGCGCGCTCAGGTGCGCCAGCGCGGCTGCATGCGGATCGTATCCCTTGCCGTACATATCGTCTTTCTTGTCGGGCATCGCGCGGATTTCGTCGATCAGCGCTTTGGCGTCGGTGTCGCGTCCGCTTTGCATGTAGGCGTAGAAGAGGAAATCCATGGCGTGGAATTGATGACCTTCGCCGCCCATGTGCATGGCCGCGGTTTTGCGCGTGGCCGCGATGGAGGCCAGATTGGAGTTGATGTCGTCCTGCCACAGGCCGACGCGGGCAAAGATGTGCGACGGCATATGTAGCGCATGCGGCGCCGCGGGAGCAATCTGGGCGTAACGGCGCGCCGCAGGCAGTCCCAGTTGCGCCAGTTGCGGCTTGTCGTAGGCGTGGATCAGATAGTGCGCGACTCCGGGGTGGTCGGGTTCGGTGGCGAAGAGCTTTTCGAGGATTGCGGCGGCTTCTTTGCGGCTGGCGAATGTGGCGTCGTGGTGCGGCTCGGAGGCGAGCAGCGAGAGCGCGTAGAAGACGGCGGCTTCGTGATCGTCGGGATAGGAGACGTAGACCTTCTTCATCGCGTCGGAGTAGGCCTGGGCGCGGGCGGCGTTGTCGGATTTCTGCGAGTTGTTGTAGAAGGCGGCAACGGCGGCGATGTAGGCTTGCTCGCGCGGCGTGGCTTTCGCTTCCAGCTTCGCGGCCGTGTTCGTTTCTTCCAGGCCGCGGGCAATTACTTTGGCATCCGGCTCGTTCCAAAGTTGATGCCAGATACTCATGGCGATTCCCCAGTGAGCCATGGCGCAATGAGGATCGTCTTTGGCGATGTCGAGGAATTCCTTTTCGGCTTCTTCGTACCAGAAGGAGTGCAGCAAGGCGACTCCGCGTTCGAAAGGCTTTTGCACCGACGCCGCGCAGGAGATGGGGAAGTGCACGGTGCCGAGTTGGGTCACAGTGAGGTCTTCGTGGTGGTGGTGATCTTTATCTTGGTCGTCGTCATTCGCGACAGCGGCGAGTGCGGTGAAGGTGCAGAGGAGTGAGAAGAGCAACAACCATCGGAGACGATTCATTAAGAACCCCACGATTCGATGTGATGGGATTTTAGTCACGGTGCGCGGGTGGGTCAAACTTGTAATGGAGCGGGAACTTCTGGAGACGTGGTGGCGGCTCGCCTCGCTGCGCTAGGCGGACGGGCGAAGGCGCCCGTCCCCACACGATCAAAATCAAGATCGACACGGTCTTACTACTCCGTGCGCAGGGCGTGCATGGGTTCGATGCTGGCGGCGCGTCGGGCGGGGATGAAGCCGGCGATGGCTGCGAAGGCGGCTAGCACCAACACTGCACCGGCCAGCGTGAGCGGATCATAGGTGCGCACGCCGTAGAGTTGAGTGGCCATTAAATGGCCGCTGACGAGCGCGGCGGGAATGCCGATGGCGAGGCCGAGTCCTACTTGCCAGGACGCGCCTCGGAGCACGAGAGCGACGACATCGCCGCGGTTGGCGCCGAGAGCCATGCGCAGGCCGATTTCGCTGGTGCGGCGGGCCACAGAGTAGGCCGTAATGCCATACAGACCGACCGAGGCCAGCACCAGCGCCAGCAATCCGAAGAGACTGGCCAGACGACCAATAAGCCGCTCTTCGGTGAAGTTGCCCGCGACCTGATAGTCGAGCGACTTGAAGTCGAGGATGGTGAGATTGGGATTGATGTTGGCGAGAGTGCGGCGGACCAGCGGTTCCAGGCTAGCAGCATCGCCGGCATAACGGAGGGTGATGGAGTTGGGGAACAGGGAACGAGTCTCGGCGGTGATGAAGCGGCGCTCTTTGACGGTCGTGTTGAACTGGGTCATGGGGCGGAAGTACATGGTGCGCACGGGCTCGCGGGGGTTGCTGTACTTGGCATCGGCGACGATGCCGACGATTTCGAAGTCGCTGGCATACTTTTGGTCGAAGACTCCGAAATGGCGCCCGATGGGATCTTCGCTGGGGAAAAACTTCTTGACGAAGGCCTGATTCACGACGGCGACCATTCGTGAAGTGGCGGTGTCCTGGTCGGTGAAGCCGCGGCCGCGAAGCACGGACTGACCGATAGTCTCGAAGAAATGCGGGCTCACGCGATCCCAGGATGAGTCGTTGTCTGCGTCCGGGGCTGGCGCGGGGCGGCCTTCGACAAAAATGGCTTCGCCCCAATTATTGCCCTCCAGCGTGCTATAGAGGGCGAGGCCCGCGCTTTGCACGCCGGGAAGGGACGAGAATTCGCGCTCCACGCGCTCGTTGAACGCGGGGACGGTAGAGACGTTGTAGCCTGCGCCGGCGGGATCGAAGTGGAAGACGTAGCGGTTGGCGGTGGCGAGGCCGAAGTCCTGATGCTCCAGGTTGCGCAGACTTTTCGTGAGTAAACCTGCGCCCACCAGCAGAACGAGCGAGAGCGCAGCCTGAAAAACGATGAGCGATTTCTGCGGCAGGGACGCGCGGTCGCGGGTGGAGCGGTTCACGCCACGCAGAGCTTCGGCGGGATCGGAGTGCGAGCCGATCCAGGCCGGGACGATTCCGAAGATGAGTCCGGTGAGCAGCGACAGAGCGAAAGCGAAGCCGAGGACGACGAGCGATGGGCTGGCATGAATGGGGAGGTTGGGTGAGTCCGGGAACGCGAGAGCCAGAATCATGCGGGCGCCAGCGTAGGCGACGGCGATGCCCACGAGCCCGCCCGCGCAACCGAGCAGCAGACTCTCGACCAGCATCTGCCGGATGAGGCGGGAGCGAGATGCGCCCAGGGCCATGCTGATGGAAGTCTGGGCACGGCGGGTCGCACCTTTGGCGAGAAGAAGATTCGCGATGTTGGCGCAGGCCACCAGCAGAACCAGGCCGGAGATCGCCATCAGCAGGCGGAGGCCGCTGCGGGTTTCCATCTGCAGGTTTTGGACTCCAGCGCCGCCCGGCGCCAACACGACGTACTGCTTGGGGATCAGCGTTTCGTTTCCGTTGGAGGTAAAGGCAGCCTGAGTGGCCAGCCATTGGCGCAGGCTGCTGCTGAGTTTGGCCTGCAGGCTGCCGGGATTGATTCCGGGCCGGACGCGGCCGAGAACGTAGAGCCAGTTGGTCTCGGGCTGCTTCAGAATGCTGGTCTCGCCTTCGATCACTGGTTCATTGTTGAGCGGAATCCAGAGCGCGGGCGGGTTGCTGTTGATGCGATCGCCGAAGAAGCCGGGAGGCGAGATGCCAACGATGGTGAAGGGCTGATTCTGGAGGTAGAACGTGGAGCCGATCACATTGGGATCGCCGGCGTGGGCGATTTGCCAGGCCTGGTAGCTCAGAACTGCGACCGGGGCCGCGCCTGGGATGTCGTCTGAGGGCAGAAGCATGCGGCCGGCGTAGGCTCCCAGACCGAAGGTGGAAAAGTAGTTGCCGGAAACATATTCAGCGAATTCCGCTTTTGCAGTCGCGGTGCCGGCGCGGACATTCATAGTGTTGTGTGCGGATTGGAAGGCGGCGAGTTGCTCGAACTCGGGCGCGGAGTCTTGGAAGTGACGATAGAGCTCGTAGGAAAACAGGTCGAAATCGCCGTCGTCGTTGCCGAAGCCTCCCTCGACACAGCAGTCGTCGCGGTCGCCGATGCGGTAGAGACTCGCAGGATTGGCGACAGGGAGCGATTTCAGCAGGATCGCATGCACCAGGGTGAAGATGGCGACGTTGGCGCCGATTCCGAGCGAGATAGTGAGGATCACCGTGGCCGCGAAGCCGGGGGACTTCTGAAATTGGCGCAGGGCGAGCTTAAGGTCGTACATGGTCTATTGACGAAGGGATAGCGGAAGAGTGAGCATTCGCGTCAAACAAGAAAGGGGCTATACTTCCTTTCGCGAATCAGCATGGGAGAAGTTATGGCAAGAGATATCATTCGAACGCCCAACGCGCCCTCTCCCCCGCCGGCATACAGCCAAGCGGTACGAGCAGCGGGTCTTGTGTTCGTCTCAGGCACTGGGCCGCAAGACCCGGTAACCGGGACGATTGTTGGGGATACCATCCAAGAGCAGACCAGACAGTGCCTCGAAAATGTATCTGCCATCCTCAAAGCCGCAGGCACTTCGCTCGAACGAGTTGTGAGTGCCACTGTCATTCTTCTTGAGGAAACAGACTTTGCCGGAATGAATGAAGAGTGGGTGCGGTGGTTTCCGTCCAACCCTCCTGCACGGCAAGGCGCGAAGCTCCCCGTTCGAATCCCCGGCATGAGAGTGTCCATCGCGGCCATCGCCGAAGCCTAGGGTTTGAATCGAGAAACCACCGAACTGTAAGGGCTTCTCAAAGACATAAATTCCGGAAGAAAAAGCCCCTCGCTTGCGCGAGGGGCTTTTCACGGGGGAGAGCTTGGAGATGCTGTCCAACTGCTGAGTCAAAGCCAGCCGAACTGCGCTCGGCGGACGGGTCACAGACCCGTCGCCACGCGAGCATCTTGCTTACTTGGGTTGCTGCGCTTGATCGGCGCTGGTGACCGGGGCTCCGGCGTTGGCGGAGAGCTGCTCCAGGTCATTCTTCAGGAGGCTGATTTCGACGCGGCCTCCGCTGCTGCGTTTGGTCTTGGTGGCTTCATCGGCGGTGGGGGCGTTGCCCATGCCGACGAGGTAGATGCGGTAGACCGGGATCTCATGCTGGAGCACGAGGTAGCGCACGACCGACTCGGCCATTTTCTGCGAGTTGGTGATTGCGGTCTGGCCGCGGCCGGAGGAGAAGCCCTGCACTTCAATGATGTATCCGTGTTGGCCCTTCACGGTGCTGGCCATGGTGTCGAGTGCGTCCTTCGCGCTCTTGCTCAGAATGCTCTGGCCGGCGCGGAACAGGATCTCGGTCTGGTTCGAGGCCTTGTACTGGTCGATGTTGCCAACCACGGTCTCAACGGTCTGGACGCGGGCGGTAGCCTGCTGGGCAGTCTGCTGCGCGGCGGTAGCTTTGTTGGCGGCGTCGACGGCGTGCTGATCGGCCTGGTCGGCCTTGTCGGAGGCGAGCTTGATGCCGGCCTGCGCGCGAGCGTCAGTGTCTTTGATGGCCTTGGTGTTGCCGGCGGTCAGCTCATCGAGCTCATTGACGCGGTCGCGGATGGGCTCGGTCTGGCGCTTCACGTAGCTGCGGCGGGCGAAGGGGTTCAGATGTCCCCAGAAACCTTCGCGGGATTGCACCTGCAGCGGGGCTTTGCCGGTCGCGGTGTCCGACGAAGTCGACTGGGTCGTGGTTGCGGCCGGTTGGCTCTGGTCTGAAGCAGCGGTGGTTTGGGCGAAGGCCGGGAAAGCGAGCACGGCCGCCAAGGGCAGGGCGAAGACTAGACGGTTGTTCATAATAACTTCCTCCAAGATGGGGGAGCGTTTGGCTCCAGCCCAAGGCACGCCTGAGGCGTGCTTAAATTTAATCGCGTCCCTGAACGGCAAGAAACCCAGCGGTTTCGCTGAAGAAGGCGCTGACGCAACGCCCGGTTTGAGCTCCAGGCACCCAGTATTGCGGCGCCTGACCCTATTGCCTATACATGTGGGATGCCAAATCAAGCTGTAGGGTTGAAGAGCTAAATGCTTGATATCTATAGACATTGTAGTACCGTGGAGGGCGAAAAGATAGGCTTGGGGCGGTGGGCAGGGTAATTTTGGCAAACCTGATATAAAAACTGCGTGGAAAATCGGCTTTCCGGTGGAGGGTTGCTTCGGCAGCTCAATGGGTGGGGCATCGGCCAAATGTGGGCCGACGTGGATCGTGGCCGGGGATTGTGGTATGGGTACGGTGTGGATGATGACCTGGGCCACGTTACGGGAACGCCCTCGCACCTTCCTGCGGACCGTGTCTCCCGGATCAGGCTGCTCCCGCCGGTCACCTCGCTAACCCGGGATGTTCACACCGCTGAGAAAGCCGCCGACATGACCGGTAAAAGCGACGACCGCGGCGGTCAGAAGTTCCAGAGGTAGGCAGTAATCGGGAAGCGCATCAGTCGAACTGCTTCGCCGTCGAAAATGAATCCACCCCACCAGGCAGATCAGAAAGCCTGAGGTGCATCCCAAGGCCAGGTGGAGGAGCAACAGTCCCTTCAGCTTCTGTCCCGCGAGTTGCCACTGCCAGGCTGCGATGCCGGTAGCCAGCGTCGGCAATACAGCAACGGCCGCGGCGAGCAGGTTGAGACGAGCCGCTCTCACCAGGGTTTCCCGCTTCGCGATGCTTTTCGTCCAGCGGCCTGCCATGTCGAAAGCGACTCCGGTCAGAAAAAGCGCGATCGGAAAGTGGATTAAGACCACATGTTGTGCATGCTTTGCCAGCAGGGCTGCCTTGGGGTCGAATGGATTCAGTGCAGTATTCACGGCGTCTCCTACTCCACCACCACTTTGCCGGTCATTTTTGGGTGAATCGAACAGAAGTACGAGTAGGTGCCGGGTTTGCTGGGCGTGAACGTGAACTTCTCATCCGTATCGAGCGGTTTGGATTTGAACTCCTGGGTATCGCTGACCACGGTGTGCGGACTGTCATCTGCGTTGATCCAGGTGATCTGCGTCCCCACTTTTACGGTGAGGGTTGGCGGGGTGAAGCTGAAATTATCAATCTTGACGTTGACGGTCGGCGGACCCTCGGCCATCGATTTCGGCGCGGTTAGGAGTGCAGTCAAAGACAGCACCGTTGACGCTGCGACACAAAGAATCCAGCTGCTGTTTTTCATTTTGTTTCTCATCGCCTGCTCCTTGTAAAGTTCAAGAATATTTCTTCGACGTATTTCGATAACCGGGCTACTCCAATGTGGAATCGATCAGCGCCAGGTGGTGATGCTTGTGTACGTAGTTCACGTTGGTCACCCCTAGCAGACCGCGCAACTGTTCCGCCGGGACCTTCATCGGGCCCGGAGAAGGCGCTGCTCCCGGACGCGGCTGCGGGAAGGCGGTTGAATCCGCGGTGTGGAAGGTGACGTTGCCTTCCACTTTTTGCATGGTTTGATGAATGTGTCCGTTCAGCACCGTCACCGAGCCGAAACGTTTCAAATAGGAAAGTGCCTGCGCGCTGTCGTCGGTGCCCCATCCCCAGTCCGGATAGATGTTCCATAGCGGCATGTGCGCGAACACAACCACTGGCGTGCTCTTGGAGAGATGGCGAACGTCATCTTCCAGCCACTCCAGTTGTGCCGCGCCGAGCGAGCCCATGCCGCCAGCTTTCAGGTTCATCACGTTGACCAAGCCGATGAGGTGCACGCCCTTCTGGTCGAAGCTGTACCAGCCATCGCCCTTGGTGTTCTTGCCGTAACGCTCGCGGTACTGCTGGCCGTTATCTTCGAGGACGTCGTGCTCGCCGGGAACGAAGAACACATCTTTCGTGGGCGCGGATTTGAGAATCTGGTCGACGGTGTCGAACTCCTGCGGCTTGGAGAGATGGCTGATGTCGCCGGTGTGCAGAATGAATGCGGGAGGCGCGGGCAGCGCATTGATTTTGCCGACCGCGGCTTTCAACGTCGCGACTACGTCGGAGTTCGCGGGCTTGTTGAATCCCATGTGGCTGTCGCTGATCTGGACAAAACTGAGTTGGCCGCGGGCGGCCTTTGCGATGTGGGCGGGATCGTCGAGCCCGTACGACTTCAGCACTCCACCTTCGAGGACGCAGAGGGCGCCCGTGCCGGCCCAGGCCATGCATTTCAGGAATCCCCGGCGGTCGATTCCGTCGTGGTTGTGGTCGGACAAAATTGCGTCGTGCTGTTTCTGCAGCGGCATAGTTTTCCTTTCTTTCTTTCTTTCCAGATTTTCCCCAGATTTGCTTTCGGGACCCTGCTTGCGAGACCTTGCTTTTAGGACAAGGACCGCTCTGGTTGCACGGTGCAGAACTGGAGGCGGACACTTTTATTCCATGGATATTTATTTTGGCGATGTGGAAATAAAACGATCATCCGCTGGTTTATCCCTGTGTGCGTGTCGGAAGGCGAGGGATGAAGAGGGGAACACCGAGCACGGGAACGATGAGCGGATTCGGCTGGAGGAAGTGCGGCGCGGGCCGCGGATTTTGTTTGATGTGGAGGCGGGGGTGGCGGGGCGGTAAGGACTTCTCGCCACGGATTTTCACGGATAAGCTGACGACCAATCTAGTTGGCTGGTAGCAGGATATCCGAGGCGACGTGCGCCGTGAACTCTGCACCCGGTTTGATCCGGGCGTCTTTTCCCCGTACGAACAACCCAAAAGCAGCCGCAGTGTCGGCCTTTGCAAAGCGCTCTTGCCCCAGCTTCGCGGCCCCGCCGCGAAGCTTGATGTCGATTTGGCCTGCTCGCAGGGATTTCAGTTTGAAGGAGACTTCACCCGGTGCGCCTAAGCGGTGCGCCTTCTGTACGTCGGTGACGACGGCTAAAGCCGGGGTTCCTTTGTTTGCGACAACGACACCGTCGGATTCTAGATCCTCCGCGAGGGTTAGGAATATCTTGTCGCCCGCTTTGGCGGTTTTCGAACTTACCGCCGTAGCGAATACGAGCTGAACAGGAGTGTCATGCTCAAGCAGTCGTCTGCCCGAAGATAGGGCTGCTGCAGCGGCATTGGAAATCACTCTTGGAGCTGCGCCAGGAAGTGTTAGCGACTGCCTCCCTGGCTTCACATTTAGTGTGTAAACGGCTTCCCTTACCTGGCTGCGCGCACCCCATGGTGAAACGGCAATGGCCTGCAGGGTGACACTCGAATCAATCCGGATAGGAGCGGTGTATCTGGTTGAGTATTGGGTCGGCGTCCAGCCATCGGTGGTGTAGTAAATCTCCGCATCGCTGCTACTTGAATTGATCGTCAGGGTGACTGGAGAGGAATAAGTACCCGAACCTATAGAAAGCTGAGGAGGGACAGGGTTGCGCGGCTGCTGATCCGCGCTTTGGGTACGGGGCCGGTAGTTGAAGAGCGAATCGGTCTGTTGCTGCGCGTTCATCGCATTCTGAGCGCTCTGACTGGCCATCTGCATAGCGCTCGAGGCCTGCTGCGTGGACTGCTGAGCCGCGATTTGCGCCTGCATACCCGCATCCTGCGCCTGGGCGCATGAGACCGACAATGCGATCGTCAAACACATCAGGAAGGCACGCATATTGTGCTCCTTGTATAGGAACACTCAATTGCAGCACGATTCCGGCGGAAGAGAGGTAAAGAGTTGGTCAGCCCGAGTAAAGTTTTGTCAGTCCGGTATGACTCTAGACACATATCGGTCATAACAGTAGTGTGCTTTCCTCAGTAGTGTGCTTTCTCGGCTAGTACCGTGTTCCGTCAGCGCATACTGCCGCAGTGTTTTTCGTATTGCTCGAAGATGAAGTTGTCGGTCATGCCGGCGATGTAGTCGCAGATGACGCGGGGGAGGGAATCTTCTTTTGCCTTCTCCTGGTAGTTGTGTGGCAGAGTGTTGGGATTCGTCATCCAGAAGGTGAATAGTTCTTTGACGATGCGCTCGGCGTCTTCTTTTTCTTCGGCCAGCGAGGGGCTGTAATAGAGATTTTCGTAGAGGAAAGTTTTGCTTTGCTTGCGTTCGGACTCGACTTCGGGGCTGAAGGCGGCCAGGCGTTCGGGGTGGTGACGGACGTCGTCCAGGGTTTGAATTTTGGCTTGCTCGACGCGCGACTGCGTGTTGGTGATCAGGTCGCTGACGAAGCGGTTCAGGACGCGCTTCAGGGACTCGTTGAATTTCAGTTTCTCAGGCGCGGTGGGATAGATCTGTTCGACTTCGCGGTAGAAGTGCCCGAAGGCCGGGATGCCTTCGCGGATTTGTTCGAGCGTGAGCAGATGCGCTTCGTAGCCGTCGTCGAGGTCGGCGGTGTTGTAGGCGATTTCGTCGGTCAGGTCGATCAGTTGAGCTTCGAGGGGTGGGCGCTGGTCGAGCAGATATTCGGCTAGCTCTGGATGCGTTTTCTCGTCGTAGTCGTGCGAGTGTTTGATGATGCCTTCGCGGACTTCGAAGGTCAGATTCAGGCCGCGGAAGGCGGCGTAACGCTGTTCGAAATCTTCGACGATGCGGAGAGCGTGCAGGTTGTGGTCGAAGATTAGGCCATGCTCGCGCATGGCGGCGTC
>Ga0302325_10032906_pt1 | contig 10634 bp, 6 predicted proteins | sample Palsa_T0_2_FD_201948 | JGI IMG/M metagenome (GOLD analysis project Ga0302325, IMG submission 201948) | Peat permafrost microbial communities from Stordalen Mire near Abisko, Sweden - Palsa_T0_2 | ecosystem: Environmental > Terrestrial > Soil > Palsa > Peat permafrost | place: Sweden: Abisko...
GTCGGCGCTCGCGGCGCTCGCGGCCGCGTGCGGTGCGCCCGTTGTGGTCGGTGCGATGGGCAAGGGGGTGCTCGCCGAGGACAGCCCGTGGTTCGCTGGCGTGCTCGACATGGCCGGGCACCGGGTGATCTGGGACCTGCTCGGGTCCGCGGACCTGATCGTGACGGCCGGGTTCGACCCGGTGGACCTCATCACGCCCTGGCGGCTGTCGGTGCCGGTGCTGCACATCGACACGGTGCCGAATACCGACCAGGTGTACCCGGCCGCCGTCGAGGTCGTGGGGCCCGTGGGTGCCGCGCTCTCCTGGCTCGCGGCTTCGGCGGGGCAGGGGCATGGGTCGCGGTGGACGGAAGCCGAAGTGGCCGCGCACCGGCAGGCTCTGCGGGCCGCGTATTACAAGGGATACGTGGCCGGCAAGCTGAACCCGTCCGAGGTCGTCACGACCGTGCGCGCGGCGGTGCCTGCCGGGACCGTGGCGACGGCGGACGTCGGGTCGCACAAGATCATGACGGGTCAGGCATGGACCGCCTACGCACCTCGGGAGACGTTGATCACCAACGGGCTTTCCGCGATGGGGTTCGGCCTCCCCGCGGCGATCGGTGCGGCGCTGTCATCGCCCAGGGTGCCCGTGGTCTGCCTGATCGGTGACGGTGGGTTCGCGATGACCGCCTCCGAGCTTTCCGTGGCCGCGCGGCTCGGGCTTGGTCTCGTTGTGGTCGTATTCGCCGACGGCGGGCTGAACCGGATCGAGCTGCACCAGGCGTCGGTTGGGTACCCGCTGAACGCGACGGCCGTGGACCGGGTGGACATTCCGCTCCTCGCAGAGTCGCTTGGCTGTGACGGGGTGCGGGTGGAGAGCGTGTCCCGGCTTGAGAAGGTGCTGTCCGGCGCGTTCGAGTCGCGAACCAGGCCGCTGGTCATCGAGGCGCGGATCGACACCTCCCAGTACTCGGCGCAGTTCTGAGTTCCGAGGTAGGCCGCGCGGGTCACTAGACTCGCGGTTCGTGAGCCTGTCTATCGGAATCGTTGGTCTGCCCAACGTCGGCAAGTCGACCCTGTTCAATGCGCTGACTAAGGCCGGTGCCCTCGCCGCGAACTACCCGTTCGCCACGATCGAGCCTAACGTCGGAGTGGTCGGCGTGCCCGACCCGCGCCTTGACCAGCTGGCCAAGCTGTACAACTCGGCGCGCGTGGTGCCGGCGGCGGTGCGGTTCACGGACATCGCGGGCCTGGTCCGCGGGGCCTCAGAGGGGCAGGGGATGGGTAACCAGTTCCTCGGCCACATCAGGGAGACCGACGCGATCTGCCAGGTCGTCCGGGTATTCGCCGACCCCGACGTGACCCGGGTGGAGGGTTCCGACGGGCCCGAGGACGACATCGAGACGATCGTCACCGAGCTGCTACTCGCCGACCTGCAGACGCTGGAGAAGGCGGCACCCCGGCTGGCCAAGGAGACGAAGTTCTCCAAGGACCCGGAGAAGCTCGAGACGGCCGCGGCGGCTGCGGCGGCCGTATCCGTGCTTGATTCGGGTAAGACGCTGTTCGCGGGGGCTGCCGCGGCGGGGATCTCGCTGAAGGCGCTGCGAGAGCTGCACCTGCTGACCGCCAAGCCGTTCCTTTACGCCTTCAACATGGACGTATCAGATTTGTCGGACGATGACTTGAAGAAGCGCCTTTCGTCGCTCGTGGCTCCGGCCGAGGCGATCTTCCTCGACGCGAAGACCGAGTCCGACCTCACCGAACTGCCCGACGATGAGGCCGCCGAGCTGCTGGCCGAGGCTGGCCTCGGTGAGCCGGGTCTCGCCCAGCTAGCCAGGGCCGGGTTCAGCGCGCTTGGCCTGCAGACCTTCCTTACCGCCGGGCCGAAGGAATCGCGCGCCTGGGAGATACCGATCGGCGCGACCGCCCCCGAGGCGGCCGGCGTGATCCACACCGATTTCCAGCGTGGCTTCATCAAGGCCGAAATCGTGTCGTTCGCCGACCTGATGGCGGCCGGCTCGGTAGCGGCAGCCCGGGCGGTAGGCAAGGCCCGCATCGAGGGCAAGGACTACATCATGCAAGACGGCGACGTGGTCGAGTTCCGTTTTAACGTCTAGCATCAGCGGGTTCACCCAGCCGCGAACACTGGACCTTGATGCCGGACGACGGCCTATGTACTCTCGGTATGTACTCTGAGTACATAGCGAAGGGCATCAGGAGGACAAGCATGGTCGGGTTCCGTCCTGGCATCGCGCGGTTCCGTCGGTTGCCGGGTCACGCGCCCGAGGTGCCCCAGGCATCCCAGGCTGCTCCACGGTCCGGCGGAGCCGAGGGCAATGAGCGGCTGACCGCGATGACGGGGGCGGTGCTGCTGATCCTGCTGGCCGTCGAGTGCTACACGATCTTCCGGATCGGCCGCCTGCTCACGCTGCACGTCTTCCTCGGCATGCTCCTCCTTGGCCCGGTCACCCTCAAAGCTGGGTCGGTCATCTACCGTTTCGTCCGCTACTACACAGGGAGCGGCTCGTACCGGCGCAAGGGGCCGCCCGCGCTGCTGCTACGGGTGATCGGGCCGATCATCGTCCTGCTCACGGCCTGCGTGTTCGGCTCCGGCATCATGCTCGCCGTCACCGGCCCCGGCTACGGGTCGCCCACCGGGTGGCTCGAGGTGCACAGGTTTTCGTTCATTGCCTGGGCCTTCTTCATCGCCATCCACGTGCTCGCCTACGTGTGGCGGCTGCCAAGGCTGCTCGCCGCCGAGGCACGGGGGATCTTCCACCCGCAGGGTGAAACTGGCGATGACGCAGGCGCCGGGCGGCACGCCCGCAGGGCGATGGAAGTCCTCGGCGGCCGTGGCACCCGACTGGCCCTGCTGATCGCCTCGCTCCTCGGCGGCCTGCTGATCGCCCTACTCACCGTGCACCTCGCGGGCAAGTGGGAATCATTCGGCTAGGGTCAGCCAACATATGCTCACGCTAAGAGCTGAATCGTAACGTGGTGGAGTTCCGCTTCAACATGTAGTGCCGGCCTGGGCAAGACGGAACAATAGCCCCGTGCGGCGCGCCTTCTTCCTGGAAAGCGATAGCGCTGAAGTTTTGACCGCCGCTGGCCGGTCAAACCTTCAGCGCTAGTTTGATCTTGGTGTGTTTATATGGATAAATCCGGTGGAACGGCGCCCGCGGCCGTTATTACCGGTTCGTATGTTCAGCGCGACGACAGAAATCAACATGGCGAGCCGGTGAATGAACGATTCTCATCGCCGCGGCGCCTGCTCGGCATGGCGGGTATCCTCGCCAAGCCCGGCGCGCCTGAACGCGGCGGCCGGGCTTGGCGACAAATCGGTACAAACAACCGCTGCTGCGATCATCCCGCTATGAGATGACTTTCTATGCGTGCCCCCGTGGCTCAGGGGGCCGCCTGGCTTCCGTGGCCCGTGGGCCTCACGTCGGCCTCGGGTGGGTCTCCCGTGGGTCTAGAGCCCCGTCCCGTTGGTGCGGTATCGGGATGTGACGCCTGTTATGTCACGGAGAGTATCCGTCGCTCTGGCGGGTATTGGTGGAGTGCAAGGCTATTACCGGCAGCGATGAAGATTTACCCCTGATGCGGTGAACCACCGTGTTGGTCATTGCGTATCAGTATGTGACGAGTTACCTTCGGCTCGCGGCTTCGTTGCGGCGGCAGAACCGTTCGTGTGTCGGATGTGACTGGAGGCAACTCCAGTATCGGATCGATGCAGTTTGTTCGGCTCTTATGGCGCACGTGCGGTCCGTTTATGCCGCACAATGGAGCACGGGACCGGCAGGAGCACGTCCGTACCTGGCTGCCAGGCACGGTAGCGGGCGGAGGAGTGATGGTGCGTAGGTCTAGCGTTGCTAGCCTCGATAGCGGTGCGGAGTCATCCGTGTACGGTGATGAACCGCCGGTTTCGGCGGAATCTGGGACTCAGCGCCCCAAAGCCCCGTGGGGCGGCGGTGGCGGGCGCTGGGCGGTGTGGCCCATGCGCGTCGTGCTGTGGGCGACGATCCTGGTCATCGGCTACCGCGGTATCACCGCCATCATCCTGAACGAAACACCGTCGAGCGGGAATGCGAGCCCCAATGCCGGGGCCGCAGGCGACCAGCCGACGGTGTCGGCATTTCCAGTAACGCTTGGCGAGGCTTTCGCCTTGCGGTTCGGGCAACTGTGGCTTAACTTCAGCCCGAGCACCGCGACGCAGCGAGCGCAGCAGCTCGCTGCCTTTATCCCGGCTAACGCCAGGGCCACCGACCCGGAATTCGGCTGGCCGGGTACGGGTACCTCAACCGTGCAGTCCCTTTCTGTGGCAGGGATAGAGGTGCGCAGCGCGCAGACGGCCGTCGTCACTCTGCTCGCCACAAGGAACAACCAGCTGATGGAGCTCGGCGTGCCACTCTATGCATCGGATGGCGGCCTAGTAGTATCTGCCGAACCCGCCCTGCTTCCCGCGCCGCCGACGGCGATACTGCCGAAGGTGCAGTCGGTGAGTTCCGATCAAGTCGCTAAGGCCGCGCTCGCGGGCCAGCTGCCGGACTTCTTCCAGGCATACGCCAGCGGCGACCAGGCGGCGCTGAGCCGGTACGTCGAGCCGGGTGTCTCGCTCACCGGACTTGGCGGAGCGGTCGGCTTCGGCTCGATCACGTCCCTCGACGTTCCGCATGGCGGCACCATGCGCGATATCACGGTCACCGTGGACTGGACGCTTCCAGGGCAGGTCGGACTGGGCGCGGCGAGACTCGCCACAACTTATGACATGTCGGTCGTCGACCGGCAAAGCGGAAGATGGTATGTAAAGGGCATCCGTGCATCTACGCAGCCGATGGGAACCCAATGATTTGGTACGCGTCATCGCAGGTCACCTCGGGCGGCCTGGGCGCGGTCAAGGGCGCCCGCAGGTCGCCAATGGCACCTAGTCGTCTGCGCAAGCTCACCGATGTTCACGGAAGGGAAGGATGATGTCCGTATCAATCCTCGTCGCTGCGGCCCCGCAGGCGGCGATCAACACCACGAATCTTGTCACGTACCTACAGAGTCTTTTCGGGCCGCTATTTCTGGGCATAGTAGGTATCGTGGCGCTCTTCTTCTTGTTCACTCGTGAGATCACTCGGTTCGTACAATTCATCGTTCTGGCCGTCGCGATCGCCGTGGTTTTCTACACGCCGAGCATCGTGCAGACGCTGGCCACCGGAATAGCGAACGCTCTCGGGGTTCACTGAGTAATTACTCGCTGAGGAGTGCAGTCCTGTGGACCTGCCCACTTATACGAATATCTGGCGGATCGAGAAGCGGCTTTACAAGCTTTATGATTTCCGGCTGCCCATGCCGCTGCCGATCAACTGGATCGCCGTATTCGCCGGGATTACGATACCTTATATCGTTCTCCTGCTCGCTATAGGACTGCCCTTCAATCACACTCTGGTCTGGCTGTACGTGCTGCCACCCGGGCTCATCACCTGGATGACCACCAGGCCGGTCATCGAGAACAAGCGACTGCCTGAACTGGTCGAGTCACAGGCTCGCTACCTGGCCGAGCCAAAGACGTGGGTCAGGCTGGCGCCGCTCAGCGAGAAGGACCAGATGGTCGTCACCGCCCGGGTGTGGCACAGCAACCGGCCCGCCAAGGCTGGTCAGCCGGCCAAGGTCGGCCAGGAGGTCATGGCTGGTCAGGAGGCCATGGCGGGCAATGAGGGCAAGGCCAGGCGCGCTCTCCGTACGCCAAGCCCGGCCGGCCGGCCGGTCCCGGCGGGCAAGCGGGGCGCGGCAGCAGGTAAGCAGGAGCGCGCTAGGTCGTCGGCGCTCGGGCTCGGCGGATCTCGGTCCGTTCCCGTGCCGCAGGCCGACCCGGTCGTCCCCCCGAGGCCGCCGCGGACGCCCCGGCGAGCTGCCCTTCCGGTAAGGCCGGACGTCGAACCGGCCCAGCCAGTCCCTGCCCCGTCGGCCCACGCCCAGGCCCAGGCAGAGCGGCGACCGTCGGCGGAATCGCGACCGAGCGATGGCATGCCGGTGCTGGCGCGCGGCGGCGCGCCGACCGGTTCGCGCCTTGAGATGTCGCATGACGGGCCAGGCCGGCGCCCGGTGGTGGTCGTACCGCCAGCATCACCGGTAAAGCCGGTACGGCCGGTGCCTGCGGAGAACTCGGTGAGCACATGGCCGACCGCGGCTCGCCCGCTCCGTGCCGTCCGCCAGGCACCGCAGGAGTCGCAGGAGGCGCTGCTGCCCTCCACCGGGCAGTCTTCCAGCATGGGGGGCTCCCGCCCCCCATCCCCCCAGGCCCTCGTACCCCGCGGGGCAGGCCCGATGGAAGGCGAGGATATCGAGCCCGCGTCCGAGCCGACGCTTTCCTCCCAGCCCACGCCCCCTGCCGAGCCGACGCCAGATACCTCCGCACAGGTGACGTCCGCTCCAGTTTCTGACGAGCCTGCCTATCAGCCTGAGCCTGCCTATCAGCCCGAGCCCGCCTATCAGCCTGAGCCTGCCTATCAGCCCGAGCCTGCCTATCAGCCCGAGCCCGCCCCGACCCGGACGCCCGTCTACCAGCCTGAGCCTGTCCGACGGCCAAAACTTGAGCCCGTCCGGCAGTCCAAGCCGGAGCACCTCCGTCAGCCTGAGCCTGCCCAGCGGGCGACGATCGAGCGCGCCCATGAGCCAGCCCAGCCCAGCCGCCCCACCCCGGTCGGCCAGGACGTCGCGGCCGATCTGCCCGATCTGCCCGATCTGGCCGCTCAGCCGGCTGGTCCGGCTGCCGGTGGCGACCCGGTCGTTGTCCAGTCGGCATCCGTGGCGCTGCCGGAAGCGCGAGAGGCAGCGCCACAAGCACCCGAGGCGGTAACGGAAGCGCGCCCGGCGTTCCAGGAAGTACCCCAGTCGGCCCCGGAAGCGCCGCAGATGGTGCATGAAGCACCGGATCGGCAGGATCAGTCGCGGTCGGCTGCCCAGCAGGTCGGCGTCGCCCCGTCGGCCGAGGAGGCCGTGCCCCGCGCGGTGCCGTCGATCGAGCGCGCGCTGAGCAGCCCGTCTAGGGACCGCAGCCTCTCCTGGCACGGCACGGTCAAGATCGTCACCGGCGCGGGCGCGGCGCAGGGTCCCGGCGCGCGCGACCAGGAGGCGCTCGACAGGAACCGTGCCAGGCTGCCCATCGAGGGACCCAAGCGGATCCTCGTCCTCGGCTGCACGACCGGCGCGGGCCAGTCCGTGACCGCGCTGATGGTCGGCTACATGCTCGCGAGCCTGCGCGAGGAGCCGGTGTCCGTGGTGGATTTGCACGACGGGACGCTCGCACGGTACCGCGCACCGGCCGCCTGGCTCGATGAGATCCTGGCCGGCAGGCCGCCGCAGGCCGTCAGGCCATCCCGTCCCGACGGGCTGCACCCCACACCGAAGGCCAACCCGGCCAGGCTCGACGTCATCGCCTCCCACGAGCCGCTCGGCGACGGGGACGAAATCAAGCTTGCCGTGCAGCTCAACAGGCACTACCCGCTGACCGTGCTCGACGGGGGGCCGACCGGCCTGACCAAGCTGCTCAAGGTCACCGACCAGCTCGTCCTCGTGGCGCCTGCCAACGTGGAGGCGGCGGGCGCGCTTGCCGATACCCGCGACTGGCTGGACGCGCACGGCCACGCCGAGCTTGCCACGCAGTCCGTGACCGTGATCAACGGCGTGAGCCGCCGCTCGCTGCCCGATGTGGAGCAGGCCGAGTCGATCGCCCGTGGCCGGTCGCGCGCGATCGTCCGCGTGCCGTGGGATGACATGCTCCCGGTGGCGGCCACCGGACCGTCCACGCTCCGCCCCCAGACGCGCGTCGCCTATACCGCTCTGGCGGGGGTGCTCGTCGCTGGTTTGGCCGCGGCCCCGGCTAAGGCCGCCGCTCCGGTAAGGAGACAGCAATGATCAGCAGAACGAACGCGGCATACTCTCCCGCTCCCATGACACAGGTCGGCGACCTGGAGGGGTACGGGGGCCAGAGGGCCCAGGGGGAGTGGGGGGCGGGAGCCCCCCATGCAGGGAGTGGGGGAGCGGGAGCCCCCCATGCTGGAAATCTGTCCCCCCGGGAGATGGAGGCGGCGTGGTGAGGACGAGAGTTTGCGCCACTGCCGTAGCCCTGCCGGGACCCGCAGGCCCCTGGTGCGGATGGCTTCGGGTGGAGTGCTCGGTTTCGCCGGGGGGAGTGTTGTGATGAGGACGAGAGTTTGCGCCACTGCCGTAGCCCTGCCGGGACCCGCAGGCCCCTGGTGCGGATGGCTTCGGGTGGAGTGCTCGGTTTCGCCGGGGGGAGTGTTGTGATGAGCGCGAAGTCGAAGGGCCGCAGCCGCCTGGCGATCAGATACTTCGACGACCGGGTGCTGCTGACCGACACGCACGCGTGGGCGTACTACCGGGTGCCCTCGGTCTCTTACGAGTTCACCACGCCAGAGGAGCGTGAGGCGCTCGCGACCAACATCACCGTGGCGCTCGCGACGATCAGGATGCAGGACGCCGAGGTGCACCTGCGGATAGCGCACCGGCCGTATCCGGCGGTGGAGTGGGCGACAGGACTTGACGCCACGAGCGACGGCGGTTCCGGCTGGCGGGAGTACCTGGACCAGATCTACCAGCACGTGTGGGCACAGGACTTCTGGTCCAAGGAGATCTACCTGGGCGTGCGGCTGGGCCAGCGATCGATGCGGGCGCAGTTCACCGACGGGGTGTTTGGGCACTTCATGAACACCTATCGGTCGGCGGAACGCGGCCTTGGCATTGACGATGACGCCGTGCCCTCCGGCGAGGTCGGCAAGTGGACCGAGCTGGCCGAGCGGCTCGGCCGGGCGCTCACCGCGTCCGCGCTCGCGGCGCGGCATGCGACGAGCAGGGAGGTGGCCTGGCTGCTGCGGCACACGCTGAGCGGCTCGCTCGGCGATCCGCCGCCGTCGGCGACGCGCCGCAGGACCTGGGGCGCGGGGGAGATCGAGCAGCTTTACGAGGGTCAGATACACAACGGCAGGACGATGCTCAGGCTCGAGCAGGTCGAGGGCGAGTCGCATGTGGCCTTCCTGTCGTTCTCCCGGTTTCCCGACGTGATGGCCTTCCCCGAAGGGGAGCCGTGGCTGCATCATGCCGACTCGCTGCCGTTCCCTGTCGAGGTCTCCTCGCGGATGCACCTAGTCCCGCCGGCCAAGGCCTCCAAGGACGTGTCACGGCGGCTCGCACACGCCCGCGACATGGACGCGCACATCCGCGAGGCGGGTGCGGAGGCGCCGATCGCGCTTGCCGAGCAGATCGCCGCCGCCCGAATGCTCGAGCACGGCATCACCAAGGAGCGGCTGCCGTTCGTTTACGGCTGGCATCGGTTGTTCGTGACCGCGCCGACCAAAGAGCTGTGCGTCCGCCGGGTAGAGGCGGTCACCGAGCACTACAGGGACATCGGCATCGATCTCGTCAACTCCACCGGTGACCAGTTCTCATTGCTCACCGAGTCCCTGCCGGGTGAGAAGGTACGGCTGTCGTCCTACGTTCAGCGCCAGCCGCTCTACACGATCGCGGGCGGCATGCCGACCGCGACGGTGGAGCTCGGTGACCGGATCGCCGAGGGCGTTGGCTGGATCGGTCCCTACATCGGCGAGACCCTGGGGCGGGCGCGCTCGGTCGTCCACTTCGACCCGATGCTCGCCGCGGCGCGGAACCGCCCGACCGCGGTCGCGATCACCGGCGAGCCTGGCGGCGGCAAGACAACCCTTGCGATGCTGCTGATTTACCAGCTCGCGCTGCGCGGCGCGTCAATCGCGGTGATCGACCCGAAGGGCGACGCCGAGCCGCTCGCCGAGTTCCTGACCAAGACCGGGCGGAAGGCGCGGGTGCTGCCGCTGTCGTCGGCCGCGGCCGGGCTGCTCGACCCGTTCTCGTTCGGCGATGACCTGGCGGAGAAGCGCACCATGGCGACGGAGACGCTGCGCCTGCTGCTGCCGAGGATGAGCGAGGAGCGGGAATCCGCGCTGATCCAGGCCGTCGGCGCGGTGGCCGTGGGCCAGCGCCCGAGCCTGGGCAAGGTCGTCAGGCACCTGGAGGAGTCCGACGACCCGGCATGGAAGAACCTGGGCGCGGTGATGCGCTCGGTGTCCGAGATGCGCCTGGCCAGGCTCTGCTTCGCGCCGTCGGGCGGGCAGCAGATCGACGCGAACGGCTGGACGACCGTGTTCACGCTCGGTGGTCTTACCCTGCCGGACACCACGACGACCAGGGACGACTACTCCTATGAGCAGCGGCTGTCGGTCGCGCTGCTTTACCTGGTGTCCCAGTTCGCCCGTCGGCTGATGAATACCCTGGACAGGACCGTGCCGAAGGCGATCTTCCTCGACGAGGCTTGGGCGATCACGTCGACGCCAGAGGGCGCCAAGCTGGTACCCGAAGTATCAAGGATGGGCCGGTCAAGGAATACGGCGCTCGTCCTCATCTCGCAGAACGCGGGCGATCTACTGCACGAGCAAGTGACCAACTGTATTTCCAGTGTTTTCGCGTTCCGCTCGTCGGAACGCGCCGAGGTGACGAACGTCCTGTCACTGCTCGGTGTTGAGCCGTCCGAGGAGCACAAGGCCATCCTTCGTGGCCTCGGCAATGGTGAGTGCATTTTCCGTGACCTCGACGACCGTGCGGGCCGCATCGGCGTCGAT
>Ga0302325_10032907_pt1 | contig 10634 bp, 6 predicted proteins | sample Palsa_T0_2_FD_201948 | JGI IMG/M metagenome (GOLD analysis project Ga0302325, IMG submission 201948) | Peat permafrost microbial communities from Stordalen Mire near Abisko, Sweden - Palsa_T0_2 | ecosystem: Environmental > Terrestrial > Soil > Palsa > Peat permafrost | place: Sweden: Abisko...
CGCCACCACCGTCTCGCCGGGGTGGCGCTCGGCGATGCCGCTGAGCGCCGAAGCCATCCGGGCCTGCATCTCGAGAAAGGACTCACCCCCGGGGAACCGGAAGCCGCTGGGCCAGCGCTGGACCTGGTTCCACTCGGGCTTCTTGGCCAGGGACGTGAGCTGCATTCCGGTCCACTGCCCGAAGTCGCACTCGAGCAGCCCACGCTCCGTGCGGACCCGCAGCCCCAGCTTCCGGGCGATGGGCTTGGCCGTCTCGGCGGTGCGCTCGAGTGGGGAGGCGTACACGGCCGCCGGACCGGGCCGGTCCGGGCCGACCAAGGCGGCGATCCGGACGGCCACCGCCTCGGCCTGGGCCTGGCCCTCATCGGACAGGTGGAGCCCACCGGCCCGACCCGGTAGCACCTTGCCGGTGGTCGGTGTAGTGCCGTGACGGACCAGCAGGACCACGGTGGGTCGTTCAGGAGGAGACTTTCGGCTGGCCACGCCCGTTCACCGTACTCTCTCGCCGGAGACGCCAAACCGCTCGAGACGGAGCGTTCCTCCGGCCGGGAGAGCCAGACCCCAGCCTCACGGTCCGGCCGCCCGGCTGGGCCTAGTCCGACCCTCCCGTCGAGGCCCCGACCAGCGTTCGGTCGACCGGTTCGGGCTGGGCGCCGACCGGGCAGGGTCCGACCCCACCGGAGCCACCGGGACCGCCGGGGTCGCCCAGGCCGCCCGGGTCGCCGTCGGGACCGTGCGGGCCCCGGTCGGGGAACACCTGGTCGTGGCTGTGGTCCTCATGGGAGAGGCGCGAGGGCCACCAGTTCCAGCGGCCCAGCAGCACCACCACCGACGGGACCAGCAGGGTACGGACGAAGAAGGTGTCGAGCAGGATCCCGGCGGCCAGGCCCAGGCCGATCTCCTGGACCTGGGTGCCACCGGTGGCGGTCAGCACCCCGAAGGTTCCCGCCAGAATGAGCCCGGCCGACGTCACCGTCGTGCCCGTCGCCTCCACCGCCCGACGGACGGCCACCCGGATGGGGGCGTGGTGGGCCTCCTCCCGGATGCGGGTCATGACCAGGATGTTGTAGTCCTGGCCCAACGCCATGATGAAAATGAACATGAAGAAGGGAAGGACGAAGTTAATGCCGTCCTGGCCTCCGATCAGCTCGAACACCAGTACGGCCAGTCCGAGCGAGGCCAGGTAGGAGAGGCCCACGCTGACCACCAGATAGAGGGGGGCCACCAGACTGCGCAGGACGATGGCCAGCAGAAGGGCGAGCACGATCAAGACGATGGGGATGATCCTGAACAGGTCGTTCCCCGAGATGGAGCCCACGTCCGACGCCACCGGGGCGTCGCCCGACACCCCCGACGAAGTGGCCCCGATGTCCCGGGCCACCGAGGTCACGACGGAACGGACCGCCGGGACGGCCGTGGCCGCCGCGGTACTGGTGGGCGATCCGGCGGCGAGCGACGTCTGGTACTGGATGGTCCTCCCGTCGGCGCTGATGAACTGCGTCGAGGCCTTGTAGGCGGCGTACGCGGCCGGGGTGACGGTGACCCCGGCCGGGGGCGCCACGGGGAGCTGCGCCGCCGCGCCCAGGGACGCAAGTTCCTGGTGGGCCTGCGCCAGCGCATCGCTGGTGACCACGGCGCCGTCGGGGTCCAGGGCGCTGGTGACGGCGCTGAACTGTCCGGAACGGGACAGGCCGTCCAGGGCCGTGGCCAAGACCTGGGGCTCATTCCACACCGATGTCGGCAGGTAGAACACCACGCTGGTCGGATCGGAGTCCGAGGACGGGAAGGCCTGATTGAGTACGGACTGCCCCATGCCCGAGTCCGAGCTGGCCGGCGCCGGCGCGTCGCTGAACCCCGACGGGGTGTACGCCAGCATGGACAGGGCCAGCCCCCCGAAGATGGCCAGGCCCACCACCAGCGTGAGGACCGGCCGTCCCACCACCCGGCCGGCGAGACGCCCCCAGCTGCCCCCGCTGCGCTGGCCCTCCTGCGGGATCTTCGGCCAGAACACGCTCCGTCCCAACACTGCCAACAGGGCGGGCAGCAGCGTGAGGTTGGCCAGCAGGGCCACAGCGATCCCGATGGCCAGGGCCGGCCCGAGGCCCTGGTAGAGGCCGAAGGTGGCCACCACGACGGTGGCCAGGGCACCCACCACGGTGAGTCCCGAGAAGGTGATCGACTCGCCCACCTTGCAGAGGGAGAAGGAGACCGCCTCGTGGATGGGCTTGCCCCGCCGGAGCTCCTCTCGGACCCGGAAGATCAGGAACAGCCCGTAGTCGGTACCCGCCCCCAACAGGACCACGGTCAACAGAATGGGGGTCAGGTCGGAAACCTGCACGCCGAGGTGGGTGGATACGGCGATGACCGGCCCGGCGGCGAACATGGCCACCACCGACGGGAGCAGGGCCACGAACGGGGCCAGCAGGGCCCGGAAGGTGAGAAACAGGAGGGCCAGGATGAACAGAACCGACAGCAGCTCGGTGAGCGTCTGGGTGTGTCCGTTCTGGCTCTGCTGGTCGACCGCGGCGGCCACGCCCCCGGTCAGGTGGAACTCGAGCCCGTCCGGGGCTCCCGAGGTGGCGAACGTGGAGCGGAGCCCGGCCACGGCGTCGACTGCCGCCTTGTCGGTTGAGCCGGGTGGGACGGCGAGGTCGACCATGGCCCGATGGGCTTCACCGTCGGCCGACGTGCCCTGGTCCACCACCGCGGTGACCCGGGGGATCGAGTGCATGGCTTCCTCGGCGCGGTCGATGGCGGCGTTGTCGGCCGCGGTCAGCGTGCGGTGGGCGGCCGCGGAGGAGGCCACGAAGGTCACCGACGAGGTGGTGCTGGGGTTGAAGGGCCGGGCCAACCGGTCGGCCTGCACGCTGGCCGAGGTGGACGGTAGGAACTGGGAGTTGGAGGACTTCTCCACGCTCGAGAGAGACGGGAGGCAGACCATCAGCTCGATGGTGACCACGATCCAGCAGGCGATGATCGGCCACCGGAAGCGTACGGTGAACCGTCCGAGGGCGGCGAACAAGCTGGCTAGTCCTCCAGGGATCGTCGGTGCCACCGCGGAACCGGGTGCGCCGCCGGCGGCGGTCGGATACCAGGCACGTCCGGGACGTCACCGGGGCCCATCGGCAACCGTTCCGTGCCTGGCCCCGTGCTCCAGACTACGTCGCCGGTGCTGTCGAGTTCGGGACGCCCGGTCCCAAACGAACGATTATTACGAGATTCTCACGATTGGCCCGGGCGGTACCGGCCCCCGGCCATCCGACGGTACCGCCCGGCGGACGGAGGGCTCTGTCCCTAGGCCGGGTCGGGCAGGCGACGGGGCATGGGCACCGCCGTCTCCGGCCACCGCTTCCGGCTCACCCGGGCCAACCGGTGGAGCAGGGCGATGGCCCCGGGGTCGTCGTCGCCGGGACGGGTCTCGACGGCCCCGCCGGCGATCATCGACTCCATCAGCTCCCGGCCCTGATCGGTCCGTACCAGGGTGAGGGTCCAGTCGCTGAACGCCCCGATCCCGCCGGTGGAGATGTCGGCGTGCTCGGCGGCGAAGTCGGGACAGCTCTTGCATCCCTCGCGGGTCCAGCCGTGGGCCTCTTTGAGGGGGATCTCGTGGTACTCACCGTCCCGGGTCCACACCTGAAAGACGCCCTTGATGTTCATCTTGGCGATATCCGCCCGGGCGATCCCGTACTTGGCCTCGAACAGCTCGGGGAAGATGGAGTCGTCGAAGGTTTTGGAGCACAGCAGACCAATGGTCAGGGACAGCCGCCGGGCGATCTTGCCGGCTTTCCGGGCCTTCATGACCGGGGCGGCCGACGCCTGGCACCCCATGCCCACCAGGGCGATCCGCTCGGCGCCGGCCTCGATGGCCAGGGGGTAGGCCAGGGGGTTGGCCGAGTACGTGTAGCGGGACCCGGCGGCGGCCAGCACCTCGGCCCGGTTGGTGGCCAGTCCGGGCACGGCCTTCCAGGTGGAGCCGTCCCCCTCGAGGTTGGAGACCAGAGCTGCATCGATCATGTCGTGCTCGAGGGCCCAGATGAGCAGGGCGGAGACCAGGCCGCCGTCCTGGCCCAGCTCGAGGATCTCGGGGTCGGTGGCCCGGACCAGCAGGGTGTCCTGGGACACGCCAGCCACCTCCTCGGTGGTCCGTTCCCGTCCGAACATGTGGGTGTCGATCTCGGGCTCCCACAGCCGGAACCGCGGACAGGCCCGGGTGCACATCGTGCACCCCTTGACCCCGTGGGTGCAGCTCTCCGGTCCGCCCTCGGCGTCGATGTGGAAGGGTTTGTACCTGCCACCGGTGTCGTCGTAGGACAGGACGTCGTAGGGGCAGGCCACGATGCAGCCGGCGCAGCCGGTGCAGAGTCCGGAGGTCACGACCTCGGTGAAGAGCTCGGCCCAGTGGGGCTTCTCGGGGGGCATGGCCCAACCCTAGCGAGGCAACCGGACCGGGGTGCACGACGGATGGCTACCCTCGGGCCGTGCCCGAGATGCTCGAAGTCGAGACGTACCGCCAGCTGGCCGAGATCGCCCTCGATCGCACCATCGCCTCGTTGGCCAGTCCGGACGCCTGGTTCCTCAAGGGAGCGGCCACCGGCCCGGCCCTACGCCGGGTCCTGGTCGGCCACCGGTTCACCGCCGCCCGTCGCATCGGCAAGCTCCTCCTCCTCGACGTGGAGCCCGGCCCGACGGTGGGCATCCGGTTCGGGATGACGGGCAGCCTGGCCGTCGACGGGACTCCGGGCGTGGACCGGATGCGCTACGCCCCCAAGCGCCGCGACCCGGTCTGGGACCGCTGGCGGGTGCGGTTCGAGGACGGAGGCTCCCTGGTGGTACACGATCCCCGGCGGCTGGGCGGGATCCTGCTGGACCCGGACCTCTCGGGGCTTGGGCCTGATGCCATGACCATCACCCCGTCCCAGCTGGCCGCCGCCCTCCGGGACTCCCGTGCTCCGCTCAAGGCACGGCTGCTGGACCAGTCCCGGGTGGCCGGGATCGGGAACCTCATCGTCGACGAGCTGTTGTGGAGGTCGGGAGTCTCGCCCCTCCGAGCCTCGGACTCGCTGAGTCCGAACGAGGTGCGGCGGCTCCACCGCCACCTCGGGAGGACCCTGGCCGATCTCACCCAGGGGGGCGGATCCCACACCGGCCACCTGATGGAGGAGCGCCACCCCGGAGGCCGCTGCCCACGGGACGGAACCGAGCTGAGCCGGTCCACGGTTGGCGGCCGGACCTCATGGTGGTGCGCCTCCCACCAGCGCTGAAGCACGGATGACGCTCCGAGCTCGCCTGGCGCCCCCCGGGCCCCGTCAGCCCTCCAGCTCGGCGAGGACCTTGGCGGCGTGGCCGTCGGCCTTCACGTGGTACCAGGGCCGGGCGATGGTGCCGTCGGCGCCGATGAGGAAGGTGGAGCGGATCACCCCGACGGACTTCTTGCCGTAGAGGGTCTTCTCCCCCCAGGCGCCGTACGCCTCACCCACGGAGTGGTCGGCGTCGGTCAGGAGCGGGAAGGTCAGGCCGTATTTGGCCCGGAACTTCTGGTGCTTCTCGGCGGTGTCCCCCGAGACCCCGAGGACCGGCACCTTGGCCTTGGTGAAGGCGTGCAGGTTGTCGTTGAACTGGCAGGCCTCCTTGGTGCAGCCCGGCGTGTCGTCGCGGGGGTAGAAGTAGAGGACGAAACGTGCTCCGGCCAGGTCGTTCGAGGCGACGATGGTGCCGTCCTGGTCCGGGAGGCTGAAGGCTGGCGCCTTGTCGCCGGCGGCGAGTTTTCCCATGGTCGGCTTCCTTTCGTGGTGGAGGCCAGGCGGTTGCTGGCGGTGGTGCCCACGATGGCACAAACCGGCGGTGACGGGGACCGCCGGCCCCGTCACCGACTGTCACGCCCCGCCACTCTGGGCGTCGGGTGCTGGTACTGGGGGAAATCCCAGGTAGACTTGCGTTCGTGGTCGAGCTGGCGCTCTGCCACCGGGGTCTTCCTCATCCTGTTTCCGGGCTGCCGACGCAGACCGGACGATGGCCCGAGGCGGGCCCGCAGGCATCCGTGACTAGCACGGTGTCGACGGTCGGCCTCCGGCCGTCACTCAACGATGAGAGAGAGCTTCTGAACCCCATGACCACCATTGCCGATCCGTCGGATCGCGTCCTCGATCCCTCCGGTCCCCCGCCCGTCGACGCCGACGACCAGCCGACCTTCGCCTCCCTCGGAGTCGACCCCTCCCTGGTCAAGGCCCTGGCCGTCCAGGGGATCACCCACACCTTCGCCATCCAGGCCATGACGGTGGCCGACGCCCTGGCCGGCCGGGACGTGTGCGGGAAGGCCAAAACCGGTTCGGGCAAGACCCTGGCCTTCGGTGTCCCACTCCTCCAGCGGACCATGGCCGCCCGCTCCACCCGGCCGGGCCGTCCCCGGGCGCTCGTCCTTGTCCCCACCCGCGAGCTGGCCGTGCAGGTGAGCGAGGTGCTCGAGCCCCTGGCCACAGAGGCCGGGCTCCGGATCGTCGCCGTCTACGGCGGGGCCGACATCGAGCGCCAGGTCAAGAGGCTGCGGCGGGGCGTGGACGTGATCATCGCCACGCCGGGCCGGCTCATCGACCTGGGCGACCGGGGCGAGCTCTCGGTGGCCGACATCGAGACCCTGGTGCTCGATGAGGCCGACCGGATGGCCGACATGGGCTTCATGCCCCAGGTCGAGTGGGTCCTCCGTCGACTCGAGCGGGAGCACCAGACCTTGCTGTTCTCCGCCACCCTGGACGGGGCGGTGGACCGGCTGGTCAGCCGGTACCTGACCGATCCGGTGCTCCACGAGGTGGCCTCGCAGAGCACCACCGTCGACGCCATGGAGCACCGGTTCCTCGAGGTGCACCAGATGGACCGGGTCAAGGTGTGCGCGGCCATCTGCCGGAACTCGGAGAAGACCCTGGTCTTCGTGCGCACCAAACGAGGTGCCGACCGGCTGGTCGAGCAGCTCCGCAAGGAGGGGGTCAAGGCCGACGCCATCCACGGCGACCTCCGTCAGTCCAACCGTGAGCGCACCCTCAAGGACTTCAGCGAGGGCAAGCTACCGGCCCTGGTCGCCACCGACGTGGCCGCCCGGGGCCTGGATATCGACATGGTGGACGTGGTCGTCCACTTCGACCCACCCGAGGACCACAAGGCGTACCTCCACCGATCGGGCCGTACCGCCCGGGCTGGCGAAGCCGGCCTGGTCGTCACCCTGGTCCAGTGGAACCAGGTGCTCGAGATCGAGCGGATCCAGACCCGCATCGGACTTCGGTCGCCGATCGTGGAGATCTTCTCCAACGATCACCGACTGAAGGACCTTGGCTCCTGGAACCCCCTCGAGGACTGAGCCCACCTCCCCTTCACCCGCCCGACCTGGCCGGGCCGGGCGCATCGGCGTCGGCCCCGACGGGACCGCGCCGCCCGCTCATCCACCGAGGAGGACCGTGTGCCTGATCGTCGCTTCGACCAGCCCATGACCGTGGGTGCCGGCACCGACGGTATCGAGCGCATTCTGGTGGTGACGGCCCACCCCGACGATGTGGACTTCGCCGCCGCCGGGTCGGTGGCCGTGTGGACCGCGGCCGGGGTGGAGGTGGCCTACTGCATCGCCACCGACGGCGAGGCAGGAGGTGAGGACCGGTCCCTGCCGCGGGCCGAGATGGCCGCCATCCGCCGCCGCGAGCAGGCCGCCGCCGCGGGCCGGGTGGGCGTGACCGACCTGACCTTCCTCGGCTTCCCCGACGGCCGGCTCCAGGCCGACCTCGATCTTCGCCGGGACATCGCCCGGGTCATCCGCCGCTTCCGCCCCGACCGGGTCGTGGCGCAGTCACCCGAGCGGAACTGGGCCCGAATCTACGCCAGCCACCCCGACCACCTCGCCGCCGGAGAGGCGGCGGCCTGTGCCGTCTATCCCGATGCCCGAAACGCCTTCGCATTCCCCGAGCTGCTGGGGGAGGGGCTCGAGCCGCACACCGTGCCCGAACTGTGGATCATGACCACCGAGCGGGCCGACCGCGCCGTGGACGCCACCGACCAGTTCGACGCCAAGCTGGCTGCCCTGCGGTCTCACGAGAGCCAGGTGGGCGACGGTGAGCACCTCGAGCAGCTACTCCGGAACTGGATGTCGGGGACGGCCCTGGCCGCCGGACTCCCCGACGGTCGGATGGCCGAGGCCTTCCACGTGGTGTCGACGGCGTGACGGACACCGTCCCCAGACGGCCCTGGGACCTCCTCCAGCATGTGGCCCGTGTGTGCCCTGGGCCGGTCGCGACGTAGGAGCCGTTCCTCCCCGATGAGGACCGGGAGTCACGGGTCGACCGGCCTAGCCGGCCATCTGGCGCAGCATGTAGGGGAGGATCCCCCCGTTGCGGTAGTACTCGGCCTCCATCGGCGTGTCGATGCGGAGGCGGACGTCGAACTCCACCACGCGGTCCCCGTCCACGGCCTGCACGGCGGCCGTCTTCGGGGTCACCCCCTCGTTGAGCGAGCCCAGCCCGGTGACGGAGAAGACCTCATGGCCGGTGAGCCCGAGCGAGCCGGCGTTCTGGCCCTCGGCGTACTGCAAGGGCAGCACCCCCATACCGATCAGGTTGGAGCGGTGGATCCGCTCGTAGCTCTCGGCGATGACGGCGCGCACGCCCAGGAGTGAGGTGCCCTTGGCCGCCCAGTCACGGGACGATCCCGACCCGTACTCCTTGCCGGCCAGCACCATCAGGGGTACGCCCTCGGCGGCGTAGCGCTCGGCCGCCTCGTAGATGGTGGTCTGCCCGCCGTCGGGGAGGTGGAGGGTGAACCCGCCCTCGGTCCCCGGGGCCAACTGGTTGCGCAGCCGGACGTTGGCGAAGGTGCCCCGCACCATCACCTCGTGGTTGCCCCTTCGGGCCCCGTAGGAGTTGAAGTCGTCCCGGGCGACCTGGTGGTCCTCGAGATAGTGCCCGGCCGGGGTGGTCGGGCTGATGTTGCCGGCCGGGGAGATGTGGTCGGTGGTGACGCTGTCTCCCAACAGGGCCAGGACCCGGGCGCCCTCGACCTCGGTGACCGCACCCGGCTCCATGCCCAGTCCCTCGAGGAAGGTCGGCCGAAGTACGTAGGTGGAGTCGTGGTCCCAGCTGAAGGTGTTGCCGCTGGCTGTCTCCACCGCCTGCCACCGCTCGTCGCCGTCGAACACCGCCGCGTACCGCTGGCGGAACATCTCCGAGGTGAGCGAGGTGCGGATGGCCTCGGTGACCTCTTCGGGTGTCGGCCACAGCTCGGAGAGGAGTACCGGGCGGCCGTCGGCGTCGGTGCCGAGGGGGTCGGTGGTCAGGTCGATGTCCATGGTGCCGGCCAGCGCGTAGGCGACCACCAACGGAGGGGAGGCCAGGTAGTTCATCCGGACGTCGGGGTGGATCCGTCCCTCGAAGTTGCGATTGCCCGACAGCACCGAGGCCACCGACAGGTCGTGTTCATGGACCGCCTCGGACACCCCGGGTAGTAGCGGACCGGAGTTGCCGATGCAGGTCGTGCAGCCGAAGCCGACCAGGTCGAAGCCGATGGCGGCCAGCGGCTCGGTGAGCCCGGCCCGGTCGAGGTAGTCCATGACCACCCGGGATCCGGGGGCCAGGGTGGTCTTGACCCACGGCTTGGGGGTGAGGCCCCGGGCCACCGCGTGCTGGGCAACCAGGCCCGCCGCCACCATCACCTGGGGATTGGAGGTGTTGGTGCAGCTGGTGATGGCGGCCACCACGATGGCCCCGTCCTCCACGGTGGCCGTCGACCCGTCGGCCAGCGACGCCTCACCTGAGCGCGAGTCCCGACCGAGGGCCGTGCGGTAGGTGGTCCCGGCGCCGGACAGGGTGACCAGATCCTGAGGACGGGCGGGACCGGCGATGCTCGGGACCACCGTGGACAGGTCCAGTTCGATGGTTTCGGAGTAGACCGGCTCCACCCCGCCGACCACATGGAACATGCCCTGCTCCTTGGCGTAGGCCTCGACGAGGTCTACGTGTGAGTCGTCCCGACCGGTGAAACGCAGGTAGTCGAGGGTCACCGTGTCGATGGGGAAGATGGCGCAGGTGGCGCCGTACTCGGGTGACATGTTGCCGATGGTGGCCCGGTTGGCCAACGGCACCGCGGCCACGCCGGGCCCGTAGAACTCCACGAACTTGCCCACCACACCGTGTTGGCGGAGCAGGTGGGTGATGGTGAGCACCAGGTCGGTGGCCGTGGTGCCGGCCGGCTGCTCTCCGGTGAGCCGGAATCCGACCACCGGGGGCAGGAGGAGGGACAGGGGCTGCCCGAGCATGGCCGCCTCGGCCTCGATGCCGCCGACGCCCCAGCCCAGCACGCCGAGGCCGTTGACCATGGTGGTGTGGGAGTCGGTGCCCACCAGGGTGTCGCAGTAGGCCTGGCCGTCGTCGGTGGCGAACACCACCCGCGACAGGTACTCGAGGTTGACCTGGTGGCAGATGCCGGTGCCTGGCGGCACCACCCGGAAGCCGTCGAAGGCCTGCTGGGCCCAGCGCAGCAGCTGGTAACGCTCGATGTTCCGCTGGTACTCGATGTCCACGTTCAGGTCGTAGGACTCGGGCCGGCCCGACGACTCGGCGATGACCGAGTGGTCGATCACCAACTCCACCGGGACCAGGGGATTGACC
>Ga0302325_10032909_pt1 | contig 10633 bp, 6 predicted proteins | sample Palsa_T0_2_FD_201948 | JGI IMG/M metagenome (GOLD analysis project Ga0302325, IMG submission 201948) | Peat permafrost microbial communities from Stordalen Mire near Abisko, Sweden - Palsa_T0_2 | ecosystem: Environmental > Terrestrial > Soil > Palsa > Peat permafrost | place: Sweden: Abisko...
CGGCCAGGTCGTCGTAGGTTCCGCCCTCGTTGGCGAACAGCGCCACGTTGCGGGCGGTGTCGAACCAGGCGCCAAGCGACGGCTTGACCTCGGCGATCGCCGCTTCCAGATCCGATGTGCCGATCATCCGGGGCTCGCCGCGGCGGACCGAGTCCATCAGGGCCCGCTCGGCCGCCGTCTCGCAGATGTGCGCGATGTCGGCGCCCGAGTAGCCCTCGGTCTGCTTAGCCAGCTTGCCCAGGTCGATGCCGGCCACCGGGCGGTCCTTCAGGTGGTAGCGGAACACCCCTTCGCGCGCGGCGCCGTCGGGCGGCAGCACCAGCAGCGTCCGGTCGAAGCGGCCGGGCCTGCGCAGCGCGCTGTCCACGTCCCACGGGTGGTTGGTCGCCGCCAGCAGGAAGACGCCCTCGTTGTTGCCTGAGATGTCGTCGAGTTCCAGCAGCAGCTGGTTGACCGCGCTGCGCATGGGCGTGTGCCGCAGCTGCGAGCGCTTCTGCCCGATCGCGTCCACCTCGTCGAGAAACAGCACGCACGGGGCGTTCCGCCGGGCGATCTCGAACAGCTCGTGGATGTTCCGCTCGCTCTGCCCCACGAACATGTCGATGATGTCCGCGAACGACACCGCGATGAACCTGGCGCCGAGCTCGCCCGCCACCGCGCGGGCGATGAACGTCTTGCCGCACCCCGGCGGCCCGTAGAGCAGCAGCCCGCCACGGAGCGACTTTCCGTACAGCCGTCGCAGCTCGGGGTTGCGCATCGGCGCCAGGAACGCCGCCTCGAGGCGCTCCTTCACCTCGGTCATCCCGGCCACGTCGGCGAGCTTAAGGTCGGTGTGCTCGGCGTCGTACGCGTCCGCTTCGTCGATGCCCGCGGACGCCGAGCCCTCGTCACCTTCCCCGACGAACATCGCGGGCAGGACGTCGCGCAGCTCGTCCTCGGCCTGAGACCAGTCATACCTCGACGGCTTGCCCTTCTCGCCAGCGTCATCCCCGGCGGCCGTGGCGGGTCGCGGGGGCATCGCCCCGGACCGTTCGGGAGAAATGACAAGGGGATCAGACGGAGGCGGCTCTACGGCAGCACCCGGCTCCGGTGACAGGCCCGGGCCCGTCAGCAGGCTCAGCGCCTGGGCGTTGCCCGGATCGCGCTGCAAAACGGCGCCCAGGTGCCTGACGGCCTCGTCGCGCTGGCCTGCCCCAAGCAGCAGCATGGCCAGGTGCAGGCGGAGCGGCACATCCTCGGGCATAGCGCCAACCGCCTTGCGGAGGCTGTCCAGCACGGTGGGTTCGGGTTCCATGCATCCGTCCGGGTAGGTTCGGCCATTCGCCTGCTGCCAGTGCGCCTTCTTACAGGGTAATGCGCCCCAGCCCGCGCAAGGGCAGGTGTGCCCCAGCCCACGCCCGACCCGGCGCGCTGTACCTCAAAATCCTGGACACAAAACTCATGGAGGCCGTCTCAGTACTGATGATCGTGGCCCAATGTCCGGGGGGTTATCGAACCGAGGTGTTGGCGCGACCCCGGGCGTCGGCGGCGTTCGCGATTTTGGCCGGAGCACACAGGGTGACGTTCGCCTGTTCCCCCGAGGTTCCCGCGTGTCCCAGGGGTATCCCGCGGCGGTCACCAGGTTATCAGCGGTTTCAGGCGGCCCCACGGGGCCGCTCGCGCCGCCGACACGGCCGGCACCGCCGGGCTCCCGCTGACGCTCAGCCCGGCTGGCCTCAACGCCGGTCAGCTGGCGCGAAGGCTCTTGTCCGTTTGGGGCCGCGGCTAGAACCACTAGGAGGTCACCGGGGCCGCGGCGGATTTGACAAGGGAACCCTCGCGGCGGCCCTCATCGGGCTCTTGCGGGCAGGCCAGAAGCCAGCCCGATCCGCCAACCAGCGTACGGGCCGCCGCCCCTTGTCAAATCCGCCGCTCCCTCACTATGGGAGCTGACGCGCGCTCCCTAGGACAGGTCCGATAGGCTCGATCCTCGTGGAGTCGCCTAGCGGCCGAGGGCGCACGCCTCGTTGCTGATCTGGTCAGCCATATAGGTTGCGCTGGTTCTACCTGTATCTGATCCTGGAGTACCCCGGCATTTGGGCCATGCCGACCTACTGCGCGAACGCATCGACGGGGTGACAGGCGAATAAAAACGACGCCGCTCAGTTGTGCTCGGCTGGCTTGCTGGCGGAATCAGCAGGCTGGACCTCCCCGTCTGGCTTCTGGCCGTTACCGGTCGTCAGCGCTCGCGGGGTAGTGTCTGTGGGCTCGGCTGGCTTCGACAACGATTTGATGACTTCCGATGTCTTCTTGCCGACTATAAAATACATCAGGAGCTTCGGGAACACCTTGAGTTGCTTGAGACAATCGAACGCGACTTGGATCTGGCGAGCGAAGTCCTTGAGATCTTGGTGCGAAGAATAGCAGAAGATGAGATATACCAGCGTTACGGCGAGCCATGGAACTACGGCGATCAGCGCCTTGGGAAATGGCGAGAACAGGGTCGTGGCGCAGACTATGAGAATCGTCCCAATTGCGCACATCGCTAGCGGCAATTTTGTTACGCGTTCGGCGTTGAATGGTGCGCGGTCAGACGCACTAGGCTTCGAGGACGTATTTACTATCATGAGACAAGCGCTTACTAGGCTGACTGACAGCACTATTATGTCAGGCGCGATCGGGGGATTGACGTGAGCCAGCTCGGGGCCCAGAAAACTACCCAGGATGATACTTGCGCCAAACGCTAGATTCCAGGGCGTTCGGAAGCTGTTGTACTTTATGAGGATAGGATCAAGGCGGCCTTGGGCGCCGGAACCGTCGGTTTGAATCCGCCTCTCTTGCTTGAGCTCTGAGGAGTCAGCATTCAAATCCCGTCTTATTTTCGGGACGTACCTGAGGAACAACGCAATATGCGGCTTCACGTATACGCCTGGCTTCCACTGCCATGTATAACCGGGGCCAATCAAGCAGTAGTCCGTGGCAGCCAGGGCCCACGTCATCGCCACGAACATGATGCCAAAGGCGACAAATAGAGCTACTCCCACTGCAAATTCCCAACTTGCAGCCGAAATGCCGCCGATCAGGAAACCAACCCCGGATCGGATTCCATAGCCGAGTCCCACAACACACCAAATGGCAATTACTCGCGTTGGTAGCCTGTCCAAGATATCCGGGTTCTGCGAAATAGGTACCGGCATGGGGGAACGCAATGCCTCGTATGCAATGGCTATCGTGAATACCAAGACTATCAGCAAGAGTATGGGGGCCGTTAGCCCAAGCACTGCGGCGAGCACGAACGCTACGACGAGCCGAAAAAGTCCTATGCGCAGGCTGGCAGCAACATTTCTTCTCAGATGCCGCTGCCTTGGGCCAACAGGAAGACGACCGTTGCCTTCTGCTTGATCTTCAATCACTCCCCGCACATCGTTCCACTGGTAGCGCGCATTATAAATGAGGTACTCCAGGATCAGCCACAGCGCAAGAAAAGTTGGCCATCGGCTAAAGCTACCGGTCGACCACGCCGTGACCACGAACACGCCCGGGATGATCACCCACTTAATCCAGTCTTCTGGCCTTGGGAAAATCAAGTATGCGGTGAGCGAGCGCTGGCCCTTATCGTCTTCCGACTGCTTTCGCATAGGTTGGGGCAGGCGCCTGTCTTCCTGGTCGGTTAGAAAGCTCTCGGCTGTTTGCGTGAAAAGTGCTCGGCCGCGGACCGTTCCCTGGACGACTGCCCAGACAAGCAGTCCAGCGCCGAAACCGTACACGACCGCCATTGCTATCTGGTCGGCCGGTTGCACATGAAACCCAACATAGGATGTATACCCGCCGAAGATGATTATGATCGCGACAAACAGGAGATCAGCGAGGATGCGGAATGAAATGCGGCCACGGCGCAGGCTGATAGCCTGGATCGTCATGCCAGTGTAAGAAAAAGGCAGTAGCTCGCCCATCAGTGGCTCCGAGGTGTATGCTTGAAGCTTTTCTTCCAGCCCGCGCAAGTAGAAGCTTCGGAGTGTTGCGTTTATTCCGAGCATGGTTATATAGGCCAACAGCGCGACAGGGATTATCGGCGAAGCTGCCAGTATGTAGTCAGGCACATGCGTACACGACTGAGCCTTTGAAAACTCGCATGTCTGGGTGACGGCCGCAGCCATGACACCAATGAGGGTTACGGCGATGCTGAAGGCGGCCACTACGACTGATGAGAGGCCGCGTTCGTCTTCACGCAAGGCCTGATAGTCGGCAAGCAGCACATCGAATTGCTGTTTATCCTGGTGATTTGATTGACCGCTAACCTCTTCCATCGTTACATCCTTGAGTCGATATCCATTCCGGCAGGTATATCCTGCAGCGAGAAGAACACATCTTCAATTAGTTTCCCTGCGATTGTCTGCATGCGCGGCCAAAGCGGGACAGTGTGGTCTGGCCTCCAGTGCAGGAAATTCCCACCGAGGCGGTAAGCCAGGAGGCCGTCGGTAAGTACTTGGTCACCGATGACAGTAATTGGCGTAGGGCTGCCCTTGAGATAATTTATCCGCCATGGCTTGCGGGCGGCGCTAATGAACAAAAACCCGCCATCAGTTGCTGACGCCTTGATCAAACGCATCCGCGCATTAGTGGCGAAAACGAGATGCTGAAGCGAAGGAATGCGCGCCTTGATTTCAGTCGCGAACGTCGTGGCAGCCGCGATTACGGTGTCACCGGCCGCCTCCCACGGGCTCAGAAGGGGTTCCACGTCCACGACGAGCGTTCGCGTCTGCAGTTCGGCCGCCAAGCTTATAAGTATGGCCCGCCGATCTACGACCACCTTCGGGGCGCGTCTCATCAGGCACCTCTGGGATCTTTCCGCGGAAGTATTCCCAGGATAATGCCAAGGTATTTGGATTCGTCAAGCGTTCCCCAACTGACAGGCAACGACCAGGTTGAAGCACTCGTCTACCTCAACGGCTGGATGAACCGACGAGCGGATCTTGCTCACCAGCGGCTGCCGCTCGGCGGCCTCGGCGCTGTCGGAGACCCCAAACCAGTGGTCGACGTGCTTCGCGCCTCCAAGGCCATTGACACGCTCGCGGTCAACTGACTGACGCTTTATTGAGCGTCAAACTAGCTGTCTGCGGCAGCAGCAAACGGCAGCAACCGCATCGCCCTCAGATGTCCGCGATCGACCGGCATCAGCCCTCTGAACTGCCTGAACGACCTCTATTGACTTCCGGCCACTCGTTCACACCGAGGCGGTCAGTTTGTTGGCTACGGCTGTCCGCGGCCAGGGAACCGCGATGACCTCGTGCCAGTGTGGTCCCCTGCCCGGCTTCAAGACTGTGGAGGCCAGCTGTCTAGTCCGAGCCGCGGCCCTGGGCACAGCGGGCAGGACAAGCGGGGCAGGACAAGCGGGGCGGGCAAAGCGGGCCGGGCTGCCCGGGCAGCGGCCCGGGCAGCGGCTGTGAGAACTGACCGGAAAGTAATTGCCGGAAATGGGCGCGCGGCAGCGGAGCCGGGCCTGGTGCGGTCTTCGGCTCGGTAGAGGCGCGTGCGGGTTCAGGCGGCCTTGGTGATGGTGACCTCGAAGCCGAGGGCCTGGATCTGCCGGATGTGGTTGTTTAGCTTGCGGTCGGTGTTGAGGCGGGCCTGGTAGTAGCCGGGGCCGAGGTCGGTGAATCGGGCGGCAGGATCTTTCAGCAGGTGCCAGATGATGACCAGGATGGAGCGGGCGACGGCGACCTGGGCTTTGGCTTTGCCGCGGCGGCGCAGGATCCGGTGGTATCGCTCGCTGAGGAAGGTCTGGGTTCGGGCGGCGCCGTTGGCGGCCTGGCCGAGGACGCCGCGCAGCCAGGTGTTGCCCTGGCCTTTTCTCCCGGCCCGGGTGCGGGGGCCGGACTGGCGGGCTGAAGGGCACAGCCCGGCCCAGGACACCAGGTGCGCGGCGGTCGGGAACCGGGACATGTCCAGGCCTATCTCGGCGATGATGGCCCGGGCCAGGTCGGGGCTGATGCCGGGGATCTCCGCCAGCCTGGTCACGGCGGGCAGCGCTGCGGCGTCTGGTTCGGCTGCGGCGTCTGGTTCGGCTCCGGCGTCCGGGCCGGTGGTCCCGTCGCCGTCGATGCCCCAGGCAGCGGGCATCGCTGCGGTAAGTTCGGCGGCCCGGGCCGATAGCGCAGCGATCCGCTGGTCCAGGAAGGCGATCTGGTCCAGCAGCATGGTGGCGAGCTCGCCGTGATGGTCATCGAACATGCCGTCCAGCGCCTCGGCCAGCTCCGCGCGTTTGGCTCTCATTGCGGTGCGGGCCAGGCTGGCCAGCACCTGCGGGTCGCGCTGCCCGGCGGCCATCGCCCTGATCATGTCCTGCGCCGAGATGGTGGTCAGCTTGCTGGCCACGGACGAGACCTTGACCAGGGCCGATTCCAGCAGCTTTTCCATCCGCTGGAAGCAGCGGGTCCGCTCCTGGACCAGCCGGGTCCGCATCCGGGTGTAGTCCCGCAGGTCCCGGATCGTCTTGGGCGGCACGAAGGAGGCCCGCAGCAGCCCCAGCTCGGTCAGCCGGGCCAGCCACATCGCATCGGCCTTGTCCGTTTTGGGCCGCCCTGGCAGGCTCTTGGCCTGGGAGGCGTTGACGAGCTGCACGGCCAGGCCGGCTGCCTCGAGCACGTAGAAACACCGGTAGGCCGCCGGCGAGGTACCTGTGGTGCAGGCCCTTTTCCGGGCGGCCCCCGGTCCGAACCGGGCGGGCACCTTTCGGTGCATCCGGCTCTCCAGCGATGTTGACGTGCAGGTCGCGGCTGGCTTCCCGCCGTGGATGACCTGGTGGCAGGGTGCGCAGACGATGAGCGTCTTGCGCCTCATTTTCGCCATCAGGGCTGCCCATGCGGGTGGCTGCTGCCCCGGCGAGGTGAGGTTGGCCAGCTTGCGGACCTGGTGGGTTTCCACCGTGGCCCGCTGGCCGCACCATTCGCATTCGCCGCGCAGGAGCCTGGTGACCAGCTCCCTGCGGCGGATGGGCGGGGCGGGCAGGCGGTCGTCGATGACCGCGTTGCGCTGCCGTCTGAGCGGGATGCCGCCGAACCGTGCGACCAGCGGCTTCCTGCCCGGCCGCTCCTTGCGGGCCTCGTAGCAGGCACGCGGCCCGTGGTCGGTGGCGATGATGGCTTTGTGCTTGCGGGCCATCTTCGTCACCGTCGAGCGGTGCTTGCAGGCCAGGGTCTTCAGCATCGGCACCTGAGCCGTGCGGTGCAGCCGGTCCAGTTCATGAACGTTCCCGGCGAGCAGGTAGTACTGGACGAGCCCCCGGTACTCCTGGCCGTAGGTGCTGACGATCTGGAGGTCGTCCAGGTTCAGCAGCCCGGGCCGGTACCACGGTGTGCCGTGGACCCGGTAGGGAGCTTGCCTGGCCGTGATCACGTCCCGGGGTACGCGCAGTCCCGTCACGCCGTTGACGGCGGGCCGGGTCAGCGAGTGCTGGGCGATGATGTCGTAGCCGAGGAACCGCGCCTTCTGGGTGCGGGCGTGGGTGATCAGCGTCTTGTCCGCCGACAGTTCCAGCTTGAGCTCGTCGCGCAGGAACCGGGCGAGGCGCTGCTTGATTTCCTCCGCTTCGGCCTTCGGGCCGGTGAACCCGAGGAGATGGTCATCGGCGTACCGGGTATACCGGAGCCTGCGGTAGCCGGGGTCACGAGGATCCCCGTACGGCAGGCCGCGCCGCTGCTGACGCAGCTTCCGGGCCGTGGCCCCAATGCCATGGGCTTTAGACGTTTGACTGGTTGTGGGTAGGTCGCGTGTTTGGTTACTGCGGGTAGTTTCCTTCCGGCGGGTATGCCGGGGACCGGCGTCGCGCCGGCTGCGTCCGGGTCCACGGCCCGGCGAGGTCCTCGTTCGGTCGTGTATGCGATGTTCCTGCTGGTCAGGCCGGGGTGTTGGCCATGGTGATGATGGCGGGGGCGATGCGGGTGACGGTGTCCTTCGCGGTGGCGTGCGCGAAGGATGACGGGGACTTGGACTTGCGGGCGCGGTGCCGGTCCCGGTCGACGACGGTCCGGTATTTCCCGATTTCGCTGGTCACGGCCTGGTAGCAGTCGTGTCCGAGACGGATCGCGGACAGGACCGCACGGACGGCGCGGGCATGGGACAGGTCGCGGGGCCGGACCGTGAGCCCGGCGCGGCGTCCTTTGCGCGCGGGCGCGGCGGCGAGCGCGGCGGCGAGGACGACGCCGCGGGTCAGCCCGGTGGCGGCGGTCCAGGCGGCGAGTTCCTGCCGGACCAGGTCCGGGGATCCGGAGCGGAGCATCGGCCCCGTGCCGGGGCCGGCGCCAGCCAGTGGGGCCTTGGCCTCCCGCAGCGCGGTCTCCGACCCGTCCCACCTCCATTTATAAAGGGCGGCGAGCTCGGGGGCGGGGTAGTCCTCCCCGTCCATCAGGTCGGTGACCAGGCAGAACATCTCCGGCACCTCCTGGCCCTCCACCGTGACCCAGTACTCGATGACGCGGACCGCGACCGTGACGCCGTCACCGGACAGCTCCGCGCGGTACGAGCCGTCGGGCAGGATCGGCGAGGTCCGCTTCAGCGGGATGTCGCTCTTGAGCCGGATCAGCACGTGCGCGGACCGGATCATCCGGGCGATCCGCGCGGCTCCGTGGTAGTTGCGGTCCATCAGCCAGATCCAGTCCGGCGCGAACAGGAACGGGAACCGTTCCATGGCCTCATCGAGCAGGGCCTGCTCCGATTCCGCCTTGCCCGTGCCGGCCGGCCCGTGCGGCATCGCGAACAGCGCCCGGCACGAGCAGCAGGTCAGCGGCAGCGCCCGCAGGCACGGGTACGGGCCGCTATCATCGCCGGTGCCCACGGTGCCGAAGAACGCCCTGTTCGCGGGCGTGTCCGGCACCCGCAGCAGCGTCCCGTCCAGCGATCCCGCCGTCAGCGGCCTGCTCTTCCCGATCCTCACCGCACCCGGGCAGCCCCCGCCGGCGTGCTCCCGCCAGGCCGACCCCAGCACCAGGTCCCGCAGTTCCTCCAGGGGAACCGGGCCAAGCGCGTTCCGCCAGTCCCCGGCCGCCCGCGCCGACGCCGGCCGCCACGGCCGCGCCCACGGCACCAGCGCCAGGTCCCCCGCCAGCGCGGCGATCACGTCCCCGATCCGCGCCTGCGGCATCAGCGTCATCAGCACGATCACCCGGATCATGAACGCCCTGGCCAGCAACCGCTCCCGTTCCCCCTTCACGAACCGGGCGCCCAGCGGCGCCCGCCCCGCGATCGTGCCGACGGCGCCCGGCCCGGCCTTGTCCTCCAGCGGCCCCAGCGTCGCGTGATGCACCGGGCTGCCCTTGGCCCGGACCTGCCCGTCCCTCCTGACCTGCGCCCCCGCGACCACGACCACCTTGCAGAACACCACGGCCCCGCCCGTGCGGACCTGGTCCGTCCCGCCGATGACCAGCGCGGACCGGTCCGCGTCCCCGAGATCCCTGCCGCTCTTCAGCGGCGAGGCCAGCAGCTCCGCGGGCACCGCGACGATCATCCCCGCGGAAACGGGCACGGCACACGACGGGACAGGGTAAGAAGACACGAGAGGCTCCGGTTGAGAAGAAGTGATCTAGACAATCCCTCTTCTATCCGGAGCCTCGCCCGTCTCGCGGGAAACCCGAACAAAAAGCCTGCGGCCAGCAACGATCACAAAACGTAACCAGGAGCGGAACCAGCGCTCAACCGTTTCGCCCTAAAGCCGCTGGCATTGGGCCGTGGCCCGGTCTCCGCGCTCGCGGACGGCGGCCATCGCGCTGTCCATCTTTCTTCCCGCGGGATTGGCTTTCCTGCGGGTGCCCCGGGTATATTCCGGGATGAGAACTGTCTCGGCGAACTTGTCCAGCCGGTCCAGGTAAATGTTAGACAAGACAGGGGAAACAACGCCGCCTTGGGGGGCACCCGAGAGCGTCGCGTTCCATGTCCAGTCCTCCAGGTACCCGGCCCGTAGCATTCCCTTGATCAGCCGCAGGAACCGGTTATCGTGAATGTGCTCCGCCAGGACGGATATTATGACCTCATGGTCAAGCGACCCGAAACAGTCGGATATGTCACCCTCGATGAACCAGGTTGTCCCTTTCCAGGTGTTCGCCACTTCCGTCAGCGCGGTGTGGCATCCCCGTCCGGGACGGAAACCGTGGGACCGTCCGGAAAACCGGGGCTCATAGTACGCTTCCAGCAGGATGCGCACCACCTCGCCGACCAGTTTACCGGACCATGACGGCAGGCCGAGCGGCCTTTTCCTGCCGTTCTTCTTCGGGATGTAAACCCGTTTTACTGGCTGGAACCGGTAGCGCTCGTGGCGCAGCGCATCGATGATCCGCCCGATCTTGGCCAGTGACATGCCGTCCGCGGTTTCCCCGTTGATCCCGGGGGTCATCGCGCCGTCGTTGGCGTAGATGCGGCCCCAGGCCATCAAGAACAGTGCCGGGTTGAACAGCTGCCGGTACAGCCTCTCGCACGGCAGGCCCCGCCTGCCGCGTGCACGCAGGACCTCCACGACCGCTTCGGCGCTCTGCATTGCGCATGCCTCCAGTCCGTGAACATCCTCATCACCTAGCCCCCTTCGCCCTGCGGACGGCTTTCCCGTCCTCCCTGGCGGGGCGTTACTCCCGCGACTATTACGAGGCCTGTGTCACCGTAGGGCTCG
>Ga0302325_10032910_pt1 | contig 10633 bp, 10 predicted proteins | sample Palsa_T0_2_FD_201948 | JGI IMG/M metagenome (GOLD analysis project Ga0302325, IMG submission 201948) | Peat permafrost microbial communities from Stordalen Mire near Abisko, Sweden - Palsa_T0_2 | ecosystem: Environmental > Terrestrial > Soil > Palsa > Peat permafrost | place: Sweden: Abisko...
GCTTTCGACGTGCGTGGTCGGCGCCAATTTTGTCGACGAACCCAAGTGGGTCATTTTTTTCATGGCTGTCTCGTTTTTCGGCAACGGCTTTGCCTCGATCACCTGGGTACTCGTGTCGCTCATGGCGCCGAAGCGGCTGCTCGGGCTCACGGGCGGCGTCTTCAACTTCTGCGGTAACCTCGCGGCGATGATTGTCCCCTTCGTGATAGGGGTGATCGTCAAGTACGGGGGCTTCGCTCCCGCGATGGCGTTCATTTCGGCCATGGCGCTCGCAGGCGCCCTCTCCTATATCCTGCTTGTCGGCCGTGTGGAGCGGATACCCGACGTCGCCGGGCCGCCGTTCCGGGAATCCGGTCCGGTCGGAACCTAGGCGAACCGGCCGGCCATGGCGGAATGCACCTCGCGAACGAGCGCCTCGGTCGTCGGCCAGTCGATGCAGCCGTCGGTGATCGACACGCCCCGGCGCAATTTCTCGATGGGCTGGGGGAACGGCTGGCTGCCGGCCAGGAGGTTGCTCTCGATCATCGCCCCCATGATGGACGTGTTTCCGGCCCCTACCTGCTTCAGGAGCGCGCGCATCACCCTGGGCTGGAGTTCCGGCTTTTTCTCGGAGTTGTCATGGGAGCAGTCGACGAGGATGGATCGGATCAGCCCCGCGGCTTCGAGCTGCTTCTCGGTCCTGGCGATATCAGCGGGCGAGTAGTTCGGGCCGGACGATCCCCCGCGCAGGACGATGTGGCAGTTGGGATTGCCGGACGTCACGACGGCCGAGGCCGCGCCCTCGAGGTTGATCCCCAGGAAAGTCTGCGGTTGGGACGCGGCCCGGATCGCGTTGATCGCGGTCTTGACGGAGCCGTCCGTCCCGTTCTTGAAACCGATCGGCATCGAGAGCCCGGACGCCATCTGGCGGTGGGTCTGGGACTCCGCCGTGCGCGCCCCGATGGCCGACCAGCAGACGAGGTCGGCGATGTACTGGGGCGTGATCGGGTCGAGCAGCTCGGTCGCCGTCGGCAGCCCAAGGTTCACGACGTCGCGAAGGAAGCCGCGCGCCATGCGGAGCCCGGCCGCGATGTCATGCGATCCGTCGAGGTGCGGGTCCATGATGAGGCCCTTCCAGCCGACGGTCGTCCTCGGCTTCTCGAAATACACGCGCATGACGACCATGACGCGATCGGCCACCTCGCGCGACAGGGCGGCGAGGCGCTCCGCATATTCGTGGCCGGCATCCACGTCGTGGATGGAGCACGGCCCGACAATCATCAGCAGTCGGCGGTCGTCCGTGAAGATGAGCCTGTGGATGTCCTGGCGCGAACGCGTGACGAAGTCAGCCTGGTCCTCGTTCTTCGGCATCTCGGCGAGCAGAGCGGAGGGCGAGGGCAGCGGGCGGGTCTCGACGACATTGATGTCCGACGTGCGTTGCATGGGGGTCTCGTGAGGAAGCGGTCATCGGTGAAGGCCGCAAGGGATTTTGGCACACCCAAACTGGACAGACTCTCAAATTTGGGCAAAAAAAGTGGCGGGCCGCCTACCCCTAGACGGCCCGCCTTTGCTTTCTTATTTACCCCAAAACTCCCGCTAGGCGGGAGAAGTGGAAAAATCTACTTCATCAGTAATAGGCCCTTTGGGGTAATCGTCAAGACGTCCCCAAAGAAAGAGTACCATTGCGTCCTAAACAACTTATGGTTAATCTGTTAAACTAGATGAAAATCCCTGCGAACCTCTCGATTTTCCCCTATTCTCCCGCAGGTGTCCTCAGAGTAACGGGCGCCGACGCCAAGACTTTCCTACAGGGTCAATTTACCAACGACTTAAATCCAATCGCCCCGGGAAGGTCCGTCTACGGTCTCTGGCTGGATCGAAAGGGCAAGGTGATTGCCGACGGCAACGTGATCCAGGCGGCGGACGCTTCCGAATTCTGGATCGTCAGCATCACGTGTCCCGCGGCCGTGATCGAACCGCACCTTGGGGGGCATATCATCGCCGATGACGTGGCCCTTGCCGACGAGACCGGCTCGTGGCGGGGGATCTCGATCATCGGGGCGGGGGCGGGCACCTGGCTCGCGGCGGAAAGCCGGGCCGGACTGGTTTTTCCCGGGCGGCGGGATTCCGGCGAGAACTGGGAATGGATCTTTTCAGGGGCCGACTCCTCATCGGCGACTGCGGCCGTCCTTGGGGCGCGCCTTGCCGGGGCCGATGAGATCGAGCGGATGCGGATCGCTTCCGGCATCCCGTCCGTCCCGGGCGACATCGGGCCGGCCGACCTTCCGAACGAGGGAGGCCTCGACAGGGACGCCATATCGTATTCAAAAGGATGTTACCTCGGCCAGGAGGTGATGGCCCGCATCAAGTCGATGGGGCGCGTGCGCAGGGCCCTTGTGCGCGTCCGCGGAAGCGGGCCTCCCCCGCGGCTTCCGGCCGCGCTCTGGCGGGGCGACAGGAGGGAGGGGGAGCTTCGGTCCGCCGTCGCGGACGCGGGCGGCTTCGCCGGCCTCGCCCTCGTCTCCACGGCCGCAGTTTCGGCCGGCGGCGCCTTGTCCTTGGCTCTGGGGGCCGTCCCGACGGTCGAGATCGCGCCTGGCCTCTGATTCGGGGTCCTTGCCGGAATGCATTTGACCACGTCGAATCGACGCCGTTGCCTCGGTGAAAGCGCTACTGATGAACAAGGCTGAACTCGTGAACGAGGTGCACAGGCTGCTGGGTGACGGCACCTCGAGGGCCGCCGCAGAGCGCGCCGCGGACTCCGTGCTCAACGCGATCAAACGGGGGCTCAAGCGTGACACCGAGGTGCATCTCGTCGGCTTCGGCACGTTTTCAGTCGCGCAGCGAAGCGCCAGGAAGGGTTTCAATCCACACACTCGCCAGCCCATGAAGATCCCCGCCATGAAGCTTGTCCGTTTCAAGCCGGGCTCGAACCTTCGGGGAATGCGCTGAGTGACAACGGAAACGCTGATAGACAGGTTTCGCGCCGCTTTCGCGCGCGATCCCCAGCTCGTTGCGCGGGCCCCCGGCCGCATCGAGGTCATCGGCAACCACACCGACTACAACGGGGGGGCAGTTCTCGGCGCCGCGATCAACAGGTTCACGTGGGTCGGCCTCGCTCTTCGGGCCGACGGAGCCAGGAGATTCGCGAGCGACGGCCGTCCCGACCTTGTCGAGATCCGCGCGGACGCGACGGAGCGCAGGACCGGCGGCCAGTCCTGGGTCAACTACCCGCTCGGAGTGCTGGTCGCCATGCAGGGGTCCGGAATCGGCATTCCGGAGGGGTTTGACTTCATGGCGGTCTCCAACGTGCTGCCCGGCGCGGGTCTGAGCAGCAGCGCCGCGATCGAGCTCTCGTCCTGCCTCGTCTTCCTCGAGGCGACCGGCAAGCGAGTCCCGCGCGAGGAGCTTGTCGCGCTCGGACGGAGGGCCGAGAACGAGTTTGTGGGGGTTCCCTGCGGGATACTGGACCAGGGGGTGTCCTGCTTCGGGCGCAAGGACAAGCTGGTCTACATCGACTGCCGGGGTCCGCGCTTTGACACCGTGCCGCTGCCGGCAGGCTCGAATTTCTGGATCTTCAACACGCACACCAAGCACGCGTTGATCGACGGGCTCTATGCGGCGAGGCACCAGGAATGCATGGACGCGGCCGCGGTGATCGGCGTCCCGCTCCTGGTCGACGCGACGCCCGCGATGCTCGCCGCGGCGGAGACCAGGCTCTCCAGGACGGCCTACAAGCGGGCCCGGCACGTGATCGATGAGATCGCGCGCGTGGGGCAGGCGGTCTCGGCGCTGCGCGCCGGGGACCTCCCGGCACTCGGCAGGCTCCTTTACGCCTCCCACCGCAGCTCGCGCACCTGGTTTGAGAACAGCAGCCCGGAACTCGACTTCCTCGTCGACGGCCTCGAGGAGGAGAAGGGAGTCTATGGCGCGCGGCTGACGGGGGGCGGCTTCGGGGGGGCGGTGATGGCGCTGACCTCGGATGCCTTCGGGCAGGAGGGCGTGGGCCGGATCTCGGAGGCTTACCTCGCCGCGTTCGGCTCGAGGCCGGAGATCATCCACGCCCTCACGGACGACGGCGCGAGCCTCGTCAAAGTAGGGCGGTGAGCTGGTCGAACCAGGCGTCGACGCGGGTTCGCAGGAAGAGGAAATAGAGGGCGCCCGCTATCGCGAGCATCGGGCCGAAGGGAACGTGGACCCCTAGGCCTATGCTCGTCGGCTCGCCCTCCGGCGTCTCGGCGCGCGGCGCCGCCGAACCCGGGCCGCCGGACATCTTCTGCCAGATCATTGCGGTCCCAATCCAGACCGTGCCGACCGCGGCTCCGCCGAAGATCGAGAACATGGCTCCGTGCCATCCGCAAAAGGCGCCGATGGCGCCCACGAACTTGACGTCCCCAAAGCCCATGGCCTCCTTCTTGAGCGCCGCCTCGGCGACAAGGGCTATCCAGAGGACCACACCCGAGCCCGCCACGATCCCGACGAGCGAGGCGGCGCAGGAGCGCAGGCTGTCCACGGCGTAGAAATCGCCGTGCTGGCCGTGGAGTGAGGGAACGACCGCGGAAAGGATGACGCCCTCGATGGCCAGCCCGATCGTGAACGCATCGGGGATGATCATGTGGTCGAGGTCGATGTACGTGGCGCAGACAAGCGAGCCGAGGAAGACCCAGCCGCAGGCGGCGACCGCCGGCGGCATGTGCGTCCAGCACGCGAGGAAAAGCGACGCGGTCAGGAGCTCGACAAAGGGGTACCGCACGGAGAACGGGCGGCCGCAGCAGCGCGCATGGCCCCGGAGGACAAGCCACGAAAGGATCGGGATGTTGTCGTACCAGGCGATCGGCCGGCCGCACCCGCAGGTCGAGCCCGGGCGCACGATCGACTTGCCCGCGGGAACGCGGTAGATGACGACGTTCAGGAAGCTCCCTATGCAGGCGCCAAATACGAACACGACTGCCGGGAAGAACCAGGGGTGCGCGGCAGCCACTTCGGCAAGGGTTCGGACCATGAACCGCAGTCTTACCCGCAGGGGCGTCAGTAGCCAAGTGCCTTCGCTGCGGCCGCCCTCATGAGCGGCGCGGTCTTCGCCGCGGAGACACCCGTCCAGATCTCGAGCGCCTTCGCACCCTGGTGGACAAGCATCCCCAGGCCGTTGGCATGGGGAAGGCCGAGCGCCCGGGCCTGCTGCAGGAGCCTCGTTGCCGGGGGGTTGTAGATCATGTCGTAGACGGCCGCGACCCCCGGGAAATCCGCCAGGTCAACGGGAGCCGGGTCGTCGCGGTGCAAGCCGGCGCTCGTCGCGTTGATGACGAGGGCGCCCGTCGCGGGGCCGTTTGACCGGTCGAGGGCCCGGACCTGGATTTTTCCCGCGAGCGGGGCGAGGTGGGCCAGCAGGGCATCCAGGTTTCGGCGGGTGCGGTTGGCGATCCACAGGCCCGAGCAGCCCCTGCGCAGGCATTCGACGGCGGCGCCGCGCGCGGCGCCCCCCGCCCCGAGGAGGATCACACGGGCCCCCTCGAGGCCGATGTCCAGGCTCTCGCGTATTCCGGTCGTGAGGCCAAATCCATCCGTGTTGAAACCGCGCCAGCCCGCCCCGTCGCGCAGCAGGGTGTTCACGGCGCCCGCCTCCTCCGCGCCGGCGTCGAGGCTCGAGACCATGCCGAAGGCCAGCACCTTGTGCGGCACCGTCAGGTTGATCCCTCGGAAACCATAGGAGCCCATGATGTCGAGTGCCGCCGCCAGGTCGGCCGGCGGGACGTCAAACGGGAAGTACCTCCAGCGGGCGAATGCCGGCATCGCGGCCAGCGCGGCATTGTGCATCTGGGGGCTCAGCGAGTGGCTGATCGGGTGGCCGATCACGGCGAGAGCCGTGCCGGCGTGCTGCCAGCGCCCCAGATCGGACAGGGTGAGGGCGGGATTCAGGACTGCAGGTACCGCTCGTGCGTCGCCTCGAATTCGTCCGCGAATTCCGAAAAGATTTGCGCGCGGGCAAGGTCGCTCGCCGCCGAGTAGTGGTTCGCCAGATTGCGGCAGCTGCGGCAAAGCACCTCCCGGACCGTGGTGGGAGCCAGGTCCGAGGGCTTGGGGGCGACGTGGTTCGAGCGGAGCAGCGCAAACACCTCGTCCGCATCCCTGAAGAGCCCCTGGTCGAACGGATCGATGAAGAAGGGCGCCTCATCGGCGTAGCAGCCCACCACGAAATGCCCCGGCAGGCCGACGGGCTCGAGCGGGAGGCCGAGCCGTTCGCCCACGAGCAGGTAAAGGACGCTGAGCGAGATCGGGATGCCCTTCCTGCGCGTGAGCACCTTGTCGATGAAGCTGTTGAGGGGATCGGTGTACTGCTCGACGTTGCCCCGGAAGCCCCATTCGTGAAAGAGGACGCGGTTGATGACCCGGCACTTCTCGCGGTTTGAGGAGGGCTCCGAGATCAGCTCGCGGCAGCGGGCCGCCATCTCGTCGATCTCGGCGCGGCACTCCGCAACGTCGAGCTGGGGATTGACGGTGCGGGCGAGGAGCAGCGTCCCCGTCTCAAGCTCGTAATTCAGCGACCGGATGAAGGACCGGAACTCGCTCACCGGGTCCGTCAGCTTGAGCTCCTCGATGAACCATGCGGCGTGGCGGGCCAGCACGCGGTTGGAGCTGTGCGCAATTTCCTGGAGAAGGGTCGCCGCGGCGGCCCCGTGAACGGAGAAGCGGGCGAGCAGAGCCCTGCGGACGGTGGGGCTTGGATCGTCCAGAAGACTCAACAGCGCCTCTTTCTCACCAGCAGGCAAAGTTTCCGTTTCCACGCCCAAGATTGGAATCGGTTTTCTCTGCGCGTGGCAACACTGGAACAAAAATTTAGCCGCAGATTCCGCTCGACATCACGCGCGCAAGCCGAAAAGGGCCGACCCCACGCGCACGATTGTGCTGCCTTCGGCTATGGCGTCGTCCATGTCGGCGCTCATTCCCATCGAGAGTTCGGCGAGGGGCGAGCCCGCGTCGGCGGCGAGGCGTTCCCTGAGGGACCTGAGCGCCGCGAACGCCCGGCGCGCGACGCAGGGGTCCGCCGAAAGGGGGGCGATTGTCATCAGGCCCTCCACGCGGAGGTTTTTGCGCGCGAGAGCGGTGCCGAGCAGGCGCCGTGCGCCGTCGGGATCGACGCCCGACTTGGCCGGGTCATTGCCCGCGTTGACCTGGAGCAGGATCGCCAGGGTCTTTCCCAGCTCGCCGGCGGCGCGGTCCAGGACGTTGAGCAGCTTTTCGCTGTCCACGCTCTGTATCCGGCTGAAGTGACGCGCGGCGAGCCGCGCCTTGTTGGACTGGACGTGCCCGATCAGCTCCCAGGCGACGGCGGCGGATGTCATGGCCATCTTCTCGATTCCCTCCTGGACGCGGTTCTCGCCCACCGCCCTGATCCCGTAGCGCGCCGCGTAGTTGGCGGCCTGCGCCGGCTGGGACTTCGTCACGGCGAGGAGCTCGACCTCGTCCTCGTCGCGGCGGGCGAGGGCGCACGCCTGCGCGATCCGGGAGCGCACGGCATCCGCACGGCGCTTGAATTCCTCGTAGTCCGGGGGCATGTGGGTCGTTAGAAAAACTACTTCTTGGTTTACCCGAGCGGGCGCGCTGGTACTCTGAAGTCAACAACGTGCGCTAATCATGCAAATTGAAAACTTCAAAATCTTCGCCGACCTCGTGGAGACGAAAAGCTTCTCCAAATCCGCGAAGTTGAACAGCATCACCCAGTCCGCGGTGAGCCAGCAGGCGAGGGCGATGGAGAGGCATTTCAAGGCGCTGCTCGTCGACCGCAGCCAAAAGCAGTTCCAGCTGACGCGGGAGGGGCAGAAGGTCTACGAGTCCGCGAAGGAGGTCCTGCACGCCTACGAGACGCTCCTGTCGGAGCTCCAGGAGCTGAAGAAGGTCGTCAGCGGGACGATCAGGATCTCGACGATTTACTCGATCGGCCTCCACGAGCTGCCGCCCTACATCAAGAAGTTCCTCCATGATTTCCCGGCCGTGAACGTGCGCGTCGAGTACCGCCGCTCCAACCTGGTCTACGAGGACATCCTCCACAACTGCGTGGACTTCGGGCTCGTGGCCTTTCCCGCCAAGATTCGCCAGATCGAGACTGTCCCGTTCCGGAACGATCACCTCATCGTGATCTGCCACCCCCAGCACCCGCTCGCGAGAAAGGGAGAGGTGACCGTTGCCGACCTGGCCGGGCAGAAATTCATCGGCTTCGACCCCGACATCCCGACGCGCAAGGCGGTGGACCAGATCTTCCGCGACAACAAGCTCGAGGTCGAGACGGTCATGGAGTTCGACAACATCGAGACCGTGAAGCGCGCCGTGGAGATCGACCACGGCATCGCGATCGTCCCCCAGGCCACGGTCGTGCAGGAGGCCAAGCAAGGCACGCTCGCCGTCCTCCGGTTCAAGGGCGGAGGCTTCACGCGGCCGCTCGCCATCCTCCACCGCAAGGGACGCGTGCTCACGCCGGCCATGAAGAAGTTCATGGAGACGCTGGAGGTGGAGCTGCCGGAGGCCGGGGGCGCCTGATTTGCCAACCCCGGCGCCCTGTGCCACCGTGGCGCCGCCTCCAGAACCCGCGTATGCGCGTATATTCCAGCATGACGACCGCCCCTTTCCGCCTGGCCGCTATTGCGGCGCTTTCAGTCATCGCGGTCGCGCTCGCCGCGGCGAACCCGGTCCCCTCGACCCCGGCGCCCGGCTGGACCCTGAAGGACGTCGACGGCGAGCCGGTGACGCTCGCCCAGTTCAGGGGAAAGGTCGTGGTCCTGGACTTCTGGGCGACATGGTGCCCGCCCTGCCGGACCGAGATTCCGGGCTATATCGCTCTCCAGAAGAAATATGCGGCCGACGGCCTCGTGTTTGTGGGGGTTTCAGTGGACACGGACGGGACGGGGCCCGTTAAGAAATTCATGAAGGATTTCGGCATCAACTACGCCGTGGTGATGGCCGACGACGACATCCAGAACGCCTACGGGCCCCTCCAGGGGTACCCGACCACCTTCATTATCGACCGCCAGGGCAACATCCGGGACAAGAAGCTGGGGCGCAAACCCGTGGCTGACTACGAGAAGGAAATCCTGGCGGTCCTGAAGCCGCCCGCGTCCTGAAAAAGGGCGCGGGGCTGGCGATAACCCCTTAACGCCAGCCCCGCTTATTAGTCTGGCCGGCTTACGCCGGCTCGGTACTACCCAAAACCCTGCGTTGAGCAGGATAGTATCCTACATAAGCATCGGGCATGCCATCTTCGGCTAGTCTTTTGCGAATTGGAGGGCCTCACCGAGTTCGTCGGCAATTTTCCGGTCGCTGCGGCAGCGCGGCATCTTGTTATGGCCGCCCCATTTCCCGTGAAAGCGCATCCAGTGCTCGAAGACGCCGGGCATGACCAGCCTGACAAACGGGGCATCGAGCGCGGCGCCGGTGCGCTTCGAGTCATAGTCCCGGTTCAATTTCCTGAGCTCGGTGTCGAGCTCCACGGCGATGAGGGGGCCGGTGGGCGTCGTGGCCGTTCCGGCCGTGTGTTCGACCCACCATTCATGGCGGCCGCCGCCCCTGCCCGTCACCGCTCCCGAGAGGAGGGGGGCGACGTGGAAATTGACGATCGTCCATCCGTTGCGGCGGCACACCGCCAGCAGCGCGTCGGTGATTTCCCTCTCGGTCACGCGCTCGCCGAACGCGTTCAGCTGGAGCTTCGTCCTGCCGACGTACATGAGCCGGGCCGGGTGGGTCGAGACGAAGCGGACGACGTCGCCGAGGACGTAGCGGGCGAACCCCGCCGGCGTCGTGAGCACGAGCGCATAGTCGACGCCGGTCTCGACGCCCGAAAGCGGAACCGCCATTGCGCCGAGGCTCGACATGCGGGATTCCTCGAAATCGGACATGGGGATGAATTCGTAGAATATGCCGGCGCTCACCATGAGGCGCAGGCCGGCGGCCGACTCGGCGTCCTGGGCCGCGATGAAGCCCTCCGCTGCGCGGTAGGACTCGTGGAAGGCGACGGTCGGCCCCAGGACGGCGCGGAGCTCGTCCTGGAAGGGCGCGATCGGGATCCCGCCATGCGCGAAACACTCGAGGTTCGGCCAGATTGACTGCAGGCTGGGCGCGCGCTCGCCCTCGGGGCAGGCCCTGGCGCGCAGCGCCTCGGCCACGAGGAGCACCCAGTTCGGAAGCCCCGCCAGGAGCCTGATGTCGAGCCCGGCGGTGCGCTCGGCGATGGCCGCGACCTTTGCCGTCCAGTCTCCCATCTGCGCGATCTCGGTTCCCGGCTCGTAGAGGTGGCCCTCCACCCACCCCGGCATGTTGAGTGCGCCGATGGCGTCGAGTTCTCCCGAATAGGCCTCGAAGGGATCTGATTCGGCGATGGGCACGAGCGCCGTGGAACCGCCGGTGAAGAGGAGGCGCCCCCCGAGGATCCGGCTGCCGCGCGACCTCGCCATGTACCAGAGCGCCGAGTCTATCCCGCATCCCTTGAAGTGGCTGAGCATCGGCTCCGTCATCGGTATGTACTTGGGGGTGCCGTCCGTCGTCCCGGACGAGACGGCGTAGATCTGGCACTTGCCCGGCCAGAGGACGCCCTCGGCGCCCTTCTTCATTCGGTCGATGTGCGGGGCGAGATCCCCGTAGGCCTGGAGGGGCACCCTCTCGCGGAAGG
>Ga0302325_10032911_pt1 | contig 10632 bp, 8 predicted proteins | sample Palsa_T0_2_FD_201948 | JGI IMG/M metagenome (GOLD analysis project Ga0302325, IMG submission 201948) | Peat permafrost microbial communities from Stordalen Mire near Abisko, Sweden - Palsa_T0_2 | ecosystem: Environmental > Terrestrial > Soil > Palsa > Peat permafrost | place: Sweden: Abisko...
TGCTATATAATATAGACTTTGTATAAAATTATAAATATAATCTATTTAGTTAACTTTATATAAACCTTGTATAATTTAGTAAATCAACGATATAATAAACTCTTTTTATCCTTTTAACTTTTATTAAGATAATAAATTTAGCTATAGCGACTTTAGTTTACAAGGCGCATTCTAATGAGGGCGTTAAGCTTGCTCGATAAAGGGGAGTTTGCTATGATATGCACATGCTTGTGTACTTAGTTTACGCTTATATTTTTAAAAAATAACAACTTTACATCTCCCAACAAAACCCTCCTTGATGTGCAACACTTGCTTATTAATATAACTAACTATAAAGACTTAATCCCTTTTTAAGAAAGTTTATTAAAACCAAAACTATTAATTTAAAGGACTAAGAGGTTATTATTAACTACTTTCGACTTTTTACCTTTAAAGCATTTAAACTTTAACCTTTTAAAGACTTCGAGCTTGTTTAAACTTCCTTTATCTTATTAAAGAATTCGCCGACTTTAATAACAATGACTTAAACTTTATATCCAACTTTTATTAACTAGGTTTTATTAAAGATATTAGGGTTAATAAGACTAACCATTAAGGGGGAGTACTAAAACACATTATAGGACATGTGTATTATATAATATATGGTTTAATCATTATTTTTTATATATATAGGGGAGCTTTGCTCCCTCCTCAATTCGCCAAGTAATACGGTCACTGTTTCACTCATAGCACCTTTTTAGCAAGAGGGACTTCACTGCGTTGTGATGTGGCATCGTATGTTCGAGACTCTCCGGGCAGGGAGGCCTTTGCAAGGGCTTTTACTGGCGCGGTCGCTTATTGCTTTCCTCCATACCTTACGTGAGATGGGGATTAGAACGATTAAGTAGTAATTCCGTGTAGAACTAGACGCGTGGCTGCTTGTAGAAACTTCTAGAGGACGCCACACTTTCACGTGACCTATATATAATGCGTAATAAAATACGACTAGCGTGGTTTTGAATACAATATTAGGTAAGGGCAATAAATCCCTCCTCGCTTATTAACATGCTTGGTATTTTATATACCTCCCACTTTTGTCCGGATAAATCCGGCAGGCGGGTTTCCTTATACTCTGTGTCTTTAAACCTTAGAGCTATATTTGAACTTAATAGAAGCTCTATGCTACGGCCCTAAATTTCGGGGACAGGTTAATAGTCATGATAGAGCTGGGGGTAATAGCTATGCGGTTGAGGGATGAATCCTTCTACTCAATAGGCTCGCCTAATTTTCGGCGCTACAGGTGTTGGTATCTCTGCCTTTCCCTCTAAGAGTCCATTGTCTCTCAGCGCCATCTGGTGGTGAAGAGGCTGCCGAGATCTTCAGGAACTCAAACCACTAGCTCTGTAACATCAAGCAGCCTTGCACTCAGGTACTAGCAGAGCAATCATACGACTTGCCGTGGGCCAAGTCTTCCGGAGTTGCCAGAAACGGATGGCTTTGCGAGAGCCGGCCCCGTCGGGCACCTTCACAACCACTGCTCTGGTCAACAATGTTCACTGCGCCTCGTGCCTCACATACATCGACGAGGTCCTCGCTGCATTGCAACTGGCTCCTCTGTCAATCACGGCCAATTATACATCACACGAACTTACGATAATCCACTCACCTGACTTTTCTGGGGATCAGATCTCTCGAGTTCTCTCAGACGCGGCATTCCAGGTCCGGAGTGTGCGAACAGAGAACCAATTTGGCCGCATTATCTATGAGCAGCATGAAGGGCAGGATCACCCTGAATGGTTGGACCACGCTGGTCACACGTTGGACTCAGCTCCCTCATCGCGCAACTCAACGACCACCGCAGTGCGAAGCGAAGTCAATAGTCAGCGCAACGAGAAGCATATGGAGCACTGCCTTGCGTGCCGAAGCTTAAACGAGAAAGATATTTCCAGGGATTTTGTGGTGGCCATCCCTGAGGCTCAAAAGTTCTCGGCTACTCTCAGCATTGCTGGCATGACTTGTGCTGCGTGCATTCTCTCTATTACTGAAGGAGTACAGCAACTCGACTTCTTGGGAGATATTAGCGTTAGTTTGATTACAAACAGCGCAGCTGTTACCTATGCGGGCCAGAAAGATAATATTGATCTGATTGTTGAGAGAATCGAGGACAGAGGATTCGACTGCCATGTCGAGAGCGTTGCTGAAATTGGTGGACGAGAAGACGATGAGCATACCGAGAGGACAGTTATGATCAAAATAGCCGGCATGGTAGATGGGCACTGCCCACAGCAAGTACTTGAAGTGTTGTTATCATCTTTCCAAGGACTTCTGACTGCCGACAAGGCGGCCTCCCTGGACGATCCCATAATCAAGATCACTTATTGTCCTCAACAGGGTGTCATTACGATTCGAGATATCCTATCTAAAATTCACGGCATCAACAGCCAATATAAGTCCTCAATTTATCATCCTCCAACAATTGAAGAGCGATCCCAAGCTATGCAACGACACGAACGGCATCGTCTCCTCGTGCGGCTTATCCTTTGCTTCATCGTGGCCATCCCGACCTTTCTCATCAGTGTGGTTTGGGTAAGCTTAATGCCCCCTACCAACCACTTACGAATGTTCTTCGAAGAAAGGATGTGGGTTGGGGCCGATACTCGTGTCGAATGGGCGCTCTTCTTCCTCGCAACGCCTGTGATGTTTTTCGCCGCCGACATCTTCCACATCAGAGCAGCCAACGAGATTCGAGCATTGTGGGGCCGAAATAGCAAGGTTCCAATCCTCCGACGCTTCTATCGTTTCGGGAGCATGAACTTGCTGATGTCAGCCGGTACATCTGTTGCGTATTTCCCTTCCATCGCTGTGCTTGCTCTGAATGCTCGCAAGACTGGGGAGCGTGTGCAGACATCCACATACTTCGACGCAGTTATATTCCTGACGATGTTCATCCTCGCTGGCCGTTATCTGGAGGCGTACAGCAAGGCCAAGACGGGCGATGCCGTCACACTGCTTGGAAAGCTCAGACCATCGGAGGCTCTGCTTCTGAGATCTAAGCCGGATTCGGAAGATTCATTAGAAGATGGCCTGTCTTCTCTTACGATGGCAAATGTTGAGAAAATCAACGTCGACCTGCTTGAGGTTGGGGATATGGTTCGAGTTCTTCATGGCGCTTCTCCACCAGCTGATGGAACGGTCATCTCTGGTGATTCTACATTTGATGAAAGCTCTTTGACCGGTGAATCTCGTCCTACCACCAAACACGTTGGCGATGAAGTCTTTGCGGGAACAGTCAACACTGGTAAACCAATCAGCGTCCGAATTACTGGAGGCTCTGGCGCGTCGATGCTCGACCAAATTGTCAAGGTTGTACGTGAAGGCCAGACAAAACGCGCTCCAGTGGAGAGACTGGCTGATATCCTTACGGGATATTTTGTCCCCGTCATAACCCTCCTTGCCATATTAACCTTCTTTATCTGGTTTGGACTTGGTCAAAGCGGAGTACTTCCGAGGACTTGGCGAGATGTTGATACCGGAGGCTGGGCGTTCTGGGCAATTCAATTTGCCATTGCAGTGTTTGTCGGTGCCTGCCCTTGCGGTATTGCACTTGCCGCTCCGACAGCCTTATTTGTGGGCTCTGGACTTGCGGCTCAACACGGAATACTGGTCAAGGGCGGCGGAGAAGCATTTCAAGAGGCCTCTGCACTCGACGTCGTTGTCTTTGACAAGACTGGCACTTTGACTGAAGGTGGAAATCCAAAAGTTACAGACCATGTTGTCATACCTTTCAGTGAAGAGGAGGCGAAAGTCATCTGGTCACTTGCACAAGCGCTAGAAGAGTCTTCAAGTCACCCTATAGCGAAAGCGATTGCCAATCTCTGCGCAGAGCAAGACCGAGCTGCTGTCCTTAACCCTACCATAGAGGAACTTCCCGGCAGAGGCCTCCGAGGCAAATTTGCTTTCCGAACCTCTATCAGTGAAACCCGCTACGAAGCCGCCATCGGCAGCGAAGCTTTCATCTCCTCGCTCAATACTCCCATAGATGCTTCAATTTTTAACCTCGCTTCGACATGGAAAACCGCTGGGAAAAGCATCGCTCTCCTGGCCATACGTCCTCTCTCCCTCTCATCTGAGACGGAGGCCCCATTCAAGCTCGCCGCAATATTCGCAACCACGGACCCGCTCCATCCCGAAGCATATTCCGTAGTCACGACTCTCCGCGAACAAGGCCTAAGCATCTGGATGATCTCAGGCGACAACCCCACAACCGCTACAGCAGTAGGCCATCAACTCGGCATCCCCTCCACCAACATCATAGCCGGTGTTCTCCCGTCCGAGAAGGCCGACAAGATCCGGTGGCTACAATCAACAGCCCCAAAACGCAATGGGAAGACGGGGCGAGCGATTGTAGCTATGGTTGGGGACGGCATCAATGACTCACCAGCTCTCATAGCCGCGGATGCAGGAATTGCAATCGGGTCGGGCTCAGATGTGGCTATCTCAAGCGCCAAGTTTGTACTCATGTCGTCGAATCTACAGTCACTCGTCACGCTCATCACGCTTTCCCGCGCCGTGTTCAAGAGAGTCAAGTTCAATTTTGCATGGGCGCTGGTATATAATGTTATTCTACTGCCAATTGCAGCGGGAGTGATTTATCCTGTGCATGGTCATCCGAGATTGAATCCCGTATGGGCGAGTTTGGCTATGGCATTGAGCTCGCTGAGCGTGATCTGTTCCAGTTTGGTGCTGAGGACGAGGCTTCCTGTTGTTGGGTTTAGGGCTGTGAAGAAGGTAGTGCAGAGCTGACAGGGAGAGATGCTTCGAATTTCTGGGGTTGGAATTTCAAGGACTAATAAGCAATATTTGAAATGTTCTCGATTAGGCCTAGGGCGTAGATTGCCAACCGAGACACGAGTTGCGGGGTTTACAGAACGCTCGTTACGAGTTAGACAACCTTACGTTCAAATATACACACAACGATGTTTTTCATGAGCGCTATATTCTATATCCCAAAAATAACAGACGAATGACGTGCCATAAGGCAAACCCCGATTCAAGGTTACTTGACTTTTGAGGAGCAGAATCAGTAGCTTATTTAAGCTTCTCGTGGAGATTTCCCCACTACCTGTATTATTCCACAGGGGTCAAAGCGAGTCGACGCGTTTACCCGGAGCTACTCTAGACCGTGCCAATCAGGACCGGCGTGCAACGTCAAATAACCTGCCAATGGTGAGGCTCTGAGCCCCCACTCTTCTTCCACTCACATATGAAGATATCTCAGCCTTCGGTGCTCCCCTTCTCTCCATAATTTTACCACGAACAATGGGACTTACTGAAAACTCAGGACGCGACTTCAATCGATGATCTACGCGCCAAGACTTCACTAAATCTCGACCTCTTCTCACCTTCATCATCAATATATCTCATCAACCATGGCTCACTCAGCCCCCGAAATCGACACCAAGTCCGCCATCTCAGAAAATACTCCTCTCCTCGCCGCCTCCGCCGACGAACCCTTTGCTCCCCTCAACGACTCCGAAATCCTCATTCATGAAGCAGCCCGCGAAAATGACTCGAACATCACCACCAGACCGCCTCAGGCCGAGAAACCCCTCCCCAAACTCCAAATTTTCCTTCTCTGCTACGCACGCATGATAGAACCGATTGCATTCTTCGGCATCTTCCCTTTCATCAGCAAGATGATTTTCGAGACGGGGAATCTAGAGGAGGCGGATGTGGGGTTCTATGCTGGTCTCATTGTATGCCTTGGCCTCACCCCTCCCATTCTCCTCGGATTGGACTAAAATTGGAGTAGGAATCAATGTTTTCGCTAACACAAATGTTGTTAATGATTCAATGGGGTCGTGCCGCGGACCGGATTGGGCGGAAACCGGTGCTCGTTTTCTCGCTCGCGGGCGTGGCGATCGCGACGGCGATTTTTGGGCTCAGTAAGACGATTTGGCAGATGGTGCTTTTCCGGTGCTGTGCGGGTGTCTTCGCCGGAACCATTGTGTGAGTTGTACCCCTTGGTTGATATGAGCGGTATAGCTGACTAGATGAAGGACTGTGAGGGCGATGATCACGGAGAACAGCACGCCAAGGACGCAGGCAAGAGCTTTTAGCTTCTTTGCTTTCAGTGGAAATGTGGGGATCTTTCTTGGTCCATTGCTTGGTATGTCTATTCCTTGAAGATAGCAATGATCACCTGCTGACAGATGAAGGCGGTGGGCTATCCGATCCAGCTGAGCAATTCGGAGGTATCTTCAAATGGATTGAATTCTTCACCGAATACCCGTATGCACTCTCTACATTTGTTGCTGGCACAATTGGTGCAAGTGCCGTAATTCTTTGTGCTCTGTTCATCAAGGAGGTCTGTCTAATTCTCACCTATGTAGTTAGTTATAGCACTGCTGAATCGCGTATACAGACACTGAAACGGAAAGTCAAAGGCGATCCCTCACCAGCCGACGCACCAATGTCAACACTAGAACTCGTCCAATCTCCGGGCGTAGCTTACGTGCTCTTCCTCTACGGTCATGTCATGCTCCTAGGCCTCGCCTACACCGCCGGTCCGTTCCATCCCTTCAGCTTACCAAACCCCTTCCCCCGCCAAACTAACTATTCCCAGTATCACCAGTATTCTGGTTCACCGAGCCCGCCTTAGGTGGTTACGGCTTTACACCAATCCAAATCTCCTTCTTCCTTGGCGGAATCGGTATCTCGCAAGCCATCTGGCTGCTCATCGCTTTCCCGGTTCTCCAACACAGATACGGCACCGGCGGTGTCCTGCGTGGTTGTCTTTACGCATGGCCCGTCTTCTTTGTTTCCGCGCCGCTGTGCAACGTGTTTTTGAGGAATGGCTGGACGACGGCTTTTTGGATTACGGCGCCTGTGCTGCAGATTGTGGGGAGTGGGGTTGCTATGGCTTTTAGTATGTGGCCATTTTATTCTCTTCTACTTCCATCTTCTTTCCTTCCTCACTTCCATTTTACTTGCGTTGTTTTTACTAACGTATTACAGCCGGTGTCCAACTCGCCCTAAACGACATCTCCCCCTCTCCCTCTACCCTCGGGACCCTAAACGGACTAGCCCTCACTCTCACAAGCGGTATCCGCACAGTCGGACCAGCTATCTTTACGAGTCTTTTCGCGACGGGAGCAAGGACCCAGTTTCTCAATGGTTATTTGGTGTGGGTTGTGTTGACCCTGATTGCGGTTTTGGGGTCCGTTGCTGTAAGGTGGTTGCCGGAAAAGGCGGAGGGGAGGCTGAAGGATGATGATGAGTGAGCGAGATGTTAATGTTGTGCAGAAAAGTTTGGGAAATGCATGCGGTGGGTTTTATAGAGATGGGATTAAAATGCGTGGATATTATTTGCTGGTTCATAAATACAACTAAACCCTTCCGAGTCACTTACATCTTTTTGAAGAACGCTTCGCCGCTTCTCCTCCTCCTCCTCCTCCTCCTTCTTCTTCTTCTTCTTCTTCCTCTTCTTCTTCTCCAGTGTTGACGGCAGCAGATTGGGTGGTGGAGGGAATGGTCTCGGCAGATGTAACTTCTGACTCGGCTTGAACTCTGGTGGAAGCGAGAGTTTCTTCCGTGGTATGCAGAAGAGCCTATTTAAAAATGTGTTAGTCCGATTTAACAGTTGAAGACGCTTGAGCACTTAGTTCTACCAGAGGTCCATTTTGTTTCGATCGAGTTTCTTGAGGGGGGTTCTGTTGGTTTAGTTGGTAATAGACTGCACGATCGAAATTTAGCAAGCACCACGTTAGAAGAGATTAAGGAATAAAGATCTCAAGAATTTTAACCATAAGTTAGATGATTCCTTAGTAAAATAATAATGCTCTTGTAGCCCGGTGCTAACCTTACAAAAGCGTTTGAAGTTGAGTAGTTATTTTTGTGGGCGTTGGTCGTGGCTAGCGAAGATCTGACATATTTTATATCCAATGCTGTTGCTTTTATTCACCCCAACTTGTTAGCCTCTATGGCTCCAAATCTCGGAAGTTCATCGTACCATTCACGGACCATTAAATTTGGGAATATATTGAGCTTAAACTCAACTAAAATTCAAAGTGAATAAACAGCGGCAAGAAATTCTTAGCTGTATGTGGAATGGTAGAAACTCTGATGCGTAGCGAAAAATATATAGTTAGCGGTGCTTATTTTGAATGTGAATTTGGAGAAGCGGACTGATAGCTCTCATTACTTTTGTATGAGCATAATGGTTTTTCTTGAAGTTTGTTCACATTATTGGAATAGGCCATACCTCAGATATTCATTTATTGGCAGCTTACTCGGAGTCTATCTATCCCACTAAGAGAGCCTGCCAGACTCAAAATTTAGGCTCCTAAGCTGCCAAGCCAGCAAATCGGACCCAAAGTAAAGCAACCAAGCCCTGAATGCTACCTCTTGTTCAGGAGCTTCGTGATATTCTCAAAAAGCGCAAAAGAAGTCATGGATCACCCAATTCCTCTCCCAGGCATCAAAATTTTACGTTCCATGTGACTGTCCTCTTAACCGCACAACATTCAGTCGGCTTCATACCATTACCCATTCCTCTTCACCCATCGCCTCAAGCTTCAAAACAAACAAGCCCACATCAAAAGCCGCAAACGCATCGCCCTCCAATCTCTCCATCGTATAACCTCCCACATTCTCCAAAACACTTCCGTCCCAGCATCCCAGCACAATATCTTCCCCTTGTTTAGTGACACTATAATACGCCTTGACACTTCCGTATTCGCGTCGAATCATGCAACAACCCCTAATCATCTTGACCGAGAAAGTTACCGTGCCAGTGGGAGAGCTAGAGATGTGTTCGTGGACCGTGTAGTTGCTAGGACCGTGTTCGATGACTGTGTATTGACTGTGGGCGGAGGAGCTGCTTGGGGCGAGGGTGTATTTGGGCTGAGAGAGGGAGATTTTGTAGGCTAGACCGTGGATGGCGACGTTGTAGATGATTTCTTCGGCGGCGGAAGCTGGGCGATTGAAGGATTGGGGGTCAATGTTGGCGAACCTGATGGTTCTGTGTTGTGTTAATCTGATGACAAAGTAGATATTCAGGATTCCTGGGTACATAGATAAACTTACACTTGATCCATCGTTGCAAAACACTAGAGATGTAATTGCACTTGGATTTCCGTCTCCTACAAAAGTAACGTTGAAGAATTGTTCTGGAGGATCTCTTGTTGTGTGGAAATGGAGTGGACTGACTAGGATGTAAGGACTAAAATAATGTGTCAAATTATAAATACGAGTTAGATTCACTGCTTAATTCAATTTTTACCTTTGTATTAGAAAATGAGCCTAATATAGCTTCCAATCCTATTGAACATATTTATTTTCCTAATGTCAATGGTCAAAATACCCGCTTATTAAAAATAGGAACTAAGAATGAATACAGACACTTTATAATTAACCACTGCAGTGAATTGATATTATTTCCCGTTATCTAGAAAATAGTTTTAAAGATGGTGTTTTTCTAAGCATTTGTTTACGTCCGCTAACGTATCCCCTCCAGGTGAAATCAGACAATTCGACAGGGTATAATTAGAGTAGTAGGTCCGTCTGCGCTGGCAGAGCAACGAGCAGCACTTTACGCGTGCGCACGTGCCAAAATTACTTCTCCAGGCTTTAGATCTAAAAATTAATATAAAAATCAAATGTGATTATAGAAAAACTACGAAAATAAGGAAAATTAAAGCTATTCGCATTACAGTCTATGACACCCAGGGAAAAAAAACAACGCACAAATGTAGCCTGTAAATCAAACAACCCCTAAAGCTCTTTTTGATCCTGCTAGCTAATATCACTCCCCGTGCCGCCTTGTATCGACAGAAGTAGCACTCCCTACGCTTTAACCCTCCGGTGATAATATGATGTTAAGCTGCTAGGGCCTCGACTACCACGGGTCGGAGAGGTGATTTCTTATAGATATAGATATTAAGGCTTGTTAGACGACGCAAAGATTCCAATAATGCCGTCATTACTTATATGCTGTTACCGGCGGGCTCTCTTGGAAGGACGACGAGTAGAAGTAGTCGGAATTGCAGCCGGGGCCCGATTACGGATCTACAACACTATACTCCTTTCGTATAAGACCATTTCCCAACGAATCAAAAGTGGAGTAAACCGGCCATAAGACCATAGTACTGTGCGATAGATAATACGGTAGCTTTAAAAGGATCGTGTCAGTTGAATATCACGTGTATTGTACCATTTCTGTACGGGGATTAGCCTCTGATTTGGATGCATATAAGGGCCCTTAGCTCCCTCAACACTTAGAACTTTAGACAACTTTAATATCAATCTTTTATACCAAATCTACAAATTCGCACATGAATTTGGACCTCTGCTCAACCAACTGACAGATCGGGGCGCTCGAAAGCAGGTGGGCTAGAAAGGGGAGACAACGGCATATTACCAACTGAATTGTGCACAAGAAGGAACTATTTGCATGATTTAGCCGGGACTTCCTTGTATTTTATATGGGAAATTTCGGCTACTCGGTAACTACGCGTTTTTTTTCGTGTTTTTCATGAGGTTGGGAAACCCATGTTAAACCCACAGTATAGTAGATACCCTCAAAGCACGGTCCTACAACCCCCTGGACTGTCCTATTTCACCTGGAAGGAATATGCATACGCGTTCAAGTAT
>Ga0302325_10032916_pt1 | contig 10631 bp, 7 predicted proteins | sample Palsa_T0_2_FD_201948 | JGI IMG/M metagenome (GOLD analysis project Ga0302325, IMG submission 201948) | Peat permafrost microbial communities from Stordalen Mire near Abisko, Sweden - Palsa_T0_2 | ecosystem: Environmental > Terrestrial > Soil > Palsa > Peat permafrost | place: Sweden: Abisko...
GACGAAACGACTGCCCCATGGCCACTTTGCCGTCCACGGCGGCCACCCGCTGCAGGTTGGGTTCGCCGGCGGTCGCGCCGCGTGGATTTGTCTCAAGGACGGGGCGATCGCCCTTCCCGTCGGCGAGCTTCGCGAAGCGCTCCGATAGACGCGCTGTTGGTGGACGGCTGGGGTCACACGTCGGTGCGGACTCGCCAACGCCACCTCCACGCGACCGACTCGGCCCGGGCGGCCGCCATCGCCCTCACCAGATCGCCGCTGGTCATGATCTGGCCGTAGAGCTGGCACCACCCGCAGGTGCGGATCTCCCGGTCGTCCAGGACCAACGGCTCGGCGTTCACGTCGCCGTCGCTTGGGCCGCCGTAGATGTGGATGGCGGAGCGACGCCCACAAATCTCGCACGGCCCGCCCGGGACAATCCAGGCCTCATCCGAGAACCCGATCTGCCAGCGGGCGTCGAGGCGACTCCTAGGCAACCGCCGACGAAGGCGATGCGACCGCCGGCACCTGACCCCTGACCGGCCGGGTGACAGCTCCACCGTGAGCGCCATCGCAGCTGGCGGATCCGCAGGTGGTCCATCACGGACGGAGCGCGAGGTCCCATGGTCGTGACGGGACTCTCGCAAAGTTGCCACATGACGTGGCGGGCGCACGCTGTGGCATAGTCAAGACGATGAGTTGGCTTCTGCTGGTGCTTGGGCTGCTGTTGTGCAGTTGTTGCGTCGCAATGGCCATGCAATTGGCGTTCTCTCCTCGCTATCGCAGGATGATGAAAGCAACGGGCCAACCGCCTTGGCTGATCCTGCTCCTCGTTCTCCCCGCCGTCGTGTTCACGGCTGCGGCCTTCTCGCCCGAGAAGCTCGGTTGGGCGCCGGTTGCGTCGATTGCCCCAATTCTGGGCGTCGGGCTTTGGACGAGACGAAAGCATCAGGGCCGAACGGATCTCCCACCGGTGTTGAAACGCCTGGAAGGACTTCCCCTCAATCCCCTTGTGACCCTTCGCCACCCCATTCGTAGCGGGCGCGCTCACTGGGAGATCCTTGGTCACCCCATTCGCGACCGCCGCGAGACGCGGGCATGGCTTGACGAACGGGCCAGAAACCGTCAAGCCTGAGTCAATACCGGTTCGTGGAAGGGGAAATGCGTAGATATCGGCTGCGAGCACTTTGGTGTTGCGATGGACGGAGCGTTGCAGCCTCTCGGTGGTGTGCGCAGAGAACCATCGCTGCCCATTTCAGATCGGCTCGCCTGTCATAACTCACCAGCTTCCAGCTTGGGTCGTCGTCTTCGCCATCTGCGGTCAAGTCAGACCAGGAGGTGCCGTCGGGTTCGTCGATGAATTACAAGAGGCTGCCGGCCAACGAGGAGCGCCGGTCGAAGGAATGCCTCGAGGTCTGTCTGGTTGGCAGCGCATGAACCTCCTCAAGTGCCGATCGAGCTGTTTCTAGCCCGGAAGGACCAATGGCGTGTATCCAGTTCTGAGACCTGCCGAACCCTGGCCCCAACGCCATCCTTCTCCGGGTCCAGAGCGAAGCGAACGAACCGCCCCCGCCCGAAATATCGACGCCTAAGACCGCGGTTGGTCAGCCTGTGATTTGATCGGGGTGGGTGAGACCGATCGCCTTCTTGATGGCATCGCGGAGCTGGTCGGCGCTTAGACGCTCAAGGGCAGCGGCGACGTCGGGTTCATCGATGAGTATCGTCGTTTGGCCGATGGTGATGGCGACGCTTTGGGTCGAAAGGGTCGCATCGCTGGTGCCGGCGACAGGCACGTCGGCGAGGGCGGCGCGGAGCGCCTCGCTGCTGATCCCGAGGGCGGTGAGGGCCCGAGCGGCGTGGCTGTCAGTGTCGCCGACCATGGCGGCGACGAGGTGGCCCGTGGTCATGGGGGACGCCCCGGCCTGGTGGCGGGCGGCGTCCATGGCCGACCGCAAGGCGGGCGAACGGATGGCAGCTGCTGCCGATGTTCCTGCGAGTAACTCCATGAGCCGGTTGTGTACCTCGGTGGTATTGACGCCCAGTAGGTCATCGAGCGTCTGGTCCCGCTTCTGCGCTTCGCGTTGCACACCGAGGAAAATGTGTTCGGTTCCGATGTAGTTATGGCCGAGCTGCAACGCCTCACGCAGAGACAGCTCCAAGACCTTCTTGGCCTCGGGACTAAACGGCACCTTCTCCAGCTTGCGGCCCGCCGATGTTGCCTGGCTTCGCTGTGACACCCGCTGGCGTAGCGCGGCTCCGTCGACTCCGGTTTGGGCCATGGCGTTGGCTGCCATCCCTTCGCCTTCTGTCAGCGCGAGCAGGAGATGCTCCGGTTTGATCTGGGAGTGGCCCATCTCACGGGCGGCGTCCTGGGCGACGACGAGGACTCGGCGGGCACGAGGGGTGAATCGTTCGAACATGCTGCTATGGTACGTACCATGTCAAGTCCCTATCAGTTGATAGGGTGGGCCGGTGTGGCAATGCGGACGGTGGTGATATCAGGGTGGACGAGACCGGTGAAGACATCCCAGGGGTTGATTGGGACCACATGCTGGGCGAATTGGCCAACCAGCCGATCGAGGACGGCTGGGTCACGCTCGATGAGGCCGCAGGGGCCACCGGGGTGTCGCGCTCGACGCTGCGGTCGTGGTATCGCAGCGGGCGCATCGCTTCGAAAATGGTGGCGGGCGTTCACGGCCCGCAACGGATCGTGCCCTTTGCCGCTGTGCTCGACCAAGCGCTGCGCTCGCCTCGATTCCAAAGGCAACTCGACCACGCCCGATCGCTGCAGGCAGACGTCGACGAACTACGCCGCCGCGTCGAGGCGATCGAACGCCACCTGGGGCTCAACTGACTGGTCGAGTGCTAGTGCTGGAACGCCCCGATGTCGATTGCCCCGTTCACCACCCGTGGCCGCCCGGCATAGTCCGTTGGCAGCGTCAGAATCCCGCTGAGGGTGCCGCCGTTGATCAGCGGGGAGCCCGCGGCGGGCACGAACGTCCCGCTCGCGAACTTCGGATCGGCGGAGATATTGCCCACCGGAATGCCCGCGTTGGAACAGGATCCGACTGCCGGGGACCCGGCGGGTGGGTCGAGATCGTTATCGGTCAAAAGGGGCGCGGCATTCTCCGTCTGGCACTCGATCGGGTCGGGGCCCTCGAGGACGTTGTTGGTGAAGATGTAGGAAGCGAGGGACGGCACCGACGCTTGAAATTCCTTGTTGTCGATGAACGTGTTGTTGCTGAAGCGCTCGAGTGCACCGCTGATGTTGGCGACTACATCGACGCCGACATCGTTGGCTGCGAATATGTTTTGAATGATGTCGGACTGCCCGAGATACGTGACGTCGAAGCCGGCGCCATTGTCGGCAAAGACGTTGTCGACGACTAGGACCGGACTGGCGTCGTCGAGGTTGACGGCGGTGCCGGCATCGACGATCACGTTCGAGATGATGGCGCCGCCGTAGCTCTCTCCCGCGATGGCTGAGGCGGTGTTCACCCCGGCGGGCACGGTGCCGTAGAAGACGTTGCCCAAGATGAGTGGAGCTCCCTGGAGCTGGATGGCTGCTGGGGTGGTTGTGGTATCGACATTGATGACATTGCCGATGATCGATGGCGACGCGTTGGCGATCGATATGGCATCGTTTTCCAGGGAAAAGCCCTCGAGCACGGCGGCCCGCGATTCCCCGTTGTCGAACGTAACGCCGGCCGACAGGCCTGGGTCCTCGAGAGTCGTGAGCTTGGGGCCACCCGAGCTGGCCAGAATTATGCTCTTGCCCTCGAAGTTAAGGGCGCCCACGTAGGTGCCAGGTGCCACCAGGATTTCCTCACCGTCGGTGGCGGCATCGATCGCTGGCTGGATGGTCGGGAACTCGGCCGGCACGTTCAGCACGGTGGGCGGCGGAATCGCCGCGATCGGCTCGCCCGCTTGGCTCTCGAACGCCCCCATATCGACTTTGCCGTTGACCGTCCGGGGTTTCAGCGCCAGGTCCGTAGTGAACAGGAATGGCGCCAACAACGTGCCGGCGCCGATGGCAGGCGACCCCGGGGCAAGTTGGAAACTGGCGGTCAAGTCGGGATTGGCGGAGACGTTTCCGTCGGCCGGGTTGATGGTCGGGCAACCCCCTGACGTTTGAGGAGTCCATGGGCTCCACATGTCGTTGTGCGAGATGGTGGGCGCCGGGGTGCCAAGCTGGTAGCACTGCAGCGGGCTCTGGGCAAAAGGGCCGACCAGGACGTTGTTGACCACCGACCCGCTTCCGGAGATGGTCAACGGTGCCGTGATGTTGTTCGCCACAGTGTTGTTCACCACCTGGGCCGACCCCTCCGCCCCTATACCGGCGAGATTCCCCACCACCAGGTTCTGGGCCACCACGGTGTTGCTGCCGGCCAGGATCCCGTTGCCCTGATTGTCGACCACGAGGTTGTCGAGGATCAGGTCGGCCGGCCCGACGCTATCCACGTCGTTGGCGACGATGCCATCCAGGTTGTTGTAGGCGACGACGTTCAACACGATGCTGGCCTGGCTGTCGAGCGAGTAGATGGCGCCCATTGACGGCTGGCACTGGTTGCTCAGGTTGTGCGTGACCACGTTGCCATCGATGATCGGGCTACCGCCCAGGATGTCGATCCCCGCCCCAGTGCAGCCGTCGTCGGCCGTGATGACGTTGCCCAGGACCAGGGGGGAGGCGTCGGAGATGACGACACCACCGTCGGCGCCGCCGCCCGACGGCGCCTTACTACCGCTCAGGGTGAAACCTTCCAGGATCGACGAGGTGCTTTCGCCGTTGTGAAAGATGACGTCCGGGCCGTCCTGGACCATGATCGTCGTTGTGCTGGCCCCGGCGGCACTCTTCACCGTGATCGCCTTGCCATCAAAGTTGATGCCACCGGTGTAGGTGCCGGGCGCGACGACCACGGTGTCGCCGGCCGAGGCGGCGTCGATGGCGGCCTGAATCGTGGGTTGCTGGGCAGGGACCAGAATGGTCGACGACTGGGCCACGGCAGCGGGGAGTGGTCCGGCCACCCCCAGCCCGACGACCATCAGCCAGCCGGCGGCCAGCGCTACCCCCAATCCGCGCCCTGGCCTGGTGGTATTACACTTGGATGGTCGCTGCGTGAGGTTCAGAATGAAGGCGACGAGCACTGACCGTATCTCGCCCCTCGTACCGTGTTGGGCAGCGCTCCGTCGTTGGGTGACGGCGTGTTGCCTGCGCACCACAGGGCGCCGGCGATCTGGTTGTTGCCCACCTGCGCCCCCAGGCCGCCCGAGGTGTCCCCGACGAAGACTGACTGGCCGATGGTGTTACCGGTAAGGTTCAGCCCGCCGAGGTTGAACAGAGCGACCACCGAGGACCGAATGTCGTTGCCGGGGCAGGGGGGCGCGATCGGGTTGCCCGCAATGCCTGGGTGGCCTAGGTCGGTCGTTCCCAGCCCGAGCTCAAGCACCACCTCGCTCGTGACGTAGCTACCGCACATCACGAAGTCAGCCGGTTCGGCAGCGCCGACCGCGCCCGAAATTATGGAGCCGCTGACGTATAAGGCCCCACCCGGCATGACGGTGACGTTGCCGTGTACCTGGGCTCCCTCAAGGCAAGTGGCTGCGGGACCGACGGTGAGAGCGTGGTTGACCACGCCGCTGATGGTTTGCCCGCAGTTGACCTGCACGGTGTCCGCCCCGACCGCCGAGACCGCCTCGCTCCAGGGTCCACTGAAGTGGTCGGTGGCCGCGACACTGGCCGCCCCGGTGAAGGTTCCCGGTTGCGTGAAGGTGTGCGAGCAGGAAAAAGTCCAGGCGCTGCCCGGTTGGAGCTGTCCGCCGGGGCCTACTGTCCCACTGGCGAAGCCCACAGGGCCGCAGGCGCTGTCGGTCACCGACACACCCTGGAGGGGGTCGTCGCCATCATTGGCCACCTTGTAGGTGTAGGTCACGGGAAGGGGGAAGATGCCGGAGCGGACGTTTTGGCCGATGGTTAGAGTCATGTGCGGGATGCCGATCGAGATCGTCGAGCCGGCGCCGCCGCAGGGGGTCGGTCCGGCGACCGCGTTGGCCACGTCTCCTGTGTACTCGGCCACCCAGCTGTAGTAACCATTCAGCGAAGGCCAATACGTCGCCGACGAATACGTGCCGTCGCCGTTGACCGCCTGCGTGGCGACGAAGCGGGGGGTGCCGGCGCACGGGACATCGGCTGTGCCCTCGGGTCCCCACAGGGAGAAGGTGATGGTGCCCGTCGCGTCTGAGGAGCCGGCGAGGACCACCGTGTCGGTGACACCATTGGTGTAGACGCCGGACGTGGGCGAGAGCGTAGAGGTGAGGGTCGGCCTTGCTTGTGGGCTTGGGGCGGTGGATACGAGCGATATGCCGCTGGCGGTCAACACGGCCAGATGACTTCCGTCACTGGACAGGGTCACCAGTCCCGTCCCGGCGCCGACCGATTCCGGGAGGGCGACAATACCGATGACGGCTTGGGTCGCCATGTTGATGACGTCGACCCGATCGTCGTCGGCGCGGTAGGCCGTGGTCCCGTCGGGCGAAATCGTCAGGCCCGTCCCGGCCCCGGGAACGGTCCCCTGTTGGTTGAGGCTCCCGTCCACCACCAACGTTGCCGGGTTCGGGATATCGCTGGTCGGGTCCACGAGGAGGACATTGCCGGAGGTGTTCATTGCCATGTCACCATTGCCATTTGGGAATATCTGGATGGGGCTGAAGCTGTCGGTGGCGGCGTGGTAGAGGGCGATCTCTCCCAGCCATTGGTTTATTGCGATTTCGCTCCCGTCCCCGCTGGCCGCCAGGACCGCGCCGGGGGTCCCGACGCCCTGCTCATTGGGGTCGCTCACCTGGCGGGTTACGCCGGTTTGCAGGTTCACTTCGAACAAGGGTGACGCCGTCCCGTACTCCGGATCGGCCGTGCTCACCAGCGCCTCGCCGTTGTTGGCTACCGCGATCGACGACACCAGCGGAACCTCGAACTGGTTGGCCACGGCCGTGATCCGCGAGGTCTCGACTCGCTGGGCCACATTGACCACCGAGATCTGTTCTCCCCCGTCGTCGCCCACGTACAAGGTCGACCCGTCAGCGGAAAGCACCAAGGTCGTCGGTTGTGAGCCGACGGGGATGGGCGCTTCCAATGTCCCTGTCGCCACATCCAGGACCTCTATCTCATTCAGGGCCGGGTTGGAGGCGAAGATATGCCCGGCCTGGTCCGCCACGATCCCACCAAGGGGCCCGCCACAGGTGTGGATGACCAACGGTCCGCTCCCGGTGACGGTCGGGGTGCAGGTGGGCACCGGTTTGGCGGCGGACACGGGAGCGATTGAGAAGCCGGACTGGCTGGTGACGACCAAGGCGGAGCCGTCGGGGCTCACCGCCACGGACGCTCCATCGGGTACCGAGGGCTCGGGCAGTTCCAAGGTCGCGGTTTCCAGTTGACGGGCCGCGTCGATGACAGTGACCTGGCTGCCGGACACCGAATACACCGTCGATCCCGACGGGGAGAACGCCACGGCGTTTCCTTGGGCGGCCGCCACCGTGCCAGTGATCGTCATGCTGTCGTTGAGCATCCACGACCCGGCCATCAGCGCAGTGCCGTCGTTGTTCATGGCCATATCGGCCACCCACGGACCGATATAGGTACCCGCCGACAGGCTGTCTGTGGCGGCGGTGTACATCCAAACCTCGTTGGTCGACAGATATCCTTGCAGAACACCGATATGGCTTCGATCGCCCGACGCAGCCAGATCCAGTCGCACGAGGGGAACGTCCAGGACCTTGGTCGCGCCGCTCACCGGGTCGACTTCCAGCAGGGCCCCCCCTCCGTCGCCATACGTCGAGACTAGGAGGTTACCGGTATCGGCCACTGCCACCGACACCGGTTCCGGGCTGAGTACCCCGACCACGGCGGCGGGAATCGTGATGGTACCGACCTGGAGCCGGCTGGCCACGTCGATCACGGCGATCTGGGAGGCGGCCGGCTCGGTCACGTACAGCGTGGAGCCGTCCGGGCTCAGGTCGAGCCCACCGGGCGTGGTGCCGATGGAAATCGGCGATTCCAGCGTGCTCGTGGCGACGTCAAGCACTTCGATTTCGTTGTGTGTCGGGTTCGAGGAGAACGCCACATCCGACGCACTGATCACCACCCCGTCCAACGGGGCTCCCGCCACGGGAACGACGATCCCCGGCGAGGTCACGGCGGCCGCCACGCTGGCATCGACGCCGACCCCCAGGAATGCCACCAGGAGCGCGCCGAGCAATGCGAGGCAGGTGCCCCGCCGGGCCAATCCGCGCCGCATTTCGTCGCCTCCCCAGCTCGTCGTCCGCCCGTTCCCTCACGGGGAGTATCGCCTCGGACCGGAGAAAAAGGCAACCGCGAGAGGGCGTATCGCGGGAATCGCACCATTTTGCGCGGAATCACATGCGTCGCCGCCGCCTTTCGAGCGCGGAACCAGAGGGAACCGACTATCGGGCGCCGGGGATATAGCGATTCTGCCTCTTCCCCAGCGTGTATCCGAGAAACCTCATTCCCTACTCCTTGTGGATGCCGAGCACGGCCTGGTTTCGTCGCTCTGCCTGCTGCGTTCGAACAGCCCGACTGGGATTCGACAACCGCAGGAAAAAATGCTCTATCAGGTGAGCGACCCCCCGGGGGGTCTCCTCCTACCGGACCGCGGTGGAGCGCAACGTCCCGCACGGCCTCACCGTGTCCCGGGCCGATCTGGCGGCGTTCCTGTTGACACTGGTGGTAGAGCCGGGCACGGTTCACCAACAGCTCTTCGTAGCCGCCTGATCCAGCGGGCCCGGCAGGACCGCCAGCAGCCGGACCACCGTCGGAACTCACCCGCCGGGCGGTTAGGTCAGGAAGTCGATGAGCAGTCTGCTGACCGTTGCCGGGGCATCGAGTTGCAGCCAGTGGCCCGCGTCCTCGATCCGTTGGTACGTGAACCCGCCCGCGCAAAACGGCGCCGAGGCGGTCATCTGCGCCTCGAGCAGGGCGAAATCTCTCGATGACCAGACGCCCATGACCGGGCATTGCACCGGAGGGAGTGAGGGCGGCGGATCGACCCATGTCTCGGGCGGCAGGTTGGCCCGATACCAGTTGAGCGACGAGGTGAGAGAATTGTGTCGTTGCAGGTCGGCGGCCACGGCGTCGGCGTCGGGATGCCCGCTCCAGTTGTGCAGGTTGGCCCACCCGTTATCGCTCAACCACCGTTCCGCCACCTCGGGGATATAAAACAACAGCATGTACCAGGATTTCTCTTGCTGGGCCAGTCCTGCACTACGGAACGCGGTTGGGTGACCGACCGACATCGCCACCATGCGCTCGACCCGCGGGCCCGCCAGGGTGGCCAACGCCCATGCGATAGCCGCCCCCCAGTCGTGGCCCACGATCGCCGCTCGTTCTACCCCGAGATCGTCGAGTACCGCTATGACGTCGCCCGCCAGATACAAGATGTCGTACGCCTCTACCGCGTCGGGCCCTCCGGAACGACCGCAGCCGCGCATGTCGGGAACGATGACCCGCAGTCCGGCCTCGGCCAACGCGCCAACCTGGTGTCGCCATACTTGGCCGGTATCGGGGAAGCCATGCACCAACACCACCGGCGTGCCGTCGTCTGGCCCGGTTACATCATATTCGATACACACACCGCCACTATCGGCCCGCATCTCGTTATCCGCCTCCCGACATCGGATCGGCTCGTCACCGATCGCCTGATCAAGCGTAGAGACCCTACCGACGGCGGGCATCACAAAGCCGTCAGAAGGTTCGATCGGATCAAAATCGTCCCCAGTTGCAGCACCACGAGTCCGAGCGTCAGGGGAGTCCGTCCCAGTTGCGATACGAGGTTCCGCCCAGCCATGGTTGGGGTATGGCGGCTTCGTGGACACCGATCGCGGCGGTGATCCTGGAAGTAACCGGACTGCTCGCCGTGAACGGCGCAGCGCCCGTTGACCAGGTCATGGCTGAGGTTCTTCGGATCAGCTCGGACCGACCATCCTCCGAGGTCGTCGAGGCCGCCGTCGCAACCCTGGGGGCCGTCGGGTTGTTGGCGGCTGGGCCGGACGGGTTCGAGGTGACCGAGGACGGATCGCAGTTCCTTCGGCGATTGCCCCGAACGCGGAGTGGTTCGAGCCGTTCCGCTCGCATCGCCCGGGAACTGGGCGCCATCCCCCTGGACAAGGCCCCATCGTCGTGGTCCTTGGTCGGTTGCGACTGGCCGGCACTGGTGGAGCGGGAACGGGCGGCGAGGTCCGCCCGGCTGATGGATAATAAGTCGATCATCGACGGGCTGATCGTGGCACTCGGCCGGATGGATGCGATCAACGTTGCCATTCGGTCGGCGTCGGATCGCCATGCGGCGCTTGAATCGCTGATGGGGGCGCCATTCGATTTCACCGAGTGGCAAGCCCAGCATATTCTCGACATGACGGTCGCTCGACAGACCGTTCAGGCAAGGACGAACCTGACCGATGAAAGCGCGCTCCTGGCGGCTCAGATCAAAGACCTCGAACGGTACTGAGCGCTCTCCACCTCGGAGCGAGCTGAACAATGAGGGATTGGCGCATCACACAGGCTGTCGCAAAATGCGCTTGGCGGTGGTGTGGTCTCGGCTGCGGCTTTGGTCAAACAAGGCCCAACGGGTCTGCAGTGGGTGATT
>Ga0302325_10032918_pt1 | contig 10631 bp, 12 predicted proteins | sample Palsa_T0_2_FD_201948 | JGI IMG/M metagenome (GOLD analysis project Ga0302325, IMG submission 201948) | Peat permafrost microbial communities from Stordalen Mire near Abisko, Sweden - Palsa_T0_2 | ecosystem: Environmental > Terrestrial > Soil > Palsa > Peat permafrost | place: Sweden: Abisko...
AAGGTCTGCGTCTGTGAGCTGGTGCCGCTGTTCGACATCTCGCAGCCGACGCTTTCCCACCACCTGAAGAAGCTCCGCGACGCCGGGATCGTGGACTCCGAGCGCAAGGGCCTGTGGGCCTACTACTACGTCATCCCCAACGCCCTGGAGGAGCTGTCTGCATGGCTGAGCTGAGCACCGCCGCCGAGACGACGGCGAACTCCTGTTGCGCTCCAGAGGCGCAGGCCGCGTGCTGCGAACCGAGCGCCAAGGCAGGGTGCTGCGACCCCACCCACGACCAGGGCTGTGGGTGCGCCGCATCGAGAACTAGATCGACACCAACGCTGAAGCGCTCGGGTACTGTGCCTTGCGTGAGCGAGGGGCGGTTTGGTCGTGTGACGCGTGCCTGGGACAGGCGCTGCATGCCGTTGGTGTACGACGGGTTTCTGCTGTTGGGAGAGCTGAGGGGCCTGCGTCGCCTGCGCGGGGAGGTGGTCGGCCAGGCTCAAGGCCGGGTACTGGAGCTCGGAGCCGGCACTGGTCTGAACATGAAGTACTACTCAGGTGTTGAGCGGCTCGTGCTGAGCGAGCCCGAGCCCGGGATGGCGAAGCGACTGGGGCAGCGCCTCAAGCGCAGTGCGGTGTCCGGTGAGGTCGTGTCTGCGCCGGCCGAGCAACTGCCCTTCGACGATGGTTCGTTTGACACCGTGGTCGCAACGTTGGTGTTCTGCACCGTGTCCGATCCGCACGCAGCGCTACAGGAGACGCGACGGGTGCTCGCACCAGGCGGGCGCCTGCTGTTCATCGAGCACGTTCGTGGCGATGCCGGTTCGCGACGCGAGCGCTGGCAGGATCGCTTCTATCGCCCCTGGCGCGCGCTCGCGTACGGCTGCCGGTGCAACCAAAGCACGCTCGAGCTGATCGGTGAGGCCGGTCTCCGAACAACGGAAGTTGGCACCGCTCGTTGGCGAGGCATGCCGCCGCTCGTGCACCCAATCGTCTACGGGAAGGCCGAGACGATCTGATCGGGAGCTCGAGCGTCCCCTCAGACCCCTCGACGATCGTGCGTCTGTCTTCAGCCGGCGCCGAGTTTGATCGCGGCAGCGGCTGCAGCGAGCGTTGCGGTTGAGAAGCAGTTCCCCTCCACATATAGGCCGAGGGCTGCGTGATAGCCGAGGCAGCGTCCGCGGGTTACTGACGCCCCCCGACAGCCCGCGCCGGCTCAAGGGCCTCGCTCACGGCGGTTTCACGGTAATCGAAGATGCGCTTGAGGTCGCGCTTGACGAAGGCATGGGCGAGCTCACCAAGCGGCCCCAGGGGCAGCGCATAGCTGACGTGGTCGCCGATCACGACCGCCTGCTCGCCGTCGGGCGTGAAGGTGTGCGTGTGCTCCCACAGGGCATATGGGCCGCGCAGCTGGATGTCGACGAAGCGCACGGGGGGTTCCCACACCTCGATGCGCGTTCGCCAGCGGGCGGGTAGCCCGTGCAGCTTCAGGCGGTAGTCGATCAGGGTGCCCGCGCGCATCTCGATCGGCTCCGGCGTGACCACCTCAAAGCCCATCCAGGTGGGTGTGAGGGCCTCGAGGTTGCGCGCCTCAGAGAAAAACTCAAAGGCCTCGGCGGCCGGCAGCCGGACCCGCTGCGAGCGCTCGAGCAGATGGGTGTGCCGACGGCTCATGCGACCGGCCGGCGTGCGGCCAGCGTGCTGCGCATACCCGCCAGGGCGCGGTCGCCCACCCGTTTGAAGGCGAGCGCGAGCAGCGGGTCGGCGAGCTTGAACGCACCCTTCATTGCGAGGTCGGCGTCGTAGGTTATGCGCGTCGCCTCGCCCACTTGCTGAAAGGTGATGCGGTCGAGTGACACCACCGATGCGTTCTCGCCGCGAACCGTCACGGCGTTGGGCGGGTCGTACTCCACCACGCGATAGATGAGCTCCGTCTTTCTGCCCAGGAACTCCGCCACCACGCGGAACTCACTGCCCTCGTGCACAGGTGGGTCGCTCAGCTGCGCCGCCTCAACGACCCCCGGATCCCACTCTTGGGTGCTGGAGAAGTCGCTGAGATAGGCGAACATCTCATCGCGCCCCAGCAGCGTGTCCACGCTTGCCTTGTAGCGGGCCATCTCCGTCCATGGTAGGACGGCGGTGGGCTTGCGGCTGCGGCTCGACCTACTATTGGCCCATGAAGAGCATCCCCACCAGCCTGCCCGGGCACGAGCTCGTGAGCGAGGGCCTGCGAGATCTGGCAGCCGGCCGCGAGAGCGAGTCGGCACTGCTGGTGACGATGGCGGCTCCACGGCTACGTGCCCTGGGGCTCGATGTGCCCCCCCGCGGGGAACAGGACCCCTCGTACCGTCTCTACGAGCTCCTCACCGAGCGCGAGCAAAGGGACGCTCACAGTCGCTACAACGCGCTGGTGGCTCAGATTGTCAGCTTCGCTCGGGCGGCTGAGCATGCGTCCTTCAGTTGACGATCGGCGCATTCGCGAACTGGCACATGAGCTCGGTCGCATTGCCAAAAGCCCGGTGCGGGTCTATCTGACGGGCGGCTCGACGGCGGTCGTCGAGGGCTGGCGTGCGGCGACGATAGACGTCGACCTGCGTTTCGAGCCCGAAAGTGACGAGTTGCTGCGGGCCCTGCCGGCCCTGAAGGAGCGACTTGCTCTGAGCATCGAGCTGGCGTCTCCACCGGACTTCATTCCCGAGCTGCCCGGCTGGCGAGAGCGCAGTGCGCTGATTCTCCGCGAGGGAAGTGTCCAGCTGCATCACTTCGATCTCTACTCGCAGGCTCTGTCGAAGATCGAGCGGGGATTTGACCGCGACCTGGCCGACGTTCAGATGATGATCACCGGGGGCTACGTCCAGCCTGAACGCCTGCGCGAGCTCTACCAGCAGATCGAGCCAGAGCTGTATCGATATCCAGCGATCGAGCCGGCCTCATTTCGACGCAAGCTTGACGCGGCGCTCGCTCACTAGCGCGGTTCATACGCTGACCCGGCCCCGGCTTCCCCGCCCCCAAAGCGCCAAGGTGGTGGCCTGTGCCGCGCGGCACAGACCACCACCTGGCTTTGCTCAATCGGCTTGCCTACTGGTCTATGAGACCTGCCTCCCCCGGAGGCCCTTCTCTGCCTTCAGGCCCTTCTCTGCCTTCAGGCCCTTCTTTGCCTTCAGGCCCTTCTCTTCCTTCAGGCCCTTCTTTGCCTTCAGGCCCTTCTCTTCCTTCAGGCCCTTCTCTTCCTTCAGGCCCTTCTTTGCCTTCGGGCCCTTCTTTGCCTTCCGGCCCTCCCGGCCCGGTCGCTCCCGTAACCCCGACTCCCGCGGGCCCGGTCGGACCGGTGGCCCCGGTCACGCCGGTTGAGGATCCGGTGGCGCCGGTCGCGCCCTTGGGACCCGCGCTGCCTTCTTTGCCTTCTTTGCCTTCTTTGCCCGGTTTGCCTTCGGGTCCTTCTTTACCTTCCTTACCTGCGGCTCCGGCTTTGCCTTCTTTGCCTTCGCCCCCGGTCGCACCGGTCCCCGCGGGCCCGGTCGGACCGGTGGCCCCGGTCACGCCGATGGAGCCGGTCGCCCCGGTCGCGCCCTTGGCTCCCGCTTTCCCTTCGGGTCCGGTCGGCCCGGTCACTCCGGCGCAGGATCCGCTGCCGCCGGGCACGCCCAGGGACCCCGTCTTCCCCGTAGGCCCTGCCGGTCCGGTGCTGCACGTGCCGCTGGGCCCGGTCGCGCCGGTGGCGCCCGTCACGCCCTTGCCGGCAGCTCCTGTGGCGCCGTTTGCACCCGCTTTCCCTTCCGGCCCAGTCGGCCCGGTGGGGCCGCCCAAGGGTCCGGTTGCTCCGGTGGCGCCAGGCGGTCCGGGCTCACCTGCGCCTCCGCCTTCGGTGAGCGCGACTGCGGTGTAGCCCTTCGGGCAGCCGTACTTCCCAGTTGTGTAGACCTGTTGATATTCCCCCTTGGGCACGCACAGGTGAACCGTCGTCTCCACGGCTTGGGCCGACGCCCCGGCTGCGCTCAGCAGCAACAGCCCGAGCGCAGCGCACCCAGCCACGCCCACCCCCCGTAGGACCTTTAAGGATCCCATCACAAAACCTCCGTGTCTTCTGTGGCGAGCGAACCCACCGCCGCTCGTATGCTCAGAAGTCAATCAGTTAGGGCGCTTCGGCGGCGTCATGGGGAGCAAGCTCGAGCCGGCGCTGCCGGCCTGGCGACTACTCCGGCCAGGCAGCCTCGCCGAGGACGCCGTCACCGTCGCCGGGCTTGGGACCGCCGACGGCGATCAGCTCAAGTCCGTCTGGGCCGGCCTCGAATGCGCGCACGACCTCGGGGGCGACGCGCAGGGCATCCCACAGCGCCAGCTCCAATACCTCGCCGTCGAGCAGCACTCGCCCGGAACCGGAGACGACGACGTAGGCCTCCTCCTGCTCGCGGTGACTGTGGGCAAAGCCGCTGCGCAGGTTTGGCGCGTAGCGGAAGTGGCTGACGCCGAGGTCGCGCGAGTCTAGGTGCTTGCGACCGAAGCGGCCTTCGATCCCGGGTGCCCGCTCGCCGGTGGAATCCTCGACCTCCAGCAGGTTGACTGTGGCAAAGCTGGACATGCTCTCTCCTTCGGCAGGGTGGATGGTGACGCGTCTCACGCCAACCTTATCCGCCTCAGGCAACCGGCTCGAGCACACTGACGGCCGCGCGCCTGGCGCTCAGCTCGTCCCCCGTCATCCTCGCCGCCGGTGAGGTGCGCCGGCCCGGGTCAAGCTCGGGCCAGGGCGGGCCGGGGCGGCTGAAGTAGAAGCCCTGAACCAGCGGCACGCCCAGCCGGCGCACGGTCGCAAGCTCGGCCTCGGTCTCGACGCCCTCGGCGACAAGCAGGCTGTCCACCTGCTTTGCGTAGCCGGCCAGTGCTCCCACCAGGGCGGCGCGCTCGTCGTCGGTGTCGATTCCGGCGATCAGCGAGCGGTCGAGCTTCAGGTAGGCGGGGCGCACAGTGGTGATCTGGCGCAGCCCCGAATAGCCGGCTCCCATGTCGTCCACGGCCAGCTGGGCGCCACGTGCGAGCAGCGGGGCGACGGCCAGCTGAAGCTCCGCGTCGGCATGAACGAGCGTCTCCTCTGTGACCTCGATGATCAGTCCCTCCAGGCCGGACTTGCCGCTGGAGCGGGTGTGTTCGAGGGCAGCCGTGGTGAGCGGGTCGAGCAGCACGGGTGCCGAGAGGTTGACCGACAGGCTCGTTCCCGGTGGCCGGTGATCGAACAGCTCGAGCGCCCGGCGCAGGCAGGCGCGCTCCAGGGCTGCGCGCTCTCCCAGCTCCTCTGCCACCGAGAACCAGTGCAGGGGGCTGCCGTCGAGGCGCTCATCGTCGAAGCGCGCCAGCGCCTCATAGCCATGGATGCGCTCGTCGGCGAGGTCGACGATGGGCTGAGCGACCATCACGATGCCTTCGCCTGTGATCAGCCGCTTGAGGGTCTCCTGATCGCTGGCGCGCTGCTCGGCTCCCTGGCTCTCACGTAGGTCCTGCGCGGCCATCAGCCGGCCGGCGGCGATGTGGTCGTCACGATCGGCCACACGCGCGGCGATGTCGCCGGCGAGCAGCAGCGTCTCGGCGCTCTCGGCCTGCAGGCGCGCGGCCCTCAGCAGCAGGTTGAGCTCCGTCGTGAGCCTGCCGCTGGTCAGCAGCAGTCCGATGCTGGCGATCAACAGCGCCGCGTATTCGCCGCTGAGCGACCCGTATCTGATGATTGGAAGCGCCAGTGCGCACAGCACGATGTCGCGCCCGAACCAATGCACGCGCCCGCCGCGCGCCAGCACGCCGCTTGCCAGCGCCACCAGCCACAGCAGCGTGATCACCGTCACGTGCTCACTCCCCAGTCCGATGATCAGCACGCCGGCGGCCGGCGACAGCGACTCCTCGATCCGCAGCCATGTTCCTCCCAGCGCCGCCATCTGCACGAAGGCGGAGAGCCCGACGATCGCGAATCCGGCGATCCCGAACGCGGGATGGGGCAGCAGGTGAGGCTGGGTGAGGATCATCGCGATGCCGGCGATGCCCGTGATGATGCGTGTGACAGCCGCCGTCCTGCGCGCGCGCAGGACGTGACCATCGGTCTCTATCGGCGCCGGTGCGTCGAAGAAGCTCATCCCTATGGCAGTCGGCCGCTCACGGCCGTGCTTGAGCCGCTCGCGGCGATTTCGTCGACTATGCGAGCGCTCAGGGCCCTGTGAAGGCCCTACCCTCGCCGGAGCCGGTGCTGGGGTTGCGGCGCACGACCAGCCAGGCCATCACGGCGGCGGCCGCGACGATCGCCAGGGCGAGGTAGGGGAAGGCGTTGTAGGGGGAGGGCTGACCGGGCTTGCACAGCTCAACGAAGGGGACGATCAGGGCCAGGGCCCCAAGCGCGGGGATGCCCACGTGGCGTATGACCGAGAACGACTGGCGGTGGCGGCGCCACATGAACAGCGGCAGCGCCAGCGTGGTGAGGAAGTAGACGAAGAAGATCACGATCGTGCCCATGGTGGAGCACTCGGCATACAGCCCCACGGGGTTGGTCGATCCGTGATCGGCTCCGGTGACGTGGAGCAGCCACCACACGGCCACGATCCCCAGCCCTCCGCCGGTCATCACCAGCAGCGCGTTGACCGGCGTGCCGGACTGCGCCCGCAGATGCCCGAGCCACGCCGGCAAGAGGCCTGAGCGCCCGCCGTCGAAGAGCATGCGCGCCTGAGAGTTGGCGCCGGAGACGAGCGTTGCAAGCACCGAGACGATGCCCGCCAGCCAGGCCAGGATGGCGGCGTCGCCGAGATGGTGGTCGGCCACGGTCAGAAAGGGAACGGAGGAGCGACCGATGGAGGAGACGTTGTAGTCAAAGGCGGTGACTGTGGCATAGGCGAACAGCACGAACAGGGCGGTGCCGATGGCGATCGAGATGAACAGCGCCCGCGGGATGGTGCGCCGCGGATCGCGCGCCTCCTCGGCCAGCGCGGGGCCGTTTTCCCAGCCGATGAACATGTACAGGGCGAGGGGGAAGCCCGCCGACAGGCCGCCCAGGCCACCGCGCAGGTGCGCCAAGGAGAAGGGGATGCCCGACAGCTCTGAGCGCTTATCGATGAGCACGACGGCGCACACGGTGAGCATGATCGCCACCTGCGCAAGGACCGCCAGACCGACGGCCCTCGTTGACAGCTTGACGCCGCGCGCCGTCAGCCACACGGCGGCGCAGCTCAGCAGCAGGCTGAGCGGCTCCCAGGGCACGTGCCAGGAGGCGTAGTGCGCGAGCGTCAGCGAGACCATGCCCCCGGACATCGTGAACACCGCCGCGATCGCCACGGTGAACCCGACGGCGACCATCACGGCCACCGCCACGCCGGCTTGCGGCCCAAGCGAGGTCTCGACGTAGGTGATGAAGCTCCCGGCCGAGGGCTCCATCCTGCTGAACTCGGCCACGATGAAGGCCAGCAGGGCCACGGCGACTGCTGCCGCGAGGATGGTCAGCGGGGCGGCCACGCCGGCGGTGACGGCGATGACACCGAAGGCGAAGTAGAAGTCGATGCCGGGCCCGATGTTGGCGACGGTCGACGCGGTCACGTCGGCCGTGCCCAGCTGGCCGGCCCTCAGGTGCCCCGCCATGAGCTCCAGATGCGCCCGAGGGTGTAGGAGACGGCGGCGCCGCTGCCGACGAAGAAGCCGACGGGGTAGTTGGTGGTGTAGGAGGCGGCGATGGCGATCCACACGATCAACAGAGCGATGAGCACCGACAGCGCCATGGCCACGAGCGGGCGGTCGGTGAGCGAGCGGGCGGCGGCGGGGGCGCCGATCATGAGGCTGAAGATCAACAGCGTGCCGACGACAGGCACGGTCATGGCTGTCGCCAGGGCGAGCACGGTGAGGAACAGCATGTCCATGAGGAAGCTCGAGACACCGTGGGCCTCTCCCACCTCGGGCAGGACCGAGGAGAGCATCAGCGGTCGGTAGAGGATGGCCAGGGCGCAGACACAGATCAGGCCGAGGATCGCCGTGGGGGCCACCTCGTTGGCGGCGATGCCGAGCACCTCGCCGAAAAGCAGCGAGTAGACCTCGGGCGCATACTGCACGCTGAGGCTGAGAAACAGCGCGCCCAGGCCCAGCATCAACACGAGCGCCAGCGCCGTCGCCACGTCCTGGCGCCCACGGCGGCCGAGCAGCCCGATGGTGAGCGCGCCGGCGAGCGAGAAGACGCCCAGCCCCAGCAGCGTGCTGACGCCCACGAGGCTCGCGCCGGCGGCCCCGGCGAAGGAGCCGTTGGGGATCGCGTGGGCGGCGAAGGCGGAGCCGCGCAGAACGGTGAAGAAGCCGACGATGCCGGCGACCACGGCGACGATGCTGGCGACGGTCCAGGCGTTGACCATGAAGCCGGAGAACATCAGCGCTCAGAGCGGCGCCTGCGCGCCAGCCCGGGCAGGCCAGAGAGCAGATAGATGGTGAACAGCAGCGTTACCACGAAGAAGCTGACCGGCCAGCCCCGCCCGGCGGGCGGCCATAGGAAGCTGTCGTAGGCGAGCACGATCCCCAGCCACATGGCAGCGACACCGATGGCGCCGGCGGCGAGCATGGCGTGAAAAGGGCGCTTGAACAGGCGCAGCGCGCTGGCGGCGGGGCCGATGAGCAGGGCGGTGGAGAGGATGGCCCCGATGGTGATGGCGGCGAGCGCCGTGGCAAGGGCGAGCGCGATGAGGTAACAGGCGCCGATCAGGCGTACGGGTATCCCGCGCGCGGCTGCCACCTCAGCGCTCACGGAGCTGAGCAGCAGGGGGCGGTAGATGAGCAGAACGAGCGCCAGGGCGAGCAGGCTGAGGGCGATGATGAGCGGCAGGGTGGAGCTTGAGATGGCGAACACGGAGCCGAACAGGATGGTGACGGTGGCGCCGGTGGTGCTGCGCTGGGTGCTGTCGAGATAGAGGAACAGCGCGGCCAGCCCGATGGCGGCGCCGAGCACGATGCCGGTCGCCAGGTCGCGCCCGCGCGGGCGCTGGATCCCGATCATCTCCATGGCCGATGCGGCGATGAGGTTGCCCACCACGAAGCCCCACAGCGGCCCGACACCGAGCAGGAACGCGCCGGAGCCGCCGGTGGTGCCGATGTCGCCGAAGGCCTCGCCGGCGAAGGCCTGCCCGCGCATCACCGTGAAGACGCCCACCACGCCGGTGACGATGGCGACGATGGCGCCCACGCCGGCGGCCAGCGCGACGGCGTTGCTTGCAAAGAAGCCGGGGGCGAAGAGGGGGGTCAGGAAATGGCTCACGGCAGGATTCCCGACGCGGGCAGGGCGAGATGGTGACCGCTGAGGTCCGATTCGTCGCCGGCGCCGGCGACGATGAGCACGCGTCCGTGCACGTCGAGGACATCGACGTGGTGGCCGTAGAGCTCGCTGAGCACGTCCGCGCGCACGACCTCTGAGGTGCTGCCGCTGACGGCCCGCCCGGCGGCCAGGTAGACGACTCGATCCATCACGCCCAGCAGCGGATTGATCTCATGCGTTGATATGAGCACGGCGATGTTCTGCTCGCGCGTGATGCTCGCCAGCAGCGCCACCACGTCGTGCGCGCTTGCCAGGTCGAGGTTGGCGAGCGGCTCATCCAGGAGCAGCAGGCGGGGACGTGCGATGAGCGCGTGGGCGATCAGGATCCGCTGCTGCTCACCGCCGGAGAGGCGGCCCACGCGGGTGTCGGCGAAGGGTCCGGCGCCGACGGCGTCGAGCATCTGCTCGACAAGCGCCCGCCGCGAGCGCGAAGGACGCGGCACGCCGAGGCGGTTGGCGTCGAGGCCGAGCGCCACCAGATCGCGCGCCCGCAGCGGCAGGTCGGGGTCGAGCAGGAACTTCTGGGGGACATAGCCGACCAGCTCACGCCCGCGCCCGCGCGAGCCCCCGCCGCCGATCAGCACGCTCCCGGCGCTTGCAGGCTGCAGCCCGAGGATCACCCGGAAGAGCGTCGTCTTGCCCGCGCCGTTTGCCCCGATCAGGCCGGTGAACTGGCCAGGGGCGATGTGAAAGCTGACGCCGTCGAGGATGTGACGGCCGGAGATCTGCACATCGAGGCCTTCCACCGTGAGAATGTCCTCGGGCGCGCTCACAGCTTTTCGGTCGACACGCCCTGCCCGACCGCCCTTTCCAGCGCCTTCAGCTCGGCCAGCATCCACGACTGGTAGTCATAGCCGGGGGTGGGCATGGTCTCGTACAGCCCCACCACCGCGATGCGGTGCGCGGCGGCGTCCTTGAGGAAGGACTGGGTCAGCGAGTCGGTGACCTGCTGGTTGTACAGAAACGCCTTCACGCGGCCCCCGCTGAGCAGTTCTTCCTGGATGCTCACGTCCTGGGGGGCGGGATCGGTGCCGTTCATGATGTCCGCCTGCAGGCTCGCGGGGGTGAGGTTCTGCACGCCGGCCGCTTGCAGCATGTAGTCGCCGACGGGCTCGGTGGTCGCGACAGCCGTGCCGGGGTGGCGCGAGGCGAACTGCGCCAGCGCCCTGCGCCATGGCTCGAGCGAAGCGTCAAAGGCGCTGGCGTTGGCCTGGAAGTAGGAGGCGTGCGCGGGCTGCAGGGCAGAGAGGTCATGCACGAGCGCCGTGGCCAGCGCAGGCATCGTCGCGGGGCTGTACCAGAGGTGCGGATTGGAGCTGGAGCCGGGCAGGCCGAGCAG
>Ga0302325_10032919_pt1 | contig 10631 bp, 8 predicted proteins | sample Palsa_T0_2_FD_201948 | JGI IMG/M metagenome (GOLD analysis project Ga0302325, IMG submission 201948) | Peat permafrost microbial communities from Stordalen Mire near Abisko, Sweden - Palsa_T0_2 | ecosystem: Environmental > Terrestrial > Soil > Palsa > Peat permafrost | place: Sweden: Abisko...
CGAGCTCGTACAGGGTTCGAATCTCCTCGATCGTCATGCCGAGCGCCACACCGGCGGCGATGATTGCGCCCGTGCTCGTCCCGCCGACGTAGTCGAAGAAATCAGCGAGCCTGAGATCGTCGTCGCCGTACGCCTCGCGCAGAAGCGCTTGGAGGCGAGCCAGGATCTCAATGCTAATGAGGCCGCGGATTCCGCCGCCGTCGATCGAGAGCAGCCGCTTGGGCCCGGCAGACTCTACTCGCTCGAGATAATTCCTATATTTTGTCAGCACGCCCGGCCGAGCGCCTACTTCAGCAAGTCACAGGGCGCGACGATCGGCGCGGCGGGATTGGCGGCTCTTTGAGCGTGGCAATAGTGTTGAAAGCTGCCGAGGAATTCGTGCGCGCTATCCTCCGCCGCGTGCAGCGTCAAATGGTTGATGTCGCTTTCCCGCCCGAAGTTGAGGCTGGCGGCTGCGACCGAGGACGTCACGCTGTTCTGCAAATTCGACGTCCCGCTCGCGTTGAAGACCGATGACGAGAGCTGTTGCGTCTGCGACGTTTCGCCGCCCTTCGGAATCGGACTCGTCAGGGGGAAGGCTCGGATTGTCGTGTTTTGGTACGTGCGTTGCGCAGCAAAGGCGAGATAGACGGACGTCAACACCGCAAACGGCAAGAGCTGAATTTTGGAGCGGCCGTACTCGCCGGTCACCGTCTGAGCGACCCATGAAACGTCGGGCGACGCAAGGGGCGCCGGCACGGCGCCCGCCACGTTTCCGCCGCCGTTGCATTCCGAAATCATCGCGTTGAATTCGACGTTTTCGGAGTCGATCAGGAAGAGCAAATAGTCGTACTTCTTGCCGCCCGCCGCCGGCGGCAGCACGATGAAGGCGCCGCGCGCCATCGGATCTTCCTTACACTGCCGGATGTAATCGGACAGCGCCCACCCGCCCTCCGGCACGACCGGGAAGTTGAGTTGGGGCGCCAGCTCTTTGGCCATCGCCGTCGCGACCTTGGCATTCATCGCGGTGTCATTCCCGAGAACGACCACGAAGACGACCGGCGTGCGGAACTTGAGGATGTCGGGCGGCTTGTCATCTTTGGGGGGCGCCAGCTGGATGACGTACGGCGGTTGCGCGGGCTTCAGCAAGACGGGCGCCGCGCCGCCGGCGGTTGGAGCCGCCACGGGTGCCGCGACCTGCGCGAGCGCGCCATCCTGGCCGGTCGACATGGCCAAGATTCCCAACAGTGCGAGGACTCCGAGAACCACGCGCATGGCAGGCTCCGATCTCATACGTTGAAGCAGCGATGCTCTTAGCCATCGCTCTAAAGGTGAGCGACGGTTGGCCCCGGTCGGCTGGGTCTCCTGCGCAGGCTCGCCCGCCGGACGTCGAAAGGAGGCTTTGTGAGCAAGCCGTTTGGCCTCATCGCAGTCCTCGCGAGCCTCGCCATGCTCGTGCCGGCCGCGGCCCAAGCGCCCGCGAAACGGGGCCACACCGTACACGAGATCCGGCTCGATGGAACGCCCGTCGTGTCGGCTGAGGGCGTCAAAGTCACGCCGCCCGGCGGGAGCGTTGAAAACGTCATCCGGCGCGATGAAGCGATCGTCGACGGAACGCGCATCGACGTCCCGGCGAAGATCGTGGTCGTGATCGTCAGTACCGGCGAGAAGAGCACCGCGACGCTCCAGCCAGGCTCGAGCGTCACCTTCGTGAGCACCGGTGCGGGCGAGCTCGTCTCGACGAACTCCGGCAAAGCCATCTTCGATATCGTTCCAAAGTCGCTCGACTTCTTTCGCGTTCAGTCGAGCGAGGCGATTACGGCCGGCGTGCACGGAACCGTGTTTTGGATCGACCGGTCCGAGAGTTCCGTCGCAATCGACTGCACGCGCGGCGCGGTCGACGTGACGAAAACCGGTTACCTTCAAATCGGTGCGGAAACCACGAAGGTGTCGCTGGTCGATGTGCTCACGGCGAGCGGGGATGCAAAAGCCGTCTATACGCCCACGGCGAATTGGTACCTCGCGAAGTTTTCGAACTTTCCCGAGGCCGAAGCATATTTTTCGCAACAGGTCGGTAAAGCTCGGCAGAGCGGCGATTCGTATGCACTCGCGGCGGCGCTGCGGAACCTCGGCGTCGTTCAGTGGAATCAAGGCAGCTTCTCCGACGCCATGAAATCCGAGAACGAAGCGCTTGCGCTCTACCGGCAAAACGGTTCGCACGATGGTGAAGCCGCGGTTCTCGACGACATCGGGCTCATCAACTACGGCATGGGAAAGTTTAACGAAGCGATAGAGTCGCATCAACATGCGCTCGCGCTCTATCGTGAAGCGGGAGACACCGGCGGTGAAGCGCGGGCGCTGGCGCGAGTCGGGAACGCGCAGAGTCGTCTCGGTCAGTACGATGTCTCGCTGCAGTCGCAGCAGAATGCCCTCAGCCTCTTTCGCGCCGTCGGCGACCGCGACGGCGAGGCGCGAAGCCTCAATCAAATTGGGTTCATTCAAGCCGATCGCGGCGCGTTTGGCGAGGCACAGGAATCTCAAACCCAGTCGCTGGCGCTGTTCACGGCGATCGGCGACCGCGACGGTCAGGGCCGGGCCCTGCGCGGGCTGGGGAACGTCGCGTACGGTCAAGGCCGTTACGATGACGCACTGCAGTCGTATCAGAAGGCCTTCGCGCTCTTCAAAGACATGGGCGACCGCGACGGCATGAACAAAGCGCAGTTGGGAATCGGAAACGTTCGCTTCCGGCAACACCGCTACGACGACGCGCTCCAATCCGACCAGCAGGCCCTCGCGATCGCGCACGACCTGGGCGATCGCGACGACGAGGGCAAAGCGCAACGCAACCTCGCCGCGGTCGCGCTGGAACAAGCCCGTTACACGGATGCGAACGCGGCGGCGCAACAAGCCCTCGCGATTTTCAGGGAAGTCGGCGATCGTGATGGCGAGGCGCGCACCCTCAATACCATCGGCAACATCGCCTTTGCACAAAGCCAATACGACGACGCGCTCGCCTCCGATCGAGCGGCCCTCACGATGCTACGCGAATTGGGCGATCGTGAAGGCGAAGCGCGAGCGCTGCAAAGCGTCGGCAACGTCGCGCTCAGGCAACGCCGCTACACCGACGCGCTGCAAGCGTATCAGCAAGCGCTGACGTTATTTCAGCAGGTCGGAGATGCGGCCGACGCCGCCCGCGTGCGGGATACCATCAACCGGATCAATGCCGCACGGCAGCCCGGCTCAAAAGATGCCCTGTAGCTAGTGCCGCGCTGGGCCGGCAACGTCGCGGTCCTGGCCGCTGTGTATTTCGCCGTGATGAGCGCGGCGGCTTTGTGGATGCCGCACGAGTGGGACTGGAGCGTTTTTCAATGGCTGAGCGCGCGCGTCGCGCCCGCGTTCTCGCCGGAAGTGAGCATCGTCGACCTCGACTGGGATCCGAGCGACATACCGAGCAATCGGCGGCGCGTCGCCGCGTTTCTCGACGGTCTGGTGGCGAGCGGAAAGCGGCCGTTCGCCGTTCTGATCGACATCGAATTCGATCCATGCCAATCCAAGCCGTGCGGCGCGCCAATGGAGTCGGCCCGCAGCACGCTGCTCGCGAGCATTCACGCGGCGACCGCGAAGTTTCCGGTCTTCGCGCTCGAGCAGCCCAGCGTCGATCGAAACGACGACGAAGTCGCTCCGCTCGATCCGCGCGATGCGCGCATCTATGCCGAATTGAGCGGGGCAGCCCACACGCGCTTTACCTTGATCCCGAAGTCGGACGGACTCTGGTATCGCGTCTGTTACGCTAACGTGCCGTTCGCCGACGAGGCGGGCAAGGTCGAAGGCGTTCAGAGCGTCTGGTCGATGGTGGCTCGCGCCCTCATGACGCCGCGCGTGTTTGCAAGCTCGCCGGCCTGCGACACGAGCCACGTGCCGTTGCGGATGGGCACGAAACTCGCCGCTGGTGCGCCGGTCTTCTCCCATTTTACGGATGCGCGCACGTTCTCAGGCTACTCGCAACTCGACGATCGGTCGTACGTCATCGTCGGCACGACGAAGTACGATCGTCCCCCGTTCACGGATCGCAGCGGACCGGAGCTTCTGGCCTGGGCGCTGAGCAACGCGCTCGATCAAGGCTCGCTCGCCGGACGAGGTTCGTACTACGATTCGCAACCTCAGAATGCGATGTTGTTGCTGCTGGTGCCGGCGTTCTCGGGCCTGGTCGTCGTCGCGTTCATGGCGATCTTCTACCAGCTCAAGCGAAGCCGCTTGCAACGTCTGCGGCGATTTCTTCCGTGGATTTCAGCCGGGATCGCGGCGCTCTTCGGCCTCGCCGTCTTGGTCGCGTTCGAAATGTGGCTGCTGGCCTCACACCACATTCAGCCCCAAGTCTCGCTGATTTCGCTCGGCATCGTCGTGGCTGCGGGACTTTGCGGATTGCGCGGCTTTGCGATCGTTCTCGACGAGGCGAATGCCATCGATCCGGGCGCCGGTGAGTCGTACGACTACGACGTCTTCATCAGTTACGCTCACGAAGAGGGCGCCTGGGTGTACGAACACGTCTACGTGCCCTTCCGCGACGCCGCGCTTCCCGATGGCAAGAAGCTTTCGATCTTCTTCGACACGTCGTCGATCCGGGCGGGCACCGGTTGGCAAACCAAGTTATCGCTTGCGATCGACGGCAGCCGGTTCATCGTGCCGGTCTACTCGGACACATATTTCACGAAGCCGTACTGCCGCTTCGAGATCCTACGCGCCCACCGCAAGTGGATTCAAGCTGGTGACCAGTCGCGCTGCGTCCTGCCGGTCATGCGCGGCCATCCCACGATCTATGCGACCGTCAACGACATTCAGGCTCTCAGCCTCGACGACTATTCCGACCTCGTCCAACAACACGTCGCGGAAGTCGTCGAGCGCCTCTCGCGCATTTCCTGAGCCGACGCTGGTCTCTCAGCTCGTGAGGGTCTCTGCGATCTCGACCGTCAGCTTGTGCGGATCGATGCGAATGCGTTGACCGCTTTGGACGACGTCGAAGATTTCAGGCTCGACGCCGGCCATAAGGGGAATGCCCGCGGCGACGGCGCCTTGCACCATCACGGGATTCACTTCACCGAAAACGAGACCGGCGAAGCCGACGCCGCGGCCGCGCATCATCAAGAAAGCCCAACCCCCGGCGATCCCGCCCTGAACGCCGGGACAAATGAGAATCTTATCCGCGATCGACTCGCCGTAACACGGATGGCCGGCGCGAGAGATAATGCCGTTCTCGCGATCCAGATCGTAGCGCGGGCTAAAGGTGTAAGGCGAGACGAGGGCGACCGCTTCGATCGCCGGACCGAGGCCGCGTTCGCACCGGAAGATCGTGCGGCTCACGGCAAGCGCCCCGCGATCGCCGTCTCGACGCACTCGGCGGTACGGCGCAGGACGGGTTCGTAGCCGTGCGCCTTGATGATGTTGAAAAGTTTCGCCGAATTCGTGCAGACGCGCGTCCAGCCGAACTGCTTGCGCATGCGCGCAGGATCCATGATGTACCAGCAAACGCCTTGCAACACAATCGCACCGGTCGCAATCAGCGGATCGAGGACGCCGCTCCGCTGCGCCGCATCGCGCATCATGCCGTTGGTCGTGATCAGCACGGTCGAGCCTTCGTGGATGTGCCTCGTCCCGAAAAGCTCGGCGAGCCGTTGCATTTCGACGAGCGACAGTTGCGGTGCGGTAAAAACCACCAAGTCGATGTACGGATCGGGCGGCGTGCCGCGCGCGTACACCGCTTCGATGTCCTCGCGCGTCACGACGAACTCGTCCAGCAGCTCCCGGCCGCCGTTGGCGCGCTCCCAATCCGGCGCTTCCGGCGTCGCGCCGAGGACGTGGTACATTGCGAGCGAGCCGAAGCTGGCGAGGCTCGCGCCGAGATGTTTGAGGTCGTCGGGCCCCGGATTGCCCGCGCGCAACTCGAAGGCCGGCACGTTCCAATAGCCGCGCGCGCGCTCGCCCGCGATCGCGCCGAGTGCGCCGTAGTCGGCGACGTCATCGAGTTTTGCTTCGACGACGCAGCGCACGTTCGCGCGCCGGTGTTCGCCGAGATGAAAGCCGTACTCGGGGGTGCGCCCGGTCAGCGCGGCGCCGATCGCAGCCGGTCCCGACTCGTAGTTCGTTCGCGCGCCGAGGACGGAGTTGGCGTAGGCGACCGTCCCCGTATCGCCCCAGGCGACGTGCTCGTTCACGCGCGGCGTGTAGACCGATTGATAGTTGATGCACGTGTCGACGGTTGCGACCCCGAGACGGCCCAGCAGGCTCCGCACTTCGCGCTCGTGCGTCACGAGCTCCGGCGATTGGCGCAGCCGCTCGGCGAAGTCGTATTCGATGCAGGCGGCGTTGCGAGTGCTCGGCACGCGCACGCGGCCGCCGCTGTCGACGATCTTTCGCAAGTACGCGGTACCGGTGGCACCCATGACCTCGTAATCGCCCATCAGGTGGACGTTGCTGACCAGGACGAAGCGCGTCGCGCCGAAAAAGTCGCCTACCGCGAGCTGCTCTTCGAGCGCGAGCCGCGGCGCTTCACCGAAGGCGCCGTCGCGAATCCGCTTTTCTTCGTCGTTGAGAAACATTGCCAGCCTTCCGTTGGACCGTGGATTGGTTCAGTGCATCACGTGCGCGGGCAGCCACTGCACGAGTTGAGGAAAGAAATAGATGACGTAGATCATGACGAGCTGGATGCCGATGAAGGGCAGCACCCCGAGCATCAGCTTTTCGAGCGGAATCTTTGAGATGCCGGAGACGGTGATCAAGTTGATGCCGAGCGGCGGGTGAATCTGCGCGACCTCTTGATTGAGCGCGGCAAAGATGCCGAACTGAACCGGCGTGAAACCGATCGAGGTCGCGATCGGAAAGAAGATCGGGATCGAGAGAATCAGCATCGCGGCCGATTCGAGGAAGGTCCCCATGATCAAATAGGCCAGCAGCATCGCCGTCATGACGACTAACTTCGAGGTGCCAAGGCCGCCGATAAAGCCCGCCACCGTTTGCGGGATTTGCTCGAGCGAAAGGAATTGACTGAAGAGCAGTCCCGTCGCCACGAGCATGATCAACATCGTTGAGGTCAACGCCGCCGAGCGCGCACACTGCAGGATCTTCGAGAGCGGCAGACGCCGGCGAGCGATTCCAACCGCGAGCATGTAGAGAACCGCGAGAGCGCCGACCTCTGAGGGCGTCATGTAGCCGCTGAAGATTGCGCCGAAGATCAAGACCGGCAGAACGAGGATCGGGAGCGCGCGCACGACGACGCCCGTATAGTCGATCGCCGGCCGCTTCTCGCGCGCGATCCGGGGCCGCTGCACGAAGATGAGATACAGCGCGAATAATGCCGCCATTACGAGACCCGGCACGATTCCCGCGAGAAACAGCTGGCCGACCGACGTGTCCGTCAGAACGCCGTAAATGATCAGCGGAATGCTCGGCGGGATCAACAGCCCGATCGTGCCGCCCGCAGCAACGACGCCGCCTCGCACCGCCTCCGGGTAGCCTTCTCGCTTGAGCAAAGGGATTGCGATCAAGCTCAAGGTCGCCGCGTTAGCGACGCTCGACCCGCAGATCGACGCGAACAGCGCGCTCGAACCGACGACGGCGACCGCGAGCGCGTTTGGGATCCGCCCGACAAACGCATTTGCGAACTCGAGCATATCTTCGCCCAGCCCCGTCGCTTCGATCAGCACGCCGGTGAAAACGAACAGCGGGATCGCGATAAAGGCGTAGATGGCGCTGCTCTGCCACAAGAAGCTCGCGACGTCGCGAAGCGCCTGATCGGGACCGAGCAGAAGCGTTAAACCCAGCGCAGCGGTGATTCCCATTGCGACGAAGACGCGGACGCCAAGAATCAGCAGCGCGAAAAATACGAGCATGACGATGGCGACGTTCATTCGGGCAGTGCCGGCACGATCGCGCCCTCGGGCGGCTTCGGATCGAAGGCGAGGGCGATCGCTTCGAGGGCAAGCGCGACGCCGCCGATCGGCAAGGCGAGCTGCGGCAAGAACATCGGCGTCGCGAGAAGTGTCGTCGAGGTCAGATGCGTCGTGAACGATGTCCAAGCGAGACCGCCGCCTGCCACGGCGAGCAGCACGCCGAAAATGAAAATGCAGAGGTAATCGAAGAGATCGAACCAGCGCCGCAGCTTCGGAAAACGATCCATGACGAGGTGCACGCGAAAGTGGTTGCCGGTCCGAATGGCGTGAGCCGTTGCGAGGTAGACGAGCGTCACCATCAAGTAGAGGCTGACGTCGAAGGCCCAGGACGTCGGATGCGAGAGTTTGCGACCGGCGACGTCGTACGCGATCGGAAGCGATAGCGCGATCAGCACGACAGCCGATGCGAGCGCCAACCACTCGGCGATGCGCAGCCAGGCGTCGGCGACGCGCCGAATCACCGCTTGTGCTGCGCCGCGAGAACCGCCTTCACGAGAGGATCCGTTGCCGGATAGGCCGCTTTTGCCTGATCCACGAGCGTACCCGTCACGCTTTTGAACGCGTTCATGTCGAGCCGGTCGACGATCAACCCCTTCGCGCGCATTTGGCTGAGGTACGCGGCATACTCGCTCGCATTCGCCTTGTTGGCTGCGACGTTCGCCTTGGCGGCGGCGGCGAGCACGACTTTCTGCAGCTCCGGCGAGAGCGAGCGAAAGCGCTGCAAGTTCATGGCGTAGCCGTTGATGAGGCTGCCCCACGTCGGCCCCGGGTCGGCAACGTTCTTCGTGACCTCATAGAGCTTCGCACCGTAGATGCCGGCGAGACCGCCGATCGCGGCTTGCACCGTGCCGGTGCTGAGCGCGGCGTAGACGTCGTTTTGGTTCAGCTGCGTCGGCGCCGCGCCGAGCGCCGCGACGAGCTTGCCCGTCGAAGCCGAAAAGACGCGGATGTTCTTGCCGCGGAAATCGGCCGGAGTCTTCAGCGGGTCGCGTGCGACGAAGACCGGCGGCCCGATGTCGATCGCCGAGATCAACATCGCGCCGTGCGCCTCGAGTTTATCGTTCGCAGCTTCAAAAATCGGCGAGCCGGGATGGACCGCATCCATGAAATTGCCGAAATCGAACTGGAGCAGCGGCGACCCGAAGATCGCCAAGGTCGGGTCGAGTCCCGCGAACTCCTCGATGACGACGAGCGAGATATCCGCAACATCGGAGGGGACGGCGCTGGCGACGTCCTGCTCCTTGACGAGCGACGCCGCCGGAAAATAATTGACCTTGATCTGTCCGTGGCTGTTCTGTTCGACTTCGTGCGTGAAGATCGGCACCCAATCCTGAACCTGCGGATGCGTCGGACTTCCCCAGGTCGCGATCCGCAGGGTGATCGTTTCCGCCCGCGCCGCTTGCGGAAGTCCGCCGAAGAGCAGCGCGAGGCTCAAGACAAAGCCGGTTCTCTTCAAGCCGGAACTCCAGTCGACGGATAGCGGAATTGCTCGGGTGCGGGCGAGTATGCGAACCGGTCGCCGAGCGCTTCGACCACTTCGGCGCCTCCCGCCAATTCCAGCCGCCGCGCCTGATCTTCTTTCGCTTGGCGGTCGACCGCGTCCGGATCGAGGATCTGGCGCAGTTCCGCTTCGCAGCGCGCCCGGACCGCCGCGTACTGCGGATCGGCGGCAAGATCGCGAAGTTCGCCCGGATCGGATTCGAGATCGAACAGCTGCGGCTTGTAGCCCGCATAGTACACGAACTTGTAGGGACCCGAACGCAGCATGAACATTCCGGTGATCGAACCCATCGCGTGATATTCGCTGAAGATCTTCCGCTCGTCCCGGCGCTCGCCGCGCGCAAACGGAAGCAGCGAGACGCCGCGCAAATCGGATTCATCCGGTGCAACGGGTAAGTGCAAAGCGTCGACGATCGTCGGATAGACGTCGACCAGCGAGACCGGGGTGCTCACGACGTTCTTCTCGGGGATGCCCGGACCGGCCAGAATCAACGGAACGCCGACCGAGCCCTCGTACATCGTGTACTTCCACCACAGGCCGTGTTCACCGATTTGATCGCCGTGATCGCTCGTATAGAGCACCAGCGTGTCCTCGGCGCAACCGCTCGCCTCGAGCGCATCGAGAACGCCGCCGACGCGATCGTCCATGAACGTGCAGAGCGCATAGTACGCGCCGATCGCGCGGCGAAGGGTGATCTCGTCGAACTCGTCGGCGACGTCGAAGGCCGCCCGCAGGGCGTCCAGCACGGGATGATGCGGACGCTCGGAGAGCGCATACTGCTTGGGCAGAATCGCCGATTCGGGCGGATACATGTCGATGTACTTCTGCGGCGCGATCAAGGGGAAGTGGGGCGCCACGAACGACACGTACGCGACCCAAGGCTGCTCGGAGCGACCGGCTTCGTTGCGCAGAAAGTCGACCGCCTCGCTCGAGATCGCGTCGTCGTACCGATTGTACTCGCTCTCGCCCGCACCGACGTCGACCAGCTTGGTGCGCGCTATGCGGCGCAGCGGTTGCGGTTCGCGTAACAGGTTCCCGCGCAAATCTCCGACGCCGTCGATCACGTACATCGGGATGCGCCGCTCGGGGAACCCGGTATTGTCCTCCTCGGCGCGATAGTGGAGCTTGCCGATCGAAAGGGTGCGATAGCCGGCTTCGCTCGTGCGGTGTGCCCAACTCCGCGGCTCGCCCGTATCGGGCGACGCGTT
>Ga0302325_10032920_pt1 | contig 10631 bp, 8 predicted proteins | sample Palsa_T0_2_FD_201948 | JGI IMG/M metagenome (GOLD analysis project Ga0302325, IMG submission 201948) | Peat permafrost microbial communities from Stordalen Mire near Abisko, Sweden - Palsa_T0_2 | ecosystem: Environmental > Terrestrial > Soil > Palsa > Peat permafrost | place: Sweden: Abisko...
CCGTACCGACACGGCAAGGGCGGACACGACTTCTTCGCAGCCCGTTACCCTTAATATGACATCCCTCGGCGCCGATCCCAGTGGCATCAACGACTCTGCCGCCGCCATCCGGGCGATCATCGCAGTCGTCGGGACACAACCGCTAACGCTATATTTCCCGAAAGGCACCTATCGCCTCGCAAGCCACGGAGCTACATCTGAGGAATGCGTCCGAATCAGCAGTTCTATCTCTTTACTAGGAGACGGCCCGGGAAAAACGACCTTTACCGATGACCCGGTGCCGGCGTGCGTCGGCCAGTTCGGGTTCTTCTGGTCGATAGGGACCTCCTCTCAAGACGATTACTCTTTCGAGTCAGATCCGGGGTATCCGGTCAACGCCTCCAGCGCGTCATCGGGAAGCAGCGCGATTACCCTGATTCGAGCCGGCGATGCGGGCCATTATACGGCCGGCCAATACGTCTATCTACGCGGGGCCCGACTGCCTCAGCCGGGCGAGTTTCACGGGGAACTGAATATTGTGACCTCTGTGGACAGCGCGGCCGGCACCGTCACGCTCACCTGGCCCCTGTCGTCAGACTTCACAAGCGACGTCGGCCTCCAATTAAACCCGGTCGGAAACAATGAGGTGCTGACCAACATACAGATCAGCGGGATCACCTTTTCGTTTCATGACAACGCCATCCTGGCCGCCCAAGTCCTCGGGCTGAGCATCTTCAACAACGAGTTCCTGTACCAGGGCGTAATCAGGGGCAACGAAGCCAATCAGTTCAACCAGATCCGCAACGCTGAATTCTACAATAACATGGTTAAGAATCCGTCTGGAAACTCGGTTGACATTGAAAGGACGTCAAATAACTGGGACATTCATGACAATACTCTGTATGGCCCATTCGACGCGGGCGAGGCCGGTGCGAATATGAACTTTCACAATAATACAATCACGTGCGTGAACACCTCGACGAACACCTGCATCCGGTTTGGCGGCACCACCGGCAATATTGTCGACAGCAACAAGATGTATGAGTCCGGATCCCCGGCTTACGGTATTATCGACGTGTCCGGCCCGGTCACGAGCCCGAAGACGGTCATCAGCAATAATCAGATCGTGGCAGCCAGCGCGCGGGCGATTGTCGCCCAGAGTCAGGGGACGGTAATTAGCGGCAACACGATTTTCTCGGCGGGAGTGGGGATCGACATCAATGCGGATGGCGTGATCGCCAATAACAACGCCGTCACGCTGACAGTGCCATCATCGGTTTGTGTGCTTGTCGAAGGAACGGGCAATAGGAATTCTATCAGCGGTCTGAACTGCGCCGGGTTCAGCGCGGCGTATAACAAAGGGGTGTACGTGACTGCTCTCGGGCCTCAGGCCGGCCCGCAGCTGGTAATAACAGGAGTAACCGGAAATAACCTACTGAATGGCATCTATGTGCTTAATCCCGCGGTTGTCCCGACTATCACCAACTGCACCTTCACCAACACAATAGCTCCATTCTACCCTTTAGGGATCGCGCAACAATAGAACGCTCGACGCCGGCGCCCGTTAGTCAGTTGCTCGCAACCAGCCACTTTTCGGCGGGAAGTAGAGTCAATCCAGAAGTAACTGCGTCCGAATGGAACATCGCGACGGTCTCCAGGGAATAATCGGAGAGATCCTTCCCCAGCAAAGTCAGCTTCTTGAGGATATCGTTCGTCGCGGTGATGATATGGCAGCCCACCGAGTCGGCGTGGAAGACATTCAGCAATTCCCGCGGGCTTGCCCAGATTAACTCGGCATTGGGCGTCTGCCGCAGCATCTTCACAGCCGCGGCCATAATCGGCACGGGATCACGCCCGGTATCGGCAATCCGGCCGGCGAAGACCGATACGTAGGCGGGTGCGCCTCCAGCGAGTGCCTCCACGACGCCGCGGACCTGCTCGACGGTCATGATCGCGGTAACGTTGACCTTGACCCGATCCTGCGTGAGCCGGCGCACCAATTCGATCATCGACTGGCGCTTAGTATTCATGATGGGTATCTTGACGTAAACATTATCGCCCCATAAGCCGATCATGCGCGCCTGGCTGTACATTTCGGAAAAGTCGTCGGCGATTACTTCAAACGAAATGGGCCTGTCCGGGATCGCTTCGATTACGTCCCTGGCGAACGCCTCGTAATCACGGACTCCCGCTTTGCGTAAGAGGGTCGGGTTAGTCGTGAACCCTCGAATAATCGGGTTCCGGTACATTTCCAACATGCCGGCCTTGTCGGCGCCGTCGGCGAAGATTTTGACTTTGGATTGAGAGAGAGGCTGCATCAGTTTATTAATCCTTTCTGTTAGCTTGAAGAATCCAACTGTCCGCTTCCGCCAGGGTCGCAGCCTTGGCATCGACGGGTGTCGAGGGCACAATCAATCCACACGGTGCGGCGCCCCCAATCGTATAAGTGGCTTGCCAGGGAAACGCGATGCTCCCGTGCAGCGGCCACAAGAAGCCCAGGTTTGCGCTTTCGCATTCACAAGCGTCCGTATCGTCGTGGTAACAGACGTAGATGCCGTCCAGGGGAAGCCTCGACAAGGCCGCGGCCCTGGACTCCGTGGGACGTTCGGCTGGCTCCTTACGACGAACAGCCGAAAGCCCGCTTCGGCCAACTCAGCCAGGGCTTCAGCCGTTCCCGTTAACCGTTCGAATTCGTCTACGCTCGCTGGAGGATACCGTTTGCCGTTGCGATCGAGAAATACAGGGCGCCGCGGCGGCCGGGTTACCGTGCCGATTCCCATTTTGTCTCCATTTGCTTGAGCGCCGGGTGCGACACGATTAAGTGCCAGATCACAGCCTGAAAAGACTCACTATGAGGCGTAACGTGGACGGGATTGACTACGGGAATGACGACACACGCGTCGGCAACTTGAGCCGTATAGCCGCCGTCGCGCCCGACAATGCCGACGACCGTGGCGTCAACGGAACGGGCGTACTGCAGCGCGAGTACGAGGTTCGGACTGACGTTCTTCTCCATGTTTCCGCCGCCCACGGACAACACGAGGATGCAATCCTCGGGCCGCAGCCGGCTGGTGCGGAGCCACGATTTAAAGATCCCCGGCCATCCCTCATCGTTGGTGCGCGCCGTTAATTCCGATACGTTATCGGTTGGCGCATAAGCTTCGAGGCCGGCGATTTTGCGGAAATCGTTGACGGCGTGAGAAGCATTGGCTGCGCTGCCACCGACTCCTAAAATGAACAGTCGCCCGCCTTTGGCGCGAGTCTCGGCCAATGCGGAAACTATATCGTCAGCGGCGGCCACATCGATCTGGCTGGCGATTTCGCAGACTTCCCGCAGGTATTGGTTCGAAAACTCAGTCATACGGTGTCTCCTCGTTCCGGACAAGTGTTCCTCCCACTCGGCGATCCCAAGAAAGGAGCCGATCTCGTAGAATCTCTCGTTCACTTCAAGCGCGGCCAGCTCGTCTCGCGCAAGCAGTCTCTGATACACGGTAGTGAGATCGCGCGGAGCGTCATCGAGGTCCTCGAATGCCGCGCGATGAAACACCGCGAGCCCGTAGTCGATGTGGCGCATGCGGGGATTGCGGCGGTCCTTCGCATGTGCACGTTGCTGCCATCGCGGAACTCGATATTGCCTGAGTCCCACTGGAAGCCACAACTTTGGTATCCATGGCAATTCTGGCAGCGGGACTGACGACGCGACTTCGCCCGCCCACAGAAGAGTACCTCGTGCCCATTTACGGCGAGCCGGGTTAGGTTTGAATGACGACCCGGGTGCCTTCGAAATCCAATTGGTGCCGCACTTCGCGCAAGCCTGCGTCGCGCATCGTGCGGCGCAACCGCGTCTTGTCTTCGCTGTAAAACATGAGGAAGCCGCCGCCGCCTGCGCCGATCAACTTTCCACCCACCGCCCCGTTTTCGCGCGCAAGCTGGTAATAGGCGTCGATGCAGCTGTTCGACATACCGGGCGAACGTTTTTTCTTGTATTCCCAATGCACGTCCATAATCTCCGCCCACGCCCGCAAGTCCCCCGCTTCCATTGCGGCCTTACTTTCATACCCCAGACGCTTGACGAAGTGCAGGTTCCCGATCATTTCCGGGTCGGACTGCTTGCTGCGCGTGTCCTGGTCGCGCAGGATGTTCGACGCGGACCGCGAATATCCCGTGAAGAACAGAGACAATGTATCGGCCAAATTGGCGACGGTTTCCCCGCTAATATCGAGCGGATTCACACCCACGGTGCCATCTGGACGGAATTCAAAGCCGGTGATTCCTCCGAACGAGGCGATATATTGATCCTGCTTGCCGATCGGCTCTCGCAGCACGTCGATCTCTATATGGCATGCTAGTTCCGCCAATTCGTGCTTCGAGATGGTTTTGCGTTTATGTACGTGGAGCGCGTACAGCAGAGCGGTCGTGAAGCTTCCGGACGAGCCCAACCCGGTCCCGGCGGGGATGTCGGACATGGCCGTCATCTCAAGCCCGGATGCCCGGATATCCAGAAGCCGGAGCGACTCCCGGACCAGCGGATGGGCCACCTGGTCGATCTCCACGACCTTCTCCATCTCGGAGTACTTCACAATCAGATAGTCGCCAAAGGTCTCGTGTAGCGTGATGTACACGTATCGATTGATCGCGGCGGAGATCACGAAACCGCCGTGGTCCCGATAATAGGACGGGAGGTCGGTGCCCCCGCCGCCTAATGAAATACGAAGCGGACTGCGTGTGATGATCACCTGTGTAGCCTCTTTGGTATGTGGAGTGTTGCGTGTCTAACTTGACTTGCCAGGCGCGCCAGCGGCAGCTTGGCGGCTTCGCGCTAAGTTACTCTTGGGATACCTGAAACAGGGCCCCGCTTCCTAAAGGCGACTAAACTCGTGCCTTTGATTTTCACCAATGGCTTAAGAGTCACGGACAGCTGGTTCAGGTATCGGACGACGTCCGGATATAGCCAGAAGTAGTCATCCCAAACGATAATCCCGTTCTCGGCGAGAATGCGAAGCGCGTTATTCGTATCCGCGGCGATGCAATCATAACTATGACCGCCATCGATCAGACAAAGGTCGGCGCTACTAATATGTTCGCGGAGATCTAACTCTCGTGAGTCACACCGCAGTTCCGAGATACGAGTCGCGAAGGGCTTGCCGTTGTAATAATACCCGACGCGGCGCCGCGACCGGTCGACGAGGGTGCTATCCGCGTCGTTCAGGGTCTTGATATCCCGGCCCTCAGACGCATCCGGCAGATCAATGGTAAGCACTTGCGCAGAGCAATTCAACGCCATTGTAGCCGTGCCGAATCCAAGGAATGTGCCGAACTCTACGATCTGCCGGGGCTTCGCAGCCGCGCAGATAGCTCCGAGCGCATGCAGATAAGCAGGACTACCGACCCCTTCCGTGTCCAGCGCGAGAGGCAGCGAGACGACTTCGGCTTGGGAACCAAAATCCGAAAGCCAATGCGACAACGCCACCGAGCTCAGCCTATTCGCGCGGCTGGTTGTGAAACAGGCCTCCCGAACCGAGTGCCTTGCGTATCTGGCCATGTGCTCGGGATCCTCTTTCACCATATCGAAAACCACCGCGTAGACCGCTTCCGGCGCGAGACGAAGCGCTTCAAAGATCCGCTGTAGCATAGTTAATCTCACTTAAACATGAATGCCTTAGGTCCGAGCCGACACACCTGACGACGCCTTAACCAGATAGTTGGCATCAGCTATTTCCACGCTCTTTCGGTACACGCGAGTGATCAGACAAACACCTCCGCTCTGTGCAGCCAAAGATATTAGGCCACACCGCAATTCCGGGTTTTGTCTGCGAAGCTCTTACCGGTGCAACAGGAGCCGGTTCCGCCTCGCGATCGACGCGAGAGCTACATTACGCATTTAGGGTCGACGTTGACCCCTGAAGAAAGCAGAGTGTTAATTGTAAACTAGGTACACCTAGCATTCAATGCCATACTAGTCGTACCAGCTTGGGAAACGTACCAAATCCGACACTCCGCACTCGTGTCTGGCCACGTGAATAACATGCGAACGTCGCACAGGCGGAGCTGTGAATAAGTTCCAATGCGTCGAGGACGGCGGAGAGTAAGTTACGGAGTAAGTCCTGTTTGTAACTACACCCTCAGTCGCCGGCGGCGGACATACCGGGTGCGGCTTTCATGTAGTCCAGACGCCGGGATCTCCCATCGGCCGAGGTGTCTGTTGCCGCACTCTTGCGGTATACTTCTTCGACCACCCGCAGCGCGGCTTGGGCGTCGGCGATTCCGGGTTCCGGCTGCCGGCCGAGGCGTATATCCTCGGTAAACGCCTCCCACTCGCGAGACCAGGAATCGTCGGCCATCGGATACTCGAAGATGGTTGTCTCGGGGGGGCCTAGAGCAGGACCCATTTTGTAATATGCCAGGCGCTCCACTCCGTAGCTTCCGCCCAGGCCCGAAATCTCGAGTTTTGCCTTGCTGCCGTAGATCTCAAAGCTGAACATGTTCTTCCATTCCGTCCAACTGGCGTGCAGGAACGCCGTCTGATTGCCAGGAGTTCGAAGGAGATAGAACGAGTTGTCGTCCACCGGCATATCCCAGTAGTACGTCGCCGAATGACCCTCGACGTGGCGGAAGTCTCCGAGAAACCAGCGCGCGAGATCTATCAGGTGCATACCCTGGTCGATGCCTTCACCGCCTCCGGAAATTTCCTTGTTCGCGCGCCATTCCTTGTCGTAGCCGACGCGGCCACCGTGACCATACCGGGCGCGAAGGAACATCATTTTTCCGAGGCTGCCAGATTCGAAGATCTGCCGCGCTTTCTGAAGCGCGCGGTGGTACCGATGGTTGAAGCCGACCCGCACCAGAGCGCCCGTGCTCTTCGCCGCCGCCATCACGTGATCGAGTTCCGCAGCCCGACGGGCGCCCGGCTTTTCGATCAGCACGTGCTTGCCCGCGGCGGCCGCCACTTCGGCTACGCGTGGGAGCATGTTATGCGAAGTCGCGACAAAGACCACATCGACGTCGCGAGAAGATGCCGCGTCCTGCCAGTCGGCGGTCGCGCGGGCATGAAATTCATTGGCGAGAGCCCGCGCCCTTTCCAGATTCAGATCGCAGCAGACAGCCACCTCAGCCCCCGACAGGGCCTGTGCCCGCTTGCGCCCGATCAATCCACAACCTATGATCGCAGCTTTCATTGACGGTCCCAATCCTTTCCACGTTCGGCCGGTAGTATGCGGCGCAGCGTGTAAATGTCGCTGGCCATCAACTCTTCCCGCAGCTCTTCAATGCGGGGCCAGGGATCCCACTGCGCGCTGATCAGCCGGCCGCTAATTCCGTCGCATGCGCCGGAGGCAAGATACGCACAGAGATTCGCCCCGGCCTCCAAAGACGCTCCACCGGTGTCGCGCTGCCTGATGGCGACGCTATAAAACATCTCACCGACCTTTTTCGGGCCAGCTTCGAGGATCTCGTCTAACATCCTGGTGTTGAGTGCTCCGGGAGCGACCATATTAACGTCAATGCCAAACGGCTTTAACTCCTCGGCCAAGGTCTCGCCCAAACGCACGACGCCGGCTTTCGACGCCGCATAGGCACTTACAAATGGCATCGGCTTCGTGGCGCCGCCGCCTGAAAGAATCACGATCTTCCCGCGGGGAGCTTTCTTGAGCAGCGGCATGAAAACCCGGCAACAATAGGCCGTCCCGATCAAGTTCACCTGGATAGCCTCCAGCCATTGCGCCCATTCCACGTCCGCGATGCCGCCCTTCGGGCCGTACACGCCGGCATTCGCCACCAGGACATCGACGCCGCCGAGCTGATTCTCCGCCTGGCGGGCAAGTTCTTCCACATCCGCCTCGACGCCGACATTACAAACCGATGTGTGTACGCGTCCCGGCGCTATGGCACTCAGCGATGCGTACGCCTGCTCCAGCGCGTCCCCATTTCGTGCGCAAATCAAAACTCTGGCGCCCTCCAGCAAGAACGTCTCCGCGATCTTGCGTCCCAATCCGAGGCTGGCACCGGTAATAACCGCTCGTTTGTTGGTAAGTTTCAATTGACCCTTCCCGATAAAGAAAAAGCGGACTTACTGTAGCGTGTCGTTTTAGCTGGCGCTCGCTCTTTCCAGTTTGTCGTGCCCACCGCCCGCGCGGCGAGGCGTACCTACACCTTCTGCACCTATTCGATTGCGGGACTCCACGAGGTATCGAATCGTTTTCAGAACCCCCTGCCGAATGGAGAGCCGCGGCACCCAGCCGAGGGCGCGGATGCGCGCGCAATCGAGAAGGATGAACGGATTGTCACCGATCCAGCCGCGGTCGCCGCCCGAGTAATGGCGCTCGGGGCTTAACCCTAGGCTCGTCGTGAGCCAGCCGATGGAATCGTCGACCGTGCAATACTCGTCCGTGCCCAGATTGAAAATGTTAACTTTGTCCGTGGCCTTCTCGAGGGCCAGGAACATAGCGTCGATGCAGTCATGAACGTAGAGATAGGACTTTCTCTGTTTCCCATTACCCAGAATGCGAAGCGTTTCCGGATGCTCGGCGAGTTGCTTATAGAAGTCCACAACGTGCCCGTGGGTGTAGCGCTCGCCGAGGATGGAGACGAAGCGAAAGATCCAACTTTGCATCGGGAACGCCTCGCAATACGCGGCGATCAAGCCCTCCGCGGCCAATTTCGAGGCGCCATACAATGACGTTTGAACCGGGAACGGAGCGTTCTCCGGAGTCGGAAATATGGGTGCTTCCCCATAAACGGAACCAGTGGAGGAGAACGCGATGCGCCTGGCACCGGACAGACGCATGGCCTCCAGCACATTGGCCGTTGCGATGGTATTCTGTTCGAGATCCCTTCGCGTCCGCTCGGGACCGTGCCGGACATCGGCGTTGGCAGCCAGGTGATAGACGGTGGTTACGCCTTGCATGGCCGCCTCAATCGCCGCCGTATCCAGAAGATCGCCCTCGCGAAGCTCAAACAATGGCGATGACTGTGCGGCTTCCAGGAATTCCGCGCGGCCGGTCGAAAAGTTGTCGAAGCCGCGTACTCGATAGCCTTCCCGGACAAGGTGGTCGGTCAAGTTACTGCCGATAAAACCGGCGGCGCCGGTAACCAGGATGAGTTGCTCGTCTCTTCCCATAATCTATTTTGCGGCTCTCCGATCGATAAGCCCTACGCCGTCGTCACCATGCATGACGATCTGGCGCGCCAGCCGGCGGCAATCTCTTCAAGGATCTGCGGCAGGCTGCGGGTCGGCTTCCACTTCGGATAATCGCTCATCATCTTCCTTAGGCGCTGTGATAGCAGATATGATCACCGACACGGTTCGACGCAAGACGATTCGAAGAGTGCTACGAATTCACGGATACGGTGGCCGGGGATGTTCCCACACCCCGGTCGGCGAGCATAGTGAGCAATGTAGTTCGGAATCGCTCGATGATGATCCTGCGATCGAGATGCTGGCGGAGGTATTCCGCCCCTGCAAGGCCGAGTTCTTTGCGCCGCTCGGGCTGCGCAATCAAGGCCTGAATGGCGGAAGCCAGATCCGCTGGGGAATCGGGACGCACCACCACGCCGCAACCGCTTGCCGTAATGAAATGCGCCGTTTCGCTGTTGGGGTGCACGGCGGCTACGACGGGGCGTTCGCTCGGGAGGTAAGTCAACAGCTTACTGGGTATCAACGCGTCAACGATTTCGCCGGCCTGGTTGATGACGTGCAGGTCCGCCGCGCGCAGGCGGTCGATGAATTGGCTGTCCGGTACGGTTGAAAGGAAGGTCACGTTCTTCAGGCCCAGATTCTGCGCTTCCCGCTTAACCGACTCGATACACGTGCCGTCGCCGGCGATTAACAGGCGGACAACCCGGTCGCCCTCGAGTAACTTCATCGCCCGGATCAGGTTTTCGAGCCGCTGCTTGGCGCTGATGCTGCCGGCGTGAAGGATTACGAATTCGTTCGCCCCGATTCCCAACTCTCTTCGGGTTTGGGAGCCATCGAGCGACTTCAGATCTTCGAACCGCCGAAAGTCCGCCCAGTTCGGCAACGGAACCAGTTTCTGCGGGTCCACGCCCTTCGCCAGCAGATTTTTCTCGAAACCTTTGGAGATGATCCCGATGCGGTCCACCCGCCGGTATAAACCTTTCTCCAGCCGCTGCGCCCACCCGATAATGCGGGAATTCCGCAACATGCCCACGTTCACTGCCGCGTCAGGCACGATGTCCTGCAGCCAAAACAGCACCGGCGCGCCCCACACGGAACCGAGGAAAGTCGCGGCCCAGCCGACCTGCAACGGAGGTCCGAGAGCCACAATTACGTCGGGACGCCGCGCGCGCCAGGCAATCGGCAGGCAAGAGGTAACCAGCGACGTATCGAACGCAATGCGTTTCCAGGTGGGCATCAATCCGTTACTGGGGCGGCGAGGTACATATTGCCGCGCCCTGAGGATCGTGACCCCGTTCCGAAGTTCCCGCATGACGAGCCGCGACCGATACTCATCGTACACGCGCCAGCGCGGGGCCATGGGAAAACCCGTCAGGACAGTTACGTCCCAGCCACCATCTGCCAGTGTCTCGGCCAGGTCGGTTGTCATGGGAGAGAAGCACGTCGGTTCCGGCCAGTAATTGGCCGTATAGATCAGCAGACGCGGCTGTCGATTGCCCCTTCCACGATTTTCCGACCG